>MDSW01104545.1_pt1 | contig 45218 bp, 50 predicted proteins | sample 811171 | NCBI WGS metagenome assembly MDSW01 (sample SAMN05326641, study PRJNA326480) | marine metagenome | isolation source: seawater | place: Atlantic Ocean: North West | collected 2012
AAACTATGCCCCATAAGCAGCATATTAAAGCCCTCATTTTCATCTAACTGTTCTTTCGTACAAGATGATAGTATTATAGTCAGAAATATAATTAGTGCCGTTATCTTTCTCATATTAACTAAAAAAAGTCAACAATTATGCCATTTTGCAGGCGGCAATATCAGAGAGACACAACTGCTTAACCTTTAAGCCTCTTAAATACGCTAACAATACTTGGAGAGAACTATGTCACATCAGTTGCTGAAGTCTCATTAGAAACATAACCGAGTAAAAAAATCAACAGCATCAATATTTCTCAATGAAAGAGATGTTAGGTGAGTATTTTTTGTATGTTGAATTATTAAATATTTGATCATTAATTATCGTAGATATTTCAATTGTATCATCATATCTATTATTTTTTTTAAACTCAACAACGTTGCGCCCAATTAAACTGGAATGAAACATCATTATTTTAATATTTTGACCCTCAATAAAAAAGTTAAATTTTATTGGACTACTTAAATTATTTCGAATTTTTAAATCTTTGTAACCATAGGCTACGGTCGCATCAGAACCTAAAGGGGCAAATCGAGTTTCTTCGGTATAAATATCAATAGAATGATTATGTCTTTCAAGGATTTCAAGATTTGCTAATAAACTCATATGGTATAGCAGACCCGATAATTGACACAACCCACCTCCAATGGAGTTTTCAATTTTGCCATTGACTAAAGAACGACTCTCCACAAATCCATTCTTTTTTGATGGGTTCCCTACAATTCGCCAAAAAGAAAATATTTCATTCGCATTTATCTGAACCTGCTCAATACTTTTTATTGCTCTTAACAGATTTTTATTTTTCGCTTCATTGGGTTTTAATTTCTGTTTTAACTCTAAAGAATTTGAAAACTTATCTCTCAAATTCTTCCTTTCCGCATAATTGAAATAATAACCTTTAACGATATCCATCACCACTCTCTTTATCAGGTGAAGTCTAACCTTAATATAATATGGAACTATTTTTTTTATCAACATTTTTAATGAATACCTTTCTAAGGTAGGCATATCTAGAATATTTGACTATTTAATTCCAAGGTCCTGAAATAGGGCAGTTAGCTCCTAACCAATCCGCTTTTAATCAGATTTTTTCGAGTTTGGGTACAAAAACAAAGCTTAACGCTGTATTATGATTTTCGAAGTTTTGAGTATTTCATTTTTAGATAAAAACTTAACGAAGTATACCCCTTGATTGAGATGCCTTACGTTCATGTATTTTGTCTCTAAATTATTAGAAGCAATAACTTGCCCTAGGGTATTAATCAAAATAACCTCAGTTATGGAGGCATCAAATTCCCAAGAAATAATGTTTTTAGCTGGGTTAGGATAAACATAGGTATCTCCAATTACGTTTTCTTTAAAACCCACAGTTGCAGTGGCAATATCGAAGCTTAATAAATCCTTTGGATAATTACTCGAACTATTTACTCCTCCAAAGAAGAAGATCTCATTATTAATCACAAAGCTCCCTGGGGCCCATCTGCTATTCCCCGGATGAGGTTGGAATTCAAGCCAAGTATCTGTTGCTGGGTTGTAGCGCCACATCTCTCCAGTATTCATATAACTATGGTCATCGCCATCGCCACTTAATATAAAGCCGTAGCCATGCATATTAAACTGAGTTCCTGCAACTCTTCCTTCTCCAGGAAATTGATTCATCATAGTCCATGTATTAGAGATCGTATCTAACTTATACCAGTCTTTGAAAATTGTTGGACCGCTATGACCCAAGCCAGCAAATAATTCGCCTCCTGCATTAAACATGAAAGGATGGTGACGGCCAAGACCAGGTAAGTTGGCCAATTGTGTCCAAGTATTATCGTCAATATGATACAACCACCAATCATTTTTATCACCAGTTACATCGTTTCCTAGCCCAACATAGATAAGATTTCCTATGGAAATCATCGCCGGATGTTTTCTGCTAGAGCAACCGCAATTAGCAAGTTGAGTATACGTTCCGTTTGTAGGGTCGAAACTCCAAAAATCTTTTAAATAAGCCGTGTCTGTTGCGCCAAAGCCAAAGTAAGCTTTGCCATTTGCTACTGTTCCTATTCCATAACTCCTGGCTAAACCCGGGAAATCGGATAAAACATTCCACGTATCACTAATAGGGTCATACTCATAAACATCATCAGTTGACTGACCAATAGAATCCGTTCCCGATATCGCATAACCTTTTCCGTTCAATGAAAATGAAATCGGATGATGTCTGCCTTCAGGAGCATCTGCTTTCGTCATCCATGATTGAGCATCTGTAACAAAACCTATAATCAACGCAAATAGAAATATTAATTTTTTCATTCCACAAATTTAGATTAAAGGCTTTTAGACCGTAATATTTTCTTTGTAAGTATAAGAGCACCGACAGCAAGGGGGATTATCAACCACCCAAAAAAGAAAAGATTCATTAGCGTCATACCAGCAGGAGACAAGATCATCATTATTGGATTTTCGACAAACTTTAAACCAGTTTCCTTATTAACTAAGGAATCAAAAACAAAAGCAATTAACCAACAAGTGTAAGGACTTACAAATCCAATTATAACACCACTGATTATTAATCTCGAGATATTATAATTATTCGGTTTTACTATAAGCCAATTTGATACAAGGTATCCACCAATAAAACCGCCTAATCCTGTATACACATATAAATATTCAAAATTGGTGCCTTCTTGGCCGCTAAAAAGAAATCCAGCAAATGTGGAAATTGCGCAAAAAAAAGAACTGAACGTAAACGAAAAACCAGGTTTCATTCTCCCCATATTACCAAGATAGGCATATCCTCTTCTTTCCAAATAGAGACTTATGAGTTAAGTAATTTATTTCTCCAATAACAGCGTGGCTTAACTTGGATAGGGATTATAATTGGAATTTTGATAATTCTTATATTGTATTCATGAAAAAACGAATTCTGCTGTTAATGTTTATTCCTATCGTTTATTTTGGGTATAAATATTTTTCTGAAAAACCTTTTCTAAAAACAACAGAATTCAAGGAAGGACGATGGATAAGCACAGTTGATCCTCTCTCTGGAATTGAAATTAAAAATGGAAAATGGATTATATTTTATAAAGGGCTAGGAAATGAATCTACCCTTATTTATGATTTCAAAATAAGAGCAGAAGAAAGTATATCTGATGCAGATCAAAGGCTTGATGAATATCTGACGATATTCAATGATTTTGATACTTTAGAATATTATATAATTGAATACAATAATGAATTCTTGAGTCTGAGCTATTCAGGGAGAGGAAATACGCTCAATTATCAACCTGAAAAATCTACTCCCTCTTCTAAAAAAGAATCTTTCCTCAAAGCCAATAATAATATTATTTGGACAGATGGAGATGAGGTTTTCTTGTTCCGAGATATTGAATCGATAAACCAAATAAAGTCCAAACAATGGGATGAATTAAGCAAAAAACAGAAAGGCTTTGTTTTTGATGGTTTTTTAAAAAAGAATGATGGTAATATTAAGCTCTTTATTGATCAAGGATACATATTAATAAAAGATGATATTGAAACTTTCAAAAACGTTTATACTATTAATGCGGAGAACGGTGTTAATCTTTTAGATACTCCTTCTTTATCGGGGAAAGTATTGGATAAATTAGACAACGAAATATCTGTGAGAATTTTAAATAGATCAGGAGAATTTTTTGAAGTTGATGGTTTAAAAGGGCAATGGGTGGAAGTAGAAACATATAATCCATCAGGATTATTTATTAAAGACGATACTGATACTGAAAACAAATACGGTAACTCCCTGGAATGTCATATGTGTGGATATCAAGTAATAATTGAAAATTCCGAAAATCATTTGAAGATAGAAAAAGGATTTAATGGAGATTATGGGGATGCAACAATAGATACTTTTTCATTTTCAATTTCAAAAGATGAGTTGGTTTATACTGAATTTATTGATGGCTTAGACAGTCCATTATCAATAAAATTGGTCTCTCTGAATTCGGATTCTTCATTATTAAAAAAAATTAAAAAATTAAATGCAAAAAAGAAAGAGTTATTCTCAAAGAAGAAAATAGAAAACAAGCAAAGGCAGAGAGAAGTTGAATTGCTAGATTATGAATATGATGAAAGGCAGGAATTTATCAAACATTTACTTTTTGATGCTCCCCCGATTAAAAACCCTGAGGACGCAAATGATTTTTATCAATTAGCCATGGCGAACGTAATCCCTGGTGGCAGAAGTGAAGATATGCGTGGAGGGTATCATAATGTTTCTGATCATATGAGATTTAAACCTGATCCATCTAAAGCGATTGAATACTTTGATAAAGCCATTGAATTAAACCCTACTTTTTCGATGGCTTTTTATGAAAGGGGTTTAATAAAAAAGTCATTAAACATAAATAGTTCTTGTGATGACATAATTACAGCTCTCAGCCTAGAGGGGTTTTTTATGCCTTTCAGTGCGAAAGAATTTTTAAAAAATAACTGCGAAATCGACTCGAATTACTAAACAAGTATATCCCCCTTTTTAAAATACAGAAACTTTAAGCCTTTAATGGTCAGCTAGGATAAATCCTTATGAGTATTTTTAAATTCTCTTGCTAAAAAATAACACTGGTCCATTTTGTTTTTTTAGTTTTTAAGAGTAAAACCAACCCGTAGAATTATAGAATATGACCAGATTGAGAACCACGTAGAGTATTGCGGGCAACATTTTACCTATTTTTTCTTTCAATTTCACCCTTACAAAAACAGCTGTCAGCATCATGCACATGAGCAAAAAAGAAGCAACTGAAAGTAACGGAGGAATAGCTAATCCAACAAATAATCCTAGCCCCCCTAATAATTGACAACTACCGAGTATGATACGTTGATTTTTATATCCCCACCTCTCATATTCTGAGATCATCTTTTTAGACACAAAAGAGTTTACACCATAAATTATAAAAGAAATTCCTGTAAAAAAGAGAATTATAAAGTTAATCTCCATTACCTAGATTAGACCATGGTTGTATGCTGCGATAAACAAAGACAACAATAAAAGCATAGCCGAGGGAACGTATTTTTTAAAAGGGTTTTTCACTTTTATATGGTATGCCTGAGCACAGACCATTAAAAATGCAATTAATAAAGAGGCTGCTACTAACGGGACTTCATAATAAATTCCTAAAACTAAAATGGTTGATAATGATATTTTAGAAGCGCCAACAATATTTCGAACTAAATCTGATAAACCATATTGTTTAAACTCTAAAACAATGTTGTCAAATCTAAATACCCAAACAATAATTATCGACACTGCCACTATAAGCTGAGCTATAATTGATATATTTTCCATTACTTATTTTTTTGTTTTGTCCAACTCTTTCATAGTTCGAAGATAGGCATATCCTGTTCCTTAAAATCAGCCTCTATGACAATTGTATCAATCTCTAAAATTTGTTCAACGGCTTCTTCAAAAGTGCATCTATCCTTTTTGAACAATGTCCTTTCATTATAAATGATTGGGGTACCGTTATCGATTTCATTATTAATATCCTCATCCGTTTCCTTACTGCAAGAAAGCAGCAGAAAGGTCAGTGTAACCAATGATAGTCTAAACCCCATGCTCTAATATAAACATATCCTATTCTTTTAAATCAAAAACACCTATGTCATATTATTGAATTTATAAAAATAACTTTTATTCGTTTTTACAAAAAAGGATGAATTATTTTTACAAAAAAAAATCTATGAGAGATCTACACGCTTTGGTTTTAGGAGCTACCGGTGCTACTGGTAAAGAAATTATAAACCTCTTATTAAATGATGATGCATATAGTAAAGTCTCAATATTCGTCAGAAGAAAACCTAATATTGAACACAATAAATTAATGGTTTACGAAGTTGATTTTTCAAAACTAAGTAGCTATCAAGATTTAATTAATGGAGATGTTTTATTTTCTGCACTTGGAACAACTAGAAAAGAAGCAGGAGGTTTAAAACAACAATATCTAGTAGATTATACCTATCAGTACGAATTCGCTAAGATGGCATCAGATAACGGCGTTAGTAATTACTCATTAGTTTCATCAACTGGAGCAAATGAAAAATCTTTTTTTTTCTATCCTAAAATTAAAGGCAACCTGGAGGAATCTATTAAGAAACTCAAATTCAAAAAAATTCAAATATTTCAACCCCCAATGTTGATCAGACAGCCAGAATTAATGAGGTCATCAGAGAAAAAAGGTATAAAATTTTTGGAAGGATTAAATGCAATTGGGTTAATGAAATCCCAAAAACCCCTATTGGTATCAACTCTGGCAAGAAAAATGATAATTGAAAGTAAATTGGAGAAAAGAGGGCACCCAGAAATCTACAAGCCAAAAGATATTTTCTAAAATCAAAACAGACCTATCCTCTTTCAAATAAGATTTTTAAATTTTTTCCGGAACATTTCAATAATCTCTACTTCAACACTCCTTAAATCAAATTGATTTGCTAATGACTGACCATAGTCTCTTACATCTTTGGCAAATAACTCTTCTAAGCCCTCATATTCATTCCATCTTTTGAAAGGGAATGTTTTGTCTTGTTTTGCATCTTTAAATACCAAATCCATGGCATCTTCTGTCTTACGATCAATACAAGCATCTATTACATGAGAAAAGGTAAACTCGATGAATGCAAATTCTAAATCTCCAGTAAGATCACCATTTTCCAATTCTTCGACAATCAAATCCTCTTCTGTTTTTTCACCATTCCAAACGCAAGAGAGTATATATATTACACCAGTATATAGATTACCATCCTTATCGTTAAAGTGGTCTAATCGCCTATTAATTCCGAAGTAACCATGATTTTTGAAATACAGGAAATGCTTTTTAAAATCCATACTGCAATATAGCTAGAGTTTACACCCCAAAAGAATGCTTATAATTATCGATATATAGCTCGAATCGAATGATTAGCCGTGATGGGAGCCATTTGTATTTCATTGTTTGGTAGATCCATTATATCTGCAGAACCACCCATATTATTTGATGATTGATCTGTCCACGAAGACAAACGAATCCAATAGCTATCCTCATTCATTTCAAGAAGTGAATCTTTGTGAAGCATCATTACTTTTGCCTGCCTCCTCGAGGGTAAATCCCAACGTGGACCTAGTGCCTGAGCATATGTTCTCGCTTGGAAATAATCCATTGATTCTGGAAAATCAAACTGAGCAACCCAAAAATGCCCTGGAATTAGCAATGGCTCTCCTGTAACGATCAAATTTGAAGATGACGGTGAAGAGTCTGGAATTTTTCTGCACGAGACAACTACAAAAGCAAAAAATAGAAAAATTATAAGATGTCTCATTCCTTTACTCAATCCACATTAATCAGAGTAACTTCAAAAATCAAAACAGAGTTAGCGGGAATATTTCCAATTGATTGATTTCCATATCCCAAAGCAGAAGGGATAAGTAAAATACCCGATCCACCTTCACTAAATAAAGGAATTCCTTCCTGCCAACCCTGAATAACGTTGGTCAAGGGGAACGTTAATCCACTTGCATCAGACTGGTCGAAAATTGTCCCATCAGTCAATGTTCCTTTGTAAGCAACTGTTACGATAGAATTGATATTTGGAACATTTCCATTTCCATTAGTGTTTATAACATAATACAAACCACTTCCTGTTGGTTCTGCATCCAGATTATTATCAGAAATATACTGAAGAATGATATCTTCATCTACCCGTTCGTTGGTACAACCGTTGACTATGAATATTGAAGAAAATAACGCAAAAACATATAATTTTTTCATACCACGAAGGTAGGCACATGAACTTCTTTCAAATAAGACACTTGTAGAAACTTACCTCATCGTACTTTCGTTGTTAGAAAAAAGCTAAAAACAGAATAACTAAAATTAAAATAACATGAGAAAAGGATCAATACTAATAGGGTCTTTAATTTTAACATTAAGCTCTTGCACAACCGTAATGAGCGGTCACAAAGGGGTCAGAGTATCTTTTGGTGGAAAAACAGATATGAGCCAAGTTTACTCAGAAGGATTCCATGCAGGAATCATGTATTTAATCGATAATATGGTTGAATATGATGTTAGAGAGAAAACTACTGTGCAAAGATTTGAATTTAATGATAAGAATAATATGTCAACGGTTGTTGAATTATCGTTAGATTATAACCTGAATCCCGATAGAGTAAATTCTCTTCACACCAAAATAACAGATGTTGACATTAAAATTTTAAAAACTTTGAAATCAGCAGGTAAAGAGGTTGTTCCACAATACTCAGCAATTGAATTAAATATCTCAAAAAGAGCAGAAGCTGAGGCAAAATTGGCTGAAATCATAGCTCTTGAACTCCCCGAGTTCTTTGTCGAATTTAAAAGATTACAGATGACTGATGTTGACATCCCAGAGGCGGTTGCAAACTTAGCCGAAGAAACGGCAGTGCAATTAGGTCGAAATGAGTTAGCGAAGAAAAAAGAAGCCGAGCAGACAGCTTTAGCGAAAGCTGCAGTTGCAAAATCAAAAGGTTTATTTGAAGCAGCGGAATATGATGTAAGGACAAAAAAGTTAATGTCACAACCTGCTGTTCTGAAATTATATCAAGCTGAAACAGATAGGCAATGGGCAATGCAAGGAAAATCCAAATATGGTAATAACAACGTTTTTGGAGCTGGAGTATCAGTCATTAAGGGATTGAACGAATCTCGCTGAATCAAGGAAATATAAATTAGTGAGATTATTTTCTCATTATTTCACGCTTAACATAAAAAAACCTAAACTCTGTGGAAATATAGTTTAGGTTTTTTTTCGGGCTATACCTTTTTATCTCAAGCCAATACTGCTCTAAGCCCTTTTAGCTTCATTATATATTTTATTGATCGCGCTCGCTAATTCCAAGTCCAATGATGTAACCCCACCCTTATCGTGAGTGGTAAGCCGTATCGCAAGAGTATTATATGAATTTGTCCACTCTGGGTGATGATTTAACCTTTCGCATTCTACAGCAATTCTATTTATTGCTTTTATGCAGTCTTGAAAATCTTTAAACTCGAGATTTCTGTGCAGAGCATCATCATAAATCATCCAATTTGACAAATACTTTAACTTCTCTATTATTTCAACGTTCATTAGTTTTTTCACTTTTCTAAGATAGACAAATAGCATATTCTTCAAATAAAATATTGGCATTTACTCGTTAATCAAATGATCTTTATTTTTGTTTATTCAAAAAACATACATATGGCCTCAAATATTTTGGAAGGAGACACCCACATAGCCATGTTATCCTTTAATAAAGACGGTACCGCTCAAGGTGTAGCAAAACAGCGTATGATCGAAACACTTGCTAAACCTGAAAAACGAGTTATAAATGATCCTTATGCTGAGAAATTTACTCTGGGTTCAGGTTTTCTTAAATTTTTAGGGCACAATATTCTCGTTTGGATGACTAAAAAACTCGTGCCTGGTTTTCACGAGCATTTAGTTTCAAGGACCAGATTTATAGATGATCTTATTGAAGAATCCGTATCTAATGGTATAGAGCAATATGTTATTCTAGGGGCTGGATATGACACTAGAGCTCATAGATTAAAGCTTTCAGCTTCAATAAAAGTATTCGAAGTTGATCAGCAAGAAGTTCAAGTCAGAAAACGATCTAAGCTACCTAAAAAGTTATCCGATTCAGAAAATATAATTTATGTAGATATTGACTTTAATCATCAATCTTTGAAAGATCGACTTATCGAATCAGGTTATGATCAAAGTAAATCGACTGTTTTCACCCTTGAAGGCGTGTCTCAATATGTTGCTAAAAAAGCGATATGTTCAACAATAAAAGAGCTTTCTGATCTCTCGAAAAAAACAAATGCTATTTTCTACATCTCCTATGTAAGTGATATGATTAATAAAAATCCTAAGGCTTGTTTTGGAAAAGGTTACTTGAATCCTGAAAAAAAAGTGTCTTTAATAAAAAAAGGAGTAGCGAAAGTTGGGGAACCTTGGATTTCATTTTACAACGATGAAGAAATTGAAAAAATACTATCTGAAAATGGTTTTTCGATAATTGCAAACAAAACGTTATCTGATCTAAATCCATTATATTTTACTCCCGTAGATCGAACCCTTTCAAAAGATCAAATATTCAATATTGAGCACTCCGTAGTTGCGAAAAATTCAGCCAAATGAGATGTAATAAATGAAATTTTCATGTCATCAGGAGCCAAAATATTTAATTTTTTCATAGAAAAAATTTATTATTCCCTTGAATAACAAGAGAATAGTCTATTTAGGTTCATTTATAACTACATTTAAATAGAACCAATCTTAATTCAAAATGAATATTTTCAAATCTTTAGCGATAACCATTTTGGCGATATCATCTTACAATATGTCGGCAACCCATTTAATGGGAGGGGAAATAATTGCCCAGCAAATTTCAGGACTTCAATACAAAATTACTCTTACGACATACAGAGATACCATAGGAATCGCTATGGCCCCTTCTGCAAATTTCTCTGTAAAGGATACAAACGGTAATGTGATAATGACTTTTTCAACTACTTATGATAGTATTATCAGCGGTAATACCCTCCCTATGTATCCTTATGGGGTTGAAGTATATTTCTTCATAGACACAATCACTTTGCCGTATGAGGGTATGTTTACAATTGGCTGGTCCAACTGTTGTAGAAATGGTGCAATACAAAATATTACCAATCCATTAAATCAAAGTATGTTTTTACAAACAGAGATGACGGCTATGGATAGCTTATCAAACTCTACTCCATTTTTTCTAGTGCCAGCGGCTATTTTCTTACCGATTAACACTCAATGGCAATATAATCCCCTCCCCTTCGATCCAGATGGCGATTCTTTGTATTGGAGCTTATCATTTCCCTTGAATAATTGGAATACTGCATGCCCAGGATTTACTATACCAGGGAGCTCATCAGGACCAATGACAATTAACCCAATCACTGGAACTATAACTTGGACAGCAAATACATTGGGTAATTTCGTTGCTACAGTTTTAGTAGAGGAATATCGAAATGGTTTTAAAATAGGCTCAATCCGAAGAGATATGCAATTTATTACTGTTACCACAAACAATGTCGGGCCCCAATGGAATACAGGGAATCTACCCGTCGATGCCCTTGGTAATATTCACGTAAACCTAATACAAAACTCATCTTTTCAAATGAACCTTTCAGGATATTCGATTTCAGGTCAGCCTTTGTACGTTGAGGCCTATGGTGAACCTTTTTTTACTCAACCCAACCCAGCAGTATTTACATCTGTTGGCTCTGGAGTAAATGACTCTATCTCTGCAAATATACTTTGGGCACCAAGTGCTGCTCAAACACGCAGTACTCCCTACATTCTGGCCATTAGATTATCCGATGGTTACCTGATGCAGGATTTATCATTGATTTTTACCGTGAGCACAACCGTTAGTGCCATTGATGAGTTATGTAATTCTTTTAAAGCATACCCGAATCCTGCTTATGACCATATCTCTTTTGATAATCAGCCTGCTCATGCCATATTAATTTCTATGGATGGTCATATTAGTTCACTCGAAAGGAACGGATCTATTTGGGATATATCAACTTTAAAGTCAGGTTTATATATTCTTCAAACGCTAGATGGTTCTGGTAGTGTTTTAGAAACTGAAAAATTATTAATCAAATAAAAAGTTATCTAATTCGCAAAGTTATTTTATGAGAACAATTTTATTCATTCTAACTATAATATTGAGTTTTTATGGCAATGCCCAGTCAGTGTATGTTACTGAAAACAAATATGATGCAGATTTTAAAGTTTATATAACCAGCAATAAGTATGAAGCAGATTGGATTGTTTATATCACAAATAATAGGTATGATGCAGGAAGTGGTAAATTTTATATGACGGATAATAAGTACAGTGCAGATTATAAAATCTATTTCACCCAAAATAAGTATTCCTCAGATAGAAAAATTTATTATACCAGTAATAAATATGAAGCTGAATTAAAAAAATGAATATCAAAATAAAATGAAAAAGTAGACATTATTAAAAATTGCAAAACAAGTCGGTTTGTTTTGCGATATAAACTAATTAAATAGACTTTTAACGCAAACAAAAAAACTAAAAACATATTATCTTTAACACAAGTGCAGGTTGTTGAATTGCAATCGCAATAAAATAGAGATATCAAAACATAAACACACATGAAAAAAATTTTACTTCCCCTACTCTTTTTACCCTTTTTATTGACGGCTCAAGTAGATTTAAAAATATCAAAGCTATTAATCCCATCTCACGATGTTCTTGGAAGCACGCAAATATCCGGGGAGGTCACTAATGTTGGAAGCAACAAAATTTCCTCTTTTGAGATCGTTTGGAGTGAAGGATCTTCAAATCATTCTGAAGTCTTTCATGTCGATCTGAATCCTCTTGAATCTTACACGTTTACGCACTCGGAAACAATCGAGACCCCCACTCTAAAAACATATAATATCAGAGTATCGGCAAATACTAATGGAGATGTTAATATTTTTAATAACTCGCTAAATCATATTTTGAGATCCGTAACATTCATACCCAAGAAAAAAGTATTATTTGAAGATCAGACAATTGCTGCAAATGCATTCGGCTGGTGGAGTCCAAGAGGAATTGTAAGGCTTGATGAGGTGATGAATACGCCTTCTACAGATAGTATCGAATATGTTTGTGTTCATGGCAATACGGGAACTGGTGCATTTGATGATGCAATGTTTCATGCATATTACTCGGGCATGTGCATGGGGGGAAATGATTTTGTTAATGTCAGTGGATGGCCAGGAAATCTCGTGGATAGGAAAGCCTCTTTAAACTACGGCACCATAATTGGATCAGCACTTTCCCACTTCACAACATACAAAAATGACTATGGAGTGGCTGATATTGATGTTTTTCCTCTTTACGGAATAGGGAGCAATGGACTACCCGAAGTCACCGTTTCAACAGCATTAAAATTTGCTGCGAACGAATCAAACCTTAATCTAGCATTAGTCATTACCGAAGACAGTGTTCATAACTCAACAGATTGGCGCTATTGCCAAATGAATGCATACGACGGAGGAGGTAATGGCCCACTTGCTACAAGCGGAGTAGATTTCACTACGGTTGGCCACCCCGTCCCTCCGTCTGCAATGTATCATCGCCATGTGGCGCGTAACATCATACCTTCTTTTTATGGAGATACAAGCGCCCTTCCATCGAGTATAATTGCCGGAAGCACTTATGGACACTCATTTGATTCCTGGACTGTTCCCACAGGAGTTGATCCAACAAGACTTCGAGCGATAGTGCTATTAATTGACCCTAGTAATGGTCAAGTTTTAAACACCAATGGAGCAGACGTATTCAGTTCAGTGGACATTGAGGAAATAGATAATTCATTAAACTTTGAAGTGTTCCCTAACCCATCCACAGATAAAGTCTTTCTAAAAGTCAATATTGACCTTGCAGATGATGCCAAAATAACTTTGACAGATCTCAACGGGAAAATTATTCTTGATCAAGATTTAAATGGTGAAAACGGAAAGAGAACTTTTGAAATAAACAAAACAAATGTCTCGAAAGGTATTTACATATTAAGTCTAGAAAACAACGATAAAACATCGAATAAGAAGATAGTTTTTGAGTAAAACCTCTAAATATTTTATTCAAAAGCAAATCCAGAGAACATGAAAAATAAAACTAGTTTGACATATCTTTTGTAAAGTTTCAGCTATGAAATTTTTAAAATTATATTTTCTCTTGATTTTTTTGTGCTTTTTGGATACCTCATGTGTGAAATATGGCGAAGCAACTCAAAATTGCATATCGGTTACAGGTCAGATTCAAAAGCAAGGTGCCACAACTTACCAATACGGAACCCATACAATGGAGGACTATGCGTTAAGAAGTAGTATGTATGATCTAGATCAGTTTATTATCGAGCCTAATGTCACGATAGAGGGATGCTTTATAAAAGGTTATAGAAACGGAGCTGTCGAAGGGGGTCCAGATTATTTAGAAGTAGTATCAATCGAAATACAATAAACATCTTAAATTCATGATTTGTAAGGGAATATTGATTTTACGAAGCAATTTGAGACGGAGAAGACTCCAACTTTAATCTTAACATTTTTTTTATAAAAACCTTATTCTCTAACCAACTTTTCTCTTTGTTAAATTGCAAGTAATCCCCATTTCCATGAATGGTGAAAAAATCACCATTATAAATACTCAACCTATAGAATGGAATCGTCCATGCAAATACATCAAGTCCTAGATTAATGTGTGCAATAATACCCTGAGGACGCAACTCAATACTTCCATATTGTAAATCCTCAACCTTTGACTTTAAATGGCTCATGTTCGCGCTCATATCCTCAATGATCATGCGCCTGGAACCTATTCCTCCTAGTTTTATTTTAGCTATTAATGAATATGGAGTCCCCAATTCAGCATCAATAAGTTCATCCCTCTCTTTATCTTTAAATGAAATATTGTAAAGTCCCATCTGTTTATCTCTGGTTAAAAAAAATGAACATCTATTTCTTATTTCTTTTTATATATTCTCTCATGGTGATGGAAATAAGAGCAATTAGAAATAACGGTGTAGCTAGTTTTGAATAGCCCATAAAATGCATAATAATGCTTGCGAATAAAATAATAAGGAACTCGTATTTTTTTATAAAACTAAAAATTTTCATATCTACCATTAAAAATCAACATATAATTAACCACAAAATTTAAACAACCATGAAGGAATTATGTTCGATTAAAAGGTAAGACTTGATACAAATGAGAAGTTTTAAGAAAAATCAGTATTTTAAAAAAAGAAAGTTTGACAGGGACGGTAACTTAACCGAAAAAATATGCAATCATTGTAAAAACTGGAAATCATTCTCTGGGTTTTATCAAGATAAAAGTTTAATGGATGGATTTTCTGATAATTGCTCTGATTGTGAGAATAATAGAACTATTGAATCTCAAAGTATTGATATTATTACAAATAAAAATGGATTCTAAAAGAAGATAATAATGAAGTATTATATTTTTTTTGAATTCTAATTAAGAACAATGAATTAATTTTAATGAAAAATATCCACATGATTAAATTTACCCTTCCACTAGCTATTCTTGTTTTAATCATGTCCTCTTGTGGTTCTGATGAATCAGAAAGCAAGGATTTAGACAAAGCAAAAGTTACTACTGAAAAAGAGGCAAAGCCATCTCGAAAACGTAGTAGAAGATCACGAAGGGACTCACTTTACTCTGAAGTCACTCCCATGGAATCAAGAGCCAAAACATCCGCTAAGCCCATTAGTAAAAAAGATGGGATAAATTTAGCTTATTACCCGTCAGGTAAGGTTAAAAGTGAAGTTTTTTATAAAAATGGCAAAAAAAATGGTTCAGGTAAATGGTATTATGAATCAGGACAATTGAAATATGAAGGCAATTGGAAAAATGGAAAACAAGATGGAGTTGAAATGGCATACTTTGCATCTGGTCAGCTGAAACAAGAAGCTTACCTGCGCGATGGAAGAGCCCAAGGTATATACAAGGAATACTCTCAAACAGGAGAGTTATTAGTTCATATGAAATATGAGAATGGGGAATTAATAGACCTTAAGTAATCCAATCTTATTTATTATTCACATATTTTGTTTCGAGTGTACCCGAAATGTGCAATTCTCCATGTTTCATTTGATTTAACCAAATAAAAGAGGTCTACACCGCAGTGAGAGAAGCTGCCATCGATATAAAAATCATAAGGCGCCCACACTGATGCTATATTGCCTTCCGTAATAACTTTAGCATCCCAATATCTCTCTCTGAATTTTCTTTCACCAGTATTGCCTATTCTTCGAGCTATAGAACTATCGTTATCAAATATTAAAGTTGATACGGAACCATCCTTGTCAACATTTGTGACAATTCTCTTGATTCCTTTGTAAAGTATTTTATCTAAAATACTTTTTTCCTGAGAGTTTACTGCCTCCATAAATCGGTCAATTACAGTGAGTATGTTTTCTTTCTCAGCTCCATTAACGATTTCACCAAAAGGATCAGTTAAATAAGGACTAGGCGCATTATTGGATATAGTTTGAGAAAAAATGAAGCTAGAATTTAACAGAAATAGAATTATTATATTTTTTTTCATCTAGCTAAGATAATCTCACTGAAAAAATACAATGATTTATGTATTAAAACTGGTATTTTTAAAAATCTAAAACAAAGGCAACAACTCTTAAATCCATTCTATGGAATTCAAAGTTTCAAAAAACAAAAATAAATTTGAAATAGTTCATGATAACCAAATCATGCTATCGGGAGTAAAACCCAAATGGTTTTCATCACAAATAATATTTTCTCACAACGACTTCCATTATGATATAAAAAAAAGTAATTTTTGGGGGACCTCATTTCAAGTAACTAAAAATGGATTAAAAATTGGTGATATCAAATGGAATTGGAAAAAAGGCCATATTTTATTTTTCAAGGATGAAAATGATGATTATGTTACTGAATACTGGCTTAAATCCGAAAATTCAAAAGCTTGGCCCAAAACAGACAAGAGATACAGTCTAAATAGTGTCAAGGAAAAGCCTACCTTGAATATTTACTATGATTTTAAAATATGGAAACCAGAAATTCACATAGAATTCCTGGAAACTGAAAACTTTCCTCTTTTGATGTGTGCTATTTTTTTAATGTGGCAAAAGCAAAAGGCTGAATACTCTAGCGCAGGAGGTTTTATTGGGGGCTGAACGAAATCTATTTGCTGCGCTAAATGTTTCAAAATAATGATTACGAGGTCTCTGGGCATGTTTCCGATTAAACTAGAGTAAAAAAAAGAATCAAATACAGATTAATAAATGAGAAAAGAATTTAAAATTGAAGTTGTTACAGAGGGAGCGCTTGGAACAATATTTCTTGGGTCTAGCAGCCTCCCAATAAAAAAAATGGAGGCTTTAATGAATCAATATGGTCAGCAAGGCTGGGATGTTTCTTTCCAGTTAATTGAGCATAGAAGATTATTATTATTTTGGAATAGAGAGTCGGCAGTAATTACCTTTTCAAGAAATATTTAACTCATGTGATTTCAGATTTATATACTGTTTGTAATTACTGTAACGACCGTGTATGGTCAATATCAACAGTTTGAATGATAAATCAGCAGAAAAGAGTGATATTATATTTTACCAATCAATTGCAAATTGCATTCATCTCGGATATATTTGTTCCGAATTTTATTATCCTAAAAAACTATGCCTTCAATTAAACATTTATTCCACATTAATGCACCGATAGAAAAAGTATTTAAAGCTTTATCCGATGCAAATGATCTATCAGAATGGTATACTTCAATAGTCAATGGAGAGGTGAAATTAAATAGCGTTATAACCTTTGAATTCGTTAATCTAGCGTCTTTTAAATTTAAAATAGTGAAATTTATAGAAGGGAAATCAATTCATATGGAGTGTATTGAATCCCCATGGGATAATGTTGGTCATGTATCTAAATATGATCTAGATCGTAACGAGGATAAAACACGTGTTCGTTATACTTACGAAGGTTTCTCTGAAATGGATGACTCATATGCAGGAATGAATTTTAGCTCAGGGAAATACCTCGAGAGCTTAAGGCAGTTTTGCCAAACAGGAACTGGTGAGGCCTTCGGCTCAGATCATTATCGCTCATAGAGTTTCTATTACTTATTTCTTAATCCTTGGTTCTGAATCAAATTAATTTTTATCCAATAGCTTAATTTTATTACTATGAGAATCAGATTTTTCCTGACTTTAATCATACTAATTTGTTGTATTTCAAATTTAAAAGCTCAAAACTATTTAACACGTTCAATTCAATATGCCGGTCAAACAAGAGTTTACAGTATTTATGTTCCGAGTAGTGTAAGTACATTGACAGATGTTCCCTTAGTTTTTAATTTCCATGCAGGAAACGGGACTAGACTAGATCAGATTACCCTTTCAGACATGAGTACTCTCGCTGACACAGCAAATTTTATTGCATTATACCCCCAGGCCTTGCCTGATCCCAATGACGGTGGCTCAAAAAATTGGCTACATAAAGATCCATCAACAATCGATGACATATACTTTATTAGTGCTCTTATTGATACTGTTTCTGCAGATTACCCAATTGATTCAAACCGAATTTATGCATGCGGATATTCTCTTGGTGGAGAGTTTGCATATGAGATTGGCTGTAGGCTCAATCATAAAATTGCCGCAATCGCTTCTGTAGCCCGAACTATGCAAACCAATCAAATAAATAATTGTTCACCTACGAAACCAACAGGAGTTATGACTATTATTGGAACAAATGACCAATATAATGGGCTTTCTTTTGGAGGAATTCAATATTATGTCTCGGCCAACGACGTTCATAATTATTGGGCAAATAATAATGTGTGTGATACAACTCCATTAATTACGCAATTACCTAACATTGACCCTTCTGATGGAAGTAGTGTTGAGCGGCACTCATGGAAAAATTCTAATGGCTGTATTTATGTTGAGCACCTTAAAGTGCTTGGTGGTGGCCATGACTGGCCAGGATCCTTTGGTAATATGGACATTAACTCAACTAATGAAATTTGGAATTTCGTATCCAAATTTGATCTTAACGGACGAATTGGTTGTAACAGTACTAGCGAAAATGAGTTAACCTCTTACCCTACTAATTTAGCGATATTTCCGAATCCTTTTAAGGAGGTTATTCAAATCCGGTTTAACGATCATCTTGGAGAGGAATATAAAATATATACTGACTTTGGAAAATTAGTGTACCAAGGGAAATTAAGTTCAGAAAGCCTTAATTTAAGTAATTTGAAATCAGGACTCTATATTTTTCGAATTCAAGAAAATGTGATGAAAATCGTAAAAGAGTGATTTTTTTTTAAAGATGTAGGAGTTTTAAGAAAAATGCTGTAAATCGGTTACCTGTTGATCTTTTGGGATATCATCACTTATCTCACAAATGTTTTTTTTACCAAATATTTTGTAACGGTTACGAGAAATAAAGAAATAAATCTTTGTTAAAATAATGTTCGGAATTAAGCTCAAAATATGAGAAATTTTTTTTTGTATTCCTCCCATATCTCTCCAAATCATTAAAACGGCTTTTTCAGCCTTAAATATCTCTCCATCCCGACTGTAAATAACATACTCTAGATTATTATCAAGACTGGTCTTACCATAGCTAAATAGATACGGCCTTCTTCGATATAGGTATTTAATTAAACCATTACATAGATTACAATGTCCGTCGATATAAATAATTTTCATTCCTTAGAGCTATTTAATCAAAGATATAGAGGGTTAAACCGTTTAATTGAATATCATTTTCAAATGAAAAGAGCCTTGCGATCGCAAGGCTCTTAACACAAATATCAATTTTTCTGATTATAAAATTATAATTTTAAGCTCAATCCAGCTCTAATCTGTCTTCCAGCTTGATTTATGTCTAATGCTCTGGCAAGCGAAAGATGGTGCGCATAAGCAACATCTGTAGCATTGAGAATTTCAACATTCCAAGAAAAATTTGAAGAAATTTCACCTGTTAGAGTTGCAGACCACAAACCATAAGAAGGCGTAGATCCTTCAAGAAACTTTAGCTCTGTAGGAGAAAGCCTAGATTGTTCTGCATAGAAATCATAATGTATCTCTGCATGAATTTTTTTAGGGACAATCTCAAATAACAAATGACTCGATACTCTACCTGGAGCAATAAAAGGCAATGCATTACCATCTAGGTCGTTTGCCACTGTAAGAGAAGCTACACTATGGAAATGGATACGATCGGTTGGGTTCCAACCCAATCTACCTTCAACTCCATATAGTAAGGCATCCTTTTGATTGTAATAAAACCTCCATTCACCACTAGAGTCGCTAGGACTCGTGTGGATAAAGTCATTATAAAATTGATAATAAGCACCAACTTGAAGATTAAACACCTTACTATTGTAACCAATGTTTATTTCTCCATTAAGAACCCTTTCAGGAGTTAAGTTCGAATCTCCAACCTCAAATCGTCCTGCACCAATATGAGTTCCATATGCAAATCGCTCCTCAAGTTGTGGACCTCTAGTTCCATAAGAAATTCGAGATTGAATATCCAATTTTTTATTGAGAGAATGGACCCAATTTAAGAGAAATGATGCCCCTGAAAAACTACCAACCTCTCCTCTTAACCCAGCAGATGTCTTATTTTTTCCCTCGATTTTACTCATGTGAGCAAACAAAGCTGACTGAAACTGATTCTTATTTGGATAAAGAGTCTCTTCAGCAGCTTGCATATTCTGCAAACTTCTAAATTGCTGTTGGACTCCAAGTGTTAATAAGCCCGAAGAAGACATCTTTTGTAATGAAGTTGTTTGGGTAGCACTTAATAAATTAAATCCTATATGTGGCCCCTCTTCCTCATGACCTGGCTCGTCACCTGGCTCATCTTCATCCTCATGATGCTCTTCATATTCTGCACGAGAAGTCGACTGAAAACCAGTGACATTTCGTAAAACCCAATCACCGACCTTTCTATCTGACTCCCAAGAGATATTAGCATTTCTGACTTGCTGATCTCCATGCTCCTCTTCTTCATGACCCGGCTCATCTCCTGGCTCATCATCATGATCATGACCTCCTTCGGGCATTCCTAGCGTTCTAGCTACAAGAGAAGTCTTGAGTCTATGATTTGATTTCCCTGACTTGAATTTAGAGAGAACCCTAACTGCTGCAGTTCGGCTATGAGAACCATGAACAGTGTCTCCATCTCCATCGATATACTCAGAATTAGCTCCAAAATATGCCCCAGCATAGTAGATTCCTTCTCCAGATCCTAGGTAATCATATTGACCACTCAAAGGAGATCCATTTGTACCACCAGATAATTTTAGAGCATTTGAGCTACCTGTCTCTAGGGGTCTTAAGTCTGAGAAGTATAGAACCCCGGCCATAGCATCCGTTCCCAACGCTAAACTGTTTGGGCCAGGAAGAATCTCGACATGATCAATTCCAAGAAGGGGAAAATCAAGACCATGATCAACTCCACCTTGTAAATTATCATACCTCCAACCTTGGTAGGCAGTCACAGTTCGATAACCACCGAGACCACGTATCACTGGTTTTAGAGTGTGATCTCCTACACTCATGAGCTGAAGACTGGGAGATTGACGTGTGAGATTATTAAGTGCCGTAGGCCCTTGGTCTGAAAGGGTCTTTGTCGGAACGGCAAGAATATTAGTACTGAAAAAATTAGGGCTATGTGAAATACCCTCAACGGTAGCTTCACCAAGCTCTATAAAATATGTTTTTGATGAGTCTACCTGAGCCAATACAGATATCGGCAGGAACATCATCCAAATGAAATGTTTCATCTTTAGAAAATTTGAAATAAATAGTTATTAATTAATTGAATTATGTCTTTCCAAAAGCATTCTTGTTGAAAATTGAATACTCAGAAGATAGCAGTGTTACTTACAAAACTTCAATTTCTTGAAAAGGACTAGTAAAAAAATTAAATAATAACAGGGGGGCCCCGCAAATAGCAATGAGTATTAATACACTCAAAATAATGGCTTTCAAGTTCTTCGAATTTTCTTTCTTCGAAAACTATTTTTGACTCCGGTGAAAATTGATTCTTCCAATCTGAAAGCAATAAACTCGCATCAGACCAGGTACAAGATTCTTTAGCCTCATGGAAATGAATATCAAAATCGTTACAAACTCTATTTTCTTCGTGATGATGATGAAGAAGGTGGATAGACGGTTCTACAATTCTTAGCAGAAAAGTAGATAGGGCAACAATAAAGAAAGTGAATCTAAACAATATTTTTTTTGCTTGATTAACGATTTAATCTAAATCTTGGCAAATTTAGGTATGATACTTGATATTAGGCAACATAATTCTTAAAAAAACTTATTTTGAAAAAATTTTTCTTTTCTCCTTTACTTTGCGTTGCAATTTTTTCATGCAACAGTAACCTAAATAACTTAAACGAAGAATCATTTTACGGAAGTTGGTCCTCTCATGTTCGGTACAATGAATCCATTTCTACAGATATAATTTTTTCTGTTGATTCCATTACAGATCTAATATTTTTACAAGAAATGACTTTGATTCAATATGAAATTGATGAAAATGATCAAAGAATGCCTTCATCAGACTTTGTAGATAGAAGTACACCAGATAGAGATATTATAAAACAAAAAGTTGAAGAGCTTCTAGAAGCCAATAATAACATCGTTGGATCGTGGTCAAGTGATCCCGGCGAATTATATGAATTCAAGTCAGAAAGCGGTCAAAATAAAATGATTTTTGAACAAACTGGTGGAGAATTTGATTACCGTCTTTTGGATATGGAACTTCCGCAAGCTGGAAAGAAACTTCAATTCTACGCACCAACAGGATGGACTGATTTTCAGGACAATAAATACTTGCTGATAAAATCTGTCAGAAAAAATAACCGTATAAGTATGGAGTCAGAAGAAACGAAAAGATATAATTTTAGAATGAATACGGGCCTTGGTGCTACAGGTCCTTTTGACATAAGCGGAATTAAAAGTAAAACCCTTATTTGTAATTTTGAATTGAGAGCCCTTTAAAGATTTTTAGTGCTACCGTGTTTCCCAACACCAACTCTTATTTGAATAAAGCTAAGCCGAATATTTTTTAGGGCTCCATGGGGATATTTTATTAAATGATATTCCATTTACAACTAAGATTGCTACCATATTCACTAGAGCAATTAACATCATGTTGGAAAACTCTACTGACCTGGCCAAAAATAAATAGCTCACAACATAAATAATAACACCAGCAATAACTTTTGTCAAGGTTATATTTGCTTTAATAGGTATTGTGGTTGGTATATCCGGTGTCTGGTGCTCTGGGCCTAAAAAGAGTAGTTTAAACCCTCTTTTGATTCCAAAATTTTGGAAATTATTAATTAGTTTTTTAAAGAAAAATAATTGAATATTTAAAAAATCTTTGTGAGGCATTGGATTTGTCAAGCCATATCTAGGTTTTTTATCAAGAGGAGCAAATGTGTTAAAAAGCTTGTCCCAAATTATAAATACCCCACCATAATTACGATCTAAATATTCCGGATTACTGCCATGATGAACCTTGTGATGATCTGGCATTACAAATATCTTTTCGAGCAGCGGAATTGAAGATATAAATTCCGTGTGAAGATAAAATTGATAAAATGCATTTAGATAAATAGAAATTACGACGAACTCGATTGGAAAACCCAATAGGATTAAACTTGAATACATTACTGTTCTTACTATAAATCCTAAGGGACTCAGTGCAAAGTTGACGCTCAAGTTGTACTCATCACTTTGATGATGTATTAGGTGCATTCCCCATACTAGTGATATTCTATGACCTATGACATGAAAGACATACCATATAAAGTCTACTAGTATGAATGTTAAAGCAAAAGTCCAAGCGTTGGAAGCGAATTCGTCAATAATTGAATAATTTAAAGCACTATTAAGAAGAAGAAGGCCTTTTTCCGTGAGATAAAGCCCGATCAATCGATCAAAAAAACCCAAAGAGATATTTAATGCGGTTTGATCTAACGTAATTTTTGATTTTGTCTTGAACAAGTAGTAAAACTCAAGCGCGAAAAAAAATAAACCAATAGGAATAATTATAAAGGATAGACCCAACGTCATAATAACTCAGATTAAATTGATTTTATTACATCTACAAGAATAGCTTTAAATTATCTTAAATAGAAAATAAAATTTATTAATTCGCAGAGATATTTTAATAAAAATTCATAATTTATTTATGATTAACGTTGATTTTTTCACATTGTAAGTGATTCAATTCATTTTCGATAAAATTCAATAGCCAAACTAAATGTTTTTTTGATTCTTTGATTTAAACCGAACAGCAGGGCTTATTCCTCTGTGCTTGGTTGCCCTCCCCTTAACTCTCTCTCTCCACATCTTAAAAGAAGACTCTTTCATGTTTTCTCTCATTATTTTTCTAACATCATTCTCCTTTAGGCCAAATTGAAACTCAATAGCCTCAAATGGAGTTCTATCCTCCCAAGCCATTTCTATAATTCTATCAATTTGAACTATTGTAAACTTCACCTCTAAACAAATTTATTATCTGCAGTTATAATATCTTAGTACTAAGATAAATCCTAGATAACTGATATGAAAAATCTATTCCTTGCTTTTCTGATAATTCTCACATCTTGCGACAAAAGCACTCCTCCTGAAAGTGAACCTATTAATAAGATTATGTCGCTTGGGGCTTCTCGAGTTGAGGGAAATAAACCAAATTTCACTGGCCCTTTGTTAGCTGATGAATTTGTAAGTTTTAGATATGATCTATGGAAAAACATAGTTCAAGACGGATGGCAATTTGATTTTATTGGCTCTGAATTTGATTACAGCGATTATCCTGATTTTAATAATCTATCTTTTGATGGCGACCATCAAGGAAATAGTGGGTTCACAGCAGAAGACATTGCCATAGGTATCGAAAGCTGGCTTGAAGAAACAGGAGCTTCAGATATTGTATTATTCAGCTCCCCAGGGGGTAATGACGCTCTACTAAACATGCCCTACAATGCCTTAATTGAAGATATTAAATATATCATTGATGCATTACAAGCATCAAATCCAGAGGTAACGATCTTATTAGAACAGATGGCTCCTGCACATTCAGACGACATGACAACAGAGCTTACCACCTACATTAATGATCTTCATCAAGATATATTGTTAATTGCTTCAAACAAAACAACTTCAACATCCCAGGTAATAGCAATAGATATGTTTACCGGTTTTAGTGATGCCATGCTTGCAGATGACGTACATTACAATGAACTAGGGGCAAAGTTTATTGCAGACCGGTATTACTCTGTCCTAATCAATTTTCTAGAAGGATAGCTATAAATTAAATCCCATCACAACCTGAGCTTAAAGAAGTCTACGCGCAAGAACAATCTGAACCACAAGAACAACTTGAGCCGCAATTACATTTATCACAGTTACAATCCACTTTTCTAATATAAGCATTTAAATTTTATTAATTGAGCCTAAATCAATAATAATAAAATCTTAATCGCTTATAATTCAACATTTTATAATTAGAGTGATATCATAATTATGATGAGATTTAAAGCATTAAATTCGCCTAATAAATAATATTACTCTTGAAATATCTATATCATTTTATAAATCCAATTAATTGGTGGAGGGCCTACAGATTCAAAAAATCAAATGATAAATATGATAAATCCAGTTATGATCTTGAGTTAAACCTTTACTCGAAACTATTAAAAAACGACATGCTTCACTATGGGTATTTCAAAAACCCTAATATTAACACTGAAGACATATCGTTAAAACAAATTGAAGATGCTCAGATATTGTATTCTCAGCAAATAATAGATAAAATAAAGCGAAAAGAGGAATATATTCTCGATGTTGGATGCGGAATGGGAGGCCTTGCAAAAATCATCAAGGAGAAAAATCTAAAAGTAGAAGTACTGACTCCTAATAAAAACCAAATTGATCATATTCAATTTAAGTATCCCGAATTAAAATTCTACCATTCAAAATTTGAAAACCTAAAAACAAGCATGTCATATGGGACGATAATTCATTCGGAATCTCTTCAATATATGGATCTTGACAAAGCCTTTAAAAAAGTTGAACTAATCATGAATACTGGAGGTCAATGGATAATTACCGACTACTTCAGAATCGATTCATCAGGGATCAATAAAAGTGGTCATCAATTAGATGACTTTCTGGAAAAAGTGGAAGAATATAGATGGGAAACCGTCTTTAAGCAAGACATTACAGGTAATGTGATGCCTACGCTTAAATTCATTAATATGTATGCTGAGAGGTTTTTATTTCCCTTAAAACATTTTGCCTTTGAAAAGCTTCGATTTAAAAACCCAAAGCTATTCTTCATGACAAAATCATTTCGAGATTCAATTGATAAAAAAATTCATAAAGAAATGGCATCAGTTGACGCTAGAAAGTTTGAAAATGAAAAAAAGTATCTACTTTTTGTGTTGGAGAAAAAATTCAATTAATTCATCGTTTATCAGAATATTTACACCAATCAAAATCTGCATAAGAGGTCTCTTCACCACCATTACTCGAAGCATAAAGCCCAAGATATGCGCCGGTATATCCTTGACTTAAGATAATATGGTTTTTCACTTTATGGAATTCCTCAAATGTCTCTCCATCATCTTTAGAACATTGAAAGACATAATGAGCACCTTCTGAATTTAATTTCAAAATCAATTGTCCATTGAAGTCACCAATGAATCCCTCTTTAAGAATTTCAACACCACCAAGCTTATCGGACTTATAAAGCGATAGCACTATTCCTTTATCCCTTTTTAAGATACTATAGTTGATATAAATATTGTCCTTTTGAAATAGCGAAAGACCCGCCTCTTCGCCATTATTAATGGGTAAAAAATTCATTTTTGTAGAGAACTCAAAATGAGTTTGCTTTTGCCTTATGCCTAATAAGCTGTATCGCTTTCGAGAAGAAAAATTTTGAGATTTTAAATACAACCGTAAAAAACCTTTTTTTACATTTAAAGAGTAAGTCTTTTCTCTGGGAACTCTACGAAAATTCCAATTTAAATCTAATTTTAAAGACTCAAAATCATCATAAAAGTAATTCTGCACCCTTTGATGGGTGTTTTCGAAAATCACAGGATTATACCTTTCTACCTTCCCTGTCATTGGAGCAGCAACAGGCCAATCATAGATTAAAGGCTCCCATTTCCCCATGTCATTTTCAACCCATCTGGAGATAGCCTCTTCCCACTTTAATGGTATTAAAAAGGTTTCCCTACCCATATTACTTGAACGCTCAATCTCATTTCTCACACCTAGTGAGACCATTACCCACCTACCATCTTCTAATTGAACGATATCAGCATGCCCAGTACTATTAACCCAATTATTACTAGACAAATGTCGGGAAGTCAGAATAGGGTTTTTCGGGTTTGATTCATATAAACCATTTATTGAGTCACTTACGGAGATCATTACCGCATGATTGAATGAGGTCCCTCCTTCAGCAACAACCAGATAATAGTTTCCATTTCTCTTGTATATGTGAGGCCCTTCAACACAGCAACCACCACAAGCACCCTCCCAAATAGTATATCTCTCTCCATTAAGACGCCAATTGATAAGATCCAACTCCTGAACCCAAATTGCACCTATTCCGTCTTTGAATTTATTTCCAGGAGCATGAGTACCGACAAAATAAACTTTTCCATTATCATCAAAGAAAATATCAGGATCAATTCCCGGCGCTCCAAGTATTAGATGGGGTTCAGACCATGGCCCCGAAGGGTCTTTGGCTGTTATTACAAAATTTGCCATGATAGCATCTTTCCCAATATCTAAAGGGCTATAAACATTAGTTGTGACTATGTAAAACAGACCATTATTATAACGGATTGATGGAGCATGTATACCCCCTTCCTGTTGAACATCTGAGAGGTTTATCGATGAATTATATATATTCTCGTTAAGACCATAGCCAATTAATTCCCAGTTAATAAGATCTTTACTATGATGAATAGGGAGTGCAGGAAAATACTCAAAAGATGAGTTAACGATGTAAAAGTCTTCCCCTACTCTGCAAATTGATGGATCAGGAAATCCACCTGGAATAATTGGGTTTATGAATGAATCCTGAGCGTGCGCCTCACCTAAACAAAAAAGTATTAGTGGAAGAAAATATGATAAATGGAATTTCTTCATATCGGTAACAACTATTTATTTTTTAGGGCCTCTGAAAATAGACAGTGTAAAGATAAAGATGAAAAAAAAATACTAAATTCAATAGTTAACTAATTTTTACTCAACTAGAGCTAAATTTGATTTCCAATAAAAATATTCCCCATGCTGCTTAAGAATAGCTCCTTTTCTGATCTGATATTTAGAAAATCACATATTTTGGTCGTTTTTATTATGCTATTCTCATTAAATAGTATCGCCCAGCAACGATCCGTTCTCGAGAAGAAAAAAGGATTCCGTGAAATTAAACTAAGAGCAAACATTAGTGATTATGACTTCTTGACTCTCGCTAATGACCAAGACCTTCGTTTTAACATGGAATTTGTCGATGATACTCAAGAAAATATGATCACCGAAGAACGAAAGTTTGAAAATGTGAATTTAAAATATGACGAAGTAGATGTCTATTCGGTAAATCCTGGTACGGAGAACTATCAGGTAATTGATGGAGGTACGCTTGCGAAAGTTTTTATATCAACTATAAATTCTCAGATTTACAAAATAACGTTATTCGCAGAATCTCAGTCAACAGTCATTCCAAAAATGTTTAAAACTGTTTTCGGGCATCCTAAATTTTCTACAAATGTGGAACGAGGTCACTTTGACAGATATATCTGGGGAGGCAGACACACAGGACTTGTCATTACTGCAATACTCGATAATGAAAAAAATAAAAGAATCGGATATAGAATTGTATACACTGATTTTAAGTTACAAAATGAAGTCCGAAATCTTGAAAAAGTCGAGCAGCAAAAAAAACTTCAAGAAATAAGAGATAGATACTAATCGTGCGAATCAAGCTTTACCAAGTAGATTCATTTACCGATGAACTTTTTAAGGGAAACCCAGCTTGCGTAGTTCCACTAGAAGTTTGGCCAACTGATGATTTATTATTAAAAATAGCGAAGGAGAATGCACTCCCCGAGACTGCGTTTTTTATACAAGATAATGATAGATTTAAACTTAGATGGTTTACACCAGATATCGAAATGGACCTATGCGGTCACGCAACCCTTGCGGCTGCTTATTGTATAAAGGAAATTCACAACTACACAGGAAATAAAATTCTCTTTGAAACACTAAGTGGAGAGTTAATAGTTACCAAAGAAAATGGCTTATATAAACTAGACTTACCTAGCAGAATGCCCTCACAATCGTCATTGCCCGTTGAAATCCAGCGTGCTTTAAATATTCAACCCAAAGAAATTTTTAAATCAAGAGACTTATTATTGGTCTATGAGTCTCAAAAAGAAGTTGAAAATATCATTATTGACAGACAAGAGTTTGATAAAATCAATTTAGGAACTGGTGGCGTAATTGTGACGGCTAAAGGGCAAAACTGTGATTTTGTATCTCGATTTTTCACCCCGCAAGCAACAATCTTAGAGGACCCTGTAACTGGCTCAGCTCATTGCAGTCTGACACCATATTGGAGTAAACGATTAAAAAAAAATAAGCTTGTCGCAAAACAACTATCATCTAGATCAGGGACTCTTTATTGCGAGAATAAGTCTAATAGAGTTATTGTTTCTGGAAAAGCTAGACTGTATTCATTATCAGAGGCTTTTTTATCTGAGCCCTATTGATTTTTTTGGCGAATATTGCGAATAGCTAATCTTATATCGCTTTCTTATTCCCGTTATTTAAAAAATAATAAATCAACAATTTCTTACTTATGTTCATGACACAATAATTCCATTTGGATGTAGATTAAAGAAATAAAGTCTGGATAAAAAAAAAGCCTTGAATTAAAATCAAGGCTTCTTGATATGTTTTATGCTAGATATATTATGCAAATCTTTTTAATGACCATGTAATAACAACACCGATAATAGCCCCCATGAGAGCTGAAAGAAGAGCATCTAGAGCAACATAATTATACGAGATGATATTGGTGGTTGATAACATTTGAAGGTCAACCATTAACCAAATACCAGTGCTATATATTATACCAACAATTGCTCCATTCGTTAAATTATCAATAGCCAAACGGTCAAAGAGAACAATACAGGCAACTAACTGAAGAATACCTACCAGAAATCCTGACACAAAGTCTGGCGTCTCTCTTACTGCGTCGGGAAATGCTTCATGCCATGAGGCAAATTCAGGGAGAAACACATAAGTTCCAAAAATCCCACCTAGTATAAAAAAGACCACTAATGCGATTAAAAAAGTAATTCCAAATTTTTTCATTTTATTTTATTGTTTAAGTATTTTCCAATTTAATATTTTCTTTGACTTCAAAAATAAATATAATGAATAATAATAAAAAGTTCTAATACCGCTATATTGAAATTTAATATTAACAAAAAAATAATTTTATGGAAAACGATTTGCTAATTCCAACAATAGCTGTAGTTGCTTTAACAGCATTATGTATTTATGGCTTAGTCTCAAAAAAAGTAGTCCTAATGAGATGGGGACTTTTCATCTGGGCTTTAATAGCTATTGGGGCCAATATTGGCGGACTATTTCAAAATGCTGAGGCTACAATGGTTATTGTATTATTTATTTGTCAAGCTATTTTAATGGCACCCTTTTGGAGTGAACCTTTTGACTCTTCCAATAAAGCTGTTTACCTAGCGGCAAAAAGACTGACTTTAATTCTTGTCACTATTAATGTATTCTTTTGTGCTATGGGTTTTGTTGAAATGGAATGGCTTAATGAACAACCAACACCGGTAGTCATTCATATTTGTCATGGAATCGTTGCGGCAATTGGATTAATGATGTTTTCACGTTTTATGAGTGGAAAGGTCGAAGTGAAATAAGAATTGATGATTTGAAGCAAACAAAAAGCCCGCTCTATCGAGCGGGCTTTTATATTTTTTAAAGTCTAGACTTTAATCATTTAAATGCTGAAACATCGCGGTAAAATCTCCATAAACCATATTTATTGAAATTTTACCTTCTTCATTAAAATCAAAAGATTCATAGAGTTTAATAACTGCCTCCTTTGAAGGCTTTTCATCTGAAGCCTCGGTAGTAAGTCTCCATTGACTATAATATCGCACAGAACCATTTGGCTCTCCTGTCTCAGCTAAAACACCAGGTAACAAAACGGGCTCAATAATTAATTCCACATCGTATGCAGCAGCAAAATTCACGCGTGAATCAATAAACTCCGTTAATGTAATAGTGTCTTGCTTCGCACGAAAGGCCGTATTGATTCTGTAAAAATCATCTGCGAATAACGAATAATCAACATTCTCGCTCTGAAGACCCTCGATGTATGATCTAACGGTCTCACAATTCTCTTGAAATTTTGATTCCAAAATCATTGCAGCATGAGCAGTGGCATCATGATCTGATGTTCCCTTTTGGCAAGAAGCCGCGAGAAGCCCTATTGCACAAAAGACATAAATAATTTTTTTCATAATAGAATTTGTATTTGCATTAATCTGAAGCAATAGTAATAAGAAAATTATAATCTTTTCACTCTAATTGGCATTTTTAGATGAAATCCATAATTATATCCTAATAAAAAATCCTCTTTACGGTTTTCTAACTATTGTTATTTCATTTTTTTATTCATCTTTGGTCACATTTTAAATTAAAAAAAATAAATAAATGAAAAACTTAATCATCATTTTAGCTCTGGCTCCACTTGCAGCTATGGCCCAAACAACAAAAAGTGGAATTGTATACTCAAGTCACCCTGCTTTAGAAGCCGTAGAAGCAATGAATAATGCTTTTGTAAATGGAGACCCTGAAGCTTACGCCACCTACTTTTCTCCAGATGTGGAGATTTATTCCATTGGAGATACTGAGCCATCAGATTTAAAGCGTGATTTAGAGATCTCAGAATGGTGGGTTAAGAATTTTGATATAACAATCTCAAGATCAGAGGGCGCAAATCCTGATGTAATCAAATATAAAGGTGATAATAAGGGTGTTTGGGTTATGGATTGGACAGAATTTCTAGCCATTAATAAAACGTCAGGGGATACTGTAAAAACATGGTTTCATGATGAGTACTACGTTAATAATGAAAACAAAATCACAAAATGGTTTCAATATTTCAACGAAAATGATCTAGGCGCTCAAATTCAAAATTCCTTCGGAGCGCATAGAAATGGTCGAATCTATGATGAACACCCGCTGATTGACAAAGTAGAGTCGCTAACAAAAGCATATGAAGCTGGAGACGTTGACAAAATGGCGTCGTATTTCTCTGAAGATGCTAAGTTCTATCGTAAAGGTGGAGGAGACTTTGAACCATACGAAAAAGTGTCCTTAGAGGACCGGATTTCGATATGGAAAAAAGAGATAACCGCAAATCCAAAGCGAATCATGGAAGAATATGGCTATCCAGACGCGATACGATATGAAAAAGGAGACGGAGGTTGGGAAGTTCTCTCATGGTGGTACCACGTTGGAATCAATGCAGAAGGTGAAGAAGACCGCACCTTTATTCACTTGAGTCACAGTTTTGATAATGAAGGAAAAATATCAAGAGAAGTTCTTTGGGTAGAATGAATTCAAAATAACCAGAAAAGAGCCTCGCAAATGCGAGGCTCTTTTTATTTACGACTATTCCTTCCTCTACTTGTATATTTTTTTGATTTTGAAACCCCAGATTTTAATTTTCCTTTATCAGCTCCAGATCCAGATTTCAATTTACTTTTATTGCTAAAGTGCTTTCTTTTCGGTTCAGAGGATTTGTTAGCTCTTTTTTGATCTTGAATTTCCCTTGGTCGACTTTTAGTTTTTTCAGATTCCGAATCTGAGTCTTCTGTAGCAGAATAAATTAGGTCAATCTCAGTATTCGTAGCACTTCTCCACTCCCCTATTTTTAGTCCATCACTTGAAATTCCCATTATGTTAATGCGCTCTAACTTTTTTACCTCGTAACCAACATAATCACACATTCTACGAATTTGTCTATTTAATCCTTGAATTAAATGAATTCTGAAAATAAATGGACCTTCTTTTTCAATTTTACATTTTTTTGTAGTTGTGCCAAGCATTGGTATGCCTTTTCGCATCTGATCTAAAGAAGAGTCTGTAATACGCTTATCTACAGTAACTAAATATTCTTTTTTATGCTTATTTCCAGACCTCAATATTTTATTTACTATATCACCATCATTGGTCAAAAATATCAATCCCTGAGAATCTTTATCAAGTCGTCCAACAGGAAAAATTCTTTCGGGATAATTAACAAAATCTACAATATTTTCTTTGACTCCTTTCTCAGTAGTACTAGTAATACCTACTGGTTTATTTAGAAGTATAAAGATTGGCGGCACATCAACTTTAACATCCAAAGAAAAGCCATTGACCATGACCTCGTTTCCAGAATAAACAAGATCTCCTACCCTCGCTTTTCTTCCGTTCAACTTAACCTGACCATTTTCTATATATACATCCGCTTGTCTACGACTGCAATAACCACTTTGACTAATAAATTTGTTTAACCTGGTCCCTTTTATATTAGGCATGAGGCAAATATAAGTCTGGTTTAATCTTGTTTTTATTGACTAGTTTTTTAAAAAAAAGGCACCCATATAAATGGGCGCCTCCTTCCGTTGAAACATTCAACCTCAACTCAATTCACAATAGGACGAACCTTTTTCTGAATAATGTTAAATCCTGTACTTATTCCCACTCTCCATGAATTACCTCTCGCAGGAGGAATGGCAAAAAAGTTGAGCGGAAAATTCATCTTTCCCGATTTAAAGGTTTTACCAATTGCAATCATAAGACCTGATGACAATTTAAAGTCACCTCGGCTGTCGATTCTCTCAATTAAAGTTTGATCGGTTGGATCATAACCATTGTCTCCCGGACGTAAAAAAATATCGTCGTCATTGACATAACCCTCAGCTAATGCGCTTCCTGTAACGTTTGGTCCTATGGCAAATTCCCATCCAGTTCTTGAGTTGCGCATCCCCATTAGAGTACTTACACTTGGAACAATCCTACCATATTCTATCCCAGCAAGCATCGGTATGGCCTCAATCAAGGCCTGAAAATCCCCACTATTGATAAAAACTTGCTCAAACTGAAAACCAAAAGAAAACATACTTGGAGCCCAATAATTAAAGCCACCAGGGGCACTAGATGTTAGAATCTTAGCATTTTGACCAGTTATAACAGTGTAACCCAGCCTAGGCCCGGTATTATTAATAGCTTTAGTGTCAGGGTTGTTTAACATACTTTCGTATTCCTCACTTACCGTTAATTTTCTCATGGTCTCCTCATCATTTGGAATGTCAAAAAGAGTATTTATCGTCAATTCTGTCATAGCAATAGATTGCTCTGGAATATCTAAAAACAAATTAGAAGCTGAGTTTATAAAACGTCCCGTAGAAACATCAAACAATCTAAATGTGTAAGAAACCAGAAGCCCTAACTGATCTAGGCTGCCAGTAAGAATATAATCGCATTCCAGTCGTTTACCAATGTCTGCAAGACAAATTTTTGAAAAGCAACCCATTAGATTCACTGAGTCTCTTTGGCTAATATATTCGATATCATATTTATCAACTACCTCGTACTTGTCAATACGAATCAAATCCACAATGGATTTTTGAATAATCTGATTTGCATCAACAAGATCATAGTTTCGGGTGTCAAAATCTAAGACCGCAACACTTAATTTTTGGCCGTTAACATTGAATAAAAGTGTACTAAAAAGAATTGTAAAAACTAATTTCTTCAAGATTTAATAGTTATTGATTTCTAATTCAATAACAAAATTGAACAAAAGCAACTTTTGGGAATAATGATATTTCCGTAATATCAACTTTCATTTTACGGATTTCATCTAATCTTGCTAAACTTTAATGATATCTAAGAACAATGTTAGAAGATTTGTAGTCGCTATTTTCCCGGATTTAGTTTAAGCATTGATTGGGTATCCAACTACTATATAAATAGAGGTCTATCCGCCATCATTGAAATAACCTTGGTCCTTATAGATTTTAATTTATTTTCATTCTCAGGGTTTTGAATAACTTCATCTATAAAGCTTACAATGCTCTCCATATCATCCTCCACAAGCCCTCGTGTAGTAATCGCCGGTGTTCCAATTCGAATACCACTGGTAACAAATGGTGACTTATCATCAAAAGGAACCATATTTTTATTTGCAGTAATATGAGCCTTAACAAGAGCAGATTCAGCTAATTTTCCTGTAATATTCTTATTCCTCAAATCAATCAACATAAGATGGTTATCTGTACCACCAGAAATAATATCATATCCACGGGAAATCATAGCTTGCGCCATGGCATTTGAATTCTTTTGAACTTGTAAAATGTAATCAAAAAAACTATCTGACAACGCTTCTCCAAAAGCTACGGCCTTTCCTGCAATCACATGCTCTAGCGGTCCACCTTGAATACCCGGGAAAACGGACATATCGAGGATATTAGACATCATGCGAATAGTGCCTTTTGGAGACTTGAGGCCCCAAGGGTTCTCAAAATCCTTTCCCATCATAATTATACCACCTCTTGGACCCCTTAATGTCTTGTGAGTGGTACTCGTAACAAAATCACAATGAGGTAATGGATCATTTAATATTCCCTTGGCGATCAAACCAGAGGGGTGAGAGATATCAGCTAAAAGTAACGCACCTACTTCGTCTGCGATCTCTCTAAATTTGGAGTAGTCAATATCTCTCGAATATGCTGAGGCACCGCATATTATCATTTTTGGTTTTTCAATATCCGCTTGCTCTTTAATCTTTTTATAATTTAAGAGACCCGTGTTTTTCTCAACCCCATAAAAAACTGCATTGTATGTTTTTCCAGAAAAATTAACAGGGGAGCCATGAGTCAAATGCCCTCCATGACTTAGGTCAAACCCCATGATTTTGTCACCTGGTTTTAAACATGCCAGAAAAATAGCAGCATTAGCTTGGGATCCACTATGGGGTTGGACGTTCACATATTCCGCGTCAAATAACTCAGAGGCTCGATTTCGGGCTAGATTCTCAATTTCATCAACAACTTCGCAGCCTCCATAGTATCTTTTTCCCGGATATCCCTCGGCATACTTATTCGTTAATATCGAACCGACGGCTTGGATAACCTGTGGACTGGTAAAATTCTCCGAGGCAATGAGCTCAATACCTTCTGTTTGTCGAGTTCTCTCTTTGTCTATAAGATCAAAAATTCTTGAATCGTGTTCCATAATATTGGCAGTAACTTGCATTCAAAAATAAGTCAAATGAAGTATGTGATTGATTCCAAATTAGAGAGTTTTTTACCAGTTTCTCAACAATCTGATTTTCCCATTCAAAATATTCCTTTTGGTGCTGGAACATGGCCTTCTGGTGAGAAAGTATGCTTGACTCGGATTGGTGATACGGTTATTAACTTATCCTTGATAGAGAAGAATGATTTTTTTCAACATTGCGGACTTAAAAAACATACTTTTAATCAAAATACATTAAATACTTTCTTGTCGCATAAAAAGCCCATTTGGCGCGCAGTGAGAAATACAATTGCGGAGATATTTAGTAAAGGAAATAAAGAGTTTGAAAAAAATATTGACTTTAGAAAAAAAATCGAATGCGATATTTCGAAAATCTCTATCGAAATGCCAATAAATATTGGTGACTATACAGACTTTTATGCTTCAAAAGAACATGCAACGAATGTTGGTTCAATGTTTCGTGATCCAAAGAATGCATTACTTCCAAATTGGTCTCACCTACCTGTAGGCTACCATGGAAGAAGCTCGACAATATTTTCAACAGGCAAGGAAATTCATCGACCAAATGGTCAGAAAAAAAAACCTAGCGATGATTTTCCATTTTTCGGCCCTTCCGAAAAAATTGATTTTGAATTAGAAGTTGGATTTATAACAGGTAGTGGTCCAAGGAACGGTGATTGTATATCTGTGGAATCAGCAGAGGATTCAATATTTGGGTTAGTTCTTCTTAACGATTGGTCTGCAAGAGATATTCAGCAATGGGAATATGTTCCACTTGGTCCCTTTTTGGCGAAAAACTTTGCCTCATGCATCTCACCCTGGGTAGTCACTTTAGATGCCTTAGAACCTTTTCGATCAAATAGACCAGTGCAAAATGACCCCAATCCCCTTCCATATCTTCAGCAATCCAGAATTGGAGCTAATTTTAATATTGAACTACAAGTAGGAATAAAACCGGAAGGATCTGAGGAAACTATTATTTGTGAGAGTAATTTTAAATATATGTATTGGTCAATAGCTCAACAACTGGCACATCACAGTATAAATGGCTGTATCATAAATTCAGGTGACTTAATGGGGTCCGGCACAATATCAGGACCATCAAAAGGCTCTTATGGTTCTATGCTTGAAATATCTTGGAATGGAAAAGAACCGATACATCTGTCTGATGGTACCAAACGTTCATTTATTGAAGATAATGATACTGTTATTCTAAGGGGATCTGCAATAAAAGAAAATTTAAAAATAGGTTTTGGAGAATGTGCGTCAAAAATTATTCCATCTAAATCATGGAAAACAAGGTAATCGACTATCAGAAAATTATTAGATCTAAGTACCGAAAACTTCTTAGATTGGCTGAAAAACATGGTGGAGACAAAGAAGACTTATCTCTAATCAGAAAAGCATACAAAGTTTCAGCAGATGCCCATAAAGATGTTTTTAGAAAGTCTGGAGAGCCATATATAACTCATCCCATAGAAGTAGCACTAATTGTCTCCGAAGAAATAGGATTGGGTCCAAAATCAATTGCAGCGGCATTATTACATGATGTTGTAGAAGATTCTGAGTATACAAATGACCAAATCTCCCATATGTTCGGAGATTCAATAGCATACATTGTCAGTGGATTGACGAAAATCCAAGGGATATTTGATAATCAATCATCTTCGATGCAGGTTGAAAATTTCCGAAAACTTTTATTAAGCATAAGTGATGATGTCAGAGTCATACTTATTAAAATGGCAGATAGGTTACATAATATGAGAACCCTTGATGATATGCCTTATGCCAAACAGCTGAAGATTGCCAGTGAGACGCTCTATATTTTTGCGCCTCTTGCGCATAGAATGGGTTTGTATTACATAAAAAGTGAGTATGAAGACCTTGGCCTAAAATATACTGAGCAAGATGTTTACAAGGAAATCGCTGAGAAACTTGATGACTTTGAACGAAATGACTCGGATTATCTAAAACGTTTTAGTTCAGACATTTACAGTCTTTTAAGCTCGGAAGCATTTGATTTCTCAATAAAAAGAAGGACAAAAGGTATATTCTCAATAAGGAGGAAAATGATTAATCAAGGCATTTCATTTGAAGAAGTATATGACAAATATGCACTACGAATACTTTTAGATGCGGGGCCAAAAAGAGAAATAGCAGAAATTTGGAGGGCTTATTCCATAATTACAAGTGTTTTTAGGGCTAATCCTAGAAGATTAAGAGATTGGATAACCACCCCAAAGGCCAATGGCTATGAGTCACTTCATATAACCGTGATGGGGCCAGAAGGTCACTGGATAGAAGTACAGATTCGATCAAATAGAATGGATTTAGAAGCTGAACGGGGATACGCTGCTCATTGGCGTTATAAAGAGGATGACTCTGGGAATACCGCTCTAGATGAATGGTTAAGTATTATACGTAAAAATGTTGAAAATAAAGGAGATAACGCTCTTGAGTTTGTTGATAAGTTTAAGCTTCAACTATTTTCTGAAGAGATATTTGCCTTCACCCCACAAGGTAAAATGTTAACCCTTCCAAAACACTCAACTCCAATAGACTTTGCTTTCGAAATTCACACAGATCTTGGAATGAAAATTCTTGGAGCTAAAGCTAATGGGAAACTGGTACCACTTTCTTATGAACTGCAAAGTGGGGATCAAATTCAAATCCTTAGTAGCGATAACCAAATTCCCAATGAGCAATGGGCGGATTGGGCAGTTACCCCAAAAGCGAAAACAACAATCCATCAATTTATTAAAAATGAAGAAAGAAAGTCTATAGAAAGAGGAGAAAGACTTCTAAAAAGAGTGATGAAAAAAGCTAAATTTGAATGGAACCAAAGCCGAGTTCAAAGAATGCTAAATCATTTTGGAATTAAAACTCCGGGTGACCTTTATTCCAGGTTTGGATCAGGAAAATATCATGGAGAACATATCAGAAGCTTTATTCAAGAAGAAAGCGGTAGCTTTTATCAATATTTAAGAAAAAGGTTTAAACCTAAACCTTCAAAACTAAAGGATGTAAGCGTAGATTCAGGAAGAATTGTGTTTGGGCCAGATTCCGTTATTCTAGACCATCTTATGTCGGAATGCTGCCGACCAATACAAGATGACCCAATATTTGGATTTATTGAAGGGGAAGGAATTAAAGTACACCGAATGGATTGCCCAAAAGCTATCAATCTTCAGGGACGCTTTGCAGAAAAAGTCATTTTAGCGCAATGGGCAAAGAATGCTTCTGGTGATTTTAATGCGACTTTAAAATTTTCGGGTGTTGACTCAAGTGGGTTACTTCTGAAGGTATCGCAAGTCATTTCTAATGAAATGAATATGGACATCATTAGCTTACATATAAATGGATCGGAAGGGATTTTTAGTGGGACTATTTCCGTGAATGTATCAGACCGAAGGCAATTAAGTCAATTAGCCTCAAACCTGAGATCGATAAAAGGCATTGACATGGTGGAGCGCGAAGTAAACAAGTCCAAATAACGACTAGGGTAAACCTATATACTTATGAGTTTGTAATGACAATCTCCATCTTGGTTTTTTTTCTAAAAATTTAATTATGACCGGCAAAATATGCTCTCTTTTACTCCATTCCGGTTGTAAATAAATCTGACACTCTTCCTTGACCATTTCGGCATGTTTTTCAGCCCATTTCAAATCATCTAAATTATAGACTATAATTTTAAGCTCATCGGCCCTCTGGTACCATTCTTTTAGCGGTGGCTTATTCTTTTTGGGAGACAAACATACCCAATCCCAAATACCAGAGTATTCATAAGCCCCTGAAGTCTCAAGATGAACTCTTTTTCCTATTTTCTTGAGAGATTGAGTTATATATGTCATATCCCACATCAAAGGCTCACCCCCAGTGATCACTACTGTTTTATCATTTCCATCTATTTGTTTTAAAATATCTGGAATTGTCGTCAGCGGATGCTTTTTCGGATCCCATGACTCCTTTACATCACACCAATGACAACCCACATCACAACCTCCGATCCTCAAAAAAAACGAAGGGACTCCAGTATAGGCACCCTCGCCCTGAATTGTTCGAAAGGCTTCCATAAGCGGAAGGGCTTCCATTTTAATCTCTCCCATAGGAAGCTTGAAGAGTATTCATTAATAATCCGACCCGAGTCATTAGACCCACCCCGCCTGGAACTGGGCTGATAGCGGAGACAATATCCTTTACCGAATCAAAATCAACATCACCCTGGAGTTTTCCCGACACTCTATTTATCCCGACATCTATGACCACAGCTCCATCTTTGATAAAATTTTTATCGATAAAAGAATGCTTTCCAACTGCTGCTATTAAAATATCAGCATTTTTGGTGAATTCCTTTAGGTTTTTGGTTCTTGAATGAGCTAAAGTGACTGTAGCGTTACCAAATTCTATATTTGAACTTAGAAGTATAGACATTGGGGAGCCGACGATATGACTACGTCCGACGACAACGGCATTCTTACCTGTTGTTTCAATACCATAATGCTCTAATAAGAGCAATATTCCGTAAGGAGTCGCTGGAATAAAAGTTTCAAGCCCTAAAGCCATGCGACCGAGGTTTTCCGGATGAAAGCCGTCAACATCTTTCATTGGGTCAATGCTGAGAAGGATTTCTTTTTCATTTATCCTATCAGGCAGAGGAAGCTGAACTATATATCCATCAATTTCAGTATTTAAATTAAGTAGCTGGATATTTTGAATCAATTCTTCTTCTCTAACATCATCCTTTAAATGAATAAGAGTTGATTTAAAACCAACTTCTTTGCAATCCCTAACCTTACCTCTAACATAAGCAGATGACGCTGGGTTATCCCCGACAAGTATTGCAGCTAAATGAGGAGCATTTTTACCCTCTTCTATACGCTTCTGCACCTTCGCCTTTATCCTATTTTTAAACGAGAGGGCAGCATCTCTTCCACTTAAAATTAAAGCCATTACTTGAGATTATTATTCATCATGTTCATCATCTTTTTCTGCCCACCTTTCCCTTGCATAACTTTCATCATTTTACTCATATCATTAAACTGCTTGACTAGTTTGTTTACATCAGCAACCGTTCTCCCGCTACCCGTTGCAATTCTAGCCCTCCTTGTGCCGTTTAAAATAGAAGGATTTGACCTTTCTGATGGTGTCATTGACTTTATCATTGCTTCGATATGTTTAAATGCATCATCTGGAATATCTATGTTTTTCATAGCCTTTCCAATACCAGGAATCATGCCCATCAAATCTTTAACAGAACCCATTTTTTTAATTTGGCCAATCTGCTTCAAGAAATCGTCAAATCCGAATGAATTGCTTGCTATTTTTTTGGAAATTTTTCTCGACTCCTCCTGATCAAAAGATTCTTGCGCACGCTCAACAAGCGATATGACATCGCCCATACCGAGAATTCTATCTGCCATTCTACTTGGATGAAAAACATCAATTGCTTCCATCTTTTCACCTGTACCGATAAACTTTATTGGAACCTTGACAATAGAACGAATCGTTAGAGCAGCCCCACCTCTTGTGTCACCATCAAGTTTGGTTAGAACAACCCCCGTGTAATTAAGGGCCTCGTGAAAAGTTTTTGCGGTATTCACTGCGTCCTGCCCAGTCATTGAATCCACTACAAAAAGAGTTTCTTGAGGTTTCAAAATCTTGTGAATTGAGGAAATCTCTTCCATTAAAGCTTCATCAATAGCTAAACGCCCAGCCGTATCTACTAATAAATAATCATAACCCTCGTCCTTAGCTTTTTTTTGAGCCTTGGATGCAATTACAATAGGATTCTTCTCATCCGGCATTGAAAAGACAGTCAAACCAATTTGTTCACCAAGAGTATTTAATTGGTCTATGGCTGCAGGCCTATGCACGTCACAAGCTGCAAGGAGAACCTTTTTACTTTTTTTTTGATTCAGTAAAAAACCTAATTTGGCGGTAAAAGTTGTCTTACCAGAACCTTGAAGTCCCGCCATTAAGATTGTATTTAGGCCATTCTCTGAGGATATATCATGAGAAGTTTCTCCCATTAATATTGACATTTCATCTCTGACGATTTTGATCATAACTTGACCAGGCTCGACGGCTTTGATAACATCTTGGCCTAGAGCTTGAGATTTTATCGAATCTGTAAACTCTTTGGCAATCTTATAATTCACATCAGCATCAACAAGAGCCCTTCGAATATCCTTAATCGCCTCAGCTATGTTAATATCTGTAATTCTCCCCCTACCACTCAGACGATGAATCGCCTTGTCAATTTTTTCACTTAAACTATCAAACATTTTCTGACTGATTTATTCAACAAAGTTAATAGATACAAATCTGAACATTTTATAAATAGTCGATTTTTTTCTTAGAATATTCACAGCCTGATTTCATGATAATTTAAATCAATAATCCCTCAATAAAATTGTATTTTCGATTCCATCGCCATGCTTAAATTTCATAATAACAATTAACCTATGTACAAATCTCGAATAAGCGGCCTCGGACACTTTCTTCCTCCTAGCTCTGTAAGCAACCAGGATCTTAGTAAGATTATGGATACAAGTGATGAATGGATTCAAGAGCGAACTGGGATTAAGAGTCGGCGATGGGTAGATCCAAACAATATAACTAGCTCATCTCAAATGGGCTACGAGGCTTCCCTTAAAGCTATTCAAAACTCCGGAATTAATAAGTCAGATATTGACCACATACTATTTGCTACAATTTCTCCCGATCATTATTTCCCGGGAAATGGCGTTCTTGTTCAAGATCTTCTTGGCTTAGATACAATCGGAGCAACAGATATACGCAATGCCTGTAGTGGATTTATTTATGCTCTAAGTGTTGCAAATGCCTATATACAAACAGGTCAATTTAAAAATATTTTAGTCATTGGCTCAGAATTACAGAGTCCTGTTCTAGATAAAACAACAAATGGCAGAGATCTAAGTGTCATTTTTGGAGATGGTGCCGGAGCGGCTATCATATCGAGATCGAATAATAATAGTGAGATATTCAGTACTCATTTGCATAGCGAAGGGAAAAACGCATTGGAATTATCTATGAAAGGCCCATCTGCAATTCACTGGATCGATAAACTGGGCCCTAATCAAATGAGTCCAGAAACTTTTGCTCCACAAATGAATGGCACACTTGTTTTTAAAAATGCCGTTGTAAGGTTCGAGCAAGTTATAAATGAAGCGCTTAAAAAAAATAAAATGAGCTCTACAGATATTGATTGTTTAATTCCTCACCAAGCGAATTTAAGAATATCTCAATTTATTCAGAAAAAACTTAGACTTGGAGATAATCAAGTATTTAACAATATTCAGAAATACGGAAATACGACCGGGGCATCAATACCAATAGCATTAAGTGAAGCCGTGGAACAAGAACATATCAAGCGAGGAGATATTATATGCTTGGCAGCCTTTGGGGCAGGTTTTACTTGGGGTTCCGCTCTTTTGAGATATTAAATATATAGTTAAGATGTTAACCAGTTCCATAATCGAATCAAACCTTAAAGGCTCATCTATTACCTTTCCAGGCATAACTATTCCAAAAGGAGAATTACTTCTTTTAAAAGGTAACTCCGGTATAGGAAAATCTACATTTCTTCACTCTATAGCAGGATTAGTTCCATTACTAAGAGGTCATATAAAAATTGAAGGCCATGGTGAAATAAGTAAAAATATCGTTCCTAAAAACTGGAGAAAAAATGCTGTTACGATTATTCCGCAAAGACCTCTATTCTGGCAATCTCTAACGGTAAAAGAGAATATCAAACTTGGTGAATGGTCAAAAGGAATTGAATCTGAAAACAGTGAATATATTTTGGAAAAATTAGGTATTGCTGATTTATCAAAAAAAGCGGTGAATAAACTAAGTTTGGGACAGCAACAAAGGCTAAGTGTGGCAAGAGCTTTATTATCAAAAGTCCCTCTTGTTCTCGCTGATGAACCAACCGCGGCGCTGGATGAAGAAAATACAAGCACCCTATTGAAGCTATTTAAAGAACATCAGACCGAAACTAGATGTTCAATTTTAGTTTCAAGCCACGATAATCGTCTTGACTCGATCGCTGACCAAATAGTAATATTGTAATAATGACTTCACTTTATTTTGCGTGGAAAGCTATTTGGAAGAGAAGAAGTAGCACCATTTTTATCTCCTTAATTTGGGCTACGGGGTTATTAGGTTTTGCATCTATTCAAAGGTTAAATAATGGCGTTTCAAATGCCCTGCAGCTTCAATTAGAGAGCACTGATCTTCTTCTTTCAGCCAAAGGTTCCCCTACTCGATCAATTCTTGCTAATGTCTTTCATCTAAATGAACCAAATGGGAATATTCTAAGATCAGAGACCGAGGAGCTTATTAGTAATTATAATTTACAAAATGTAAGACGCATTGCTTACGGAGATAATTATAAAGGATTTAGAATCCTAGGCTGCGATAGTGCAACTTGGAATAACATAAATTTGTTAGAGATAAAAGGTGATCTCCCACAAAAGAGCCAAGATGTAATAATTGGGCGCAATGTAGCTCAAAAAACAGGATTGAAAATTGGGCAAAGATTTCACGGCGCCCATGGACTCATGGAACACGATCATAGTCACGAAACTACCTTTTACACAGTTTCAGGTATTATTTATTCTAATGCACAATCATGGAATCGCCTAATAATTGGAAGTATTAGCTCTGTCTGGAAAGCTCATGGTAATTCTGACTCGAACTATACGGCTGTTTTAGCGAGAATAGACAATCCGCTGGATAAACTATTGATTCCAAGGAAAATCCAAGAAGAATCTTCAATAATGTCGGTATCTCCGGCTTTCGAGGTCAACAATGTCTTAACCTGGATGGACCAAAGCTCAAAAATATTTAGTACCATTTCATTTTTATTCCTAATAACTGCAGCTTTAATTATGTTTTTCCTACTCCAATCTCATGTAAAAGAGCGATTGGGGGATTATGCCTTAATTCGAGCTCTAGGAGCCTCATGGTGGAAAATCGCAAAAATCGTTCTGTGGCAGAATATAATCCTTGGATCATTTGCTATTCTAATAACATACGGAGGCCTATTTCTTATTTGGTTTGGTCGATATACCTCGATCACACTTGCTGAAATCTTTCAAAAGGATATTTATTGGGACCTATCACCGGACACAAAATGGA
>MDSW01139492.1_pt1 | contig 45201 bp, 42 predicted proteins | sample 811171 | NCBI WGS metagenome assembly MDSW01 (sample SAMN05326641, study PRJNA326480) | marine metagenome | isolation source: seawater | place: Atlantic Ocean: North West | collected 2012
CTTGAACTCGGCACTGTACTTCTTGCGTGGCATAACACTCCTTTTGCCGGCCCATGATGAGCCTTCTTTGAAGTGTCCGCATTAACGGGTGAGAACCCGTATCCGTGGCAAGCGTTTCCGGTCCGCTGCGCGTTAATCGATGCACACTCCCGTCGGCATACCCCGTATAGAGCGCGCCGTCCGGGCCCACGATCACCGTTTCCGGCCCGGTGCCGGCCGTCTCGGCCAGACGGGCCACGGAGCCCAGCTTGGAGGCGGCCATCTCACGCTCGGGCGCGGGCTGCCAGGCCACCGGCGCGAAACGGGCCGGCCAGGCCATGGCATAGATTAAAACCGCCGCTAAGAGTAGACCGAGCAGCAGCACGCCTTTTTTCATGTTGTCTCTCCAAAGCGGGGCCGACTCATGACATCTCACGCCGGTCGCGCGTGTGCGTATACTCAAGAACCTACGCCTAACGCATCTAGGGTGCCATGAGCGATACCGGTGTCGATGATCTCACGGCCAAGCGCCAGGCCAGCCTGGCGCGCATGGAAAAGCTGGCTTTCTGGCTCGACGATGCGTTTCGTATCCCGGTCATCGGAAAGCGCATGGGCATCGATGGCATCTTGGGCCTGCTGCCGTTTGCCGGTGATTTCATCGGTATGGGGCTGTCGAGCCTGAGCATCGCCGAAGCCGTGCGCCTGGGCGCGCCCAAGCGGCTGATTGCGCGTATGGCGGCCAACGTGGGCATCGACTTCGTCGTGGGCTCGGTTCCGCTGCTGGGCGATATCTTTGATATCTATTACAAGGCCAATCGTCGGAATCAGCATCTGATGCAGCGTTGGCTCTCGGACGTTACAGCCACGCCCGGGGATCCCTCGCGCCAGCGCCGGAAAGGTCGGCCGTCGGTGTCCATCGTGATCGGCGTGGCGGCGGCCGTGGTAGCCGGTCTCGGCATCTGGCGCGCGGCGGTGGGCGCCTAGCCGGCCGGAAACCACCGGAAAACACAGCGCCTGGGTCCGCCGGTGGTGGCAGGCCGGCAGGGGCTGGTATCCTTGTCGGTTTGGTCGATCTGGTGTGCCCCGCCAACGCGTATGGCCGATTCTGAAACCCCGCTCGTCGTGCGCGATCTGCACAAGTCTTTCAAAGACGTCTCGGTCTTGAACGGCGTCTCTCTGGAGGCCCACGAAGGCGACGTTATCACGCTGATCGGGGCCTCCGGCTCCGGCAAGAGCACGTTCTTGCGTTGCATGAACCTGCTGGAGGTGCCCGACGCCGGCGAGCTGATCGTCCACGGCGAACACGTTGCCTTCAAACAGAACAAAAAGCCCCGCGAGCCGGCCAGCTGGAAACAGGTCGAGCGGATCCGATCGCGTCTGGCCATGGTGTTTCAGGGGTTCAATCTCTGGGCGCACATGAGCCTGATCGGCAACGTGATCGAAGCGCCGGTCCACGTGTTGGGCGTGCCGAAAAAACAGGCGCGCGAGCGCGGCATGGCCCTGCTGGAGCGGGTAGGGCTGGCCGACCGGGCTGATTATTTCCCGGCCCAGCTGTCCGGCGGCCAGCAGCAGCGCGGCGCTATCGCCCGCGCGCTGGCCGTGGATCCGGAGGTCATGCTCTTCGATGAGCCCACCTCGGCGCTGGACCCGGAGCTGGTGGGCGACGTGCTGGCCGTGATGCGTGAGCTGGCCGACGAAGGCCGAACCATGGTCGTCGTCACCCACGAGATGGACTTCGCGCGTGATGTGTCCTCGCAGGTCATCTATCTGCACGAAGGCCGCGTGGAAGAGACCGGCGCCCCGGCTGAGGTCCTCTCGCGGCCAGATTCGCCGCGTCTGCGCCAATTTCTCGCCCCGCGTTTCTGATGCTGGATTTTCAGGGCTACGGACCGCGCCTGCTCGAAGGCGCCTGGCTGACCGCCGAACTGGCGCTGGCCTCGTTGGCGGCCGCGCTCGTCATCGGCCTGGTCGTGGCCAGTGCCAAATCCTCGCGCTCGCTCGTGGCCAAGAGTGTAGCCACCTTCTATACGACTATTATTCGCGGCGTGCCCGATCTGGTGATGATGATGCTGCTGTTCTACGGCGGCCAGATCGGTATCAACATGGCGACCGATGCGCTCAACGCACACTTGGGCACGGACTGGTTCATCAACGTCAACGCGTTCGCGGCCGGCGTAGTCACGCTGGGCGTGATCTACGGCGCCTACATGTCCGAGACCTTTCGCGGCGCGTTCCTGGCCGTGGACGCCGGGCAGATGGAGGCCGCACGCGCTTACGGGATGAGCGGATGGCTGGCCTTTCGACGGATCCGTTTCCCTTTGATGATGCGCCACGCCCTGCCGGGGATTAACAACAACTGGCTGGTGCTACTCAAATCCACCGCGCTAGTGTCGATCATCGGCCTGTCGGACATGGTCTATGTGGCCGATCAGGCGACCAAGGCCACCCATCAGCCGTTTCTGTTCATGGTGCCGGTGGGCCTGGGCTATTTAGCGATCACGGCAGTGTCGGAGCTGGTGGTGCTGGGGCTCAAGCGCCGGTTCGATACCGGCTTTTCGCAGGCCACGTGATGGAACAGTGGCTGGCTCATATCGCGCCGTTTTTAAGCGATAACGCGATCTTCACGCCCTCGACCCTGGCCCAGTACTGGCAGGGTCTAGTACGCACCGTACAGCTCGTTTTCATCTCGCTGGTCATTGGCCTGTGTCTGGCGGTGCCCATGGCGCTTGGGCGGGCCAGCGGCCGGGCCTGGCTGAACGCGCCGATCTGGCTGTTCACCTACGTGTTTCGAGGCACGCCGCTGCTCATCCAGCTGTATGTGGCCTATTACGGCTTCGCTTTCATCGACGGCATACAAGACACCCGCCTGGCGTTTTTCATCAATGACCCGGTCTATCCGGCGCTGCTGGCCTTCACGCTGAATACGGCGGCCTATACGGCCGAGATCTTCGTTGGCGCGATTCGAGCCACCTCGCGCGGCGAGCTGGAAGCCGCCCGCGCCTATGGCATGTCGCCGATCACGGCCTATCGACGAATCGTTCTGCCCAGCGCGTTTCGCCGCGCCCTGCCGGCCTATGGCAACGAAGTGATCTTTATGCTGCACGCCAGCGCGATCGCCTCGGCGGTGACGATCACCGATCTGACCGGGGCGGCGTATTATGTCTATGCGCGCTTCTACTCGCCGTTTCCGGCGTTCATCTTCGTCGCGGTCGTCTACATGTTGTTGAGCTTTGCCCTGCAGGGCGGCTTCAAGCTGCTGGAAGCGCGTATGCTGCGACATTTGAAGCCCGGCTAGTTCGGCTGGCCGTGGGCAACTGGTTTCAAGACTCGGAAGAACGACCCATGCACACACGTTTTACTGCACTCGCCCTGGCCGCGGTTCTAGGCACCGGCGCGCTGATGGCCCAGACGGCCGGGGCCGCGGAGTCGATCCGTATCGCCACCAACGTGCCCTACAAGCCCATGGAGTACACCACGCCGGCCGGTGATCTCACGGGCTTTGACATCGAACTGGGCAACGCCCTGTGCGCCGAGGCGGACTTGAAGTGCTCGTGGGTCCAGCAGTCGTGGAACGGCATCATCCCGGGGCTCATGGCGCGCAAGTACGACGCCATCATGTCGTCGATGACCATCACCGAAGACCGCAAGCGCGTGCTGCGTTTTTCCGAGCCTTATATCGTGGTGCCCTCGGGCTGGTTCGTGCCGGTCGACACGACGCTTGCCGACTATGACGGCGACGATCTGGCCGGCAAGCGGATCGCGGTCCAGCGCGGAACCGTCCAGGATCAGTACGTCACCGATCAGTTTGGAAGCCGCGCCAAGATCAAGCGCTATACCAACGCCGACGACATCGCCGTGGACATGTCGGCCGGGCGCCTGGATGCCGCATTCCTGGACTTTCCCACCGGCCAGAGCACGCTGCTGGATGAGTCGGACAAGTACAAGAACGCCGGCCCGGTGCTCACCGAGCCGAAGAAATACTTCGGAACCGGTTTCGGCATCGCGTTTCGTCGTAACCAGACCGACTTGGCCAAGCGCTTCAACGCCGCACTGGCCGCGGTCAAGGACGACGGCACCTACGACAAGATCTACGACAAATACTTCGGCGACGCGGCCGACGAGTCCGAAAAAGCCAAGTAGGGCTACGGGGCCGGCGGCACGTAGACGTCGGCCACCTCAGCCTTGTGTTCGGGCTCCACGTGGATGGTGACCACACAATCGGCAAACTCGTTCTCCAGCGCGGTTTCCAGGCGGTCACAAATGTCGTGGGCCCGCTCTACGGGCATGTCGCCGGCCACCACCAGATGGAAGTCGATGAACGTACGCCGGCCGGCGTGTCGGGTTCGCAGATCATGTGATTGGTAGGCGCCGTGCGAGTTCTCGAAGATGATCGTGCGGATACGGTCCAGCTCTTCCTCCGGCACGGCCTCATCCATCAGCCCGCCCATCGAGGCGCGCACCAGCGTCCAGCCGGACCACAGAATATTGACCGCCACAGCCGCGGCGATCAGCGGATCCAGCCACAGCCAGCCGGTCAGCGCCACTAGAATCACGCCGACGAACACACCGAGCGAAGTCACGACATCGGTGGCCAGATGCTTGCCGTCCGCGGCCAGCGCCGGCGAACGAAGACGCCGTCCCTGACGCAGGAGTACGGCGGCCCAGACGGCGTTCAACAGCGTGGCCAGAGCGTTGATGGCAAGCCCCGAGGCCGGGGCAATGATCGCTCTGAGATGCAGCAGGGCATGAAACGCGTCGTAGAGGATGGCGGCCGCTGCGCCCACAATCAGCACGCCCTCGGCCACGGCCGAGAAATATTCGGCCTTGGTGTGGCCGTACGGATGATTAGCATCCGGCGGCATCGCACTGACCCTGAGGGCGGCCACGGCCGCGCCGGCGGCCACGATATTGACGATGGATTCCAGCGCGTCGGAGTACAGCGCGGCACTGCCGGTTAGCCAGTAGGCCAGGTATTTCAGCGCAAAGACAGCACTACCGATGAGCACACTGCCCAGGGCATAACGAACGGTGGTGATCATAAGGTCGCGGCGTGGCTCAGACGCGGCGAATCATAGAAGCCCGGTGGATGCCCGGCAATTCTTGGCCTGCGGCTGTCAATAATAGACCTCGGCCAGCAGTTCAGCCGGGGCTGAGTCTGGAGCGGCGGCTAGGGTTTGTTGATGTTTCATACGAGCGCCGCGTTGGAGACCGCAAATCGTGTCCTGCAAGGCGCGAGTTGCTGCATCGTGGCGTGCCACGATCAAGACTCGCAACGCCGCAGGGCGCCCCTAGTCAATTTTCTATGGGCGGCCCAACCCTTTGGGACAAGCGCCCAAAAGTTGACGATATGTCGGCAATCCAGCGTTCTAGCACGCTTGCGCAGAATGACTGCGCGGCGCGCGCTACGCCCCGTCTTGCCGCAAAACAGCGCTTGGCGCGGGCTCGTATGAAACATCAACAGGCCCTAGCGCGAGCCGGAACCGCTCAAGACATCGGTCAACCAGCGGCCAAACAGTGTCTGCGTGGCCAGATAGGCCACGTAGGCGCCGAGCGCGCCGCGCTGGCTGGCCTGGATGGCGACAGCCCGTGTGATGGCCACCAGACACGCCAGACTGGCCGCGATCAGCACGCCTATCCAGGCCCAGATCGACTCGACGGGTAGCGCCAGGGATATCGCAGCCAGCGTACCCAGCCAGGGCACCCAGAACAAAGGCTTTGTAATCGTATCGGCCGCGATCAGCACATAACCCGCCCAAGCGGGCAGACGCTGGCTGCGGCGACGATTGTCATCGTGATCAGTCATGCCAAAAGCCCGGGGCCACGAAGCGTATATCTGGCCTTACGATGCTGACGCGCGCGAGGTTTCACAAGGCCTCGGGCGGGCCGAACGGCTGCGATACGGCGATCGGCAGCGTGGGCGTCAATGCCAGCGGCGGCAACAGCGTTGCCTGATAGGCGTGATACAGATCGGCCTTGAGATGGCCCTCGTCCGGGTGCGGGGTGCCCTCGGCGGTGAGTTCTTGATGCCAACTGCCGTTCGCGGGGTCGATGTGCACGTCGCGCACGTGATCCCAGATCCGCCGATACCAGCCTTCATAAGCCGCCTCGCCGGTGCGCGTGGCAAGCGCGGCAGCGGCGGCCAGTGCTTCGGCCTGTACCCAGTGCCGGCGGCGCGTGGCACACGGCTCTCCCTGCCAGTTCACGGTATAGACCATGCCCGGCGCGTGATCACTCTGCCAACCGACCGATACCGCGCGGTCGAATAGTGCCTTGGCCTCGTAGAACAGCCAGTTTGGCGCCTCGCGCTCGGCGGCGTTCAGCCCGGCCTCCAGGTTGAGCAACAGGCGCGCCCATTCGCAGCCGTGGCCGGGTGTGGCGCCAAACGGATAAAAACCGTCGTCGATGGCATCCGCGTTGCACTCGCGCCATTCGCGCCAGTCGCCGTAGAAGTGCTCGACGACCAGATAATCGTTCTCGGCGGCGTGGCGATGGATAATGCGCTCGGCGATGGCCAGCGCTCGGTCATACCACGTGGGATCAGCCAGTACGTCGGCCAGCTCCAGACAGAGCTCCACGGCGTGCATGTTGCTGTTGGCACCGCGGTAGTCGGCACGGGTGATCCAGGCGCGGTCGTAGGATTCGCAGTAGGTCTGGGTTTCTGCCGACCAGAAATGCTGATCGAGCACGGCCAGCACGGCGGCCAGCAGATTGTGCGCGCCGGGCAGGCCGGCGCGGGTGGCCGTCGCAGCGGCCAGCGCCACAAAGATCTGGATATAACACTGCTTGGAATCATCGCGCCCCAGCCCCGGCGCCTGTTGATACCAGCCGCCGTATTCATCGTCGCGCAGTAGTCCGTCGAGTGCGGCAATACCGTGTGCGGCCATCGAGGCTGCGCCCGGTACGCCGGCCATGGCCGCCAGGCTATAACAGTGGGTATGCCGTGCGGTGATCAGCGTGTCGGCGACCGGCTCATCGGCCAGCCGGCCGTGGGTGTCCAGGGCCGCAAAACCGCCTTCAGGCACACGTGATGCCCGGTAGAAAGCCAGCAGCCGCAGGCCTTCCTGATCCAGCCAGAGCCGGTGAACGGGCTGGTCGATCCAGCGCGCGCCGGGGGCCGGGTCAAGCTGTTCCAGAGGGTCGATAACGGACACGCAAACTCCTTTAAAACCGCGAAAAAGCGCTGTGACGCAAAATTCTGCGACGCGATCTGCTAACAATAATACCGCCGCTCACCGGTAGGGGCCGCGCTCATGAGCCCGGCATCGTGGCGTGCCGGGCGCCGCCCGCGGGGCGATCGGCACTCAAGGTCTTTGCGATACCCGCGGCGTCGGCTTACCGGATGCGCTCGGCGACATCGGCGATCGCCCGCTCAAGCCGGGCCATACCTTCGACGATATCGGCCTCGGGAATGATCAGGCTGGGCGCAAATCGCAAGACGCCCGGCCCGGCGACCAGCAGCATCACGCCTTCATCGATGCCGGCCGCCAGCACGTCGCGGCCCGCATCGCCAAAGCGGTCGTTGAAGGCCGCCCCCATAAGCAGGCCCAGCCCGCGTATGTCGGCGAAGCAGTCGTAGCGGGCGTTGATGGCCTCCAGATGCTCGCGAAACAGCGCATGCCGCTGGGCTACGCCGTCCAAAACCTCGGGCGTGTTGATTGTGTCCACGGCAGCCCGGCCCACGGCGCAGGCCAACGGGTTGCCGCCGTAGGTCGAGCCGTGGGTGCCCACCACGAACACCTCGGCGACCTTGTCGGTGGTCAGCATCGCGCCGATGGGGAAGCCGCCGCCGAGCGCTTTCGCACTGGTCAGGATGTCCGGCGTCACGCCGTAGTGCATGTAGGCATAGAGATGCCCGGTCCGGCCCACGCCGCACTGCACCTCATCAAAGATCAGCAGCGCGTTATGGCGATCGGCCAGTGCACGCAGCCCTTCAAGAAATTCGGGTGTGCCCGGCGTGACGCCGCCTTCGCCCTGCATGGGCTCTACGATGATGGCGCAGGTGTGCTCGTCCACCAGCTCACGCGCCGAATCCAGATCGTTGTAAGTGCCGTGCACGATGCCGCCGGGAATCGGCCCAAAGCCTTCGGTGTACTTCGGCTGGCCGCCGACCGATACCGTGAACCACGTCCGCCCGTGGAACGACTGGCGAAACGACACGATCTTGTCCTTGGCCGGGCCGTAATGATCGTGGCCATAGCGGCGTGCCAGCTTCAGCGCGGCCTCGTTGGCCTCACCGCCGGAGTTACAGAAAAACGCCTTGTCGGCAAACGTGGCCTCCACCAGCGTACGCGCCAGCCGCAGCGCCGGCTCGTTGGCATACACATTGGACAGATGCCAGAGCTGCTCGCCCTGGGTTTTCAGCGCGTCCACCAGCGCCGGATGGGCATGCCCCAGCGCATTGACCGCGATACCGCCAGCAAAATCCACGAACTCACGCCCATCCTGATCCCACAGCCGGCTGCCCTCGCCGCGCGCGGGGATCACCGCCTGCGGGTTGTAGTTGGGCAGCATGTAGGTGTTGAAGTCGTCGCGGGTGGGCGTCCAGTCCATGTCTTTCAATCCGGTCGGCAGCGTTTTTGCAAGCGCCTTATTGTGGCGCGCCGGGCGCCGCGGGTCACGACCCATCGGTAAACCCGGCGTGGGTGATACAGGTATTGGACGTTTAGATAAATGCGACAGCAGCGATCGGCTGGCAGGCTGCCGTCGACGCGCGGCAAGCGCCGGTTTGCCAAAGATTCCCCCAGCGGCTCGATTACAGGAGCGCCGATGTCGTATTCCACTACCGGAGAAAACCGAGCGCTACCCGCCTCGGCCTGGCTGGCCATCGGCGCGGCCGCGCTCGGCGGCATGCTCTATGGCTATGACATCGGCATCATCGCCGGGGCGCTGGTGTTTATGAAGCCGGCGCTGTCGCTGTCGGGCTCGGAAATGTCGTTGATCGTGGCCGCGGTGTTGGGCGGCGGCTCGCTGGCCACGCTCGTTGGCGGGCCGGCGGCGGATCGTTATGGGCGCAAGTCCACGCTGACGTTGGCCGGTCTGGTGTTCATCGTCGGCGTCGTCGTGACCATGCTGGCGACGGGATACGCCGGGGCGCTGATCGGCCGGCTGATCCAGGGCATCGGCGTGGGGCTGGTGACCATCGTGGTGCCGTTGTATATGGTTGAAGTCATGCCGCCGGCGGTGCGCGGGCGTAGCGTGACGCTGTTCCAGCTGTGTCTGACCTTCGGCATTTTGGCCGGTTATCTGGTGGGCTATGCCTTCAACGCGAGCGGCGATTGGCGCGCCATGTTTGCCACGGCACTGGTGCCGGCCGTGGCGTTTGTGGCGCTAGGCCTGGTGTTGCCGAAGTCGCCGCGCTGGCTGTTCAAGCAGGGCCGGACGGATGAAGCGCGTGCGGTGCTGGGGCGTACCCACAGCGCGGCCGAGGCCGAAACCACTTACGCCGAGCTTGCGGCGCAGACCGATGATGACGCCGCCGCCGGGCGCTGGTCGCTCCTGCTGGCGCCGGGCTATCGCAAGGCGTTCTTCCTGGCGCTGGCCATCGGCCTGCTGAATCAGCTCACTGGGATCAACACGCTGCTGCAGTTCAACACGCTCATCCTCGATCAATCGGGGCTTGGCTCGGGGGCGGCGGCCGTCCTGGGTAGTGTCACGGTGGGCTTGACCAACTTTGTGGTGACGATCATCGGGCTTATGTTGATTGATCGGGTGGGTCGTCGTCCGTTGTTGATCGTGGGGACCGCCGGCGCGACCCTGGCGCTGGCCTTCATGGCGATCATTCATGTGACGACGGCGGCCTCGTCGTTTCAAGGCTATGCCACGCTGGCCGGGCTGATCGGCTTTGTGATCTTTTTTGCCATCGGGCCGGGGATCGTCGTGTGGCTGGCGATTTCCGAAGTGCTGCCGCTGGCTATCCGCGCCAAGGGCATGGCGGTGGCGTTGTTTGCCAACAGCTTGATGTCGGCAGCGTTGGCGGCGGTGTTCATGGATATCGTGGCGGCCGCCGGCTATGCCGGGGCTTTCGCGTTGCTGGCGATCGCGGTGTTCGTCTATATGCTGATCGCGATTTTCCCGTTGCCCGAAACCAAAGGCCGCAAGTTGGAAGAGATCGAGACGTATTTCCTGGGGCCGGCCCGTGGCCGCTGAGCCGGTCTTCATCGGTATCGACGGCGGGGCCAGCAAGACCCACGTGGTAGCGCTGGACGGTGTCGGCCGGCTGATCGGCGAGGCCCGCGGCCCGGCGGCGTCGCTAAACGGTGAGGCAGCGCCGGCCTGGGCGGCCATTCAGCAAAGTCTGGCCGCGATTCCGGCGCTGGATGATCTTGATATCGCGAACGCACACGTGGTGATTGGCATCGCCGGCACCGAGATCACGGCCACGTATCGTGACTTTGTGGCGGCCGCGCCGAGATATGCCTCGTTGCATGTCTGTTCCGATGCCCACGTGGCCTGTGCCGGCGCGCACGCGCTGGCCGATGGGGCGATTGTGTCGGTGGGCACCGGCGTGGTGGGGTTCTGTCGTTTTGACGGGCAGACCGCCCGAGCCGGCGGCTGGGGCTTTCCGCACGACGACCGCGGCTCCGGCGCGTGGCTGGGCATGGAGGCCGTGGCGCACGCGTTTGCGGCCGGCGACGGCCGATGCCGGCCGGATGACCTGTCCAGGGCCGTGATGACGGATTTCGAAGCCGACGCGGCCGCGCTCTCGGCCTGGGCCTGTCATGCCACCTCCGGGGATTTCGCGCGCTATGCCCGCGTGGTGGTCGCCGAGGCCGGTAACAAGACGGCGGATGCGCTGCTCGATACGGCCGCCGGCCACGTTGCCGCCGTGGCCCGTGCGCTGGTCGGCCAGCGGGCGGATCTGGCCCTTGCCCTGATGGGCGGGTTGGCCGGTGTCATCGCCCCGCGCCTGCCGGCCGATCTGCGCGCGCGGCTGACCGCTTGCACACACAGCGCGGCTTTTGGGGCAGCGCTCATGGCTCGGGCGGCCCATGGGTTATCCGATGGGTTATCCGAGGAGGCCGCTGGATGAGTGAATCGACACGGATGCGGGCCGAGCTTTCGGAAACGCCGGAGCGCCTGGCCGATCAATGGGCCGCCAATACCGACCGGCTCGACGCGTTGGTCGCTGATTTGGCCGGATACGACAGTGCGCCCTGGTGGACGACGGCTCGCGGCAGCTCTGCCCACGCCGCGGCGTTTATGGCGGCGATAGCCGGGCGCTTCGCGAATCGTGTGGTCGGCGAGATGACCCCCAGCCTGTTCACGGTCTATGGCCGCACGCCGAATCTGGCCGGGCAGGTGCTGATCGCCATCTCGCAGTCCGGCGCCGGCGAGGATATCAATGCCGTGGTGGCCGCGGCCCGCAAGCGCGGCGCGCTCACGGTGGGCGTGACCAACGACACGGCCTCGCCGCTGGCCGCGGGTGCGGCCCACACGCTGGATTTGGCCATGGGGCCGGAAAAAGCCGTAGCCGCCACCAAGACTTATCTCGGCACACTGGCCCTGACGGCCCGGCTGGTGGCCGGCGTGGCCGGTGATGCCGGGTTGCACGCGGCACTCGAAGCTTTGCCGGCCACGCTGGCCGCGCGTCGTGACGCGGTTCCGCCGCTGCCCGCGGATGCGCTCGCGGCTTTTAAGACGGCCGGTTTTGTCCTCGGGCGCGGCGTGGGCCTGGGGGTCGCCCGCGAGATCGCGCTCAAGTTCAAGGAAGTCTGTGTTACCCCGGCCGAGTCGTTCTCCACGGCCGAATTCATCCATGGCCCGCTCACGCTTGTGGGCCCCGGCACGCCCGTGCTCATTGTGTGTCTGGACGACGCAACACGGGTCGGCGTGATCGAGACGGCTGAGCGTCTGGCCGGCCTCGGCGCGGCCGTCACCCTCATCGGGCCGGATCTGCCCGATACCGCGGGCGGGCCGGGCTGTCGGGTTGTCAGCCGGCAGGCCACCGGGCACGTCGTCACCGATGCCGTGGCACTTGCCTTCGACGTCTACGGTGCACTGGAGGCCCGCGCCGTGGCGTTGGGCTATGACCCGGACCGGCCGCCGAACGTACAGAAAGTGACGAGTACCTACTGATGCCGGCGGCGAGTGATCAAGCCACGCGTTGGCAGCTGCGCGGTGCCACGATCTACACGCCGGACGGTGAGACCGACACGCTGGCCATCGACGGCACGCAGATCGCCGGCGAGCCGGACGATGATTGGCCGACGCTGGAGCTGCCGGCCGATTGGCGCGTCATACCCGGTTTCATTGACGCGCATATCCACGGCGCGATGGGCGATGACGTGATGGACGCCGACCCGGCCGGCCTGGCGCGGATCGCGGCCTATCTGCCCGCCGAGGGCACAACGTCGTTTCTAGCCACCACCATGACCGGCGCCCCTGCGGCCATCGAGGCCGCGCTGCGTAATACGGCAGGCCACGAGTGCGCGCCGGGTGCGGCGGAAATGCTGGGCGTACATCTGGAAGGCCCGTTCGTGAACCCGGCCAAGGCCGGGGCCCAGCCGGCCCAGCACATCGCTGATCCTGATATCGCCGCTTTCGATGCCTGGCAGGCGGCCAGCGGTGATCAGATTCGTGTGGTCACGCTGGCCCCGGAACAGCCCGGCGGAGACGTTTTGATCGCCCACCTGGCCGAACACGGCGTGCGGGCCTCTATCGGCCATTCGGCCTGTAGCGCCGCCCAGGCCGAGGCCGCAATCGCTGCTGGCGCCAATCGCGGCACCCATCTGTTCAATGCCATGGACGGCCTGCATCACCGTACGCCGGGGGCCGCCGCCGCGCTGCTTACGAGCCCGGCCGCGCGCTCGGAAATCATCGCCGACGGCCTGCACGTTACCCCGGCCATGGTGAAACTGGCGCATCGCGCGGCCGGCGCGGATCGCCTCATGGCGATCACGGATGCCATGAGGGCCAAGGGGCTGGGCGACGGCGAATACGAACTCGGTGGGCAGCCGGTCACAGTAAAAGACAGCGAAGCCCGTCTGGCCGACGGCACGCTGGCCGGCAGCGTGCTCACCTTCGACACGGCCTTTCGCAACCTGCGAGCGTTCACCGATTGCACTATGCGCGAGGCGATCGCCATGACCAGCGGTACTGCGGCGGCCGATCTCGGCGTGGCCGATCGCAAGGGCCAGCTTGCGCCGGGTTTCGATGCGGATATCTTGGTACTCGATGGCACGGGCCAGATCCGACTGACGATTGCACGAGGGGCCGTCGCCTACGACCCCGACGATCGCGCGAGCGCTATTTTTCCGGGGCGGCGCCGAGACGCGCGCCGCTGAGCCGCGACGGCGATATCACCGGTGATCCGGTGAGGGCGTGTCGGGCTTTCTAGTCGTAGGAACGACGCGCCGGCAGGCATTGGATGGCATCGGCAAACGCAGCCGGCGCTTCCTGCGGCGGATTATGGCCTACGCCTTCCAGCACACGATGCTCGAACGCGGTGCCGAAATACGGGGCAAGATCGGCCGTCTCGGATACCGCGAACAAGCCGCTGGCCGCGCCGTCGAGCACGACGGTGGGTACATCGATGACAGGCTGCTCGGCCAGCCGTGCTTCGATGGCGTCAAAGCGTGTATCCGCCGGCGCCAGGCCAAAGCGATGACGATAGGAATGAATCACTACGTCGACGAAATCCGGGTTATCAAAGGCTTGCGCGGTGTCGTTGAAGATGGCCGCATCGAAGCGCCAGGTGGGCGACCATTGCTGCCATAGCAGGTGGGCCAGCGCGCGGCGATGCGCGGCAAGGCCTGCCCGGCCACGCTCGGCGTGAAAATAATATTGATACCAGAGCCGTGCTTCCTGTTCCGGCGCGGCCGGTTGCTGAGCCGCCGGAATATTCTGGATGTTGTAACCACCGCAGGTGACCAGTCCACCCACACGCTCCGGCCAGAGGGCGGCGACGATACAGGCCGCGCGTCCACCCCAGTCGAAGCCGGCCACCACCGGGCAATCCAGTGCCAGCGCTTCAATAAGTGAAAGCAGATCATGAGCCAGCGCGGCCTGCTGGCCGGAGCGCATGATCGCGTTGTTTTTGAAACGGGTGGCACCGTAGCCGCGCAGATAGGGCATGACCACGCGCCAGCCCTCGGCTGCCAGCTGCTGGCCCGCGGCGGCCACGCCGTGCACGTCGTAGGGAAAGCCGTGCAGCAACACCGCCGGCGGGCCATCTGCCGGGCCCTGGATATGACAGCCGATGAGCAAATCGGTGGTGTCGACATGAAACAGCGTATGAGCGGCCAGAACGGCGCGGGTCATGACAAGGGCACGGGGCTGAGAATCGAACGCTTGTATTATGACGCCGCGGCGCGTCGCGCGCCGCGTGGGCTGACCGGGGCGGCGGCCGGACGTTCGATGACGTAGAGTGCGCGCTGTGAGTTCAGGGGATGACGACGTGAACGACGCCCACACACCGACGACGCCTGCCCAGCCTGCGCTCGGCTCTGACGTCATGGCCGGCGCGCGGGCCATGTTTCCGTTGATGATCAGTGTGTTGCCCTTCGGGCTGATTGCCGGCGTAGTGACCGCCAGCCTGGGATATTCGCCCTGGATAGCGACTGCACTTTCGGTCTGTATCTTTGCCGGTACGTCACAGATCGCCGCGATTCAGTTGGTGGACGACGGCGCGCCGCTGGTCGTGATTCTGCTCACGGTGCTGTTCATCAATTTGCGTTTCATGATGTATAGCGCAGCGATTGCGCCGTACTTTCGCGGTGCCCGCCGCGTGGTGAAGGCGGCGGTGGCTTATTTCCTGACGGATCAAGCATTTATGATCGGCCTGGCGGGGTTTGAGGGACGTGCGACGCGTCGTCGCCGTGTGGCCTTTTATCTAGGTGCCGCGGGTTCGCTCTGGGCCGGCTGGCAGGTGGCCACTGTCGTAGGTGCCGTGGCAGGCGCCAGTATTCCGCCGGATTGGGGACTGAACTTTGCCGTGCCGCTGACCTTTATCGCTTTGCTGGTGCCGGCTATCACCGACCGGGCCAGTTTTGCTGCGGCAGTTACGGGCGGCGTGGTCGCCACCGCTGCCCACGCGCTGCCCTGGCATCTGGGGCTGATCGTGGGCGCGGTGAGTGGTATCGGAGCCGGTATGCTGACGGCTCGTCTGTTGGGCCAGCGTCAGTCAGCGTCATGAGTACGACGCTTGTCGCAACGCTTGCGATCGGCGGGCTGATCACCTTTGGTCTACGCTGGGGGTTGATCGCCCTGGTCGATGCCATCGAGCTGCCCGAGGCCCTAAAGGCCGCACTGCGCTTCGTCCCGGTGGCGGTATTTGCCGCGATCGTGGGGCCGATGGTCCTCGTCGTGGACGGCGAGATCGCTTTTCTGCCCGGCAATATTCGCCTGGCGGCCGCCCTGGTAGCAGTGGTCACGGCCTGGGCCACCCGAAACGTGCTCTATACGCTCATTGCCGGTATGGGCACGCTCTGGGGCCTCCAATTTCTATTGGCCTGAGTGGGTTCGCGGGGCCAGCAACGGCTCGTCGACGCGAAAGACCAGAATCTGGGTACGCTGGCTGTTGCTGAAGTTGTTGTCGGCGACGAGAACCAGCGTGGGATGGCCCGCCATGTCGGGCCCGCGGGTGATGCCTTCGATATTGTCGAGATCGATATCCAGCGTGGCCAGATCCAGAAGCAGGCGTTTTCTCATCGGCCGATAATTCGCGCCGATGAGCGTATCCAGGCCGCTGACGTCACTGGCCCCTTGAAGACTTGTTAAGTACAGCCGGATATCGTTACCCACGCCGGCGCTATACGAGCGCTCCAGTGCAATGAAGGTCTGGGGGCCGACCGCCAGCAGCTCGGAGAGGCCGTTGGTGGCAAAGCCGCCCGCTGGCTTGGGCGGCCCGGCCACGGGCTCGGTGATATAGACATACTGTCCGCTGGGCTTGCCCGTGGCGCCATCCAGCGTGAGCACCCGAACCGGGCTGCCGGTCGCAAGACTTGCCGCCGGGCTGTCCTGGACCAGCGCGTTTTCCGCGGCCGTGATCCACAGATCGCGATCGGTGGCGTGGGTCAGGCTCTCGAAGGCCAGATTGTCTCGAATACCGTGGTCGGTGCTGGGGGTAAAGATGGGCGGGATATCAAAGGCCGCTACCGGGTCGCCCTGCGGCGTCATGACTCGCACGAATGGGGCAAGACCGGATCGTGCATTGCCTTCGCTGGTCCAGTAGTACAGGCCGGGAAACGACGTGGCGCGGATACTTTCAGGATCAACCACGCCCGGCGCAAACGCTTTGCCGTCGGCGGCCTTGATGGTGTCTACCCCCACAAAGCGCACGTCGTCGTCATCAAGACGGCCATCGGCAAGATCCAGCGTCAGCGTATAGAAACGTACCGGACCTTCAGCGCCGCGGTTATCGCTGATAGCTACATAGCGATCCCGGGCCGGGTCATAGTCGATGCCCGACAAGCCGCCGATTTCGGTGCCCTTGAACATCGTGCCCGTGGGCACGTTGGCCATGCCGATGAGGTGAAGACTCGGCGGCGTGGCGCTGACCGTCTGGCTGAGGATCAGCAATAACAGGCCGGCGAGTCGTAGGCTGTGCGCCGAACGCAAGACGTGGCTCATCGTGTTGTGTTGCAAACAAATAACGTAGCCATGCTGCCCGCGGATCGATGACGTGCCCATGACCGTCGGCCGCACGGCAGAACGCCGCGCGGCCGACGAGTGCATCAGAGCATTAGGCTGCGGCCTGATTGGCTGTTGTGGCCTTGTCGCTCAGCGTCTTGTCGGCCTTGCGGGCGGTGTCCAGCGTATCAGCCAGTGCGCGCTTGTAGTCATCGTTATCCAGCGCACCGGCATAGGCGGCCAGCGTGCCGTATTAGGCAATCTTGTAGTGCTCGATGTGCTGGACCACGGCCGTGAGTGCCGCATCACGCAGCGCGCCTTTGGGATAGGCCTCGATCACAGCATCGGCTTCCCGGATCAGGGCATCGACGCCCAGATTGTCCAGTGAGGCCTCGTTTCCGGTGCCGTCCTTCAACACACCGTCTAGCCGATCGGCGTGTTGCGTGGCGTTATCGGCCAGGGTGCTCATTTCGCTGCCCAGCGCGTCATCGGAAAAAGCTTTGGCAAAGCGCGGATAGACATCAACGATACGACGCTCGCCGTCCACCATCTTGCGGGCGGCGGTGAAAAACAGATCGTTCAGGGTGGCTTGGCTCATTGCTGGTGATTTTTGTAACGCGTGTTGCGCTGTACGCTAACCGGAGGCCGGGCGATGCGACGAGCCGCACGCCGGTGACTGAGCAAAAACGCCGGGCACGAGGCCCGGCGTGTATGCGATACGCCGTTGCGGCGTCAGTGGGTAGCCGAGCTGTCGATGGTCTCGGTCGTCAGGTTGTCGTCCGCGGCAATCTCGGCCTCGGTGAAGCGCAGACGGCGCGGGTCCTTGGTTGAGTATCGAAGATCCTGATCAGAGAAATACGCCGAGCCCGCGTCGTCGGACTGGCTATAGCTGACCAGCCCGTAGGCTTCCGGACCGCTATCGGTAAACGCCAGTCCGAAGTGCCAGCTGGTACCGCGGGCAACCGACCAGCCTTCGCCCGAAGTGGCCGAGAGCTGGCCCGAGCGGGGCAGCGTGGCCGAGGGCGCCATCCGCACATAGCGCGTGCCTTCCTCGACCGGGCTGGTATCCGGCTCGGCGATATTAAAGCCGCCTTCGACGTTCTGGGCGCCGTGCCAGGATATACGCGAGCCGGCGAACTGGGCAGCAGCGCCCAGCTTGACGTCGGATAGCCCCGAATCGGTGAGGTTGTCCAGCATCGCCGGGCTCATTTAGGTGCGCCGACGCTGCCGAACAGCGGCGAGTAGTCGGTGAGCAAAGTGTCGGCGTTGGTGACATTGAAACCGTCGTAGGCGTTCTGGAAATAATCGCTGCGAACGAGCTCTGGCTCGCCGTCATAGGGCATATGGCCGTCGCAGTTGCCTTCGACCAATCATCTCAATATGTGCCGCCATCCAAGGCATATCGCCTTAGCCGAAGGCGGCCAAAGCGAGACTTGCCGCCAGGATATGCGGCACGCCGTTGGCGGTGGTGCGAATACGTGCCGCACAGTCGCCCTCGGAGACGGGTGGCGGTGTCGCCATCGACTCGTTTGCAACGCGGCTGGCTCAAGCGCTACGGGAGGCAGCACGATGAGCTGATCGAAGTCTTGGTGCTAGTTGAGGAAAGACGGCCCGTATTTCGAAAGACTGATTATCGAGCCGATGGGTGAGGCCATCCGAGCGCTGTCTTAGGCCGTCTCGTGGTCGCGTTCCTTGAAATTGCGCGCCATGCGACGAAACATGAAAGTAAAGCCCGGAAACATGGCCACGACGCGCCCGGAGCGGCTTTTGTACCAGCTGTTGCAGCCGCCGTCGTGCCAGACGGTTCGCGTCATTTCGTCGTGGACGTGTTCGGTGTAGCGGGCCTCGGCGCCGCCGGTGACTTCGATCTGTTGCACGTCGCGATCGTTTATTACGCGTTCGACGCACGCCATGATGTAGTCCATCTGAGCCTCGATCATGAAGATGGCCGAGGTATGGCCGATGCCGGTATTGGGCCCGGTGACGATGAACAGGTTGGGAAAGTCGGGAATGGTGGTGCCGAGATAGGCGCGAGGATAATCGGCCCAGAAATCAGCCAGCGTCTGTCCGTCGCGGCCGACGACGGGGTAGGAGATCATGCCGTCGGTGGCGTCGTAACCGGTCGACCAGACCAGCACGTCCAGGTCGATCGCATGGCCCTGTTTCGTCACGATACCGCTCGGCGTGACGTGGTCGATGCCATCGTCGCTGTCGTGCAGCGTGACGTTGTCGCGCATGAGCGCCGGATACAGCGTATTGGACAGGATGATGCGCTTGCAGCCGATCGTGAAATCCGGCGTGAGCTTGGCCCGCAGCGTGTCGTCGGGGACCTGTTTGGCCAGGTGTTTTTCGGCTTTCTTCTGGGCCACGAGGTTGAGCATGGCCCGCGAATACTTGAAGCCCACGATGCGGGACTCCAGCCCAAGGTAAAGCACGCCGCGCAGCAGCTTGTAGATCGGCGTAAAGCCCAGCAGCCAGCGCGTGAATGGGCCAAATTTACGATCTGGTCGCGGCATGACCCAGTGCGGCGTGCGCTGAAAGACGTGCAGATGGCCCACTTCGGGGGCGATGGCCGGGATGACCTGGGCCGCACTGGCACCGGAGCCGACGATCGCCACGCGCTTGTCGCGATGCTCGACGTCGTGGTGCCAGTCGTTGGTATGGAACTGGGCGCCGGTAAAGTGCTCGCGGCCGGGTGTATCAGGAATCTTGGGCGTGGACAGCGGGCCGGAGGAATTGATCAGCACCCGGGCGGTGATCGTCGGCCCGCCGGTGATCTCGATCTGCCACGTGGCGGTGTCCTCGTGCCAGACGACCTGCGCGACGTTGTGATTAACCCGGGTCTTCTCGCGCAGGCCGTATTTGTCGATGACGTGGTTGGTATATTCGGCCAGCTCGTCCTGCTCGGCGAACATCTGCGACCAGGGATAGGGCTCGAACGACAGCGAATACAGCGGCGACTGGACATCGACTGCGGCACCGGGATAGCTGTTCTGACACCAGGTGCCGCCCATGAAATCGCGGCGCTCGAGCATCAGAAAATCGTTGATGCCGCGCTTGATGAGATTCACCGCGGCCGACTGGCCGCCAAAACCGGTGCCGATGATGACCACCGGCCAGATCTTGTCGCTCGTCTGTTGGCTTGTCATGAGATCACCTCAAACAGGGTTAGGCCGATTTCATGCGCCGGGGCGCCATACCGCGACGCCGCATCAGCCAGCCCACCACCTTGATACAGGCGGTCGGCAGCAGGCGTGTGAGGATGTCCTGGGCCCGTCCGTCGCTGATCATGATTCGGGCGCGGTTCTTGCGCATGCCTTTCAGGATGATGGCGGCCGCTTCGTGGCGATCGGTGCCTTTCTGCAGCATGCGATGAAAGGCTTGGGTGGAGTCGTTGTGATAGTCCGCGTTCAAGGTGATATTCGTGGCCACGGCCCCCGGATGCACCGTATGCACCTGAACATGTTCAGCCCCGCGCAGCCGATGCTCGGCGCGCAAGGCATCGGTAAAGCCGCGCACGGCAAACTTGGTGGTGCAGTAGGGCACCAGAAACGGCAGGCCCAGAATGCCCTGGCTGCTGGACAAATTCACGATCGCCCCTTCGCGGGATTTCATGATGTGCGGGTGCGCCAGCAGGGTGGTGTGGACCACGCCCCAGTAGTTGATGCGCGTGATGCGCTCGAAATCCTCGATCGACAGCTCTTCAAAACCGCGATCCCCGAGCGCGATGCCGGCGTTGTTGATCAGGATATCAATGCCGCCGAAGCGGGCGACGACGTCGTCGATAAACGCCGAGACGGCCTCTCGGTCGCCGATATCCACTTCGGCGCCGTAGGCGGTGGCCCCAGCGGCCTCGATGGCCTGCGTGGTTTCATCGAGGCGGGCGATATCACAGAAAGCCACCGTGGCGCCGGCCTTGGCCAGAGCCACGCATAGCGCGTTACCGATGCCGTCGCCGCCGCCCCCGGTGACGACCGCGATCTTGTTCTTGAAGCTCTGCATGTGGCCCGATCCCAATCTGACAATGAGTCATGTCAGATTAGCCGAAATTCTATTTCTGCACAATTTTCTTTTCAGAAACGCTGGGCGCAAAAACGCCCGGTCGATGCCGGGCGTTTGGTCCTCCGGATAATCCGGGCGATACCCGTTACGACGAGGGCAACGGCCGGAATTCGCCGTTGGAGGGGGTGGCCCGGCTGACGATATAGATCGCCAGATAAGCCGCGACGACCCCGGGCATGATCTCGTACACCCCCGGCCCGCCTAGGAAACTCTTGTCCCAGCCCACCATGATCCAAGCGGCCACCGTGGCAGCGCCCGCGACCAGCCCGGCGACGGCCCCCGTGCCCGACATGCGCGACCAGACCAGCGACAGGATAATCAACGGCCCAAAGGCGGCCCCAAAGCCGGCCCAGGCGTGGCTGACCAGGCCCAGCACGTTCGAGCTGGGGTTGGACGCGATCAGTGCTGCGATCAGCCCAACCACAATCACGCTGATCCGCCCGACGGTCACGCTCTCACGCTCGCTGGCCTCGCGGCGCAGGAACAGGCGATAGAAATCCTCGGTCAGCGACGAAGAGGCCACGAGCAGCTGGCTTGAAACCGTGCTCATGATGGCCGCCAGAAGGGCAGCAAACAGAAAGCCGGTGACCAGCGGGTTGAACAACAGATCAGCCAGCACGATGAAGATTGTTTCCGGGTCACCGATGTTCATATCGTTTCGCACCGCATAGGCGCGTCCGAACACGCCCAGCGACACCGCGCCGATCAGCGAGATAGCCATCCAGGTCATGCCGATGTTGCGCGCCCGTGGCACCTCGGCCACCGAGCGAATCGCCATGAAGCGCACGATGATATGCGGCTGGCCGAAATAGCCCAGCCCCCAGGTCACCGCCGACAGCCAACCCACCAGGGTGAGGCCGTCGGTCCAGGACAAAAAGTTCGGGTCCACCTGGGCCAGCGTGGCCGAGGCCTGGCTATAGCCGCCGCCGCCGGCGCCGAACAGCACCACGGAAGGCATGATGATCAGCGCCAGCATCATGATCACGCCCTGACAGAAATCCGTCAGGCTTACGGCCATGAAACCGCCGACCACGGTATAAGCCAGCACCACGGCCAGCGTGCCCCAGACGCCCACCGCATAGTCGCTGACACCGGCCACGTTGACCGCGCCACTAAACGCGCTCTGTACCAGCTTGCCGCCGGCCACCAGGCCGGATGCGGTATAGACCGAAAAGAACACCACGATGATCACGGCAGAGACCACCCGTAGCGCCATCGCCCGGCTGGGAAAACGCTTGGACAGAAACTGCGGAATGGTCAGCGCGTTGTCGTAGCGCTCGGTCTGCTCGCGCAGGCGCGGGGCCACGATGATCCAGTTGAAAAGCGCGCCCACGAACAGCCCGATGCCGATCCAGGCCGAGGCCAGGCCAGAGGCATATAGCGCGCCGGGCAGGCCCAGCAGCAGCCAGCCGCTCATGTCCGAAGCCCCTGCCGACAGCGAGGCCACGGCCGGGCTCAAGCGGCGCCCGCCCAGCATGTACTGCTCGGACGAGCCGGTCGAGCGCGCCCAGGCATAGATGCCGATGCCGATCATCAGCGCGAAATAGAGACACAGACTGATCCAGACGCCTGTTGCCATGTTGTTCCCCTCCTGGCCTTTTGTGTGTGCTGACGATACCGCTCAGGCGTGGTATCGAAGGAGGCGTCCGAGGCCGTGCGGCGTCTCCGATGACGATCCTCGCGGATCGCGTGAGTCTTGTTTTAACCGTCAACCTACGCAGAAGGCGCGCGTTCGGCGGCCGGCTGCGCAGCGTCTCGTGGTGTATCTTTAATCGCGTGTGCGCTCCGGTTCGCTGTCGGCCGCGCGATTCAGGCGCTGCGGCTCGGGGGTCACGTAGACGTGTTCGCTGGGCTCGTCTTCTTCGAGTGACATCAGCGAGGCGTTGCCGCCGGCCGCCGTGGTATCCCGCGAGACACTGCGCTCGGTGGCAAAGCGGTACAGATAGTGCGGCCCGCCGGCCTTGGGCCCGGTGCCGGACAGGCCTTCGCCGCCGAAGGGATGCACGCCCACCACGGCACCGATGATATTGCGATTGACGTAGGCATTGCCCACCCGCAGGCGCTTCAACACCCGCTCCACCGTGGTGTCGATACGGCTGTGGATGCCAAACGTCAGGCCGTAGCCCAGGGCATTGATGTCGTCCACGACCTGGTCGATACCGCTGGCCGAGAATCGGATGATATGCACGATGGGCCCGAACTGCTCGTCGCCCAGCTGGTCGATCGAGTCCAGCTCGTAGATGCGCGGGGCGATATACGTGCCTGTCTCGTGGGTCTCGTCCAGTTTGCAGGTGTAGTGATTCTTGAAGTGTGCATCGGCATAGGCGGCGTATTCGGCCAGTTTGTCGCGGGCCGCCGTATCAATCACCGGCGTCACATCGGTGCCCAGCTGCCAGGGATCCCCGACCGATAGCTCGGCCATGGCGCCGCTCAGCATCTCGATCAGGTCATCGGCGATATCGGTCTGGACATACAGCACCCGCAACGCCGAGCAGCGCTGGCCGGCACTTTGAAAGCCCGAGCGCACCACGTCGGCCACCACCTGCTCGATGAGCGCCGAGGAATCCACGATCATGGCGTTCTGGCCGCCGGTCTCGGCGATCAGCGGGATGATGGGCCCGTCGCGCTCGGCCAGGGTCCGGTTGATCTTCTTGGCTGTGGGCATGGAGCCGGTAAAGGCCACGCCTGCGATGCGCGGATCAGCCACCAGCGCAGCACCGATCTCGCCGGGCCCCGGCAGATAAGCCAGTACGTCACCGGGAAAGCCTGCCTCGTGCATCAGCTCGATGGCGGCCGCGCCCACCAGACAGGTCTGCTCCGCGGGCTTGGCGATGACGGCGTTGCCCGCGGCAAGAGCCGCAGCCACCTGGCCGGAGAAGATCGCCAACGGGAAGTTCCACGGACAGATGGCCACGAACACGCCGCGCCCGTAGAGCCCGTAGGTATTGCGCTCGCCGGTAGGACCGGGCAGCACCGTCTCGCCGGCGAACTCGTCCTCGACCTGTACCGCGTAGTAGCGACAGAAATCCACCGCCTCGCGCACCTCGGCGATGCCGTCGGCGATGTTCTTGCCGGCCTCGCGGGTACAACGCGCGATCAGCTCGCCCATATGCGCTTCCAGCAGGTCGGCGTAGCGGCGCAGACAGGCAGCGCGCTCGGCGGCCGGCGTGAACGACCACTCGTTGAAGGCCGCTGACGTGGTGGCCAGTGCCTGTTCTACGTCGTCGGCATCGGCATAGACCACCTGGCCCGCCACCTGATCGGTATGGGCGGGGTTTGGCACCACGCGGCCCTGGCCGTCGGCCAAGGCGCGGCGCGCGCGCTCGGGGTAATGCCCGCCGATGAGCGGAGCAGCCGCCCAGCGCCCCGTATCGGCCTCGGCCATGGTGGCGGCCAGCGACTCCAGATGACGCAAGTCCGACAGGTCCAGTCCTCGAGCGTTGGGGCGGCGCTCGCCGTAGAGATCGTGCGGCGCGGCAATGCGTGGATGCGCCATCGAGGCCTGGCCGCGTACAGTGCGAACCGGGTCGGCCACAATATCGGCGATCGGCTCGTTCTCGTCCACCAGGCGATTGACGAACGAGCTGTTGGCGCCGTTTTCCAGTAGTCGGCGTACCAGATAGGCCAGCAGGTCCTCATGCGCGCCCACCGGGGCATAGATGCGACAGCGCGGGCGCGGCCGGCCCTGGGCGTCGTTCTTTTCGACGATCTCGGTATACAGGTCCTCGCCCATGCCGTGCAGGCGCTGGAACTCGAAGTCGCGGCGGTCGCCGGTCAGGTGGCGGATATACGCCAGGGTATGAGCGTTGTGGGTGGCAAACTGGCCATAGAAGACATCGGCGTGGGCGAGGATGCGCCGCGCGCAGGCCATGTAGGACACATCGGTATTGGCCTTGCGGGTGAATACCGGATAACCGGCCAGGCCGGCCTCCTGGGCGCGCTTGATTTCGGTGTCCCAGTAGGCGCCTTTCACCAGCCGGATCATGATGCGCCGGCCGTGGCGCCGCCCGACGGCCGCCAGCCAGTCGATGGTATCCAGCGCACGTTTTTGATACGCCTGCAGCGCCAGGCCTAGGCCCTGCCAGTTGCCCAGCATGGCATCGCCCGAGGCCATCTCGAACAGCTCCAGCGACAGATCCAGGCGGTCGGCTTCTTCAGCGTCAACGGTCAGGTTGATGTCGTATTTCGCGGCCAAGCGCGTGAGCTGCTGCAGACGCGGAAACAGCTCGGCGATCACGCGCTCGCGGTGGCCCAGCTCATAGCGGGCGTGCAGCGCCGAAAGCTTGACCGATACGCCGGGCGCGTCTTCGGGCCCGCGATCACGGCTTTCTTCGCCGCAGGCCACGATAGCGTTGTGATAGTCGTCGAAATAACGCTGGGCGTCGGCATCGGTGCGCGCGGCTTCGCCCAGCATGTCGTAGGAATAAGAATAGCCGCGTTTCTCCAGGGCTCTGGCGTTCTTGATGGCCTCGTGGATGGTCCGGCCCATCACGAACTGGTGGCCCATCAGGCGCATGGCCCGGCGCACGGCCTGGCGGATGAACGGCTCGCCGGAGCGGCGGACCAGGCGTTGCAGCGTGGATTTGAAGTTGCGCTGGGGCAGGTCATCGCGACGCAGCATGCGCCCGGTGACCATCAGGCCCCAGGTGGAGGCGTTGACGAACCAGGACTTGGATTCGCCCAGATGGCTCTCCCAGTTGGAGCCGCCGATCTTGTCTTCGATCAGCTTGTCCACGGTTTCGGAATCCGGGATGCGTAGCAGCGCCTCGGCCAGACACATGAGCACCACGCCTTCGGCGCTGGAGAGCTCATACTCGGCCATGAAGGCATCGATGCCGCCGCCTTCGCTGGCCTTGTCGCGTACCACGCTGACCAGGTCGGCCGCGCGTTTTTCAATGTCGCGGGCGATACCGTCGTCCAGGGCGGCCACGTCGAGCAGGCGGGCGACATGCTCGGCCTCGTCGATGCGATAGGTCGTCAAGACATCCTGGTAATCGGGGTCGTGGTAGAGAGAAGGGGCCGACCATTGCATCGTTTTGACTCCGATAAGACGAGAACTGGGGCCGAGGGCGGCTCGGCAGGCGTGACGAATAAGAGCGCCACGCGGCTTATGGCCGAGCCTAAGACGGTTTCTGATTGGCGGTGTTGTTTCAGTTTTCTTAAACTTTGTTTCTGTCTACACGGTGGTTGGCAAGTTGATTGGACGACCTTTCGGTCGTGAAACGCGTGAGTGGGGCTTACTATGAGCCAGACACTGGCTCGCCTGAACCCGATTCGGCGCGGCTCGGGCGAACATACCCATGGTTTCGTGCAGCTGTTGTTCGGGCTGTCGGGCAGCGTGCACTGTGCGCTGGCGGATACGGCCTTTGACGTGGGCGCCGGTGAGATCGGTGTGGTGCCGCGCGATGCGCTGCATTACTACGCCGGCGCCAGTGACGACAGCCGTCTGCTGGTCGTCGACGTCGATCTGGGCGACGAGATGATGGGCGCGCTGGCACGCCTGGCGCCGGATACCGATCTAGAAAGCGTTTTCGTAACGCCCACCACGCGGGCAGCGCCCGGCGAATTCACCGGGCTGATCGGCACAGCCAGCCGCCAGCTCGCCCGGCACGGCGCGGCCGGCTCGCTCCTGGCCCGGCAATGGGCCACGTTGTTCGCGGTACAGACCGCCGCGCTGCTGGCTGAACCGACGTCTCGCGTCGACGATCGCACCGAGCGTTTGCAGGCCCTGATCGACGCCCGGCTGGCCGCTCCGCCGGACAACGCCGATATCCAGCGTCATCTGGCCATGAGCGGCTCGGCGCTCAACCAGTGGTGTCATCTGGTCTATGGCATGAGCCCGCAACAGATCGTGCTGCGCCGACGCCTGGCCTGGGCGCGCCAATGGCTGACTGAGACCGCGCGGCCCATCGGCCAGATCGCGCATGACGCCGGCTTTGCGGATGCGCCCACGTTCACCCGGGCGTTCCGGCGGATCTATGTCACCACGCCCGCTGCGGCGCGCCGCCGGGCTATGCAGAGTGTGCCCGCCACACCGCCCAGAGCAGTGCCGCCCAGCCGATAATCAGACACAGGCCGCCAATGGGCGTTACAGCGCCCAGCACGCGGATGCCGCTGCCCGCCAGCAGATAAAGACTGCCCGAGAATATCGCCGTGCCGGCGATGAAGCTCCAGGCGGCCACGCTCATCGCGGTGCCGGTCACGCCCTGGCGCATGAGCACGCCCACGGCCAGCAGCGCCAGGGCGTGATAAAACTGATACTGCTCGGCGGTGTGCCAGACAGCCAGCATATCGGCCGAGATGCGCGCGCGTACGGCATGCGCGCCAAACGCGCCCAGACAGACCGCCAGGCCGCCGTAAAGTGCGGCAAAAACGAGCGTAATACGAATCACGGGGCCACCTCGCTGGCATCAAGGAACAGGGTGCCGGCCGCCACGGTGACCGCGGGCCCGCCGACGTGGACGCGTTCACCGGCCAGATCACAGGAAAGCCGGCCGCCGCGGGCCGAGATCTGGTGCCCCACGAGCCGCTCACGCCCCAGCCGCGTGCCCCAGTATGGCGCCAGCGTGCAGTGCGCCGAGCCGGTGACCGGGTCTTCGTTGATGCCGTGGGCGGGGGCGAAATAGCGCGAGACGAAGTCGACGGTCTCATCGGTCTCGTCGGCCGGGGCGGTGACGATCACCCCGCGATTGGTCCCGGTTAGCGCCCTGGCCAGGGCAGCGAAGTCGGGCGACAGACCGGCCACAGTGTCGCGCGAGCCGAAAACGGCCACGTAGTTGCTGGCAACATGCCACTCATCGGGGGAGCCGCCTAATGCGTCGGCCACCGCGTCCATCGTCTCGTGGCAGGCCGTGGGCGGATCGGCCGGCAGGTTCAGCCAGAGGGTCTCTCCTTCGCGGCTGACATGCAGCGGGCCCGCCTTCTCAGTAGTAAACGTGAGTGGGTCAGAGAAATCCGTGCGCTCGGTCAGTAACACGTGCGCGGTGGCCAGGGTGGCGTGGCCACAGAGCTCAACCTCGCAGGTGGGCGTGAACCAGCGCAGATGCCCGCCGGCGGCCGAGTCGGGCACCACGAAAGCGGTCTCGGCCAGGTTGTGTTCGGCGGCGATGGCCTGCAGGTGCGCATCGGCCAGCCAGTCGTCCAGAACATAAACAGCCGCGGGATTTCCGGCGAAGGCGATCTCGGTAAACGCATCGACCTGATGATAGGCCAGGCGGGCGGTGGGTGATTCTGTCATGGGCGCGTCATGTAGGCTTGATAAGTCGGAGGTTTGCGTGTGCTGATAAGGATCCAAGTCTGGCATGACTGAGTCGACCGACCTACCGGACTCGAGCGCGTTCGACGCGCCCGAGCTGTTCATCAACCGCGAGCTGTCGTTGCTGGAGTTCAACGACCGCGTGCTCGAACAGGCTATCGATGCCGGCGTGCCGCTGCTCGAGCGGCTTAAATTCCTGTGTATCTCGTCGACCAATCTCGACGAGTTCTTCGAGGTCCGGGTGGCCGGGCTCAAGCAGAAAGCCGAGCTGTCGAATCCGCCTACCGATGCCGATTCGCGCTCGCCGCGCGAACTGCTGCGCGCGATATCGGCGCGCACCCATACGCTGGTCGACAAGCAGTATCAGACGCTCAACAACGCGCTAATCCCGGCGCTGGAGGCCGAGAACATCCGGTTTCTGCGCCGCGCCGAGTGGAAGCCCGACCAGCGCGCCTGGCTGGGGCGCTATTTCGAAGAAGAACTGCTGCCGGTCATCAGTCCCATCGGGCTGGATCCGGCCCACCCGTTTCCGCGCATTCTGAACAAGTCGCTGAACTTCATCGTGGATCTGGATGGGACCGATGCCTTCGGGCGCAAGATCGCGCATGCCGTGGTCCAGGCGCCGCGGGCGTTGCCGCGGGTGATTCAGCTGCCCCCGGGCGAGACCGACAGCGGGCCCTACGATTTCGTGTTTCTGTCCTCGGTCATCCACGAGCACGTGGGGGATCTGTTTCCCAGCATGAACGCACGCGGCTGCTATCAGTTCCGCGTGACGCGCAACTCCGATCTCTACGTGGACGAAGAAGAGGTCGATGATCTGCTGCGCGCGGTCGAGGGCGAGCTGCCGGGCCGGCGCTATGGTGACTGCGTGCGTCTGGAAGTCGCCCATAACTGTCCGGAAGCGCTGTCCGATTATCTGCTGGGTCGGTTCCTGCTCTCCCGCGATGATCTGTATCAGGTCAACGGCCCGGTCAACGTGAATCGCCTGATGTCGGTGCTGGACGCCGTGGACCGCCCGGATCTGAAATACCCGGCGTTCTCACCGCGCTTGCCGCAGATGATGAGCCCGTCCGGCGATATCTTTGCCGCCATCCGCAGCGAGGATGTACTGCTGCATCATCCGTTCGACTCGTTTCTGCCGGTCATCGAGTTCGTCAGGCGCGCCGGTGAAGACCCGAGCGTGCTGGCCATCAAGCAAACGTTGTATCGCACCGGCCCGGACTCGGCCGTGGTGGATGCCCTGGTGGGGGCGGCCAAGGCCGGCAAGGAAGTCACCGTGGTGGTCGAGCTGCGGGCACGCTTTGACGAGGCCGACAACATCGAGCTGGCCAACCGCCTGCAGGCCGCGGGTGCGCATATCGTCTATGGCGTGGTGGGCTACAAGACCCACGCCAAGATGACGCTAATCGTGCGCCGCGAGACCGACGGCCTGGTCAACTACGTGCATCTGGGCACTGGCAACTACCACCCCAAGACCGCGCGGCTGTATACCGACTACGGGTTGTTTTCCTGCGATGCGGCCCTGGGCAACGATGTTCACGAGATGTTCTTGCAGCTGACCAGTCTGGGCAAGGTCACCGGCATGGAGCGCATCATCGACGCGCCGTTTCGCCTGCACGAGGCCATTCTGGCCAAGATCGCGCGGGAGGCGCGACATGCCGCAGCGGGCAAGCCGGCGCGGATCGTGGCCAAGATGAATTCGCTGGTCGAGCCACAGGCTATTCGCGCGCTTTATGCGGCGTCTTGCGCCGGCGTAGAAATCGATCTGATCGTGCGCGGGATCTGTTGTCTGCGACCCGGGGTAGCCGGTGTGTCAGACAACATTCGCGTGCGCTCTATCGTGGGCCGCTTCCTGGAGCACACCCGCGTTTTTCATTTTGAAAACGCCGGCGAGCCCGAGTTGTATCTGGCCAGCGCGGATTGGATGGATCGGAATTTCTTTCGGCGCGTGGAGACCTGTTTCCCGCTAGAACACGGTGCGTTGTATGATCGGGTCGAGCGCGAGCTGTCGCTGTATCTGGCCGATAACAGCAACGCCTGGCTGCTGGGCACCGACGGCACCTATACGCCGGCCGTGCCCGATGCCGGTGAGGCCGAGCTGGCCGTGCAGCGGCGCTTGATGGAGGGGCCGGGGTGATCGCAAGGCGCATGGCCGCATGACCGGTCATCGCGCACGGCGATCCAAACCACGCGCGATCGAGAGATCAAGATCGCGGTATTCCAGCGGCCGGCACGTCGTCGATATGACCGAAAGACGTGCTGATGTGCCGCCCAACGAGAACGAAACGCCTATGAAATTCTGGAAGCGGGCCACTGCGATTGTCTTTGTGATGCTGGTGGGCGGTCTGTCGACGGCTCAGGCCGATATCGCCGAAAACGATGCCGCCCAGCGTCTGGACGATGCCACCAGCGTGTTGCAGCAGTTCGTCAATATCCCCGAAAACGCCGTGCCGCAGGCGCTCTTGCGCCAGGCCTATGGCATTGCCGTCATTCCCAGCGTGTTCAAGATCAGCTTCTTGGGCGGCGTGCAGCGCGGCAAGGGCGTACTGGCCGTGCGCACCGGCAAGGGCGATTGGTCAGACCCGGCCTTCATCACTCTGACCGGCGGGTCAGTCGGCTTCCAGGCCGGCGTGTCGTCGACCGACATCATTCTGGTATTCAAAACCCAGCGCAGTGTGGATCGGATCGCCAACGGCCAGTTCAGCCTGGGCGGTGATGCCTCGGTGGCCGCCGGCCCGGTCGGCCGCAGCGTCGGCGCCTCCACCAACATGAGCTTTAATGCGGAGGTGTATTCCTACTCGCGCTCTCGTGGCCTGTTTGGCGGTGTGTCGCTGGGCGGCGCCCGCTTGGGCATCGATCAGGATGCCAACTGGCTGTTCTACGACAAGCCGGGTATCGATGCCCGCACGCTGTTGCGGCGCGACTCCGGTCAATCGCTGCCCAAGGCCGGCCAGCGCTTCGTCTATACGCTGAATCAGTACATGCCGGCCTCCAGCGACAAGTTCAATTACGACAGCAATACGTCGGCCGGGTCGAACAGCGGCGAGACGTACTCATCCGGTAGCAACGCGTCCGGCAGCGGACAGCGCTCGGATGCGATGAGCTCGGGCGAGACCCAGCCGTATAACAGCAACGCCGCGGGCAACGGCATCACCGTCCAGCAGGGGGCCGGCGGCTCCGGCTACCAAGGCAGCGGTGCGACCTCGGACTACACCGGCGACTCGGACAGCTATCGCAGCGCCGGCCAGTCGCAGTAGGCCACAAGCGCTACGCCTGTGAAGCGTCTATTGCGCAACGCGCTGGTGCTGGCGGCCACAGCGGCCCTGGCACCGGCCGTTCTGCTGTTGTTGTTCCGGTTTGTCGATCCGCCGACGACCGCGTTCATGACGCTCACACAGCGCGAACTGGCCGATAACGGCCAGGACACGACGCTTTATCAGCATTGGGTGCCGATCGATTCGATCGCGGCCTGTATGCCGCTGGCCGTGGTAGCCAGCGAAGACCAGACCTTTCCCGAGCACCACGGCTTCGCCTGGGGCGCGATTGAAAAAGCGTTGGCTGCCAACGCCCGCGGCTCCGGCACGCGCGGGGCCAGCACCATCACCCAGCAGACCGCCAAGAACCTGTTTCTCTGGCCGGCCCGGAGTTATATCCGCAAGGCCATCGAGGCCTACGTCACGCTCTGGATGAATCTGATCTGGTCCAAGGCGCGCGTGCTGGAGGTCTATCTCAACGTGGCCCAGTTCGGCCCCCGCGTTTTTGGTGTGGATCAGGCCGCGCGCCGTTTTTTCAACGTAGCACCCGGGCAGCTCACCAAGCGCCAGTGCGCAACGCTGGCGGCGGTGCTGCCCGCGCCCACCGAATACGATGCCGCCCGCCCCGGGCCGCACGTGGCGGGCCGGGTCAGCTGGATCATGCGCCAGATGACCAATCTGGGGCCGGCCTATCTGGACTCGGCGCTGAAACGGTAAGCGGCTACACTGCGCCTCGGTTTCAAACCCGCGATCGACCACCGGTCGCGCTGTCTATGCTGACCACCAGCTCTTTCAGGCCAGCGTTCTGGCTGGCCAACGCGCATGCCCAGACGCTGTTTGCCTCCCAGGCACGCCCGATGCCGCGCCTGGCCTCGCGCGGCGAGCGCCTGGAGCTGGCCGACGGCGATTTCCTCGATCTGTCCTGGGTCGAGACCGCCGATACGCCGGCCGATGCCCCAATCGTGATCGTGTTGCACGGCCTGAACGGATCACTGGCCTCGAAATATGCCCGCGGCCTGTTAAATCAGGTGACGCGACACGGCTCGCGCGGGGTGCTGCTGCACTTTCGGGGGGCGGCCGCGCCCAATCGCTTAGCGCGGGCCTATCACTCGGGCGAAACCGGAGATCTGGCCTACGTCATCGCCCGTATTCGCGAGCGTTATCCGCGCGCGCCGCTGGCCGCGGTGGGCTACAGCCTGGGCGGCAACGTATTGTTGAAATATCTCGGCGAGCAGGGCGCTACATGCCCTTTAAGCTGCGCGACGGCGGTTTCTGTGCCGTATGACCTGGCGGCCTGCGCGCAGGCGATTCGTCGGGGGCTGTCGCGCTTTTACCAGGCGCATCTTCTGACCGGCATGCGTGACATGGTGCAGGCCAAACAGCGTGCCGGTGTCTACTCGGCCGATATGTCGTTTCCCGATCTGGACACGCTCACGGATTTCTATGCTTTCGACGATGCCGTGACCGCGCCGTTGAACGGCTTCGTGGACGCCGCGGATTACTATGCCCGGGCCAGCAGCCGGGCCTATCTGTCGCACATCTCGACGCCGACGCTGGCGCTGCACGCCGCCGACGACCCGTTCATGACGCCCGAAGTTGTGCCGTCGGCCGATTTGCTGTCGTCGGCAGTGCGTTTCGAGCTGTCGGCGCACGGGGGCCACGTCGGTTTCGTGGCAGGAGATCGCTTCGGCCGGCCGGTCTACTGGCTCGAGCAGCGTATTCCCGCGTTTCTACAGACCTATCTTCCGGGTTTCGAGACCATGCACGACGATCTGGCGCTCGGCGTTTCCTGACCGGTATGGCAAGCGATCTGCGGGTCGTGATTCCGACCCTCGACGAGGCCGATACGCTGGGCGGCCTGTTGGCCGATCTGCAAGCCCAGACAGGCTGCGAACTAGATATCGTAGTTGCCGACGGCGGCTCGCGTGACGCCACGCGGTCTATTGCGCGCAGGGGCGGCGCCCGAGTCGTGACCACGGCCGCCGGGCGAGCTCGACAGATGAACGCCGGCGCGGCCGGCTTTGCCGGGCCGTGGCTGTTGTTTCTGCACGCCGACTCGCGGCTTGAATGTAATCATCAGCTGCAGGCCGCGCTGGCCGTCATGCGTGCGCGGCCGGAGACGACGGCCGGGCATTTCCCGCTTACGTTCATGGACGAATCTGGCCCGGCGCCGGGCTTTTTGTTTCGCTACATGGCAGCCAAGACCCGCACCGGCCGGCGCTATACTATCAACGGCGACCAGGGCTGTTTGATTCGCACGGCGTTCTTCAACGCGTTGGGCGGCTATGACACGCGCCACGGTTTTCTGGAGGACCAGCGTCTGGACGCGCGCGTCGAGGCGGCCGGTCGCTGGCAGCGGTTGCCGTATCGGCTGATGACGTCGGCGCGGCGCTTCGAGGCCGAGGGCCGCTATCGGCGCTATGGCCTCATGGCGCTCATCATGACGATGTACGTGGCCGATCTTTCGGATTTCTTCGACACGGCCCCTACCGTCTATGTCCCCCAGTCAAAGACTCGCGGGCTGACCGTGTCCCCGTATCTGGCGCACGCGCTGGATGTGTTCGGGGCAGCCCCGGCGCGCACGCGATGGCGCGCGCTCTGGCGGGTGGCCGATGTCGCAGCCGGCCAGGCCTGGCAGCTACATCTGGCCGTGGCACTCGCGCTCGGCGCGTTGGCCGGCGAGCGCTCGGACGATGCCATCGCCGACCGGTTCGCGTGCGCGGGCCGGGCTCTGTCATCCTCGCTGCCGGCTGGCCTGCTGCATAATACAGCGCGGATGGTGCTGTTCTTTGCGCTGGCGGTGGCGGTATTCGGGCCGCTGGCGTGTCTGCGGTGGTGGCCGCCGGGCCGGGCATCCGGCCGATCGAAGGGGATTCAATGAGCGACGACGACAACGGGCCACGACACTGGACAGCCAGCGATTATCGACGCTGTCTGGAAAGTGCGCTGGGCGTGCCGTTCGTGGGCGGCAACCACGTCGATGTGCTGGTCAACGGCGACCGCATTTTTCCCGCGATGATCGAGGCCATCGAATCGGCCAGCCAAACCATCGAGTTTCTGACCTTTATCTACTGGCAGGGCGAAGTCGCCAGTCGCATGGGCCGTGCTCTGGCCGATCGAGCCCGGGCCGGCGTATCGGTGCGGGTGCTCTTGGATGCGTTTGGCGCCCAGTGGATGGAGCAGTCGGTCATCGACCAGCTGACCGAGGCCGGCGTCGAGATCGCCTGGTTCCGGCCCAAAGCCCGTTGGCGCATCTGGCAGATCGATAACCGGACCCATCGCAAGATTCTGGTCGTGGATGACCGGGTGGCCTTCACCGGCGGCGTCGGTATCGCTGCAGAATGGGAGGGTGATGCCCGCAACCCCGACGAATGGCGTGAGACGCATTTTCGTATCGAGGGCCCGGCCATTGACGGCCTGCGGGCGGCGTTCGTGTCCAACTGGGTCGAAGCCGGGCGTCCGGGCCTGGATTTGTTTCGCACGGTCGCCCCGCATGCGACCCCGGGCGACGTGGCCCTGCAGGTCATCCGTACGTCGGCGGCGGTCGCCTATAGCGATGTCGCGACGTTGTTTCGGCTTGCGCTCACGGTGGCCGACCGACGCATCCGTATCGCCACCGGTTATTTCGTGCCCGACGAGGCCCTAATGGGTTTGATGGAGGCCGCCGTGGCGCGCGGGGTGGTCGTAGACGTGCTGATGCCCGGTGCGCACAACGATTCCATGGTGGCCACGATGGCCGCCGAGGCCACATTCGAACGCCTGACGGGCGCCGGCATCAATATCTATCGCTTTGAGCCCACGATGATGCACACCAAGGCCGTACTCGTGGATGACCAGGTCGCGATGGTCGGCTCGGCCAACTTCAATCATCGCTCCATGGGCAAGGATGACGAGATCGTCGTGGTGGCCGTGGACGAGGCACTGACGGGGCAGTTAATCGCCGACTACGACCACGACCTGACCCGTACGCACAAGATCGAGCACGCCGAATGGGTCAAGCGCGGCCCGTGGCAGCGCCTGCGTGAGTGGGCCGGCTCGCGGCTGGCCTCGCAGGCCTAAAGGCCAGCCACGCCGGTTACGCGGCCGGCCTGGAATTAGGGCGTGTCGTCATGAGATATGACGTCGCATTGCCCGCGCCGGGGGTGTCAGGCAAGGCGCGGGCCGCCGAGCGTGGCGTGCCACGGTCAAGGCCCGCCAGCGGCATGGCGCGTCCGGCGCGGGCAACCCGAAGGGTCGGCGGCCAAGCCCCGGCAATCCTGCGCCATAGACAATTTTAAGGGCTCGCTCACGTGGAACAACCACGCGACGCTCGCGATGCCTTGTCTTGCCGACGCTTGGCCGCCGATGCGCCGCCTTATCTTATGACGACACGCCCTAGATCGCGTCGCGATCGGTCTCGCCGGTGCGAATCCGGATGACCTGGTCCAGATGCGTGACGAAGATCTTGCCGTCGCCGATCTGGCCGGTCTTGGCCGCGCCGATCACGGCGTCCACCACGGCATCCACGCGCTCGTCGTCGACCGCAATCTCCAGCTTGACCTTGGGCAAGAAATCCACCGCGTATTCGGCGCCGCGATACAGCTCGGTGTGGCCTTTCTGGCGCCCGAAGCCGCGCACTTCGCTCATGGTCGTGCCGTGTACGCCGATCTCGGCCAGTGCTTCGCGTACGTCGTCCAGTCGGAACGGCTTGATGACCGCAGTGACCATTTTCATGACTCGTCTCCCTCGACGAAAGTGTGTCGACCCGCCGGCGCCTGGAATGGGCGCCGGCAGGTAGTGTCCATGCTATAGATCATAGCCGCGTTCTTCGTGCTCGGTGATATCCAGGCCGATATCTTCTTGCTCGGCCCCGATGCGCAGGCCTACGACCGCGCCGATGATCTTAAGCAGCACCCAGGTCACCACCGCCGTATAAGCCGTGACCACGATCAGCCCGATGAACTGAACGCCCAGCTGACCGCCGATGCCGGATACAGCGTCCGACAGACCATAGCCAGAGAACGGGCCCAGCGTCGTGGCCGCGAACACGCCGGCGAGAATGGTGCCGAGCATGCCGCCCACGCCGTGAACCGGAAACACGTCCAGCGAATCGTCGATACGCAGCGTGCGCTCGACGAACAGCGTGGCCACGAAGCACACCCAGCCCGCGGCCAGGCCGATGACGATACCGCCGGCCGGCCCGACAAAGCCCGAGGCCGGGGTGATGGTGCCCAGGCCCGCGACCATGCCGGTCACGATGCCCAACACGCTGGGCTTGCCGAACCGGATCCACTCCGACGCCATCCAGGCCACACAACCACCGGCCGCGGCCAGATGGGTCACGAGCATGGCGGTGACGCCCTGGCTGTTGGCCGCCAGCGCGCTGCCGCCGTTGAAGCCGAACCAGCCGACCCAGAGCATGCCCGCGCCGGAGACCGTCATGGTCAGGTTATGCGGGGCCATGGCGCGCTTTTGAAACCCGGCACGCGGGCCCAGTACCACCGCGCCCACGAGTGCCGCCACGCCGGCCGTGATGTGTACCACCGTGCCGCCGGCAAAATCGAGCATACCCATTTCGCCGAGCCAGCCGCCGCCCCAGACCCAGTGCACCACCGGCACATAGACCAGCAGCAACCAGAGCGAGGAAAACCACAGGAGTGCGGAAAAGCGCAGGCGCTCGGCAAAGCCACCGATGATCAGTGCCGGGGTGATCACGGCAAACGTCATCTGATAGAGCACGAACAACAGCGACGGAATAGTGCCGTTGACGTCGTCACGCCCGATGCCCATCAGAAACACGCGGGACAGATCGCCAATGAAAGCGCCATTGCCGGAAAACGCCAGCGAATAGCCCACCGCGAACCACAGCAGCGAGGCCACGGCACAGATCGCAAAACACTGCATGAGCACCGACAGCACGTTGCGCGAGCGCACCAGGCCGCCGTAGAACAGCGCCAGCCCTGGCAGCGTCATGAACAACACCAGGGCGGTCGAGACCATGACCCATGCCGTGTCGGCCTTGTCGATGGCCGGGCCCTGGGCCCAGGCCGAGCCGGCGACCAGGCTTGCCGCTAGAAAGACGAGTAGCCGAAGCCCCGGCGAGAAACAACGAGAAGGCATGAGTCGATTGTGGTGCACAAGTTTGGGTCGGATTATAGCGATGACCGACCGGGTGACGACAAATCGCGGTGTAAGTACCCTTGTTCTGCACGATAACGGCGCATTTGCCTTTTTTTCGTGCAGATTGCGTGGTGGCGAGTTCTGTCTCGTGGGCGCCCGGTGTTCAGGGCTTGTGCATAAAAAAAAGCCCCGTCAAGACGGGGCTAAATAGAGCGTTCGAGCAGGCCCTGCACCGTGTTGGTGCAGGGCGTGGATCACGCCGTGCGACGGCTGCCGCCGGAGGTGAACTCCGGATAGGCTTCCATGCCGATCTCGGAGAGATCGGTGCCTTCGGCTTCGGCTTCTTCGGATACGCGGATGCCGAAGGTGACCTTGATGAGGCCCCAGGCCACCAGACTGGCCACGAACACCCAGCCAAAGATCGTGGCCGCGCCCACGATCTGACCGATGAAGGTCACATCGCCGTTGGTGAGCGGCACCAGTAGCAGGCCCAGCAGGCCGCAGGTGCCGTGCACGGAGATCGCACCCACCGGGTCGTCGATCTTGATCTTGTCGAAGAACAGGATCGAGAACACCACCAGCAGGCCGCCGGCTGCGCCGAAGCAGGTCGCGATCAGCGGGGTGGGGGTCGAGGGTTCGGCGGTGATGGTCACCAGACCGGCCAGCGCGCCGTTGAGCGCCATGGTGAAGTCGCCCTTGCCGAAGATGGCACGCGCCAGCAGCAGGGCGGCCACCAGGCCACCGGCTGCCGCCAGGTTGGTGTTCACGAACACCATGGCCACCGAGTTGGCACTGGCGATATCGCCCAGCTTGAGCACCGAGCCGCCGTTGAAGCCGAACCAGCCCAACCAGAGGATCAGCGTGCCGAGCGCCGCCAGCGGCAGGTTGGCGCCGGGGATAGCGGCCACGCGCCCGTCGGCGCGGTACTTGCCCTTTCGCGCGCCCAGCAGCAGCACGCCGGCCAGAGCCGCGGAGGCGCCGGCCATATGCACGATGCCGGAGCCGGCAAAGTCGGAGAAGCCCAGATCACCCAGCGTGTACAGGCCGAAGACCGAATCGCCGTTCCAGGTCCAGCCGCCTTCCAGCGGGTAGATGAAGCCGGTCATCACCACCGCGAACGCCAAGAACGCCCAGAGCTTCATGCGCTCGGCCACCGCCCCGGAGACCACCGACATGGCCGTGGCCACGAAGACCACTTGGAAGAAGAAGTCGGAGGCGCTGGCGTAGACCGAGCCGCCCTCGAAGCCGTTCTCGGCGGAGGCGCTCAGCGCATCGGCCACCAGCGTCTCGCCGCCGGCAATGCCGTTCAAGAACAGGCTGCCGTCGTACATGATCATGTAGCCACAGACCATGTACATGATGCAGGCGATGGAATAGAGCGCGATGTTCTTGGTCAGGATCTCGGTGGTGTTCTTCGAGCGCACCAGGCCGGCTTCCAGCATCGAAAAGCCGGCTGCCATCCACATCACGAGCGCGCCGCAGATCAGGAAATAGAAGGTGTCAATCGCATACTGCAGCTGGAATATCTGATTTTCCATAGTGTTAGGTCCCCCTCGGTTCGATGGGTCGAAAAACGGTGGTTAGAGCGCGTCCTGGCCGGTTTCGCCGGTACGAATACGAATAGCCTGTGACAGCTCGCTGACGAAGATCTTGCCGTCGCCGATCTTGCCGGTATGCGCGGCCTTGGAGATGGCCTCTACGGCGGTGTCCAGGTCCGGCTCCTCGATAGCCACCTCGATCTTCACCTTGGGCAGAAAATCGACCACGTATTCGGCCCCGCGGTAGAGCTCGGTGTGGCCCTTCTGGCGGCCAAAGCCTTTGACCTCGGTGACCGTGATGCCCTGGACGCCCACTTCCGAGAGTGCTTCGCGGACCTCGTCGAGCTTGAATGGCTTGATAATGGCAGCGATCAGTTTCATGTCGTGACTCCTCTTAAACCCCTCAAAGCCAACCGCCGGAACACGTCCCCGGAAGGCAGCGCATGCAGCGGTGATGGCATGGCTGGACAATCCCTTGCATTCACCGTGCCAACCTGAATAAGTGCTTGATGCGCCGGCCTGACCTGCCGGTGGCTGGCCTGCACTCAACAGGTGGTGCAAGCTAGGGCTATTGATTCATAGCCGATGGGTGCCCGATGCGCTCGCTCGAAGACATGGCCGCTCGCCTGGCCAACGCCCTGCCGCCTCAGGTCGGGCCCATGCGGGAAGAACTCAAAGCCAACGTCAAAGCCGCACTTCAGTCACAGCTGGCCGAGCTGGATCTGGTGCCGCGCGAAGAGTTCGAGGCCACGCGTGACATGCTGGTCCACGCCCGTGCCCGCCTGGGCGAGCTGGAAGCCCGGCTCGACGCGCTGGAAGGCTCGGGCGAGACCGACCACGCCAACGACTGACCCGTGGCCCTGGCCAGCGTCCATAGCCGCGCCCAGACCGGTCTGGCGGCGCCGGAGGTCGCGGTCGAGGTGGATCTGGCCGGCGGCTTGCCGGCGCTGGCCATCGTCGGCCTGCCCGAAACCGAGGTCAAGGAATCCAAGGACCGGGTACGCGCGGCCATCACCAACAGCGGCTATGAATTCCCCATGCGCCGCATTACGGTCAATTTGGCCCCGGCCGATCTGCCCAAGGAGGGCGGTCGCTTCGATCTGGCTATTGCACTCGGCATTCTGGCGGCCTCCGGCCAGATTCCGGCCGAGGCCCTGGCCGAGCGCGAATTTCTGGGCGAGCTGTCGTTATCCGGTGCCTTGCGCGGTATTCGCGGGGCGTTGCCGGCGAGTCTGGCCGCCGCCGAGGCCGGGCGCTGTCTGATTCTGCCCGAGGCCAACGCCGTAGAAGCCGGGCTGGCCGGCGACGACATCACCCGCCTGGCCGGGCATCTGGCTGACGTGGCCCAATCGCTAGCGGCACCCGGTACCGCGGTCTGGCAGCAGCCGCCGGCCCCGCCGGCGCCGGATATCGACGCTGCCATGCCCGATATGGCCGACGTGCGCGGCCAGCCCCAGGCGCGGCGTGCGTTGGAAATCGCAGCCGCCGGCGGCCATTCGTTGTTGATGATTGGCCCGCCGGGCGCGGGCAAGACCATGCTGGCCCAGAGGCTGCCGGGGCTGCTGCCGGTCATGTCGCGCGCCCACGCGCTGGATGTGGCGGCCATTGCCTCGATATCGGGCACGGCCTTCGATGCCCAGGCGTTCGGCCGCCGGCCGTTTCGCAGCCCGCATCATACGGCCTCGGGTGTGGCGCTGGTGGGCGGCGGCTCCACCCCCAAGCCGGGCGAGATCACGCTGGCGCATCGCGGCGTGCTGTTTCTCGACGAGCTGCCCGAGTTTGATCGCAAGGTGCTGGAAGTGCTGCGCGAGCCGCTGGAGTCCGGGCATATCGTGATCTCGCGCGCGGCCCGCCAGGCCGAGTTCCCGGCAGCGTTTCAATTCGTTGCGGCCATGAACCCCTGTCCGTGTGGTTATCAGGGCGACGTATCGGGACGTTGTCACTGCACGCCGGATCGCATCACTCGTTATCGCGCCAAGATCTCCGGCCCGCTGCTGGACCGTATCGATATGCACCTAAGTGTGGCACCCATCTCTCGGCAGGTGCTCATGGACACCGATCATGCCGCCGAAAGCACCAAAGAGGTGCGAGCGCGCGTTACGTGTGCAAGAGCGCGCGCCGAAGCACGCTCGGGGGGCGCAAACGCGGCGTTGTCGGCAGCCGAAGTCGATACGCATTGTCGCCCCGCGGCCCGTGCGGCCACGCTTCTGGAGCGCGCGATTGATCAGCTTGGGCTTTCGGCACGCGCTTATCACCGTATCCTGCGGGTGGCGCGCACCATCGCGGACCTGGATGCGGCCCCGGAGATCGGCCCGTCGCATGTGGCCGAGGCGATCAGTTTCCGGCAGCTGGATCGGCCCGGCTGAGTAGGCGCCAGGCACAAAAAACCCGAGAGCCGGTCGGCCCTCGGGTTTACACCTTAGATCTAGCCTGCGGCTTAGTCGAGCAGGTCGACGTCGATGGTGTAGGACAGCACGTAGCGTACATCGTCGTTCTGGTAGCCCGGGCCAGCGGCGATGCCGTCGGCGTCGGTATCCGAGGCCATCAGCGAGAAGCCGGCCTTGGAAACGCTGACGTTGTACTCCAGGTAGTTGCCGTCAACCACGTTGAACGCTTCGGAGAAATCGCCGGCGTGGTAGCCCACGTGGGCGCCCAGCACGATGCCGCGATATACGTCGATGCCGTAGTCGGCCGACAGATAATAGGTCGAGCCGGCGCTGAAGTCCTGGTTCGGGCCTTCGTCGGCTTCGGTGTTGGTGAGCATGTAGCCGGCTAGGCTAAAGCCCGCAGCGGCTGCCTTGAGATAGACCTCGCCAAAATCGAAGTCGGCGGCCGAGTCGTAGTTATAGTACAGATAGCCCGCGTCCCAGGAGATGGGGCCGGTATCCATGGTGTAGCCGAAGTACAGATCGTTTTCGTAAGAAAACCGGTCGCCGGCGCCGTTGAAGTTATCGCTGGTTACCGCGCCATCTGCCGTGGTGGTGGCGTTGGCGTACTTGACGTTGGACAGCCAGGTACCGACGTACAGACCGCTTTCGTCGGTGTAGTCGATACCGCCCTGAACCGCCGGGTCGTTGAGTGTCTGCGTCAAGCCACGCCAGACGTAGTTCGTGGTGAACGTGGCGTTTGCCGTCAGATCTCCCCCTGCGAATGCACTGGTTGAAAATGCGCTGCCGGCCAGAGCCGTCAATAGTGCAATGCGCGTCGCTTTGTTTCCCTGAGTCATGTCATCCCTCATTGACTAAAACGGTTGCGAGGCAACGAACGCGTTCTGTCGACTTGCGTGTGCCACCCCCGAAGCTGCGACTGCAGCCTGTACCCCTCTAAGCAAGTCGCGTGCCATTTTTTTATGCCCCTCGAAATCGCATCGGCGGTTGGCCGCTGGCGGCAGTTCTGGCACGCAAGTTGTATGCTCAAGACGCACGCTTATTCCGCGAGGACATGCTCATGTTTACTGCTCGTCTATCTCTGTTCTTATTGGCTTCTGGGTTTGCGGTTTCGGCCATGGCCGCCGACTGCGCCAACGTGGTGGACGCCACGACCGAAGAGATGAAGGCCGGGAGTACCGCCTGGTCTGACCAGGACGCCAGCCTGGTGCGCAGCGCGGCCGGCGCGGCCTGCGTGAAGACGGCCTCCGGTCGCTATGCCGAGTCTGGAAACGCCAGCGCCTGTAGCGCGGTCACCGAGGACACCTTGAGCGAGATGCAGGCCGGGGTCAGCGGCGGCTGGAGCAATGCCCAGGCACAGCTCGCGCGTAGTGCTGCCGCCTCGGCGTGTATCAAGACCGGCTCGGGGCGCTATGCCGCCGCGGCGACTACGCCGACCACGGCGAATGCGGGTACCAACGCCGATAGCAAGACATCCAAAAACGCGATCGAGCTGGTCGACGACGAACAAGGGCGCAGCGGCCTGCGTATCGGCGGCGTGACGATTCGTCCGCGTTCCGGCCCGCCGGGTCAGAAACCCTATAGCCACCACTAAGCGCGGGCCTTGGCGGTCGATGGCGCCTGTTGTGGGCGCCGGGCCGTGACCGCACAGGCATAGCCTGGCTCGGCGATTGGCGTCGGGCGGCTGGTAAACTTGGGCTGATGGCACAGCCCAAACTTAATCCCCAACAAGATGCCGCCATGCGGTATCTCGACGGCCCGCTGCTGGTGCTGGCCGGCGCCGGCTCGGGCAAGACCGGTGTGATCACCCAGAAGATCGCGCATCTGATCAAGCGCGGCTATGCGGCCCACCGTGTTATCGCCGTGACCTTTACCAACAAGGCCGCGCGTGAAATGAAGCAGCGCGCCTCGCGGTTGATCAGCGGGGAAGATGCCAAGGCGCTTACGGTCTCGACCTTCCATAGTCTGGGCCTTGCGATGATCCGTGAAGAACACGAAACGCTGGGCTACAAGGCGCGTTTTTCGATCTTCGACGCCGAGGATGTCGACAAGATGCTGGCCGAGCTCGTGGGCCGCGACGGCGATGCCCGCAAGGAGACCCGTGCGGCTATAAGCGCCTGGAAATCTGCGCTTGTCGCCCCGCAACAGGCCGTATCGGAGGCCACCGGCAAGGACGTGCCCATGGCGCGGGCCTATGCCGAATACCAGCGCCGGCTGAAAGCCTATAACGCCGTGGATTTCGATGATCTGCTATCGGTGCCGGTGCAGCTGCTGCGCGACGACCCGGCCGCGCGCGAGCGTTGGCAAAACCGCTACCGGTATCTGCTGGTGGACGAGTATCAAGACACTAACGCGGCCCAGTACGAGATGATGCGCCTGCTGGCCGGCGCTCGCGCCGCGTTTACGGTGGTGGGCGACGATGACCAGTCGATCTATGCCTGGCGCGGCGCCCGGCCGGGCAACATTGCCGATCTATCGCGCGACTTCCCGCACCTGAAGGTCATCAAGCTCGAGCAGAACTATCGCTCGGTGGGCAACGTGCTCTCGGCGGCCAACAAGCTTATCGGCCAGTCCAGCCAGCGGGCCTACGAGAAGACGCTGTGGTCGGCCATGGGCGCGGGCGATCGCGTACGGGTGCTCTCGGCCCCGGACGAGGCCGGCGAGGCCGAGCGCATCGCCAGCGAAATATCGGCGCACAAGCTGCGTACCGGCAATCCGTACGGCGATTATGCCGTGCTGTATCGCGGCAATTTCCAGTCGCGGGCTTTTGAGAAAGCGCTGCGCGAGCGCAATGTGCCGTATCGCGTCTCTGGCGGGCGCTCGTTTTTCGAACGCAGTGAAATCCGTGACCTGGTGACGTACCTGAAGCTGCTGGTCAACCCGGACGACGATGCCGCGTTTCTGCGCATCATCAACCTGCCGCGCCGGGAGCTCGGCCCGGCCACCCTGGAAGCGCTGGCGCGCTATGCCGGCACGCGGCATATCAGCCTGTTCGATGCTGCCCGCGGCGCCGGGCTGTCGGGGGCGGTCAATGATCGCGCCGGCCGGCGCCTGTCCGAGTTTGTCGACTGGGCCAAACAGCTGGCCATGGACAGCGAATCCAAGCCGCCGCGAGAGTTGGTCAACCAGCTCATGGTCGATATCGACTATCGCGACTGGCTGCGGGACACATCGGCCAACACGCGGGCGGCCAAGAAACGCCTGGACAATCTGGATGAATTTCTGGCCTGGCTCGGGCATATCGGAGAGGCCGACGACGGCACGCCTGTCGGCCTGGCCGATGTGGTGCGCCGTCTGTCGTTGCTGGATTTTGCCAATCAGTCGGAAAAAGATGTCGAAAACCAGGTGCATCTGCTCACCCTGCACGCGGCCAAGGGCCTGGAGTTCAATCATGTGTTCTTGGTTGGCATGGAAGAAGGTCTGTTGCCACACCACGCCTGCCTGGATGACGAACGCATCGAAGAAGAACGACGCCTGCTCTATGTGGGGATCACGCGGGCCCGCAAGAGCCTGGCGCTCACCTATGCCCGCAAACGCCGCCGCGGCGGCGAAGAAAGTGACTCCACGCCCAGCCGTTTCTTGGATGAGCTGCCACGTGCGGAAATCGACTGGCCGGCCACGACCGGCCAGCGCGACAAGGCCGCGGCGGCCAACGAGAACAAGGCCCAGGTCGCTGCACTCAGAGCGATGCTGGGAACCGGCGAGTAAGCACCCTACGAAGCGTCGCCAAACGGCGGTCAACGTCGAAAAGCCAGCTGCGAATAATCCTGCCGGGCGCGGTCAACGCATTCTCCCGGGGTCAATAGATGCCGCACGCCCAAGCGCGTATCCTTCGCAACGCGAAGCGCCCGTAGCTCAGCTGGCCAGATGTCACCTGCGAAGCCGAAGGTCGCAGGTTCGACGGCCGCGCACCGCGCGGACGAACAGTGCCGCAACGCGGCACTGGCCCGAAGGGTGAGCGGCCAAAGCCGCGAATCATCCTGCCGGGCGCGGTCAACGCATTCTCCCGAGGTCGATAGACGACACCCGCCCAAGCGCGTATCCTTCGCAACGCAAAG
>MDSW01166920.1_pt1 | contig 45155 bp, 39 predicted proteins | sample 811171 | NCBI WGS metagenome assembly MDSW01 (sample SAMN05326641, study PRJNA326480) | marine metagenome | isolation source: seawater | place: Atlantic Ocean: North West | collected 2012
AAATTCCCTGTGCAGTCCCCGACAGCGTGCAATCGCCGCCTTCTTATATGCGACCAATCTAACACAAAAAGTATTGCGGTTAGGAAGATTTGACCACTGCGTTAAACGCAGCTTCGTCCGCCCGCAGCTCGCCCCAGGGTGCAGCGAGAATCATCAGCCCAGAAGGGACCGTAGGCGAATCGCGCTGGGCGAACCAAGCGTTCAGATGTTCGCCGCCATCGCGAACACAAGGCCCAGCGGTATCACAGCTCAGCTGCTAGATCTCGCTACCTTCGCGCTCGCGCCCGACGCGAGCTTGGCCCAGCACACGTTCATGAGGCCACAGTACACGGCAAAGACGGCGAGGAAGGCAACAAACCGAGCGCCCTCATTGATTTCCATAGCCTGCGCGAACAGGCCTGCCGCCACGAATGAGCCAGCGACGGCCAGCCATGCATAAAGCGCCCAGCCGGGGGATAGCCCCGCGCGCTGGAGCAGGTGGTGAAAATGATAGTTGTCGGCAGCCAGGGGACTCTTGCCGCGAGCAACGCGCGAAACCATGAGGTACACGGTATCGACCAAAGGCAACCCGAACAGCCACACCGCGGTGATCGGGTCCATCACGGCAGTCGGGCCCTGGGCACCCTGGATGGCGAACCAGGCGAGTATAAAGCCCAGCACGAGGCTTCCGGCATCCCCGAGGAATATTCGCGCGTGGCGCTGCCATGGCGTGCGCAGGTTGAACATCAAAAAGCCGAGAATACTGCCGATTGTCAGACACAGGAGCACGATGTTGACTGCGCTCGTACCCGCAGCCAGCGAAAGGATGATTCCGACGACCAATACCGCGAAGCCACCTGCGAGACCGTCCATCCCGTCCACCATGTTCACGGCGTTGATCACTCCGACTGCCGCAAAAATAGTGAACCAGATCGCATGGCCGCCGAGTTCGACGTCCGCGCCACCGGTCAGGGAGCCGAGGTTCTGCAGATACACTTCACCGAAGAAACACATGCCCGCACCCACGGCGAGCGTCTGCATGGAAAGACGCACGGGTGCCGGCACGTGTTTACGATCATCCAGCGCGCCAAGCACGAGAAGCACGGTAATGCCGAACGCGAAGCCGGCGAACTGGCGTGACGGCACGAGCCCCATGCCGAGCAGTACGATCGTGCCCGCGATCGCGAGCCCGCCGCACAGCGGCGTGGAAAACGAGTGCCCCTTGCGGCCGCCCGGATGATCGACATGCCCAATCTTGAGACACAGCGGTTTCAAGAGAAATATAGCGGCTGCACTCGTCACGAACGCTACAACGGCTATTAGCACACCCGACATGGAACCGCCATCATGAAAACTTTGAGGCCAAATCGATCATGCGCAGAGTATTGCGTTTACAGATGACCGGAACATGGCACGCTTAGAACTCAGTAAGCGAACCTACATGCCACTACTTGAATGCAGCATGAACCATGCCGACCACCCGTGTACGGCGAATCTTACAACGGTTGCGGGCTCGCGCCACTATTAACGCCGCATTTTTTTACACATGAGAGGCGTGCAAGCCCTGCTGGGCTGGTGCGAAGCGACCTTTCAACGAGCCTTTTAGCGAACAGCTCGGCGTGTTCATGGCGATGCCTTTGCCGCCCAGTCTTGCCTTTAGCCAGCTAGCTACCGACCATCAACCGCCCGCTGGCGAAACTGATCGGATCTGCGGCAAACCCATTCCGAACAAAGAGCGTGAACATCCAGCCGCGAACTCGAGACACGCTCGTCGGCTTAGGGATCCTCGATTACTTACCGCGACAAATGCAGACCACCACGACCCACTAAGCCAGGGCCACCCGCCTCGTGACGCATTTTCCGGCGCACTAACCGCTGCAACCGGCCCCAAAGCGGCCGCCAACCGCGTCGCCCAGTAAGCGCCGATAATCAGGCCCGGTAATAATCGCGATACCAATCGACGAAAGCCTTAACGCCCTCGTTAACGCTGACCTGAGGTCGGTAGCCAACCGCATCGAACAGGCCAGACACGTCGGCACTCGTTGCCTCAATGTCGCCAGGCTGCATCGGCAAGAATTCCTTGTCCGCCTCAATCCCCAGACACTCTTCCAGACGATGAATGTAATCCATGAGCGGCACCGGATCACCGTTACCAATATTGTAAATTCGCCACGGCGCACAGCTCGTGCCCAACGTCGGTGCATCGCTGGACCAGCCCGGGTCCGGCTCGGCGGGCTTGTAGAGAATCCGTACCACGCCCTCGGCAATATCATCCACGTAGGTGAAATCTCGCCGGTGCTGGCCATGGTTGAATACCGGTATCGGCTCACCGGCCAGCATCTTGCGCGTAAACAAAAACAAAGCCATGTCCGGCCGGCCCCACGGCCCGTACACGGTAAAGAAACGCAGCCCAGTCGTCGGCAACCCGTACAGATGCGAATAGGAATGCGCCATCAACTCGGTCGCGCGCTTGGAGGCCGCATAGATCGCGGCCGGATGGTCCGCGGTGCCCTGGGGCGAGAACGGCATATCCGTCGACAATCCATACGCCGAACTGGTCGAGGCATACACCAGATGGCCCACCTCGGTATGCCGACAGCCCTCGAGCACGTTCAGTGTGCCGGTCACGTTGCTGTCGATATAGTCGTGCGGGTGCGTCAGGGAATGCCGCACGCCTGCCTGGGCCGCCAGATGCACCACGCCATTGAACCGATGCGCTTCGAAAAGCGCCGGCATCGCCTCGCGATCCGCGATATTCATATGAACAGATTCGAACCCATCCCGCGCGATCAGCCGGTCCAGACGCGCCTGCTTGAGCGACGGGTCGTAATACGGATCCAGATTGTCAACGCCGACAACCGTCTCACCGCGGTCCAGCAAACGATGCGCGACATGCGAGCCGATAAAACCGGCCGCGCCGGTGACGAGTACCTTCATAAAGCAATCTTTACCCAGAGGTTCAGCGCGGCCAGGACCGCAGCGAGCGGCAGAGTATAACGTGTGCAAAATTGCTTAGCCCAACCATGACAACGGCCCGCGAGCCGAACTCAAACCACTCCGCTTCTAAACCCAGCCGCTTGGCCGTGCTCGATACCGCAAGCCCGATCGGCCAAAAAGTGGCCAAAAAGCGCGTTAACAGGAAGTCTCGCAAGTTCGCCGACAATGCTTTGCTAAACTTGTGCATTACCGGCAAGGACAACTACTGGCGCCTACTTCACAGCGCCATTCTCGGCCGTATATCCACGACACAAAGAACGCTTTCGCTATCGCCCATGAAAATACTCGTCACCGGCGGCGCCGGCTTTATCGGTTCGGCGCTCATTCGCCATTTGATCCGCGAAACCGAGCACGAAGTCGTCAACATTGATGCACTGACCTACGCCGCCAATCCCGACGCGCTCGAAAAAGCGGCCGACGATCATCGCTATGCCTTTGAGCACGTCAATATCCGCAATGGCGAAGCTTTGCGACGCGTACTGGTAAAGCATCAGCCCGACGGCATCATTCACCTCGCCGCCGAGTCGCACGTAGACCGCTCCATCGACGGCCCCGACGATTTCATCCAGACCAACATCGTCGGCACCTTCAACCTGCTGGACGCGGCCCGCGCCTACTACGAGAGCCTCGACAGCGCACGCAGGGCGCGTTTTCGTTTTCATCACGTCTCGACCGACGAAGTCTACGGCTCGCTGGGCGACGAAGGCCTGTTCACCGAAGAAACGCCCTACGCGCCCAACTCCCCTTACTCGGCATCGAAGGCGTCCTCCGATCACCTGGTGCGCGCATGGCAGCATACTTATAACTTGCCCACAGTTCTGAGTAACTGCTCCAACAATTACGGCCCCTGGCAGTTTCCGGAAAAACTCATCCCGCTGATGATTCTCAACGCCCTGCGCGGTCGCCCGCTCCCGGTTTACGGCGACGGCCAGAACGTGCGCGACTGGCTGTACGTGGAAGACCATGCCCGCGCGTTACACCAGGTCTTCGAACAGGGCCGGATCGGCGAGCGTTACAACATCGGCGGCCGCAACGAAGCAACCAACCTGGATCTGGTCCACACGCTTTGCGCAACGCTCGACGAATTAGCGCCGAATCCGGATCTGGGCGCGCGCGAACAGCTGATTACCTTCGTCGAGGATCGCAAAGGCCACGACCGCCGCTATGCGATCGACGCCACCAAAATGGCCGACGAACTCGGTTGGCAGCCGCGAGAGACGCTGGAAACCGGCCTACAACGCACCGTTCAGTGGTATCTGGATAACCCCGGCTGGGCCGAGTCGATTCGCGACGCCGGCTACGACGGCCAGCGTCTGGGCCTCGCCGGCAACGCGCACGCGGCGAACACTCGATGACGAGCGGTGACCCGCCCTCCTCGCCCCAGAAATCCCGAACCGCGCTACTGGTTGCGAACACCGACTGGTACCTATTCAACTTCCGGCTCAACCTGATTAAAGCTGCCGAACACGAGGGCTGGCACGTGCAGTTCGCGGCCCCCGACACCGGCTATTTCCAGCGGTTGCAAACCAAAGGCTACCGCGGCCACCAGGTCCCGCTCGCCTCGGCCGGCCTTAACCCCTGGCACGAATTCAAAGCGCTGATCACGCTCGCGCGCACGTTTCGCCGCGTCAAACCCGACGTAATCCATCTTTTCACGCTCAAATGCGTGCTCTACGGCTGCCTGACCGCCCCGTTAGCGCGCCGCGCGCGCGTCATTGGCGCCGTCACCGGCATGGGCCATTTATTTACAACGAAAAGCTGGCGTACGCGTCTGCTCAAGACGCCGGTGCTCATCGCGCTCAAAGCCGGCCTGAAAATCTCCGGGGCGCATCTCATCTTCCAGAACCGTGCGGACCGGGACGAGTTCGTCGATCATCGGCTGATCCCGCGGGAGCGCACAACCGTCATTCGGGGGTCGGGAGTAGATTGCGCGCGTTTCCAGCCTGCGTTGCAGCGGCGCGAAACGAACAGCACACCGCGCCTCCTCTTCTGCGGCCGGTTGATCGCTGAGAAAGGCATCCACGAATATCTCGCCGCAACGAAAACATTGCGCGATAAAGGCTACGTCTTCGAAAGCCGGATCGCAGGCGCGCCCTATCCGGGCAATCCGAGCTCGCTTACTGAAGAGGAAGTGCGTCGCCTCGCCGAAAACGACGAGCACACGTTCCTCGGCCACCATGAGGATATGGCGGCCCTTTTCGCAGAAACAGATATAGTCGTGCTGCCCACGTATCGCGAAGGCACACCCAAGGCACTGCTCGAAGCCACCGCCTGCGGCTGTATTATCGTGTCCACCGCTATACCCGGCTGCGAAGGCATCGTCGACGCCGGCAAGAATGGTGCCCTAGTGTCGCCTCGAAACGCTCAGGCAATCACCGACGCTGTGGAAACGCTGCTTGACGCGCCGGCAGAAGCACGCCAAGCGATGCGCGAGCATTCACGTTACATAGCCGAAACGCGATTCAGCGACCACGAGGTCAACCGAAAAACGCTGACCCTATACAACCACGCCACCAGAGCGAACTTACGACCGTAGGTCGGATTAGGCGAAAGCCGTAATCCGACAAAGACACATTCGCTCAGCCATCAGCCCCCAGACAGCGGCAAAGCCCGAACTATTACTCACCGCGGCAATAAGCAGCAGCGCAGATAAAACGCCCTGCTACAACCGCCCATCCGTCTCTGCCACCGAAAACGCATATTTAACGTCATAAACGACATGCGGATCGCGGCAATATCCACGAATAGCATCAATGCCGGCGGCCTGAAAATCCCGATGCGCAACGGCCACCACAGCCGCATCGTAGGTGCCTGCATCCGGTTGCTCGACCAACTTAAGGCCGTATTCGTGGTCGACCGTCGCCGCATCGGCCCAGGGATCGTAAATATCCACGGCAACATCCATTGATATCAGCTCGCGAACGATATCGACAACGCGCGTATTTCGAATATCCGGACAATTTTCCTTGAACGTCAGCCCCATAACGAGCACGCGTGCCCCATTCACCTGGATACGCTTGCGTAGCATCAGGCGAATCACCTCCTGCGCGATATACCGGCCCATCCCGTCGTTGATACGGCGTCCGGCCAAGATCATCTCGGGGTGTAGACCCGCAGCTTGCGCCTTATACGTCAGGTAGTACGGATCCACACCAATGCAGTGCCCGCCGACCAACCCGGGCCGGAACGGTAAAAAGTTCCACTTGGTCCCCGCGGCCTCCAGCACTTCCTGCGTATCGATACCCAACCGCGAAAAAATCTGTGCGAGCTCGTTGACCAACGCCACGTTTATATCGCGCTGCACGTTCTCTATGACCTTGGCCGCTTCCGCCACCGCAATGCTTGAGGCCTTGTGGATACCGGCCGGCACGATGTCGCCATAAAGCGCCGCCAGCCGATCCGCGATCGCGGGCGTGGAACCGGACACCACTTTCACGATATGCGCTAAACCGTGCTGCGCATCACCGGGGTTGGCTCGCTCCGGGCTGTAGCCTACAAAGAAGTCTTCATTGAAGGTAAGCCCCGAACCGGCTGCCAACAGCGGCACACATCTTTCCTCGGTCGCACCAGGGTAGACGGTAGACTCGTAGACCACCACGTCGCCGCGTTGCAGATACGGCGCAAGCGTGCGAGAAGCGGCTTCAAGCGGCCCGAAATCCGGTACACGTGCCTCCGTAACCGGCGTCGGAACCGTCACGACGTAGAGGTTAGCGTCGGCCAATTCGACGGAATCGCTCGCGAATCGCAGCTGCGTAGCCGCATTCAAAGTTTCTGGCGGTACCTCACGCGTGCGATCATAGCCATGCTGCAGCTGCGCAATCCGCACTGAATCGATATCAAAGCCGAGTGTGGGATAACGGCTGCCAAATGCCGCCGCGAGCGGTAAACCAACGTAACCCAGCCCTAGCACTGCAATCCGCGGCAAACTATCTATTACATCGCTTGTCATCGATTATGCTCTGAAATCTAAAATCTTTATGCAAGCGGCCAAAAGTGATAAGGCAACCACGCATTACTGTGCGAAGCAAAATTCAGCCAGACAAACTGGACAAAACCGTAAAAAGCAACGACCGCGCCCCGCGCAAGCACGCGACTGCTGCCACTGGCAAGTTGCGAAAGCGAAGCGAACACCACCAATTGAATAGGCATAAAATACAACGCCACCCGGTCAATGGCGGTAGGAGCCTGAAACACGAGTGGTAAACATACGATCGAAAAGATCGACATCCAGAACCACAGTGCTCGCGCCTGCGCGTTGAACTGAAAACGCTTCCGAAAAATCAAGAACAGGATTGCGGGCAGCACATTCATCGCAACGCGTATTGGACCGCCTTCCGAGGCTTGCGAGTAATCGGACACGACGTAATTCTGCCAAAGCCCGGCGACCTGTTCGGCGAGAAATAACCAGTACAGCAACGCGCCGCTCAAGCCGACCCAAACCGCCGTCCAAACTTTATTGTGAGTATTAGCCAATACGGCAAGCGGCGCCAGTATCACTGCAGACTTATGAAACGACGCAGCAAGTGCCAGCAGGAACATGAAGCCGAGCACCCGCCGATCAATCAGGTATGTCAACGCCCAAAGTATGAAGCCGAATGCAACGGCTTGGCGCGTATACCCCATTGCTAGCACAATTACCATATAAGGTATAGATACCACGATAGCAAGCATCGGCGATGGTAGCCGCCTTGTAAACAATACGAGCCCAACAGAGAAGATCGTTGCCGAAAAGAGATTAACGAGCCAAACCTGCCCACCGAACCACGCGACGAGCCAGTTAATCAGGTAATACCCAGGATCCGACAGCGTAAACACTTCGACAAAAGTAATCTGGCTAGCGCGATAGAGATAGCTAACATACGCACCCCAGTCTCCGCCGACGTTAAACCGCAGGCCGATAAATGACGTCAAGAGAGTGCTGACAACCACCCAGCCTAGAGTCGATACACGCAACTTTGCCAGAGCGCCAAATGCCGCAATGAAAAAAACGACCCAGTAAATCAGCATTTCAGATAGAAGTCGATAAAACAGCTTAAGCGCATGGGAAACTTTGCACGGCCCGAGGTAGTGAGCAGCCTTTTCAGAGTGGCCAACATCATCACGTATGGCTCACATAGGCCGGAGCATATAAGTCAAAAATTAGTGCGCATTAGCTGCCGCACGCAGTATCCGCGCAATCCGCGGCACTTGGACACAAGTAGAATAATGCGTCTCGACCGCATATCGGCCTTGATGGCCCAGCCGTCGGCGAAGCGACTCGTTTGTGATCAATAGAGTTAGTGCCTCTCTCCATTGAGCATCGTCAGACGCCAACAAGCCGCAGTCCCATTCACGAACTATCTGTTTGTTCACGCCTACCGGCGACGCAACGACCGGCTTATTACTCGCCATGTACTGAATCAACTTGTAACCGCATTTGCCGCGCTCCCAGGGTTCGTCAGGCAACGGCATGATACCGATATCAAAGCGCGCGATATAATCGGCTTCCGTATCTTCGGACCAAGGAACAACTTCTATCGGCAAGCTTTCACAACGCTGCGCAAACTCCGGCCTCGCACCCACGAGCATCAAACGAGCCCCGGTTCCCTCGCACACGCTCGCCAGAACCGACTGCAAATCCAGAACATAGCGCTCCGTAGACGGTGAACCGATCCATCCGATCACCGGAACAGCTTTATCATCGCCCCCGCCAACATTCGCGTTCTCACCGTAGCGACCTGAATCTACGACGGTCGGCACATGCTCGATCCGGCTCGCGCCGGCCTGTCGCGCTCGCGCGGCTAAATAATCATTGCCGCAAATCACTGTGGATGCACCGACCATCACGGAATCGATCTTGTGGCCCAGAACAGCACGGACCAGGCCAAAGTCCGACTTATCATAATTGTGAAATACCGCATCGTCGTAATCGACGACATACGGCACACCGCGCGGCATTAGCAGCGATTCGAAGCCGTACGGAAGGTATGGCAAAGCCTCCTTCTCGATCCATAGCAAATCGAAAGACCCGGACTCGCATAGGGCGCGCATACGACGCAGATACGCGCCCAGCATTGATGAGAAATACCGCTTACCAGTCGAATAAAGGTTTTGGAGATAGGCGTCGTCGAATAAAGACGAATGCGTGATCCGAAAACCATACCGCTTGAGATAGGGCACAAACTGCAACGACCGCAATCGGCTACTCGCCCCCATACGCCCGTATTTGGACAGCAAGCAAACGCTTAATGGCGGCACCTGATCATCGAAAAAATCAGGCATTGGTCAGCACAGCACGCAATTCGGCTCGCCAGTGCCGGCCGGCATAGTCAAGTCGGGCGCGAGTTCTAGTCTTATCCAAGGTCGAAAATGCCGGACGCGTTGCTACTGTCGGAAATTCGGAAGACGGCACCGGTGCAATCTCAGGTATCGTGGTGAGCAAGCCCCGCGCATTGCCCTCCTCGGCTATTGCGACCGCGAAGTCATACCAGCTTGCTACACCGCCGTCGGTCCAATGATTCATACCCGAGAGACCTTTCTCTATAGAACGCCAAAGAACGATTGCCAAGCTTTCAGCGCTCGTCGGAGTACTTACTTGGTCCTCAACTACGCGCAAATGACTACGCTCGCGCATCAAGCGAAACATAGTCGTCAAAAAGTTGCGCCCTTGCAGCGAGTAAACCCAAGCGGTGCGCAATATAAAAGCGCTGTCACCCAGACGTTCGACAATCGCTTTTTCTCCGGCGAGCTTACTTGCGCCATAAACATTCAAAGGGTTTGGCACGCCGTCAGGTGTATAGGGCTTCCCCTGCCCTCCATCAAATACGAAATCCGTAGAGACGTGGAATAGCCGGCAGCCTATATCTCGTGCCGCCTCCGCGAGGTGTGCCGGGCCCTCGCTATTAACGGCGTACGCAGCGTCGGCATCCGACTCGGCAGCATCGACCGCCGTGTAGGCCGCAGCATTGATTATATGCGTTGGCGCGCAGTGTCGAACGATTTCATGGACGCTCGAGCGGTCGCAAATATCCAGATCGGCGCGAGCCAACGCGACTATATTTACACCGCGCTCTTCCCCAGACCGGCATAGCGCTCTACCCAACTGTCCGTCGGCGCCCGTAACGAGTACGCGCGTTCTTTCCGAGCCACTCATTCGCTCACCCTTACCGGGGCAACTGTCCAGCCGGAACGTCATTTAGATACGGCGCACTACGATCCTTATCCGATATATCGCTCGGCTCGATCGGCCAAGCGACTGCAATATCGGTGTCGTCCCACCGCAGGGCGCGCTCCGACTCCGGCGCATAGAACGCAGTGCATTTGTAAGCAAACAACGCGGTCTCACTAAGCACGCAAAAACCGTGAGCGAACCCCGGGGGCACCCATAGTTGACGATGACGCTTCGCATCCAAGTACTCTCCAACCCATCTACCGAAGCTAGGCGACCCTTGCCGAATATCGACCGCCACGTCATAGATTTCACCATTCAAAACTTGAACGAGCTTTCCCTGGGCGTTCGGGTGTTGATAGTGCAGCCCCCGCAACACCCCCCGACGGGAGAACGATAGATTGTCCTGAACAAACACATCATCGTCACCAAGCCATTCGTACCGCCTGGCTTGATAGGTCTCCATGAAGTAGCCGCGCGAGTCACCAAACACATCCGGCTCAATTAGCTTGACTTCGGGTAGCGCTAAATCGAAGACCTTCATGCGTCTTGGCCTGCTTGCTTATCCTCGATCAACCGCATCAAGTATTCACCATAACCACTCTTGACCAGTGGCTTAGCCAAGGCATGCAAATCATCATCATCAATCCACCCATTCGACCACGCAATCTCTTCCGGGCATGCCACCTTCAAGCCCTGTCGGCGCTCGATCGTCTCGATAAACTGACCCGCATCCAGCATCGCGCCGTGGGTACCGGTATCCAGCCAGGCATAACCGCGGCCCATGGTTTCAACGGTTAACTCCCCCTGCTCCAGATAGCGCCGGTTTATATCGGTTATCTCAAGCTCGCCACGATCTGACGGCTCCAGATGATTGGCGAACTCGACAACACGGTTATCGTAAAAGTACAGTCCCGTCACTGCGAAACGTGACTTGGGCACCACGGGCTTTTCTTCCAGGCTTTTCGCCGTGCCATCCGCGGCAAAATCGACTACGCCATAGCGATCCGGCTCGCTGACCTGATAGGCAAAAACCTTGGCGCCATGTTCCAACTGTGCTGCATTCCGCAGCATACGCCGGAGATCATGGCCGTAGAAGATATTGTCGCCCAGTACGAGACACACGGCATCGTCACCGATAAACTCGTGCCCTAGGGTAAACGCTTGTGCCAGGCCATCGGGTGATGGCTGCTCCTTATAACTAAACCGAATCCCCCACTGAGCCCCATCGCCTAGAAGCGCCTCGAAACGGGGCAAATCGTGCGGCGTGGAGATAATCAAAATGTCAGAAATTCCCGCGAGCATGAGTGTCGACAACGGATAATAGATCATCGGTTTATCGTAAACCGGTAGCAGCTGTTTCGAGGCGCCTAAAGTAATCGGGTAAAGACGTGTTCCGCTACCGCCGGCCAAAATGATTCCTTTCATTAAAAACTTCCCGTAACGTCATTTGCCGCCACTAACTACGTTCATTGCGACACGGGTATAGGCGGAGCATCGCGACAATACGCTTAAGTGAGTTTCCCTACTAGACTTAAGCTCTACGAGCCGATTTCATGCCACATCCTTCAGACTAAAAACGCATAGTCGGCTACTCGCAAGACTAGCAGTGATGAATCACCGCAACCTCCTGGTCTCCACATAGTTCAGGCAATCTTCATATATTCAACGAGCACACCGAACCTCGACGCCAGCGTCGACTTCGCCGCCGGGCTTGGTTCAAACGATGCAGCCCGGCACATTGCGTCTGCAAGTGCCTGCGAGTCCTGAACAGGCACGAGAAACCCAACATCTTCACTACGCACGATCTGGCTATTCCCACCTGGACAGTCGGTCGCGACCACCGGTAGACCGTAAGCGACCGCTTCTATTAGGGCGTTGCTTAGCCCCTCATACAACGACGATAGAACAAAAACGTCACTATGCGCATAGAATTCGCGTGTGTTATCTACAAACCCGTGAAAAAAAACTCGTCCCGCCGGACAAGTCTCGTTGGCGTACGCCGTCAAACTGCCACAAAGGCTCCCCGCACCAAGAATATGAAGTTCTGACTCTATCCGTCGTGAAACAATAGCAAACGCCTGAATCAATGTCCGGTGGTCTTTCTGCGGCTCAAGTCGGCCGACCGCCAAAAACCTCACTGGAGGTGTGACCGACGCAAGTCGGTCGTTAAACGGCGAAAAATCGACATCAGAAGCGCTTGAATCTAGCCGAGGAGCGGGATTACCGATTACATGTATTTTTTTTGATAATAGGTTTTTGAAAATCAGCACGGTCAGCAAGTCTCGTTCCATGTCCGTGGTTTGGGCAACTACTTTGGACGCAAGCAGCAGACTATGGGCATAACAACGATGGAGAAGGGCAATTGATCGCGGTTTATAAGAGTTCTCAGCGGAAATTGAATTGCCTACCCGGGCAATACACACGCATTGAGTAACCAGAAACGGCCGGGCGAGCGCGACTTTGTATGCCATCGCTAAAGTGCCGATTAAAGTCTTTATCCTGTTCTTTTTGCAAGCCGCAACAATTAACGAAACCTGCCGAACTATTTTTTTTTCTTCAATGCGAACCACCCTAATCTCCGGCCTTAGGCGATCCCGAAGCGGTCCGGATTCCGAGTTTACAAGAATTATTACCTCGCCAAACAAGACTGCTTCATTCGCAAGATCTATAAACACACGCTCTGCGCCGCCACCATTAAAATTCGGTAAAGCGAACGCCAGTGGATATTTCCGGCCATACCGTGCCATAAAAAGGTCAGTGTTATGCATTGCGTCCTATTTCGCCGTGTCGACGTTCGTGTACGCCAATCTTAGCAGTCGCCATTTAACAGCCACTGGAAGATAATCAATTAGGCCGCAAAGACGTCGAAGCGCGCGCTGAGCTGACGATCGAGGCCGCGGCGGTCTCGCAGAAGCCACTCTTGCATAAAACCCCGAAAATACATCGAAAGAGCCGAATCTGGAGATCGCATCCGAGCGATACTGACCCTTGAGCTGTTCCAGCAAATCGCGATTTTCCGATAGATGCGTTATCTCGCGCGTCCAGGCGTCCACATTATCAACACTAATAAAATACCGGGTATTTCCAAAAAGCGTTTCCTTATGCGGAAGGTCATTACAAAAAGGCACGACCCCCGACATCGCAGCTTCGATTATGGCGACACCAAAACCCTCGCTAAAAGATGGCGCCAGGCTGATGTCGCTTATAGCCAACAAGTTATCGCGCGCCAGTGCATCGAGCCAGCCGTGCATGGTGACGTTCTGGCAACCAGCGATCTCGGACAATAGTCTGCGATCGGGGCCGTCGCCGACAATATCCATGTGAAAGTGAACCCCAGCGCATTCCAATTTAAAATAGAGCTGGTTTAAGAATGAAATATTCTTTTGCGTTTGCTCGAGTCGACCTACAAATATAAGCCGGATTTTATCATCGATCTCGATCTCTCGAGCCGTAGCCATTATCTCCGGAGGCTTAATATAGGGATCTTCAACGAAAATCGTGACGCCGTAGTAACGCGTGAGACAAGATAGTTGCTCCTCCATTGGGCCCGGATAACTAACCAAAGCGTCTGAATGCCAAATTCCAAGTGCCGTATTGTAGAACCCGGGAAAATGAACGTTGTTTGCTACGCAAATTCGCAAACATGAGTCCGACTTTATATATTTGAACGCGAGCTGCACATGACGTGAATTAAAAGAAAAAACGGCACTTATATGTTGCTCGGAACACCAACGGGCAAAAGCCTGAGCCTCAGAATTTTTCGGCTTGCCTGTAAAACGGAAGAACTCGTTGTAAGGAGCGTCGCCACGCTGCGTATCGACTACCCAAAACAAAACCTCAAAGCCTTCGCGGACCAGCGCGACGTGCACTGAAGAAAGTCGCGTAAACATACCGCCGCCCGCGTTTTCAGGTCGGGGGATAGCAACTCGCCGTGAACGTTGAGATTGCTGCATACGACTTACCGACTCTTGCTGATCGTGCATGAATTACGTTCTTTTATCCGGAGCAGAAACGGCAACTACTACCATTATCGACTGCACCATGTATGGGCATGAGCTAGAAGCGAGCCATTCTTATTACTTAAACGCTACGCATTTACTTAGGTAAAGGCCGCTAGCCGAGTGAGACGGCCTCAATTTAGCGTTACGGCAGAACAGCCTGTCAATTGCGCTGTTATCGCAGCGGTGGGCAGATAATGCACGCCGGGCATGATCTATTGAGCAAAATGCGTACCTCGGCTTGGGAAACACAGACACTTTCGTGCCGCTCCTGAGCCAGCCTAAGAATAGGGCGAAAGCAACGTTGGTGCGACACATTATTGCAGGCAAAATACTGACGATCTGGACCTACTTATATTTCTTTTTCCAGAGATATCGTCGTCGGGCAGCAGGTGGACGCGGCCAACACTCCGAATGTCCCGCATTGTTACACGATTTTCCAGCGATAACACCTTAAACACTGAACTCGGTTTTGCACTGAACGAGATTTCACGCGAAGCGCCAGCATAGAGACGAACGCCGGTAGAGCGTCGGACATACGCTCGTATAACTAACCAAACCAAGTATGTCTCCACCATGGCGGATACTGTTGAACGTGTAAAAGAACTTCAAGCATTAAAGGCTCGGAAGCGCCCAGCACTCAAGAAACTTTTCGCGCTGCTGTCTCGGAAAATATGCTCCAGAAACCGCTGTATACAACGAAATACAGTTTAGTTTTGAAGGACGCTGAACTTTTCAGGTAAAGTCTTACCACACGGCAAGTGTTTTTTTTATCCTTACTAGCGCACGTTAATTTGACGGCAAACGTCATAACACCTCGAGCATACTCGCCGTGCTCGATGATGTGCGCTCGATGTTTTTCAATAAGCTGAAGATTGTATTTTAGTTTCCGGCTAGAATCTCGACTGATCGCGCCATGTGATATTCGATACGACCACAGAGTTGCGCCCGAGCGCAAAATCGGCTCGCGCATGCTAGCTCTCAAATAAAAGTCTTTATCTTCCGTTGATAAAAACGACTCGTCGAATCCCCTCAGATTTTCGAAGATGCGTTTTTCCATTAGCCAACTCGATGGCGGCGCAAACGCTGACAGTTGCAACGACTCTGGGAATGACAAACGTACTTGCTCCGATTTGTCGCCTAAGTTCTTTCCGTCATCGCTAACAACATCGTAGTTTGCTACATGAAAGCCGAGTTCAGCCTCTTTGAGCGCTGCGACCTGAAATTCGATCTTCCCCGGCCACCAGATGTCATCGTCGTCACAAAACGCAAGATAATTACCTCTAGCGAAGCCTGCGCCGAAATTCCGTGCCGCAGGAAGCCCCAGACCTCCGGTCGCCACGCATTTGATATGATTTCTGTATTGATCGGAAATGCTTTTGAGCAAGCTGGAGGCCTCGCTGCCCGGCGAGTCATCCACCAAGATCACTTCTATAGATGGATAGCTCTGCTCAAAAATTGCATCAAGCACCTGGCTTAGCATGCGACTTTTGCCAACGGTCGGCACTATAACGGATACTAGGTTTTGTAACACTCGATTCTCGCTAAAACAGCCAAGGAAAGGCCGAGCTGTTAGATTTACAATGCAACCATCAATTCAATTTCGAAATTCGAACCAAGTCTTTGCCTAGTTTTTCGAATTGAAGGGGTTTATTTGTCATTTCGCCGGCTATTTTAATTTTTTCCTCAATATAATTGAAGTCAAATCGATCGAATTTCCCTCGGTGATAAGCCGCTGAGGATTTAGTTACGTGCGACTTGGCAGTTGCCAATGACTTGCGAAATTGGTGTAGCTTCGCCAATAATGTAATCGTCCGGTTGCTGGCTCTTTTTTGAATAACGCGGGCTGAATTGGCTCTGCTGGTTTGACGTATTACGTCTAGCAAAGCGCCAAAACTATCCAAGTGCAGGTTTGCCAGCAGATGCGAAGGTTTCGGATAAACCCCAGGGCCTGTCTCAGCCGAATGACATGCCTGAGAATCGATCCTTAACGTGTCCTCATTTAGGAGATCAGCGACACTCGCTTCATCCGACACATTGACGCCGAACTGGTTCGGCAGCCATATGTCGTAGCCTAGTATTAGCTTTGGCTTGTAATTGATGACTTTTATGTTCGCTAAGGCTGCCTCGATCGCAGTCGTGCATCCATCATGTATGAGCGCCCTCGCACCTAGAATCCATGGGCCGACGGGGCCTTCCCGGCTTACAACAATGTTTTTAACGCCTCGAAACACGCTTTGGTAAAAAACAGGGTTCTCAGAAGGATGCGGCCTGTAGACGAAATTGACGTCCGGAAACTTTACAGACAAGGAGTGCGTGAGCGCGACCATCGATAAAAGCTGCTTGCCGGATTCGGTGAACAGCGCAACGCGTTCAAGTCTTGCGGTTTCGTCGTCAGGATTGTAGTTACCAGCGTCGGAAAACACATGCTCCACGCCCAGCCCGTGATTTGCGATGCCGTAATTTCCGTTAATTAGAACATATGCGCCAAACCGTTCCGACAACTTTGAGACTTCGGGTGCGTAATAAGAGCTGTACTGATTCTTGTACAAATCGAACCTCGGGTGACCCGTACACAAAACATCAGCCTCGCAGCCTCGGGCCTGATCGAACTGCTGTTGAAATTGCCCCCAATCACATACTTTGTCTGATTCGCGAAAATGCGAAAGATCATATTGTCGGCGCAGCGTTTCTTTCCAGTCCGTAGGCGATCCCGCAAATACGGCGCCCTCTTCGTGGAGATAGACAACATCGATATCGTTGTCTTTCAAAGCGTAATAACGCTCTCCCTTTTCTGCCGACGAGCGCTTTTTAAAAATATTTTTGCCTACGTAGATACCGCCGCGACATCGAGCAGCCAAGCTGTGAATCAAATCGTGTTGCCCGACATAGATCTCGTCGCCGGACTCCACGATCATCGCGGCGAGGAGAATTCGAAAATCCAATTCACGACTAATAGTCTCGACGGGAAAAAAGTAATGCATAGCTTTGACAGGTTGTTTAAAAAAACTTACCAGCTGCGGCTTTATTGACATCCCAAATCGTTTCAACGTCAATTACCGAAATGAAGCTTTACAAATGCCGATAAAAAATTAATATAAAGAAGGCGAGGAAACGAGAAGCTTACAGAGCGTCAACCACTCACATCGATATGCGGGTACTTAAGTTGCCTGGTTCTGCTGAGATATTTCATCCGCAAATAAGCGCGAACCAGCGCAAACCGAGAAGCTAACAGAAAGCATTGGTTAGGTAATCAAGTCATGCTCACATTGGCTGAGCTTCTTACATGATCGAATCTATGCGTACCCCGGCACGAAAAGCCGAGCAGGTAACTGACCGAGCTCAGGCCCTGCCGGATTTAACACCGTAAAACCAATTTGAGTGAACTCAAAAAAATCGGATCAAACTCAAAATTGGAAAAGCCCAAGATTACGCTACAAACCATGTTTGAATCGAAGGTAATTGGCAACTTTTCGTTCTAAGGTGGAATTTACGCGGCTTTGTGTTCCAGGTCCATTTAGCGGACCGATTAGACATCGGAAAACATCATCGCTGGAGAAGCTTAACAGCACTTCCGCGTCGCTAGGGCTAGGAACGACATCGTATTGGAGCGCCCGCAATCTCGTATTGGTATCGCCGTGATTTGCCTTCCACGATAAGCGAGACCACGTTTCAAGTACTGGACCTGTTACTCGCGTCGATAATGACCACTGATTACGCTTTATAAAAGGGATCCTAATCAACGCGCGCCGCGCCAATTCGTACACTAAATTCCGATGAATAGACTGCTTACTTGACCTTATGAGGTTTCGCCGGGTACCTGCAAAAACTACGCCTATAAATTCAGGGTTGCCGAACGGCGAATATACCCCGTACTTTCGCGTTGATTGGCGCTTTGTCTGATTTCTATATCTTTCGAGGTGAAAGATGGCCGAACCAAATTTTGTATGGAAATCTTGATCGTCGAGAATGCACTCGTATTTGCTAAGTAACTGATGCTTAGCTATCTCGAAAATTTCCCGCCGCACGTCAACCTTCAAATATTCGGGAATATTTGACCATAAAAAGCGTTCGACGATTTCTTCCGGCGCCTCTGCGCAAGAGATCGATTTTAGTGCCGAATACTTGTACGCCCAATCGGTATCGCCACCGTTTCCGTTAATCATAACGGTATCGGAGGTGATGAGTGGTTCCAGTCGTACACCAAAGACGTAGTCGAATATATCGGTCTTGGCGCCCGATTCTCTCCATTGTTTGATAACGGCCGAGTCAGATTTGACCCCTAATGCTAAATCATAATGTTTGCTACCAATTGACCTTGCAATCCCACGCCCAATCGGGATATCCAAACCGGGCTCCCTATTATACGTGTAAGACCGAACACGCTGAGATAAGCGGTTAAATGGATAGAACATACTCGCGCAGACTCTACTGTCGAATCCGCCGGAAATAGGGATCAACGGCATAGCGTTTGCGCTTAGATTTTTACCATCACCGTGAAGTTGTGCAACTAAAGCCTCGAATGATTCACCCCAACTCGCTGCTGGGCTAACCAAGTCTGATATCGACCGGTAAGAACTTATTTCGTGACCATGCGATGTCATTTCTAATATACTGCTCTCTGGCAGCACAGAGACGCCATCGTAAATAGTTTCGTAGCCCAGCTCGCCAATAATTCCGCCAATCAGCTTTTTCGCTAAGAGTGTTGTTTGCCGATAGACTGGCTCAATTATAATCCGAACCCAATCCGCATCGTTCGTCGCATATATATAACCGCCTTGCCGCCAGTAATAGACTTTGTGTAGCGATAGCGTGTCCGTATATATGCGGACACTGCCTTGCGAGCCGAAGACTAGAGAAAACTCGCTGCCGCCTATCAACCCCGTAGCGGCTCGATCCTCTAACGCTTTAATGTCCGCATCCGTATAACCGGACATACCGTCAGAAAGAATATCCTGCTCAACCGGCGTACCGGAGTATGCCGCAAAGCGATCGGCATTCTTAGATGAGAAAATCTTTTTGCTGGACTCAGCGGCCGAGTAGAGATTCAGGGGTCGACAGCCATACGTTCTTAAGGTTTCACCATGTATACAGCTTTTTTCAAGCGCGTATAGCTCAGATTTTGGCAAAGAGCCGGACACCACCATCCATCGATGTGGATGCTTTAAAGTATTGCCCATCTTGCGGCCGCCCGGTTAGGAAATTGTTAATGCGCTGGCCAGTATACTCCAGCGCCAAAGGATATAAAGTATTAACTACCCTGGGTAGAACTCGTTATACCGTAGCACTTGAAGTTTTGGGCTTTCGCGCATAGCTCTTATATTTTTTCGCCGGACAGGTTTCGATCAAAACAGTCGCGCTCGACTGGCGTGTTTTTCCCGCATGGTTTTGTGACGCATTTGCCAATTACCGAAGCACGATATTTCGGGGCTAGTCCATATCCGGGCCGTACACTTCTTAGCGCGTCGGACGTAACCACGTCTCCCGGCTCGAGGTCCTTGACGAAATACAAAGATCTGCGGAATTGAGCGTTTCCCTGTTCGCTAGATTTACGACCGTACTCAACGTCACCGAGTGCGTTCCATACGGATGCCGCGTCGGAACACAGGCTCTTAAGGTCGCTAGGTTCCAATGAAAAGCTATCGTCAGGCCCACCGCCGTCGCGGTTCAATGTAAAGTGTTTTTCTATAATACTCGCGCCCATCGCGATACTAGCTATCGCTGTACTATTGCCTAAGGTGTGATCGGAAAGGCCGGCCACGATCTGGAACCGGTCTACCATGTCTTGAATCGTACGAAGGTTATAATCTGCCGCAGGTGCTGGATAGCCGCTCACGCAGTGAAGAACGGCCAGCTCATTGCAACCGGCTCCCTTAGCGGCGCTAATCGCTTCTTGGATTTCGTCGGCGTCGGCCATACCGGTGGAAATAATCATCGGCTTTCCAGTACTTGCGACATACTCGATTAGAGGGATATCCACAGCCTCGAAAGAGGCTATCTTATACGCGGGCGTGTTTAAGTCCTCCAACAGATCCACAGCGGTGGTATCGAACGGGGAGCTGAATATTGTTATACCTAGGTTTCGAGCGTGGTCGAACAGTGGCTTGTGCCACTCCCACGGCATATGGGCCTCTTCATACAGTTCGTATAGCGTTCGACCGTCCCATAGCCCGCCGTGTATACGGAAGTCCTCGCTGTCACTATCCAGGGTTATAGTGTCAGGCCGGTACGTTTGTAGCTTCACCGCGTCCGCGCCCGCCTTTTTTGCTTCTTCGACGATTCTAAGGGCGGTTTCAAGCTTACCGTTATGATTCGCCGACAGTTCTGCAATTATGTAAGGCGGGTCGTCTTGCGAGATGCGACGGCCTGCGATACTCATACTAGGCATGTTCATTATCCGAACGCTCCTGTTTCCATTCACTCTTTAGTAGTCCAAAGCCGACGACGTCATGGTATTCGCTTCCGTCGAAGTGGTGCTCACGTAACGTTGCTTCCCTCCGAAACCCGAGTCGTTCATGGAAGCGAATCGAGCGATCGTTATGTGCGATTGCTTCTCCGCAAAGCTTATGTAACTTCAGGACAGCAAAAACGTAATTCAGAGCTGTCTCACCGAGAAGTCTTCCCGTTCCCCTAGCTGCATCGGGTGCCAGATAGAAACCCCATTCAGCCCGCTGCGACTGCTGATCGCGCACCGTAAGATTGATAAACCCACTAGGGTGGGTACCCATCAGGAAGAGGAGTAAGTACTTATTTACGTCGGCGCTTGCACGTTCGAACCACTGTATATGCTCGTCTCGGCTAATGATGTGTTGGTTATACATGTACTTTCGAACATCGCCGTGGTTTCTCCAGGTCCGCACTAGCTCAAGCTCACTCCCGCGGAGCGGCCTCACGCTACCTGTCGTTATGGCACTCATCATTCACAAACCGCTATTGCGCGACATAAGCGTTCGACCCCGGCGCCATCGGTCAGTCCAGCACTACAACTCGACATGTTGTGTAGCTCCGAGGGCGAGGTCCACGCCTGCCAGTAATCGGGGAGCGAATTTCGAAGGGAAACTGTCTCCAAGGATTTACAGGCACCGGCACTCGATAGCGCTCTGGCTACACCTTTCTGATTCTCTGCCAAAATCAGTGTCAGAGTCGGCAAACCTAGGCAGCAACGTTCCCATGAAGTGCTTCCGGCGGCACCGATCGCAAAATCTGCTTCGGTCATCCTTCTCGCCATATCGTTTACATCGACGTCGACTCGAACGCACGCCGACATTTTCGCAACCTGTTCCTTAACCGACTCTAACCAAGGAGCGACTCGCCCCAGCACCACCTCAATTTGTATATCGGGAGACAAGGTGCATTTTTCGAGAGACGTCAGTACTTTGGCGGTTATGTTGTCTTTGTCGACACCGCCCATCGTAATCAAGACGCGCCTTACCTCGGGCGAACGTCGCCTTTCCAGACTGATCGGCCGGAATTCAGAAAATTCAGGTCGCAAAAGCGCAAATTGTGGGCCAACGAGTAGCCGGCAGTCGTGGGGTACAAACCGCGCGTAGTCTGAAGGCGCACGTCCAAGATTCTGATCCACAAGCACGTCGGCTTCATGCGGGCGATCAGCAAGGTCGTCGATCACCAACAAGCGATGTTCGCTTACCTTCCGAACGGCTCGTTGCCAATTCGCGTCCAGTGCGTAATGGTCCACCACGACCCACGCAGGGCCGATCTGGTTAACTATCTGTCCGCTTTCACGGGCATCCACAGACCACGGTACGCCAAGCCATTCGCTATGCGCTGGTGACGAAGCGAACCGATATGTCGGCGCCTGCACAAGCTCAGGCAAACTATGCACTGCAAACCCGCGCTGACTTATAAGGTCGATCAGGTTTCCCGGAAACACCCGGCATATGAAATGGCAGTCATAGCCCCGCGCTGCAAGCGCTGCGGCAAGCGTGAGACACCGCATAACGTGACCGCTACCGATGTCAGTCGAAGCATCGACTCTGAAAACGACCCTCTGACGTCGACCCACCTTTAGAACCCACCACCGTGGCCTGCGTGCATTTCCCTAAAAAGCCACTCTGCACGTCGCCAGTCTTCCAGGGTATCGATATCTTGAACTCGCTCACGCGGCAAAAACACTGGAGTGGAAGTGGACGTGAATATTGGTTGCCCGGATAGCCACGCCGAACTTCGCCCCCAATAAAACTGACCGGCGTCGTGATACGCCTCTTCCAAATCTTGGGATCGCGTGTTTGCGTGCTCCGGATAGAGCATCGATACCCTCCCGCTATCGAGAACCCGTAGCGCGCGTTGAACGGGGAAGGCATAGCTGGTGACTGAGAATGCGTATTCGCAGCGTTCCGCTCTCAGCTGATCCAGTCCCACGCGAAGGTCCTCTGGTCGCACGAATGGGGCGGTCGCGTAGAGGCAGCACACCTCATCAACGCACGCCCCACGGGCACTTAACCATTCCACTGCATGGGCAATCACTGGCACCGTGCCGGCGTAATCATCAGCAAGTTCGGGCGGCCGCTGGAACGGGACATCTGCTCCGTATTGGTTAGCGACCTCCGCGATTTCGTCATCATCAGTCGATACAACGATTCGATCAAAGCAACCGGCTTCATGCGCTGCCAAAATCGACCAAGCAATCATCGGCTTACCACAGAATTCGCGGATGTTTTTCCGCGGAATCCGTTTACTTCCTCCCCGTGCGGGGATTACCAAGATACTCATTTTTCAAGCGAAAGCCGAAGTGCATTTACGACTTCGTTCTGTTGCTGTTCAGTCATTGTCGGAAACAGGGGCAAACTGATCGCTTGCGAATAATAGGCTTCGGCTTCGGGGAAGTCTCCCGGCTGGAAGCCAAATTTTTCGTACCAGGGCTGCAAGTGCACGGGGATGTAGTGAATGTTCACACCAATCCCCTGATCCCGCAGACGAACAAACACATCCCGATGAGAGCGTTCGATACGATCAAGCCGAAGTCGGATTACGTACAGATGCCGACCCGAATATGCGTCGGGGTGTTGCCAAGGCGTGACCAAAGGCAACTCTTGTAGAAGGCTATCGTAGCGCGCGGCCAGTTCATTACGGCGCTCTACATAAGCCTCCAGGCGATCGAGTTGTGATAGCCCGAGAGCCGCTTGTAATTCCGTCATTCGGTAGTTGAAGCCGAGATCAACCTGCTGGTAATACCACGGGCCGTCGGGCTGTTTAGTCATCAGGTTTGGGTCACGAGTGATACCGTGACTACGCAGTAACTGCATCCGCTCAGCCAATTCCGCGTCATTGGTTAACGACATGCCACCTTCCGCGGTCGTCACTATCTTGACCGGGTGAAAGCTGAATACCGTGATATCACTGTAGCGGCCGGAGCCGATAGGTTCGTTGCGGTACGTCCCGCCGATGGCGTGCGACGCGTCCTCGATAACTTTAAAACCGTACCGCTTAGCGAGGTCGTGAATCGTGTCCATTTCACACGGTTGCCCGCACAAGTGCACTGCCACCAGCACCCTGGGCAAACGGCCTTCGCGCTCGGCTTTTTCGAGCTTCGCTTCCAGAGCGACCGGGGAAATATTGTACGTACGCGGATCGATATCAACGAAATCGACGGAGGCCCCGCAATAGAGTCCGCAGTTGGCCGATGCGACGAACGTCACCGGCGAAGTCCATAACCAGTCGCCGGCTTGCAGCCCCAAGGCAGCGCACGCGATATGCAAGGCAGAAGTCGCACTGTTAACGGCAACTGCGTGGCTCGCCCCCACCTTCTCTGCGACCGCGGTCTCGAACTGAGGTACAACCGGGCCCTGCGTCAAAAAATCTGAGCGCAGCACTCCTACAACGGCATCAATATCCGCCTGCTGGATGTCCTGTTGGCCGTAAGGAATCATACGGTTAGGCCCCTGCCCTCTTATTAAATTCGAGGATCTGTGCCGTGCCGAGAAACTCTTCGTTCGCCCCTGAGTTGTACTCGAACCCTTGTTCTACCGGCGTACCATGCTCGCCTAAATTGTTCGTATCGAATTCGTTGTTCGCAGCGGCGAACGTGATCGTGGGCTGAATCACGAAATGATCCGCGAATTCCAATGTGAGATGCGAATCGTCTGCCGGACACATAATCTCGTGCAGCTTTTCGCCTGGGCGTATACCCACGAATTTATGCGGCAAGTTCGGCGCCATTGCCAGAGCCAGATCCACGATTCGCACCGACGGAATTTTAGGCACGAAAATCTCGCCACCGTGCATACGTTCGAAGTTCTTGAGAACGAAGTTCACGCCGTCCTGCAGAGTAATCCAGAAACGCGTCATACGCTCGTCGGTAATCGGCAGCGAGTCCACGCCTTCGGCGATCTTTTTGCGAAAAAACGGCACCACCGAGCCGCGCGATCCGACGACATTCCCATAGCGGACGACAGAAAAACGAGTCGGATGGCCGCCCGCCATGTTGTTCGCGGCCACAAACAACTTATCGGAGGCCAGCTTGGTTGCACCGTATAAATTAATTGGATTGGCCGCTTTATCCGTGGATAACGCAATCACTTTAGTGACGTTGTTCTCCAACGCCGCGCGAATGACGTTTTCAGCGCCGTGGACGTTCGTCTTGATGCACTCGGTAGGGTTGTATTCGGCAGCTGGAACCTGCTTCAAGGCCGCCGCATGAATTACGAAATCGATGCCTCGCATAGCCTGCGTCAAACGATCCCTGTCACGCACGTCGCCGATAAAATACCGCATGCAGGGGTCGTCGTATTCTTGCGACATCTCGAATTGCTTCAGCTCATCGCGCGAAAATATGACGAGCCGACGCGGTTTATATCGTTTGAGTAGCGTCTCGGTGTACTTCTTACCGAACGAACCTGTACCACCCGTGATCAAAATCGATTTATCGTTGAACATCTTTTTCGCCAATGTATGTAGAAAACGACTGACCGCCGCGTAAGTCTAGGCAGACAAACGGGGCTGCTTACCAAAAATTTCAGTCAGAGCTCGCACGCGCTAGAGCGCTGAATTCCGCACTTCCCCCGACTAGCTCTTCGTAGCTACCACGAGCTGCGACGCGCCCGTCGCGCAACAGAAATACCTCGTGGCATTTCTCCACGGTGGTTAAACGGTGGGCGATTACGATAAGCGTACGCCCACCGCGCATTGCGTCCAGCTCATCGACGATTCGGCGTTCGGTCTCGTTATCGAGCGCGGACGTCGCCTCGTCCAATACGATAACCGACGGATCGTGGTATAGCGCGCGCGCTATGCCGATGCGCTGGCGTTGCCCGCCGGAAAGCCTGACACCCCGCTCACCTACCACTGTCCCGTAGCCTTCGGGCAGCTTATCCACGATGAAATCATGGATATTCGCGATCCGTGCAGCCCGTTCCACCGCCGCCAGATCAATGCTCCCGGAGTCGATGCCGTACGCGATATTGGCGGCGATGCTGTTGTCGGTTAGATAGATGTCCTGGGGTACATAGCCGAGGTTTGCCTGCCAGTGGCGGCGGTTATCGGCTGTGAGGCGCGTTCCATCGACGCTGATCGAACCCTCAGTCGGCTCCAGGAGGCCGAGTATCAGGTCCGCCAACGTGGTTTTACCAGCGCCGGTGGTACCGGTCAGGGCGACGAAGCTATTCTTCGATATCCTGACGTCGATGTCGCTCAGAGAATTTGCTGGTGCATTCGGGTATCGATACGACACGCCTTGTAAGCAGATCTCGTTTTCGAATCGCAATCTTTCCCGGGCTGAAACGCTTGCCGTGGACGAAGCCGGCCCGCCCTGAGCCTTATCTGTATCTGTTACATCCGCGCCCTTTTCGACAAGATCCTGATACAGGGTGTCCATCACCGACTGATTGAAACGCCACTGGGTAATACCCTGGTAAACGTTTTGCAGCGCTGGCAGAAGTCGATAACCGGCGACTACAAAAGCACTTGCTACGGGTAGCGCATCCCCGACGCCAGAGCCCGTGGCCAGCAGGAAAAGCATCGCAGCCATGACCAGTCCAAAGGCCAACCCCTCGATCGCGAACTTGGGGATCTGGGCCAGCACCTGGCTTTTCGCCATGGCCGTTGCGAATTCGCCGGCTGCCGGCGAATAGCGCTGCAGGAAGGCGTCTTCGCGCCCGGTCACCTTCACCTCTTTAATGCTTCCGAACGATTCGCTCACGGATTGAAACCGCTCGGTATTCGCAGCCATACGCTCACTACCGATCCGCAAAAGGCTGCGACGGATGGTGAGATAGATTCCAAGATAGGCGCAGCCGAATATGGCCGCGACGCCTATCGCCAGCAGCGGGTTGAGCCACAGCAGAAAGCCAATGATCATTACGACGGTAATACCGAACGCCGTCGCCTTAAGCGCCGGCATTAGCACCCCGTTAGCGAACTGCTGAGATTCGATCAGGATGTTCTTGCCGGTATCCGCGGAATTCCGGTTAAGGAACGCTTCATAAGGTTGATGCAGATAACCCGACAGCAGACGCGCCGAAATACGCTTTTGCACGTTCCAGGTGAAGTGGGTCATCAGCCAGAGGGTGTAGGCGGTGAAGATATTGCTCGCCACCAGAACGACAAGCAGCGCGCTGCCCACGAATATGAGAAATCCGTTGATCGTTTGAAAGCCCATTCCCGCGTACACCCACTCAAGCGAGGCGTTCTCGTGAATCGAGGCGGGATTGGAAAGCAACGACACAAAAGGTAGGACCACCCCCACGCCGACCATCTGCAAAAAGCCCATCGCGAGCATCGCGAGAAGGACCCATATAAAACTGAAGCGCTCTTCCGACGAAAAGAGCGCCAGCATTTGTCGGATGGATTGAATCATCTAGCCGTTATATCGAGAAATCATGGCAGTCTGCGGTCAACGCGGGGCCGCAGCAGAGAGGCTAGTACTTGTACGCGTAATAGCCGTACTTGCTATAACCATATTTGCGGCGATCGACTCGCAGGCCGTTGAAGATGGCGCCTGTGAGTTTGATGTCGTCGCGGTGCATGCGGCGGATGGCCTGGTCCACTTCATGGCCCGTGCTGTGTTCGCTGCGCACGACGAGGAACGTAGCGGCCGTGCGGTTGGCGACGATGTTGGCATCCGTGACGTTTAGGACCGGCGGCAAGTCGAACAGTACATAATCGTATTGGTTTTCGAGTTGCGCTTTCATTTCAATGAAATGACGGGATATCAGCAGTTCGGCCGGGTTGGGCGGGCGTTTACCCGTCGTCAGCAGGTCCAGATTTTCGACTTTCGATTGCTGGATGACGTCCTTGACGGCGGCATCGCCGGACAGCACTTCCGAAAAGCCGGGGCTTTGTTCCACGTTGAAGGTGCGGAAAAGCTGGCCGCGGCGCAGGTCTGAATCCACGAGAAGCACGCGAGCGCCGGTCTGGGCGATGAGTGCCGCGGTGTTCGCGGCGATGAAGCTTTTGCCGCAGGCCGGTGTCGGGCCTGTGATGGCGATGAACTTGGTGTCGCCTTCGATCATCGCGAACTGCAAACTTGTCCGCAGGCTGCGGATGCTTTCAACTGTTGGATCGTCCGGCTTGTGCACGGCTAGTAGGTTGAAATCCCGCTTGCGGCGCTTGATCGTGGCGACCCAGCTTGAGTGGGGTACCGTGGCGTATACGGGCAGGCCGTATTTGGACTCGACCTCGTTCGGGTCGTCCACGGTTACGCGTAGCAGTGCGCGCGTGAGAATGAGCAGCACGGCGATTACGATTCCGCCGAGCAGGCCGACGAACAAAAACATTGTTCGGGCAGGCGACACCTTGCCGCTACTGGCATAGGCACTGTCTACGATATGCGATACGCCGGTGATGCCAGCCTTGGTGATCTCCAGCCCCTGCGAGGTGTTGAGCAGCTGTGTATACAGCTGATTATTCACCTCCACGTCGCGGCGCAATTGCAATAAATCGGATTCTGCCTGGGGCAAGGTCTTGAGCTGCTCCTGCAGTTCCTGGCGCTGGCGTACGAGGCTCTGGCGTTTTTCGTTAGCGGCCTGCACCTGCGGTGCACGCTGAGTGTATTCCTGCAGAAGCTCCTGGCGCTGGAGTTCGGTTTGCGCGATCTGCTGGTCGATATTGGTCAGGCGCTGGAAGATTGACTGGGCTTCGGCGCTAAGATCGAGCGTGCCGCTTTCGGTCTGATAGGCGCGCAGCTTGGTTTCGGACTGATCGCGCTGTTCGCGCAGTTCCGGCAGTTGTTCTTTCAGGAAGTCGAGGCGGCGCTGAGCCTGCTCCGACTGCTTCTCGACGTTCTGTTCGATATAGGACGCCATGACGGCATCCAACCGGCGTTCCGCTTCGGCTGGGGACCCGGCGGCCAACGTTAGATTGAGCAGGCCCGAACCCTGCGGTTGCTCGACGATCGAAAGCCGGGATTGCAGGCCGGCAACAGCCGACGGATGCGGCACGTAACTTACAGAGAAACGCGTGCCGGGCTGTGCGCTGAGCGACTCGACGAACAGGCGCACTGTGCCGACGCCCTGGAGATTGCCGGTCGCCGTCGTGCCTACCCGACCTTGCAGCGCGCCGTCGCCTTCGAGCGTGCGCAGCGTGTATTGATCGCCCTCACCCGCGACCAGTTTGAACGAGGCCGACTGCACGGCCGCCGGCATTTCGATGCGCGTGACGTTGGCGAACTCCTTACCCCAGGCATAGTCGCGAGCAAACGGCAGGTTAAGCGACGTACCGAAGTTAGCGCTTACAAAACGTGCGATCGGCTCGCCGATGACCGGGAAATAATCCGGCGTGGCACGCACACGCAAGTGCAGTTTGTCTACCGCATCGCTGATGACCGAGCGCGAGCGGATGACGGCGGCCTCGGCACTCACGGCCTTGAGTGCCGAACCGCTGCTGGCCATCTGTTGCTCCATGAACGCCTGTGGCGCCATGTTCTGGCTCTGCTCCACGCGCATTAGCGACGTGGCCTCATAAACGTTCGGCGCTTTCCAGGCGAAGTACGTGGCAAGCAGCAGCCCGATGATGGCGAAAAACAGAATCCACGGCCAGCCGTCGAGGATCGTGCCGATGTATTCGCGGAGGTCTATCTCCTTTTCGTCATCGGCGTTGTGTTCATCGGTTTGATTCTCTGCTGCTGCCAAAATACGGTCGCCTAGTTGTTGTTGTCGCTAATATTGTCGTACAGCAGATAGCTCTGCGTGATCGCGCTCAGCGACGGGAGCACAAGCGCGAGCGCACGGTTGAAGTTCACGAAGCTCGCCGGAGCTGCAAAGATGACGTCCCGCGGTTGCAGCTGGAACTGGTTGGCCAGCAACATGCCGCCCGGGTTGCTCATGTCCAGCTCATACACGTTCGGGCGCATGACCGTGCGTAGACCGGGGCCGCCCCCCGCTGTCGTGCTTTCCACAAAGCCACGGATGACATAGATCGCGCTCGTATCGGCGCTCGCCAGGCTCACGCCGCCCGCATCGGCAATCGCGTCGCTGAGATACATACCGCCAGTAGAGTACGGCAGGGCTGTCTGCTGGCTGAACTCGCCGACCATGAACACACGGTTCGCGCTGTCGTCGATCAGCAGACGGTCGTCCGGCTCAAGCGGAATGGGCCGGCCGGTGGCGTAGATCTCGTTGAGATCGAGCGCGATGGATTCGCCGTCGCGCATAAGCATTACGTTCTGCACGCCGACGCCGCCGCCCTCTTTCGAGGCAAGCGTGTCGCACTGATCGAGCGCCTGCAGCACCGTGAGTGTGATGTCCGTAATGGGCACGGTGCAGGGCTTCACGATATCGCCGGAAATATAGACGCGTTGGCTGCGGTACTCACGCACGCGCACGTCCACTTGCGGTTGGCGAATGAACTCGGACAGGCCGTCGGCAATGCGTTCACGCATTTCCTGCAACGTGCGCCCGGCCGCCTGTACCTGACCGACGTACGGGTAGTAGATATTACCGTCGGCGCTCACGAGTTGGCCCTGTATACCCTCGTTGCTTGTCGTGCCCGCCGGGTTGGTCAGCTCTGGGTGGCCGAACACGATAATCTGCAGGATATCGCCCGCCCCGACCGTGTAGTTGACCGGCGCCGAACGTGCTGCCGAGATTCGCTGTTGGTCTTCGCCGAGTGTACGGCTGGCCTGCTGCTTCTGTTGGTGATTGATCAGCCCGGGGGTGATCTGCAGCACACGCGGCTGGTAATCCACCGGCTCTTTCGACAGTTCTTCGTCGTAAGTTGCCGAGTCGTCATTGCCGAAGTCGTACCAGCGGCCGTCGACCGAGCCGGAATCGTAGCCCGGTAACGCACAGGCGGTTGTCAACAGACCGCCCAGCACGAGCGCCACATAGGCTTTTAGCGTTCGTGCCCGGGCGCGCGCCGCGCCGCCACCCTCAACTTCGTTATTCATACCGACTTCCCCCAATACGACTGGCCGCTCTGTTTTATCCGATGCATGCAAAGTTTTTGCGGCAAGTACCCGACCCGCCGCTCTGGTGTTGCGCGTTAGTATGCCGCACCGCCGGTTATTACGTCCCAAAATTTTTTGTTTTAGGCGGCGTTAAGCGCGCCCGCCACTGTTCCAGTGCCTCGACGAGATCGGCGTACACATGCTCGAAAACATCGGCACTCAAACGATACGGGTCCTGTATATCGACACCGGTCGTCCAGTGGCTGGCCAGAAATATACGTCCCCGCGCTTCAGGATAGCTGGCTGCCAGCCAATCGCGCTGCGCCTTTTCCATGACCAGTACAAGATCATGCGCCTGAAGCATCGGGCGGGTGATCTGGCAGCCGCGGTGCTCAGCGAGGTCGAGTTTTTCACGCTTGGCAATCGCGATCGCGGCGTCTGGCATGCGGCCACCTTCAACCGCGCCCACGCCGGCTGAGGCAATGGTCAACAACGGCAACTCGCGGCGCAGCCAGCCTTCAGCCAGTGGGCTACGACAGATATTACCCGTACAAACACACAATATGCGGTTAATATTCATACACCTACGGAATCGCAACTCAAGCCAAGCGCGGCTCGTTATCTCACGCTCGCTTCACCGCGCAGGTTGTCGATCTGATCAACCACACGAATTTCGCTGTAATCCCCCTTGGGCGGCCGTAACGCGACGCAGGAGGCAATAAGCGCCTGGCTGACCGCTGCGTCGAGGCGCGGCGCGTTCCACTCCATGCCGATAGTAAGCGTACCGTTTTCGATGGCGGTCTTGCTGTTATCCAACCGGACGTTATACCCGCCGGTTGGCCGCTGCCCCATCTCGACAATCACTACACCGTTGCCGCTTGCCATATCGGCATCGAATTCGTTGATGCCGCGATAGTCGACCCAATCGCCGAACGCCGAGGAATCGGGGAAATACAACACGTTGGAGTCCTGCGACGCCGTCCCGCAATACTGGCTTTCGCCAATAACCTTGGCCTGCGGGCCACCATGGCTGGGGCCCATCGCACATGCAGCCAAAGCCATGAGCGCCAAACCGGAGAACAACAGTCGATACATAGAAGAACAGTCCAAACGTGGCTCGATCGAGCGATGCAGTCGCGATGGCGACGAAGCCTATCATGTTGCGGGTCTGCAGAAGATGAACGTACACGCAATCTTGCGACGCTTCGGTCGGATTAGCGATCCGGCGTTGCACCACATCTGCCTTCAGCTGGGTGACGCGAACGACGGCAACGGACCTGCTCGGCCCCGATTTCAGTCCACAGCGGCAACGAGCTCGTTTTCGATGTAACCGTTGCTACACAGATAGTCGACGATCTGCGTCACGCCGTCAGCGATGCTGGTTTCACCCGTGCGCACGTGAATCTCGGGATGGTCCGGCGCCTCGTAGGGCGCGCTGATTCCGGTGAAATTCGGGATGCTGCCCGCACGGGCTTTCTTGTACAAGCCCTTGGGATCGCGCTGCTCGCAGACGTCGAGCGGCGCGTCGACGAATACCTCGATGAAGTCGTCGTCCCCGCGCTGCGAGAGGTTTCGCGCCATATCGCGATCCTGACGATACGGCGAGATGAATGCAGTGAGATTGATGATGCCCGCGTCGCGAAACAGCTTGGCCACCTCGCCGATGCGGCGGATATTTTCGATACGGTCTTCCGGGCTGAACGCCAGATCCCGGTTGAGGCCGGTCCGCACGTTGTCGCCATCCAGCCGATACGTGCGACAACCCATGCCGTAGAGCCGTTCTTCCAGAGCGACCGAAAGCGTGGACTTACCGGAACCGGACAGGCCCGTGAACCAGATCGTGAACCCACGATGCTGGTTCAGCACTTCACGATGCTTTCGCGTGATCGTGCCTTCATGCCAGACGATGTTCGAGCTTTTGCTTTTGTTCATTACAAACCTTCAGACAAGCAAACCACGGCGCCGTAGCGCCGAGCGAACCCTCGTTCAAAACCTGCTATTCAAAACCAGCATTCAAGACCCGACGCGAGCGCAGGCAGGACTTGTGCCGCGCGCGCACGCAATCGAACATTGCACCATTCAGACAGCGCCGTACGCGCCGGGTTGATCTCGATTGTCGCATGACCGGACGCCGCGGCCTGTTGCACGGGTGCCGCGATGTACGGAAAAACAGCCGTTGTACCCACAGCGATCACGAGATCGAAGCCCTGCGACAACGCGAACTCGTAGCGGCGCACCGCATCGTCGGGCAGCATCTCGCCAAACAATACAACCTCGGGCCGGACGATTCCTGCGCACACCGTGCACCGCGGTGGCAGCGAGGCAAATTGCGCATAATCCTCGACCACGCGGCGATCGCCACAGCGCGTACAGCGCAGCCGATGGGTCGTGCCATGCATCTCGATCACGTCACGACTGCCGGCCGCTGCGTGGAAACCGTCGACATTCTGCGTAAGCACGCAGAAACGGTCGAACCGCGGCGCCATCCGTGCCAGCGCGGCGTGGCCTTCATTGGGCTTGGCGCCGCGACAGGCGCGTTCGATCTGCGCGATGTACTTCCAGGTCAACGCCGGATCACGCGCGAACATGTCGCCCGACAACGCGTCCTCGATTGCGATGCCGTCGTCAGTCAGATCGCGGTCGTACAACCCACCGACACCGCGATACGTCGGCAACCCCGAATCCGCAGACATGCCCGCCCCCGTAATGACAAGCACGCGACGGGCAACGCGCATCATCGCAACGGCGCGTTCCATATTTTCCTGCGCAAGCGCGGTGTCTTCCATGCGCTGCGCATGGGACGTCGAGTGATGCATCCGGTTAACGATGACGGGCTGGCTTTGCCCGGCTATTCTGCCCGACCCGTTCGATGTCGCCAAAGCTGACGACAGGTGTGGGCGACGACAGGGAGAAAACACCTCTTGGCGCATATCCGAAATCTCGTGATCGTCCTCGGCGATCAGCTCGACCCCGACCTGTCGGCGCTCGACGACTTCGACCCGGAGCGCGACGTCGTGTGGATGGCGGAGAACGAGACCGAGGCGACCCATGTGTGGTGTCACAAGAAACGCCTCGTGCTGTTCTTCGCCGCCATGCGCCACTACCGCGTAGCGCTCGAAGACCGCGGCCTGGCTGTGGATTACCACGCGCTGACGGCCGACCGCCGACACGACAGCGGCAACGACTTCGACCAGATTCTCACGGCTGCGATCCGACGCCTGAAGCCGCACAGGCTGGTGATGACCGAATGCGGCGATCACCGCGTACGCGAAATGCTCGAGACCTGCGCCCGGGCCAACAACCTGAACCTGCAGGTACGGCCCGATCGCCATTTCTATTGCGATCTGGACGCGTTCGACGCCTGGGCCGACGAGCGCCAATCGCTCGTGCTCGAGGACTTCTACCGCGCCATGCGCCGCGAGCACGGCGTGCTGATGACCGGCGACAAGCCGCGCGGCGACGCCTGGAACTTCGACAAGTCCAATCGGGAAAGCTTCGGCCGCGGCGGGCCTTCCGACCTGCCCCATGTGCGCCAGTTCCGACCCGACGATGTCACCCGTGACGTGATCGACATGGTCGACGCCCGCTACACCGAGCATCCCGGCGATACCGATGGTTTCGACCTTCCCGTGACGCACGACGAGGCACGCACCGCGCTGCGCGACTTCGTCGATCACCGGCTGGCGAACTTCGGCGCCTATCAGGATGCACTCTGGACGGATCTGCAGTTTGGCTACCATTCGCGGCTGTCCGCCGCATTGAACCTTCATTTGATCAGCCCGCGCGCGTGCGTCGACGCCGCCGTGGCCGCTTACGATAACGGCGACGCGCCGATCAACAGCGTCGAAGGCTTCGTGCGCCAGATCCTCGGCTGGCGCGAGTTCGTGCGCGGCGTCTACTGGCGCGAAATGCCCGGCTACATCCGGCGCAACGCGCTGCGGGCGCAACTGCCCGTTCCCAAAGCGTACTGGGACGGCGAAACCGACATGGCATGCGTACGCGACGCGATGCGTAACGTGCTCGACAACGGCTACGCCCACCATATCCAGCGCCTCATGGTGCTCGGCCTGTTTGCGCTCAACGCCGGCGTGCACCCGCGCGCTTTCCACGACTGGCACATGGCGATGTATCTCGATGCCGTCGACTGGGTCAGCCTGCCCAACGCGCTGGGCATGAGCCAGTTCGGCGATGGCGGCATACTCGGTACGAAACCGTATTGCGCGTCGGGCAATTACATCAACAAGATGAGCAACTACTGCAAGAACTGCCGGTTCGATTACCGTAATGCCACCGGCGAGAACGCCTGTCCCGTCACCACGCTTTACTGGGATTTTCTCGACCGCAACCTCGACCAGTTCGCAGATAATCGCCGCATGGTATTTCAGGTGAAGAACCTCGAGAAAAAGCGTAACGACCCCGACCTCATCGCCGCGATACGCAAGCAAGCGCGCGCATTGCGCCAGCGCATCGCCGACGGCGAACGCGTTTGAGGCGAGCGCACGGTGTTGTGTTGTCGGCTTCCGGCCTTCGGCCTAAGCCGACCTACGAGGCGATTCGCCCGCTTCTCGTAGGTCGGATTAGCGCAGCGTAATCCGACAGAAGGCCCGCCATACCCGCCGAACCAAGGCCAGCAGTTCAAACACACGCCCGTTCGCGCTATTCGTGTCCGATGTCCCGCGGAATCTCCGGCGCGCTGCTTCCCCAATCAGCAGCGTAGCGCCCTTCTCGCACACAGCGCGCGAAGCTAGAGTTCGGCCAGTCACTCGGCGTAGCAGCCACGCCATGCTTGACCGGGTTGTAATGGATGTAATCCATGTGGTGGGCGTAATCCTTATCGTCGCGAATCGTATGCTCCCAGAAACGCCCTTGCCATATCGGCGGCGGTACGGCGACACGCTTGGCGACATAGGTTTTTATCAGCCGCCAGCGCAAAGAATAGGCGGCGTCTCCCACGGGCAGCGTCCAGATCGTGTGCAGATGATCGGGCAGGATGACGATCGCGTCGATCGCGAAGGCATGTCGGGCGCGCACCCGGCGGACCGCCTCGCGCAGCACGTCGATATTACGGGCCTCGCTCAGCCAAGGCCGGCGCCTGGCCGTTACCACAGTGAAGAAGTAACAGCCGCCGGCTTCGTAGTTTCGTCGGTAGCGCATGGGCGTAAGCGACGATATGCAGCTCGGTTACAACGCGATTGTATCTTGATCGATGGCGGCGTAGCTTGTCGGCTTACGGCCTTCGGTCTAAGCCGACCTACGGGGATGGCTCGCTCGCCTTGTGTAGGTCGGATTAGCGCAGCGTAATCCGACAATGCCCCGCATCCTGCGAGTTGCTCCGGTCTCGGGCGCTGTCCCAGCTCGAAATCGTCGGCTTACGGCCTTCGGCCTAAGCCGACCTACGGGGCGGTTCGATTGTTTTCGGTGGGCCGAATTAGCATCGCGCGGCCGGCGGGCTACATTAGATACATGATTACCCTCACACTTGGAAATACGACGGCGGCGCCGTCCGTTCGTGTCATCCGACGCGACAGGACCTGCGTACAGCGCCCATCTCGGCAATACACCAAGAAAGACGAGCTTCGATGAAAAAACGCGTGATCGTCTGGTTTCGCCGCGACCTGCGGCTGGCCGACAATCCCGCGCTCAGCGCCGCGCTCGACGGCGATTTCGATTCCATCGTGCCGGTGCTCATTCACGCGCCGGACGAACTGGGCGCCTGGGCGCCCGGCGGCGCACAGCGCGTGTGGCAGCACCTCTCGCTCGAACGGTTGAGCAAGCAACTGGAAGCGCTGGGGTCGCGCCTGGTCATCCGTCACGGGCCGACCCGCGAAGCACTCGACACGCTAATCGAAGAAAGCGGCGCGACCGCCGTTTACTGGAACCGCCTGTACGACCCGCTCACCATCGCCCGCGACAAGAACGTCAAGAAGCATCTCGACGACAACGGCATCGAAACCGCCAGTTTTCAGGCGCACCTGCTGCACGAGCCATGGACTGTGGAAACCAAGCAGGGCGGCCCGTACAAGGTGTTCACGCCGTTCTGGAAGGCGATCAAGGATCGTAACGTGGACGCGCCGATGGCGGCGCCGGACGCCCTGCCCGAAGTCTGGTCGCGAATCGGCACCGAAACGCTGGCGTCCCTCGACCTGCTGCCACGTCTCGACTGGGATCGCGGCATACGCCAGACGTGGACGCCCGGCGAGGACGGCGCGCACGAACGCCTGGAGCAATTCCTCGACAACGCCATCGACAACTACGACAACGATCGTGACCGCCCTGCTCGGCACGGCACGTCGTATCTTTCGCCGCATCTGCACTGGGGCGAGATCGGCCCGCGCCAGATCATGCACCGGCTCGAGGAATGGCTCGACACGCACAGCGGCAAGGCGCTGCAGGACCATGCAGCCAGCTTTCGCAGCGAAATCGGCTGGCGCGAATTCGCCCACCACGTGCTCTATCACTTCCCCGAAACCCCGGAGAAGCCGCTCGACCCGCGCTTCGAGGCATTCCCCTGGTCCCGCGACGACGAAGGGCTCAAACGCTGGCAACAGGGCCAGACCGGCATCCCCATGGTCGACGCCGGCATGCGTGAACTCTGGGCCACGGGCTATATGCACAATCGCCTGCGCATGACCGTCGCCTCGTTTTTGACCAAGAACCTGCGCGTGGCCTGGCAACACGGCGAACGCTGGTTCTGGGATACGCTGGTCGACGCGGATCTGGCAAACAACACGCTCGGCTGGCAATGGGCCACCGGCTGCGGCGCGGATGCGGCGCCCTTCTTTCGTATCTTCAATCCGGCACGCCAGGGGGAACGCTTCGACAGCGACGGCGAATACGTGCGGCGCTGGGTGCCCGAGCTCGCGAAGCTGGAAAACCGCCATATCCACGAACCATGGAAAGCACCCGCCAAGGCGCTGAAGGCCGCCGGTATCACCCTCGGTGACGATTACCCGCAGCCGATCGTGGACCTGAAGGCATCGCGCCGCGAGGCACTGGAGGCATTCGATCAGATAAAGCAGTCGGACTGAGGCGCCGCAATCAAGACCCGGAAGAAGGGGCAAAAAAAAGGCTCCCGAAGGAGCCTCCAATTGCTTATCCCGTACATTGTCGTTCTTGGTTACCCGTGCAGGACGGGCATCGACGGGAAGCCAATTCTTTTTCTGCCCGGTGGGCGGTTTATGTTCTACCTCCGAAAGCGCCTGCCGCCGGCGTTCTTTTCGCATGGAACGCTGCGGTTCCTGAAACGGCACGTTTTCTAGATTTCTTTTGTACACCGGCGCCGTGCCGAGGTCAATGTTCTCGCGGTGCCGGGCATTGCCAATCTATCCTGAACTCAGCGCCTTAGCGCTTGGCCCGCGCGATGGCCGCGACGCGGCTACACCTTGAGCAGCGTACTCCGGTAATAGGCGAGCTCATCCAGCGAATCGCGAATATCGTCCATGGCGAGATGGCTGGATTTCTTGTTGAAGCCGGTCGCGATTTCCGGTGCCCACCGCCGCGCCAGCTCCTTGAGCGTGCTCACGTCGATATGCCGATAATGAAAGAACGCTTCCAGTTCCGGCATGTAGCGGGCGAGAAAACGGCGATCCTGACAGATGCTGTTGCCGCACATCGGGGATTTGCCCGCCGGCAGGTATGCCGACAGAAAATCGATCGTCTGGCGCTGAGCCTCGGCTTCGTCGACCTCGCTGTCTCGAACGCGGGCAACCAGACCGGACCCGTTGTGCTGTCGGGTATTCCACTCGTCCATCCCGTCGAGCAGCGCGTCGCTCTGGTGCACCGCAAGTACCGGACCTTCGGCAAGCACGTTGAGGTTCTTGTCGGTGACGAGTGTGGCGATTTCGATGATGCGATCACTGTCCGGATCGAGGCCGGTCATTTCGAGATCGATCCAGATCAGGTTGTCTTCGGCGTAACTCATAAGGTCGGAATCGGAGTTAAAGCCGCATTGTGCGGCTGCCCTCGCCCACGCGCAAAGCACAACGACTATCCGCCCACGGCAGTGCCGCTGTTACGGTGAATGCATACCTCGACCAGGAGTACGCAATGACAACACTTGCCGACCGCCGCTGTGCCCCATGCGATGCGGACACGCCCGCGATGGACACGCAGGCGATACAGAACCACCTCGACATGATTTCCGATCGCTGGGAGGTCGACGCCGACGGGCGTCTGGTGGCACGGCTCAAGTTCAAGAACTATTACCGCACCCAGGCATTCGTGAATGCCGTGGCCTATATCGCCCACCGCGAGGGCCATCACCCGGATATCAGCTTCGGCTACAACACCTGCCGGATCGAGCTGATCACGCACGCGATCGCCGGTCTGTCCGACAACGACTTCATCAGCGCCGCGAAGATCGACGCCCTGCTCGACTGAGCGCGCAGCGCGCCGGTTCGGGCGAGCTAGAACGGCCGCCGGCCGGAAAACGCCTGGCTGAGTGTGCCCGAATCGACGTACTCGAGTTCGCCGCCAATCGGCACACCGTGGGCGATGCGCGATATGCCGGCATCGTGCTGGCGCGCCAGGTCGGCGATGTACTGGGCGGTGGCCTCGCCTTCCACGGTCGCGCCCGTGGCGAGAATCACTTCCTCGACGCTGCCGTCCGCGAGCCGCGAACGCAGCATATCGAGGCCGAGTTCGTTTGGGCCCACGCCGTCGATCGGCGACAGCCGTCCCAGCAGCACGAAATAGCGCCCGGTGAAGTCCGTGTTCTGCTCGATCGCCATTACGTCCGCGGGGCTTTCCACCACGCAGACCAATGCGCTATTGCGCCGTTCGTTGGCGCAGATATCGCAGAGCTCGGCCTCGGTGAACATGCGACACGCGCGGCAGTGCCGCACGCTGGCCATCGCCTGTTCCACGGCTTGGGCGAGATAGCGCCCGCCGTCACGCTCGCGCTGCAACAGATGAAACGCCATGCGCTGGGCGCTTTTCGAGCCGACGCCGGGGAGCACGCGCAGCGCGTCGATCAGACGTGTCAAAGCCGGCGAAAACGCCATCGATTCATCTTCCTCGCGAAAAAAGACTGACCGGCGCCATCGCGCCGCTCAGTCGGGCAGGCTTCAGAACGGCAGGTTCATGCCGGGCGGCAGATCCATGCCGCCGGTCAACTCCGACATCTTTTCCTTGGTCGTCGAGCTGACACGCTGCACGGCATCGTTGATCGCCGCGGCGATGAGGTCTTCCGCGAACTCACGATCTTCCTCGAACACGCTCGGGTCGATCACCACGTTCTTGACCTCGTGTTTGCCGTTCATCACGACCTTGACGAGACCGGCGCCGGATTCGCCGGTAATCTCCATCTTGGCCATCTCTTCCTGGGCTTCCTGCATCTTGCCCTGCATGGCCTGGGCCTGCTGCATGATCTTGCCTAGTTGACCTTTCATAACTCGTCTCGCTTTTCGGTCGCCGCTTGCGGGCGATGAGGTTTGATGGTTTCGGCACGCAGCTGCGCGCCCAGCCGTTCGCGCAACTGTTGTACGAACGGATCGTTTTCGATCGATGCCACGGCGGCCTGCTGGCGCGCCTGGGCATCTTCCTCGATACGCTGCGCCGGCGTATCGCGTGTTTCATCGACGAATTCGATGACCAGTTTCGGTGTCGACGCGGGCGCCCAATGGCGTGCCAGCGCATCCTGCAGACTGTCGCGTGCGCTACCCATCGCCAGGAATTCGTTGGCGCGCGCCAGTGCCAGCACCACCCGCTCGTCATCGAGCCGGCGGCAGACGCCATTGTTGGCCAGCTGCGCGGCAAATCCGCTGATGTTCAGGTCCGATACGAGATCGTGCCACGCATCGACGCCGTTGGCCGTCGCAGCCGGCGTATCGTGGGGCGCGTCATCGGCGTTGTTCTCACTCGCGCTCGCGGCTTCCGCGCGCTCGGGCTCGTCCGCGGTGGTTGCGGCGTCCCCCGCCGCTCCGCCATCGGGCTCCGCCTCGGTTGCCATTGCGCTGGGCGCTTCCTTGGCGGGCACAGCCGGTTGCGCCTCCATGGGCTCGGACGCGGGCTGTTGTGCCGGCGCGGGCGCGTCGCTCGCATGCGGTTTTGATTGCGTTTCGCCGGGATCGACAGGCGCCCCGTTGTTTACTTCGGCATCGGGTTGCGGGGACGCTGCCCCGGCGGGCTGGGTGTCTTGCACCGCTGGCCCGGGACGTTCGGCAGCCGTCGCGCTGTCACTTGCACGCGCCGGGCGGTCCGCCTTGCGCAGTTGTTCCCGCACCTGCGCCACGCCACTGGACGCGCTCGTTGTCGCTTTCCGCTCGGGCTGTGGCGTCGCGGCCGGCGTTTCCGTCGGCCCGCCGGACTGTGAAACGCTCGACTGGGCCGGTGCGAATGCCAGCATGCGAAGCACGCACATCTTCACGCCCACGAGCGGGTCCGGCGCATGTGCGAGATCGCGTACGCCCGCCACGGCGATATCGTAGAAGACATGAACCGAAGCCGGGTCCGCGCGTTCAGCGAGCGATTGCCAGGCCTCGCCGGCGTCGTCCGTGGCTTCGCCAACCACATGAATCGTCGCGATCTGCTGCCACGCCGTGGCCAGCGCTTCGAGCAGGTAACGCATGTCGATACCCTGCGCGTAGAGCGCCGCGAGCGCATTCAGGGCGTGCGCAGCACGGGCATCGACGATCGCCTCGACCAGTTCCGCGACACGCCCCTGGCCGATGGTGCCCAGCATGTCGCGCACCGGCTCTGCCTCCAGCCGGCCGCCACTGAATGCGATCGCCTGATCGAGCAGCGACAGCCCGTCGCGCATGCTCCCGTCCGCCGCGCGGGCGACTTCGGTAAGCGCATCCTCGTCCGCGTCGATCGTTTCGGCGTCGACGATATGGCGCAGCTGGGCCGCGATCTCGGCTACGGGCAGGCGCTTGAGCGGAAACTGCAGACAGCGCGAGAGAATCGTCACCGGAATCTTTTCCGGCTCGGTGGTCGCCAGCAGGAACTGCACCCTGGGCGGCGGCTCTTCCAGCGTCTTCAACAGCGCGTTGAAGGAGTGCTTGGAGAGCATGTGCACCTCGTCGATGAGATACACCTTCGTACGCCCGCGCGTCGGCGCATACTGGACATTGTCCATGAGTTCGCGCGTGTCATCGACGCCGGTACGGGACGCCGCGTCGACCTCGATCAGATCCACGAATCGGCCGTCGTCGATTTCCCGGCAAGTGGCGCAGGCGTCGCCGCTGCGACAGGGGTGTGCTGTCGTGCCGTGCTCGCAGTTCAGGCATTTGGCGATGATCCGGGCCAGCGTGGTCTTGCCCACGCCGCGCGTGCCCGAAAACAGCAGCGCATGGTGCAGTTTGTCCTGCTCCAGCGCGTGCGTGAGCGCGCGTACAACGTGGCTCTGACCAACGAGCTCGTCGAAGCGGCGCGGCCGCCAGGTGCGTGCAAGCGCCTGAAAACTCATGCGCGAGTACAATCCGATTGGCAGAAATCCGCAGAATGGCTCGTCATGATTCGCCCGGGATGCGCCGCTGTGCCGCGCCGTTGCTCATACGCATGACTATCGCGTTGCAGGCGGCGGGTTTCAAGCGTCGAAGGTGGCGGCCCGCGCCAGCGACACCCCGGCGCCCGAGTCTGCCGCTGCCGCTGCTCCCTTCCGGGCCTGACGGGGTTGACGGCATGTCGTCGCGGGGGCACCGACGCGGGCCACCCTCGAAAGCGGTGGTACGGCCTCGATCGCCAGGCGACCGATCCGTTGTGCGCGCAGACGATACACAAAAAGCGGCGGCTCAGCCAGCGCGGTCTAAAGCGCTGACCCGCGCGCCGTACGCGTGCCCGGAAATACGCCGATCAGCGCATCGGCCCCGAAGCACGGATCGGCCCGTGTTCGCGTTCCAGTAGAGCGAGCAGCCGATCCGCCGGGAGCGGCCGGCTCAACAGAAACCCCTGCACTTCGTCACAGCCGATACGCTGCAGATACGCGAGCTGCGCCTCTGTTTCCACGCCCTCGGCCACGACGCGAAGCTGCAGCTGGTGCGACAGCCGGATGATCCATTCGACGATCTCGGCCTTGGGCTCGCTGATGTTCGGCAGGTCGGCAATAAAGCTGCGATCGATCTTGAGCTGCTGGATCGGCAGCTGCTTGAGATAGAACAGGCTCGAGTAGCCGGTACCAAAATCGTCGAGGGCGACCTCGATCCCCATGCTCTTGAAGCGCCCGAGCGCACTGCGGGCCTGCGCGATCTCGCGCACCGCGAGCGATTCGGTGATCTCGAAGCTGATATACGCCGGATCCAGCCGGTAGCGTTCCAGACACCCCTGCACCTGGTCCGGCAGACTCTCGTCGCGGATGCGCACGGCGGACAGGTTCACCGAAATCGGCGGCACGACCAGACCATCGTTAAGCCAGCCGCGAATATGTCCTCCGACCATATCGAGCACGTTGATCTCGAGTTCGGTGATGAGGCCACAACGTTCGGCAATCGCGATGAAGCGATCCGGCGAAATGAACCCCCGTGTGGGATGCGGCCAGCGAACCAGGGCTTCGGCGCCGACCAGCCGCCGGTCGCCCGAGCGAAACCGCGGCTGGAAATACACCGCTAGGCCGCCGTAGCGAATCGCGTCCCGCAACTCGGATTGCAGCGCAAAGTCGTCGGACATGCGCGCCCCCATGTCTTCGCGGTAACGCTGCACGCGATTCTTTCCCGCCAGCTTGCCGCCGTACATCGCCATGTCCGCGGCGGTAATCAAGGCATCCAGATCGGCGCCGTCGTTCGGACACAGCGCATAGCCCACGCTCGCTGCCAGTTCCCCGCCTGCATACTCGACTTGCGAAATCGCCTTGAGCATGCGCGTGCATACCGCCCGGGCATCGTCCTTGTCGGCGATGTCGTTCATGAGCACCACGAACTCGTCGCCGCCGATACGTGCCGCCACGTCACCGTCGGTCAGCGCATCCCGGAGAACCAGCGCGATCTGTTCGAGCAACTTGTCGCCGGCCCGGTGGCCGAGGTGGTCGTTGATGGCCTTGAAGCCGTCGAGGTCGATATAGGCGATCGCGAAACCGACGCCCTGGCTTTTCCAGCGCTCCAGGCTCTTGTCGATCCGCTCGTTGAGCAAGGCGCGGTTGGGCAGCCCGGTCAACGGATCATGCCGGCTCATGTGCAACAGCTCGGCGTTCGCGCGGCTTAACGAGGCAACGAGATCGGACGTCGAGTTCTCCAAGCGCCGATCGAGGATCGAAACGATCAGCGCGATGGCAAGAAAGATAACGGTCGACGCACCGACGAGCGTACCGAGCCAGAGGGTGTCCAGCTCTGCGGACGCGCCGAAGAGGCTGTCGACGCGAAAATGCGCGGCGGCCATGCCCGTGTAGTGCATGCCAGCGATCGCGACGCCAAGCGCGAGTGCGGCGAGAAATTTCCGCCCGAAGCGGCTGCCCGCTTGTGCTTGCCGCAGAAACGATGCAATTCGCAGGGCGACGGCGGACGCAGCAAAAGCGATCAATAGCGACACGCCCACAAGGATCGGCGTGTATTCGATGCCGGGGTGGAGCCGCATTGCGAACATGCCGGTGTAATGCATGCCGCCGATACCGGCGGCCATCGCGCTCGCGCCCACCACGAGCCGCGCACGTGTCAGCCTGGCGTGCGTGACCGCATTGAGGGCGAAGGCGCAGGCGACGACCGCCATCAGCCACGACGCCGAGGTAATGTCGACGTCGTAGCCCATGTCCAGCGGCAGGCGAAACGCGATCATGCCGACAAAATGCATCGCCCACACGCCGGTACCCAGGGCGAGCGCCCCGCCGGCCAGCCAGCCATAGCAGCGCCAGTCGCGCCGTTCGCCCATGCGCCCCACTACGTCCAGCGCGGTATAAGACGCGAGGATCGCGACAACAACCGACAACGCCACCAGACGCTGGTCGTAAGCGCCGGCCATGTAAACGCTTTCCAAACCCGGCCCCCTCTATGTAACGAGTCCGCCATCGCGTGTCGCGCACGGCGCGTCCGAACACCGGCAGTTCGGCAGAGCAGTAAAGAACACCGCTATCGGCCCATATACGGCGCGCCCGCTCGGTGCCACGTGGTCTCAGGCTGTAAATCGGCCCGCGCGCCTAAATCTTTATGTATCAGGCAGCTTGCCGGATCGACACAAGCGCGAGTGCAACGCCTATGCGCCGCGCATCAGTGCCAAAACGCAACCTGATCAACCCGTAAAACGTACGATGCACGCAATGCGCGCAAAACGTCACAATGCGCTATTGCAGGCATTCATTGCGAAAGGACAACGGTATGAAAACGACAGCCTTGCTACTGACTCTCGCGTTCGCCCCGACGCTCGCCGTGGCGGCCAACCAGTGTGAAAAATCCGCCGACGGCGACGTGACCTGTCAGCAGGTCAGCGGCGAGAGCGCCAAGGATTCCGAAACGACGTCGCAGCCGGTCGGCGACGCCCAGCAAACCGAAGATGCGCAGCAATCGGATGAAAAGGAGACGACACAGGGCGGCGAATTCGGCGACGAGACCACCCAGAGTCGAGAAACGGGAATCGAGTACTGATTCAACCGTGGACGCCGGCTCGCAGAGAAATGCGGGCGGGCGCCCGGCCGAAATGGCGGAGAGGGAGGGATTCGAACCCTCGGTACGGGGTTACCGCACACACGCTTTCCAGGCGTGCTCCTTCGACCGCTCGGACACCTCTCCGTTTCGGGAGCGCGAATTGTAACTTAAAACGCAGCCCTCGCGGG
>MDSW01212128.1_pt1 | contig 45138 bp, 47 predicted proteins | sample 811171 | NCBI WGS metagenome assembly MDSW01 (sample SAMN05326641, study PRJNA326480) | marine metagenome | isolation source: seawater | place: Atlantic Ocean: North West | collected 2012
GCGCGCTTGATCGGCGTCCGTATTCGCTTGCGTGCAGCAAGCACGCCACGCTCTCACTTCCTTGTCAATCGCGCGCAAAGCGCCCGGCGCGACCGCGACAGGTTGTGCAGAGCTTCCTAAAGGATCATCTGGCCGCCCCAAGAAAGCCGGTCGCCGCTGTTGCATGTCTGATTGTTGCGTCCTTCCGGGCGCGTCGAGACGTCCGCCGGCACGATGGCGTCGACACGCCCTGCGCGTCTCGATCGTGGCACATGACAAGGTGGTGAGCTGCACTCTGGTGAATGCAATTTGCGGTCTCTGACGCGGACGCGTATTAAGTGTCAGCAGCCCCTTGATGACTGTCTTAGCCAACGTTTTCATGAGCGCAGGTGATCCCGATAACGCATCGTTAGCCAAGCGTCCGCCGGAGACCGACCACGAGGCCGGCGATAACGGCAATACGTCCGATAAGAAAAAAACGCGGCCAGCTCTCGGCCTCGCCGCGCTGGGTATCGTGTACGGAGATATCGGTACCAGCCCGATCTATGCCCTGCGTGAAGCGTTTTTTGCCCACGCAAGCATCGATACCGCGGCAGCCAGCGTCTACGGCGTCTTATCGCTGATGTTCTGGTCGCTGGTGATCGTTATTTCGATCAAGTATCTGACGGTGGTTATGCGGGCCTCGAACAACGGCGAGGGCGGCATCATCGCGCTCGTGGCCTTGCTCAATCCGTGGAAGACCGAACATGGCAGCCGGCGCTATCTGCTGATGCTGCTGGGGCTGTTTGGGGCCGCGCTGCTCTACGGTGACGGCACGATCACGCCGGCGATCTCGGTATTGAGCGCCATCGAGGGTCTGGAGGTCGTCACGCCGGCGTTCACGCCATATATCGTTCCCATCACGATCGCGATTCTGGTCGCGCTGTTTTCCATTCAGCGCCAGGGCACGGCGCGGGTCGGGGCCTGGTTCGGCCCCATCATGCTGGTGTGGTTCGCTACGTTAGCCGTCTTGGGACTCGTAGGGATTGCGCACCACCCCGAGATACTGGCGGCGATTAATCCATCTTATGCGGCGGCTTTCTTTTTAGATAACGGCTTTGCCGGCTTTCTCGTACTGGGCACGGTATTTCTAGTGGTCACCGGTGGCGAAGCTCTCTACGCGGATATGGGGCATTTCGGTCTGGCGCCGATTCGTCTGGCCTGGTTCGTGGTCGTACTCCCGGGGCTGCTGCTGAATTATTTCGGCCAGGGCGCATTGATGCTGGCGCATCCGGATACCCGCCAGCCGTTCTATGCCTTGGCGCCGGAGTGGGCGTTGATTTCGCTGGTCGTTATCGCTACGGCAGCCACGGTTATCGCGTCACAGGCCGTAATTTCGGGCGTATTCTCGTTGACTCGGCAGGCTATTCAGCTCGGCCAGCTGCCCCGCATGCGCATCGTGCAGACGTCGCGCCAGTCGTATGGCCAGATCTATATTCCGGTCATGAACGCGCTACTGATGGTGGCCACCATCGGTCTGGTGGTCGGTTTCCAGCGCTCGGACCGACTGGCCTCAGCCTACGGTGTGGCCGTATCGCTGGACATGATCATCACCACGATTTTGGCGTTTTTCGTGGCTTACCGCTGGGGTTGGTTTCCGCGCTTCGCCGGCGTGGTGGCCGCCGGGCTTCTGATCGTGGACGGAGCATTTTTCGGAGCTAACCTGTTCAAGATTCCAGAGGGCGGCTGGTATCCGTTGGTCGTGGCGGGGCTGATTTTTTTCGTCATGGCGACCTGGCGCACCGGGCGTTCGCTGGTGCGCCGTCATCTCGATGAGCAGAGCGAGCCGATCGAGACGTTCGTCGACAACATCGATCCGGAAATCCAGCGGATTCCCGGTACTGCGGTATTCATGTCGGTGTCCGGCCAGAAGACGCCGGCGATGCTGTCGCATCACCTGCGGCTCAATCGCTGTCTCCATGAGCGGGTATTGATCGTGACGGTGCACGTCATGGACGTCCCGCGCGTGGCTGCGTCTGATCGTATCCGTATCGAGGGCCTCGCCGACGGGTTTTACCGTATCGATCTGTATTACGGCTTCATCCAGGCCACTCATGTGCCGGTGGGGCTGCGTCTGTGCCAGGAGTTCGGCCTGGAAATCGATCTCGACGCGACCACGTTCTATATTGGACGTGAAAGCCTGATTCCTGACAGCGAAGTACCCGGCATGCCGGTCTGGCGCGAGCGGCTGTTCGCCTTTTTGGCGCGCAATGCCAATTCGGCGACCCATCAGTTTCATCTGCCTACCGAGCGCGTGGTCGAAGTCGGCATCCAGATCCGGCTATAGCGGCGTCACGGCGGCTGATAAACTATTCGGGTTGCTTGGAACACGAGGCAGTTATGGCAGGCCATAGCAAATGGGCGAACATCCAGCACCGCAAAAAAGCCCAGGACAAGAAACGCGCCAAGATCTTCACCCGGCTGATCCGGGAGATCACCGTGGCCGCGCGCATGGGCGGCTCGGATCCCAACGATAATCCGCGCCTGCGTCTGGCCTGGGATAAGGCGCTGGCCGCCAATATGCCGAAAGACAATATCGAGCGCGCGGCCAAGCGCGGCGCCGGTGAAGAAGGCGCAGACAACTACGAAGAAATCCGCTACGAAGGTTACGGCCCACAGGGCGCGGCCATCATGGTCGACTGCATGACCGACAACCGTAATCGCACCGTCTCGGAAATTCGCTACGTGTTCTCTCGTAACGGCGGCAATATGGGGGCCGATGGTTCGGTCGCCTATCTGTTCGATCGCAAGGGCATCCTGCTGTTCTCGCCGGAGACTGACGACGAGGAGGTGCTCGCGCCCGCGCTTGAGGCCGGCGCCGAGGATCTTGTCGAATACGAAGACGGCTCGTTTGAGGTCCTCACCGCACCGGACGATTATCCGGCGGTACGGCGCGCGATCGAGAGCGCCGGATTCGAGCCCGCGCAGGGCGACGTCACGATGCGCCCGGCGACCACCGTGGAGCTATCGGGCGAGGTCGCCCAGACGTGTCTCAAGCTGATCGATGCGTTGGAAGACCTCGACGACGTACAGGATGTCTATACCAACGTCGAGTTCGATGAGGCCTCGCTGTCTGACGACGCAGCCGCTTAACGACGTGGCCTATCGCACCGACATTACGCGCACGCGTATTCTGGGCATCGATCCGGGCTCGACTATCATGGGCTTTGCCGTGATCGACGGGGGTGCGCGTCCCACGCCGTGCGTCATCGACTGCCTACGCCTGCCCAAAGCCGATTTTCCAACGCGTTTGGGGCTTATTTTCGAGCGTCTGAGCGCGGTCATCGCCGAGTGGCAACCGCAGGAGATGGCGATCGAAGACGTGTTCGTCTCCAAAAACGCGGCTTCAGCGCTCAAGCTCGGCCAGGCTCGGGGTGCTGCTATCTGCGCGGGGGCCGCGGCCGGTCTAGCCGTGGCCGAATATACGCCGTCGCAGATCAAGCAGGCGGTGGTCGGGCGCGGTGGCGCCGATAAGACACAGATTCAACACATGGTGGCCATGTTGTTGGGTGTCACCGACAAGCTGCAGGCCGATGCCGCTGACGCCGCGGCGGTGGCTTTGTGTCACGCGCACACCGCGCACACGGCCGGTCGTATGCGTCAGGCCGGACGCGCAGCCGGAGCCTGGGCATGATCGGGCGCCTGCGGGGGCAGCTGGTCGAAAAGCAGCCGCCACGCCTCGTCATCGACGTGCGCGGCGTGGGGTACGAGCTGGAAGCCCCCATGTCGACGTGTTTTGCCCTGTCGTCGACCCAGGGTGAGATCACCGTCCTCACCCAGATGGTGGTACGCGAGGACGCAATTCTGCTCTATGGCTTTGCTACCGAAAACGAGCGTCAGCTTTTTCGCGAGCTCATCAAGGTATCGGGCATCGGCGCCAAACTGGCGCTCACAATCCTGTCGGGCATGAGCGTGGCCGACTTCGTGGCCACCATCGAAGCCGACGACGCCGCACGCCTGACCGGCCTGCCCGGCGTGGGCAAGAAAACCGCCGCGCGCCTGCTGATCGAGATGCGCGACAAGCTCTCGGGTACGGCGCTCGCGCCCACGCTGGGCGCGCCGGCCACCGGCCCGGCGGCCAGCGAACTACGAGACGACAACGCCCCGGGCGATGCCACCGGCATTGCGCGGCAAGCGCTGGTCGCGCTGGGCTACAAACCTGCCGAAGCCGATCGCCTGCTGCGCGGCCTGGCCGGCGAGGGCGTCGACAGTGAAACGCTGATCCGTGAGGCGCTCAAGCGAGCCGTACGCTGATGGCAGATGCATCCGACGGTATCGGCGAGGGCGAGCGATTGATTGCCGGTGAGTCGCGCGGCGATGAAGGCGGCTTTGATCGCGCGCTGCGCCCGACGCGGCTGGTTGATTATGTCGGCCAGCCCGAGGTCTGCGAGCAGCTGGATATCTTCGTGTCTGCTGCGCGAGCACGATCCGAAGCACTCGATCATGTGCTGATCTTCGGCCCGCCAGGGCTGGGCAAGACCACGATGGCCCAGGTCATCGCCAACGAGATGAACGTCGGATTCCGCCAGACCTCGGGCCCGGTGCTGGAGCGCCCGGGGGATCTGGCCGCGCTTTTGACGAACCTTGAGCCCAACGACGTCTTGTTCATCGATGAGATCCATCGCCTGTCGCCCGTGGTCGAGGAAGTCCTGTATCCGGCGCTCGAGGATTACCAGATCGATATCGTGATCGGCGAAGGACCGGCCGCGCGTTCGATCAAGCTGGATCTGCCGGCCTTTACGCTGGTGGGGGCGACGACACGCGCCGGCGCGCTCACTTCGCCGCTACGCGATCGTTTCGGCATCGTTCAGCGGCTGGAGTTCTATTCTCAGGCCGACCTGGCGTCCATTGTCACGCGTTCGGCCGGCATCTTGGGCATCGGTATCGAAACAGAGGGCGCGGCAGAAATCGCGCGCCGGGCTCGCGGTACGCCGCGCGTGGCGAATCGACTGCTGCGCCGCGTGCGCGACTATGCCGAAGTACGCGCTGACGGTCGCATCGAAGGCTGGGTCGCGGCCAAGGCGATGGACATGTTGCGCGTCGATGACAACGGCTTCGATATGATGGATCGCAAGCTGCTGGATGCGCTGATCCACAAGTTCGAGGGCGGGCCCGTGGGCGTGGAAAGCCTGGCCGCGGCCATCGGCGAGGCGCGCGAGACCATCGAGGACGTCATTGAGCCTTATCTCATCCAGCAGGGCTTCATGATGAGAACCCCGCGCGGGCGCATGGCCATGCCGTTGGCGTATCGTTATTACGGTCTGCCCGCGCCGGCGCCCGCGACCGACAACGCGATGGACTTATTTACCGGCCATGACGTCTCCGAGCGCTGATCACTTCAACCTGCGGGTCTATTACGAAGACACCGACGCCAGCGGCGTGGTCTATCACGCCAACTATCTAAAGTATTTCGAGCGCGCCCGAACCGAATGGCTGGAGCGGCGCGGCCTGGACCACCGCGCGCTGGCGGCCAGCCACGAGATCGTATTCACGCTGGCCGATCTGCGCCTGAGCTTCAAGCGCCCGGCGCGCCTCGACGACCGGCTGCGAGTGACCTCTCGTATCGCCGAAGCCGGGCGCGCGCGCCTGATGTTTGATCAGTCGATCTGGTGTAACGACGAGGTGTTGATTCAGGGCGAATTCACGGTGGCCTGTGTCAATATCGCCACCTTCAAACCGCAACGACTACCGTTTGCGATACGCGAGGAGCGCTAGATGAATCTTGCTGCTGACATGAGCCTGTGGGGTCTCGTCATGCAGGCCAGTACCCTGGTCAAGGCAGTCATGTTGCTGCTATTGGCCGCCTCGGTGGCCTCTTGGGCGGTAATTTTTGCCAAGCGGCGGCGTATCAAGCGCGTGGTCAAGGATATGAACCGCTTCGAGGACCGGTTCTGGTCGGGTGGCAACGTGCGTGACATCTACGACGATGTACATCGACACAGCGATTCGCTGGAAGGTATGCCTGCGCTGTTCGCGGCCGGCTACGAGGAGCTCAAGCGTCGGCGCGAGGCCGGGGATACGGGCCGTGCCGAAATCGTACCCTCGGTCCAGCGCGCGATGCGTGTGGCTGACTCGCGTGAGTTCGAAAAACTGGAATCCGGGCTGGCGTTTCTGGCCACCGTCGGCTCGATCAGCCCGTACGTCGGGCTGTTCGGCACCGTCTGGGGCATCATGAGCGCGTTCATTGGCCTGGGCAATGTACAACAGGCCAGCCTGTCGATGGTCGCGCCCGGTATCGCCGAAGCGTTGATCGCCACGGCGATGGGCCTGTTCGCGGCCATTCCGGCGGTCGTGGCGTACAACTTCTTCAGCAACCGGCTGGATTTCATCGATAACCGTTTCGATACCTTCATGGACGAGATGGCCGGTATCGTCGAGCGCGGCGTACAGTCGGCCACGCCGCCGCCGCCGCAGCCGCGTGAAAAGCCGGCTGCGCCGTCCAGCGAGACGCCGCGCACCGCGCCCGAGCTGTAGGACACGGCCATGGGAACGCGATCACACAAGCGCCAGGGCCGCCGCCGGCTGGCCAGCGAAATCAACGTGGTGCCGTATATCGACGTGACGCTGGTGTTGTTGATCATCTTCATGGTCACGGCACCGCTTCTCACGACCGGCGTCAACGTGGATCTACCCCAGGCACCGGCCAAAGTACTGGATATGGCCGAGGACCAGCCGGTGGTGCTCACGGTTACGGCTGACGGCGAATATTCGCTCAACGTAGGCCCTGAGCCGGATGCGCCACTGTCTGCGAGTGAGGTCGTCCAGATCGCCGGCCAGGTTATTGCCGAGCGGCCGAAGGTGCCGGTGGCGGTACGCGGCGACGGCCAGGGCAACTATGCTGATGTTGTACGCGGCATGGTCATGCTGCAACAGGCCGGCGCTGAAAAAGTGGGGCTGATCACTGATAACGTCGAGACCGAGGCGGGCCAATAACGCTGATGCTGGATTTGCTTGAAACCATCGGCGAGCACTGGCGGGCGGTCGTACTCGCGATTTTGATTCACGGCCTGCTGGCTGCCGGACTGATCTTTAGCCTGGATTTTCTGAATCCGGCCAATCGCGGCAGCGAGCGCGGCCAGTCGATCGTTGAGGCCAGCGTTATGTCCTCGGATCAGATCGAGGCTATGGCGCGTCAGAACAATATCGTGACGCCGGCCCAGAGCGAACCCGCCGACACATCGACCGAGCGCGACACGTCCGGCGACACGGCCAAGGCGCAGGCACAGGCACGCCAGCAGCAAGCCGCCGTCGAAGCGGCCCAAGCGAAACGCGAAGCCGAGGCCCGACAGCAACAACAGGCCGAGGCGCGTAGGCAGGCCAGCGCCGAAGCGGCTAAAGCAAAAGCCCAAGCAGCCCAGCGGAAAAAAGCGCAAGAACAGGCGGCGGCGCAGGCGAAGGCCGAACAAGCCGCAAAAGACAAGCGACAGGCAGAGGCCAAAGCCCAAAAAGAAAAGGCTGCCGAGCAGGCACAGCGCCAGGCCGAGGCCAAGAAAGCGGCCGCAGAACGCAAGGCTGCCGAGCGAAAGAAACAGGAGGCTGCCGAAGCTGCGCGCGAAAAAGCTGAAGCCGAGCGACAAGCCAAGGCCAAAGCAGAGGCACAAGCAAAAGCCGAAAAGGCCCGCGAGCAGGCAGAGGCGAAAGCGAAAGAACAGGCCGCGGCCAAAGCAAAAGCCGAGGCAGAGGCCAAGGAACGCGCGAAAGCCAAGGCCAAAGCGGAAGCCGAAGCCAAAGCCCGGGCTGAAGCCGAAGCTAAGGCCACGGCAAAGGCCGAAGCCGAAGCCGAGGCCAAGCGTCGCGCGGCCGCCGAGCAGGCCGCCAAACAGGCTGCGGCCCGCTCGCAGCTGGAAAAAGCGCTGGCCGAGGAAGCAGCCGGTCGACAGGCCGCCGCCGACCAGCGCGCGCTGGCCGGGTACATCCAGGCCATTCGCAACAAAGTCGAAGCCAACTGGATTCGCCCGCCCGGGGCGACCAACGTGACGTGCAAGGTGCACGTCAAACAGCTGCCGGGCGGACAAGTTGCAGACGTGCGTGTTCTAGGCTCCTGCGGTGGGCCGGCCATCGACCGATCGGTCGAGCAGGCGATCTATAAATCCGATCCCTTGCCGTCACCGCCTTCAGGTAATCTCTTTCAATCGGACATCGAATTCACGTTCAAGCCGGACTCATGATCAAATCACGACAAATCCCCGCTGTACTGCGTTTCGCGCTCGTGGCGATGACGCTTTGTCTTGCCCTGCCGGTACACGCAGCACTTCAGGTCGACATCACGCAGAGTTCGGATCAGGCCATCCCGATCTCGATCGCACCGTTCAAGGCCGACGGGCAGTCGCTGCCGGTGGATGTCTCGGACATCGCCAGCCGCGATCTGGCCTCGACCGGTCTATTTCGGACCATGAATCGAGCCAACATGACCGCAGCGCCGGCCACGCCCGAAGATGTGAATTACCAGAGTTGGGCCGCCCAGGGCGTGGATAACCTGGTGATCGGCTCGGCCTCGCGCAATGCAGCCGGTGGGTATCGCATCACCTTCTACCTGCTGGATGTCGCCCGTCAGCAGACCGTGACCAGCTTCCAGATCAACGCCGGGGGCAACCAGCTGCGTGATGCCGGTCATACGATCGCCAATCTCATCTATGAGCGATTCATCGGCAAGAAAGGCTATTTCCTGTCGAACATCGCCTACGTGACGGTCAACGGCAGCACCGCCCAGAACCGGACATTCCGCCTGGTGGTGGCCGACTATGACGGCAGCCAGCCGTCGACCATCTATTCGTCCAAGGACCCGGTCATGTCGCCGGCCTGGTCGCCCAACGGCGATCGTATCGCCTACGTGGCCTTCGATGTATACAAGGGCACCAGCAGCGTGCGGATCCAGAATCTGGCCAGCGGCCAGGCGCGAACCATCTCGGCCGGCCACGGCGTGAACGGTGCGCCGGCCTGGTCGCCCGATGGGCAACAGATTGCGTATGCCAAGTCGGCCGACGGGGATACCGATCTGTTCGTCTATAATCTGGCAACCGGTCAATCGCGACAGCTCACGCGCAGCGGCTCGATTGATACCGAGCCGACGTGGTCGCCGGATGGCAGCACCATCGTGTTCACCTCGGACCGTGGCGGACAGCCCCAGCTGTATCGAATGAACGCCCAGGGCGGCGGCGTCCAACGCCTGACTTACGACGGTTCCAGCAATCAGCGCGCGGACTTCGCCCCGGACGGCAAGTCGATCGCGTTCGTCCAGAAAAGCGGCAACGGCTTCCGTATTGCCGTAATGGAGTTGTCGAATAATAATGTCCGCATTATCAGCGAGGGTCCGTTGGATGACAGCCCGGCCTTCGCGCCGAACGGCCAGGCAGTGCTCTACGCTCGCCAGGGCGGTCGCAACGCGTTGTCGCTCGTCTCTCTGGACGGCGGTGCCAAATCCACGTTGTCGCAGGCCGGCGAAATACGCGAACCGGCTTGGGGCCCAATCAATTATTGATTGCGGTTTGAATCATCCACCAACAAACACGTGTCGCGACAGCGGCATGCAACAACTAAGGAAGCTTCCCATGGATCAAGTATCTTTTGGCACAACGCGTCGGGCCCTGCTGGCGGTCGCGCTCATCGCGACCGGCGTGAGCCTGGCGGCGTGTGGCGGCAACAAGAACGTGCGCGGTGACGCGCCGGGTATGCCGCAGGCCGGCATAAACAATGGCGATCAAGGCCAGGGCATGGGCTCGGGCCGTGATATCGACGTGCGTGGCCTGGAAGGCATCCCGGAAGAAGACCGGCATCTGTTCACCGATCCGAACAACCCGCTGTCTACCCGTACGGTCTATTTCGATCTGGATAGCAGCGCGATCCCGTCGCGCTTCTCTCAGGCGATTCAGGCTCACGGCCAGTATCTGGCCAATCATCCCGACGTGCACCTGCGCCTGGAAGGCAATACCGACGAGCGAGGTACGCGTGAGTACAACGTCGCCCTCGGCGAGCGGCGTGCAGATTCGGTCAAGCAGGCCGTGGTTCTTTCCGGGGCCAGCGCCGGCCAAATCTCCACGATTTCCTACGGCGAAGAGCGCCCGGCGGTCCTCGGCCAAGATGCCGGGTCCTATGATAAGAACCGTCGTGTCGACTTCATCTATACCAACAACTATTGATGGCTGATATGCGCGTATCGATTCGTGGCTTATTGATCGCTGCCGCTGTATCGGCACCGCTGGGGGCCGCTACGGCGGCCCCGACGATGCAACTGGCTCAGAACAACAGCGGGCCGAATCTGTTTGCGTTGTATCAGCAGATCCAGCAGCTTCAGCAAGAGGTTCGCGATCTCAACGGCCAGGTCGACACGCTTCAGTACCAGCTCGATCAGCAGAAACAGGGCCAGCGCGATCTCTATCAGGATATCGACAAGCGCTTGGCCAAGCTCGAGTCGGGCGCGACGCCGGCCGGCAGTGGCGCTGACAATGGCGCAAGTGGGGCGAGCGCGGGCAACGCCAACGTCGACCCGGCGGTGCAATCGGCCTACATGGCGGGCTTCAACAAGCTCAAAGATGGCGATTATCCGGCTGCGATCGACGCGTTCAAAAAGTTCGTACAAGACAACCCGGAAACCGCGCTGACGCCCAACGCCTGGTATTGGATGGGCGAGGCTTACTATGTTCAGCAAAAACCCGACGCAGCGCGGCAATCGTTTGAAACGGTCGTCAACCGTTTTGCCGCATCGCCCAAGGTTGCTGATTCGCTCTACAAAATCGGTTTGATACAAGCCTCCAGCGGTGAAAACGACAACGCCAAGGCGACGTTCAAGCGTGTGGTGTCGCAGTATCCCGATAGCGATGCGGCCAGCCAGGCGAAGTCCCGTCTATCGGGGGCCAACTAAGCCGTGTCCGACGTCATCGATTCGGCCAGTGGGCGTCGAACGCGGCCAGTGGCCGATAGCCGATGGTCGAACCGGGCCGATGCGCTGCGCATTACTGAGATATTCTGTTCGCTACAGGGTGAGGCCAACGACGCGGGCCATGTCACGACGTTTGTACGGCTCACGGGGTGTCCGCTGCGCTGTCACTATTGTGACTCTACTTATGCGTTTCACGGCGGTGAGTGGCAGAAGATCGACGATATCCTGGATCAGGTCGGCACGCTAGGCGCGGACTATGTCTGTGTGACCGGCGGCGAGCCGCTGGCCCAACCCAACGTATTCAGCTTGATCCGCCGGTTGTGTGACGCCGGTTATCGGGTGTCGGTTGAGACCGCCGGCGCGTTGGACATACGCCCGGTAGACACGCGGGCCTCGCGTGTCGTGGATATCAAGACGCCGGCCTCCGGCGAGGCCACGCGCAACCGCTGGGACAATATTGAGGCGTTGACGCCTCATGACCAGCTCAAGTTCGTGATCTGCTCGCGCACCGATTATGAATGGGCACGAGCGAGGCTGGCCGAAATCACGGTGCCTGGCGGTACGAGCATCTGGTTTTCGCCGTCAGCGGGCGAAATCACCGCGCGTGATCTGGCCGACTGGATCGTGGCGGATCGTCTCGGCGTCAAATTCCAGATGCAGCTGCATAAGCTCTTGTGGGGCGACGCTCCCGGGTATTGACCTCGGGCCGGACGCCCGCACGTTGCAGGCGAGTGTAAAGATTTCGGTAAGTAACGTGTCACAGCCCAAAGAAGCGCCCGCCGCCGTCGTGTTGTTGTCCGGCGGTCTGGATTCCACCACGTGTCTGGCCGAGGCCAAGGCAGCCGGCTATCGTGTCTATGCCGTGAGTTTTGACTACGGACAGCGCCACACGGCCGAGCTCGAAAGCGCGCGGGCGATCGCCGAACACGCCGGCGTGATCGAGCACAAAGTGGTGAAGATCGATTTCGACGGCATGGGCGGCTCAGCGCTGACCGATGCATCGATAGACGTGCCAGAAGCGCCCGTCGAGGGGATTCCCAGTACATACGTGCCCGCGCGCAACACGCTGTTCTTGTCCGTCGCACTGGGCTGGGCTGAGATTCTCGAAGCCGGCGCGATATTTATTGGCGTTAACGCGGTCGATTATTCGGGATATCCGGATTGTCGGCCCGAGTTCATCGAGGCGTTTGAAGCGCTGGGGCGGTTGGCAACCAAAACGGGCGTCGAAGGCCGTCCGATTGCGATCAAAGCGCCGCTAATGCACCAGACCAAGGCCCAGATCATCGCGCGCGGCCACGCGCTGGGCGTGGATTACGGCCGAACGATTAGTTGCTATCAAGCAGACGACCACGGTCGAGCGTGTGGCGTGTGCGATGCGTGTCGGCTGCGAGCGGCCGGCTTCGCCGAGGCCGGCGTGGCCGATCCCACGCGTTATATCGAATAAACGAGAAGCGCGCACACAAAAAAGCCGGCGTAGCGCCGGCTCTTTGCGATCTGGTGGGTCGTGCAGGATTCGAACCTGCGACCAATTGATTAAAAGTCAACTGCTCTACCAACTGAGCTAACGACCCCGAGAGAGCGCGTATAATACCGGAAATGGCAGGAATTGCCAGCGGTTGCGCCGATTTTTTCGAGCGCAACCGCGGTGCCGGTACGATCAGCCGTTACCGGCGTGCTCGACGAGCTCGATCCAGTAGCCGTCGGGATCTTTCACAAAAGCGATGTTGCTCATGCGGCCGTCCTCCGGTCGCTTCTGGAATGTGACGTCGTTGGCGTCCATCCACTCACAGGCCGCGGCCAGGTTGGGCACGGTGAAACAGATGTGGCCGAAGCCTTGCGGCTCATCGTTGCCGTTGTGATAAGCCGCATTCGGATCGGTTTCGGTGCCCCAGTTGTGGGTCAGCTCGAGTACAGCGGGAATGCGGCCCATGAACTTCGCGCGTTCAGCCTCGTCATCCGGCACGTCGTAGCCGTCAGTGCGCGCCAAGAAATATAGCGTGAACTGAGCATCGGGGTTTTCTTTCTGCCGCAGCAGCCGCATGCCAAAGACCTTGGTATAGAACGCCAGCGATTTTTCCGGGTCCACGACACGGAGCATCGTATGGTTAAACACGAAACCGGCGGTCTCGCTCGGGGCCTCGGTGTGCACGCCAGGTGCATTCTCGGTATTGAAAGCCATGAAAAACCTAGTGATGAGTCAAAGCGTATCCCTATGATGCCTGACGCGTCTTCATGGGCAAGCGCCGACAAGGCGTGGACTCAATGCTCTACACTCGTAGGCATAACGACCCAAGCAGGACCCGCATCCGTGAAAGCTTCTGATTTGTTCGTCAAATGCCTCGAGGAAGAGGGCGTCGAGTATGTCTTCGGTGTGCCCGGCGAAGAGAATCTCGATCTGGTCGAATCCCTGCGCACCAGTTCCATCCAGCTTGTGGTCACGCGTCACGAGCAGCACGCCGCGTTCATGGCGGCTACGTATGGCCGGCTGACCGGTCGGGCCGGCGTCTGTCTGTCCACGCTGGGGCCCGGGGCGACGAACCTGATGACCGGCGTCGCCTATGCACAGCTCGGTGGCATGCCGCTGCTGGCCATCACCGGTCAGAAAGCACTGCGTGACAACCGCCAGGGCAAATTCCAGCTGATTGACGTGGTAGACACCTTCCAGCCGGTGACCAAGTGGAACAGCTCGCTGGCCGACAGCGGGGTGATTCCGCGCAGTATCCGCCACGCGTTCAAGGTGGCCGAGGCCGAGCGCCCGGGGGCCGTGCATCTGGAGCTGCCCGAAGATATCGCCGGCGAGAGCATCGAACCCAGCGTGCCACAGCGCCGACACCGGCTACGCCGGCCCAACGCTGACGAACAGGCACTCGATGTCGCCGCGGACATGATCCGCGGCGCCCGTCAGCCGGTCATCGTGTATTCGGCGGGCGCCAACCGCAAGCGTATTACCACCCAACTGACCGCGCTGTGCGAGGGCACCGGCCTGTATGCGATCGGCACGCAGATGGGCAAGGGCGTGGTGGCCGACGACCATCCACCGAGCCTGTTCGCGATGGGCATCCACAAGCACGACTACGTCCATACGGCGATCGACGAAGCCGATCTCGTGCTAACGGTGGGCTACGACGTGGTGGAATACCCGCCCTCTGTTTGGAATGGCGATAAAGACAAGGAAATCATTCATATCGATTTCGTGCCTGCCGAGCCGGACGAATACTACAGCCCGTCGCACGAGGTTATCGGCGATATATCCAACACGCTCAAGGCCTTGTCGCAGCGCCTGCACGACGTACGCTTTGACGATCCGCGCATGACGCGCTTGCACGACTATGTGGCCGAAAAACTGCACGTGTCGGAGTCGGCCTACAGCTTTCCGCCAACGCCGCAGCGCATCGTGCAGCAGGTACGCGGCGTGATGGGTCGTGAAGACATTATCAGCCTGGATAACGGCATCTATAAGATCTGGTTTGCGCGGATGTATCCGGCCTACGCCAATAACACGGTGCTGCTGGATAACGCGCTGGCCAGCATGGGCGCCGGGCTGGCCGCGGCCATGGCCGCCAAGATGGTCCATCCGGACCAGCGGGTGATGGCGATCTGTGGCGACGGCGGCTTCATGATGAACAGCCAGGATCTGGAGACGGCCGTCCGGCTTGGCCTGGATCTGGTCATCCTGTTGCTGCGTGACGACGGCTACGGTTTCATTCGCTGGAAACAGGCCGGCGACGACCTGCCGGACTTCGGCATGGATTTCGGTAACCCGGACTTCGTCGCCTACGCCGAGGCTTACGGCGCCAAGGGGCTGCGACACACCGCCGACAACAACCTCTCTGAAATACTCGAGCAAGCCTACGAAATGGGCGGTGTCGTGCTCGTCGACTGCGTGATCGACTATAGTGCCAACACCGAGCTGGACGTTGAGCATCATGTGCCGACCGACGTGCTCGAGGGCTGAGTGCAATCTGCGGGTGACCACTGGGCGTGGCGCCAGCGATGACGTATGATGCGCGACGCGCCGCCGTGGTGGAATTGGTAGACACGCTAGGTTTAGGTCCTAGTGGCCGTGAGGCCGTGGGGGTTCAAATCCCTCCGGCGGCACCAGACGCGACAAAGCCCCTGTAAAAGGGGCTTTTTTATGCGCGTTATCAACGGCTGGATGTTTCTCCGCGACGATACAAGCTCTTGAGAGCCGCGTTATCGATTAAGCGATAGCGAAACGAGGGCCGACCGGACGAGCCGTAATCCAGCGTTTCGGCGAGTGCCTGTTGTTCCACCAGAAAGCGCAGATACTTGCGTGCCGATACACGAGATAGACCGCTATGCTCAGCGATCTCTTCCGTCGACGGCTGGCCATCGGCTCGGGTAATGGCGTCGATCACGTGGACCAGCGTATTGCCGGCAATTCCCTTCGGAAGCGTACCGGCCCCGGATAAATCCCGTGGCGCGGCACGAAACACCAAATCCAGCGCATGTTGATCCAGCGCGTGCTCGTGTTCGGCCAGGGTGCGTCGGCGTTGCCGGCAGGCGACGACGGCCTCGACGAAACGCTCGGCCGTAAACGGCTTGACCAGGTAGTCGTCGATGCCCAAACGATGCGCGCGGCGTACTGTGTCTGTTTCGCTGGCTGCCGTTAACAAGATGATCGACGTATCTGGACGATGCACGCCGAGCCATTCGGCAAGATCCAGCCCTGTCCGACGGCCGAGGTAGATATCCAGCAGCACTAAATCGACGCTTTCGCGCGCAAGCACACCGTGCGCGCTTACAACGTCCTGACACTGGCCCACCAGCGTGCAGTCGGCCACGCGCGCCAGATAGCCGGCGTTGATCCGTGCGATCAACGGATCGTCTTCGACGATCAGTACGTTCATAAGGCCGCTCGGAAGACGAGGCCCGCCTCGACCAGCGTACCCACGCCGGGCGTCGAGTAAATCTTCAAGTCTTCACCAGCTTCGGCCAGACGCTGGGTAATGAGGGCCAGACCCAGACCGCGATCATCGCCACGTGTCGAAAACCCCAGTGTCACGGCAGATTCGAGCTGTGTATCGGTCATGCCGGGGCCGTTATCACTCACCGACATCATCAACCGGTCGGCTTCCCAGGTCAGCGATAGATCCACGCGGGCATCGCAGGTGTCGTCCGCCAGCGCCAAGGCTTCCAGCGCGTTATCAATGAGGTTGCCGAGCACGGCGATCGCGGCATGTACATCGCGTGAGGCCGTGGCGAGGGGGATCCGCCGCTCGACTTCGACCGCCAGCACAACACCGGCTTCGCGCGCCTCGGCCTGTTTGGCCATCAGAAAGCCGCCCAGCACCGGATCCGCGATATCACCGGCGATGTGATAAATCGCGGCGGCGCGCACCTCGGTGAGCTCGGCAACGAACTGCTTGATCGCATCAGTATCGCCGAGTTCAGCCAAGCCCAGAACGGCGTGCCACTGGTTGTTGGTTTCGTGACGGTCAGCGCGCAGTGCGTCGGCATAGCGCCGCACACCCGTGAGTTCTTCTCCGAGGCGCTCAAGCTCTTCGGTATCGCGAAATGACAGAACCGCGCCCGAGGGGGCGTTGATCGGCCCAATCATGCGGAGATTGCCGCGAAAAGAGCGCCCGGCGATCGCCAGCGGTCGATCGACGCCCGTATCGTCGTCGTCGCCGAGCAGGGGGTTGGCCAATCGATCACCCAGCTCGGGCATAGGCTGTGAGCTCGCCGCGAGCAGACGACGAGCCGCGGGATTGATCAAGCGAAGACGCTGGTCCATGCCGATCACGATCACGCCTTCCTGAAGGCTATCTAGGACCGCTTGATGTTCGGCAGCAAGTGCGGCGATATCGGCCGGTTCCATGGCGCGAAGCTGTGCTTTGATACGCCGGGCCAGCCCCCAGGCGCCCGCGATCCCGATGCAGGCGATCAGTAACAGGCCCTCCAGTAGCGTGGCACGAGAGCTTGCATACAGGGGCGCGAGGATAGTCAGGCGCACGCCCACCGACACCGCGCCGACGACGCGCCCGGCGTCATCGACGACCGGTGAGAAACCGCGCACGCTTCGACCGAGGGTGCCAAGAGCGATAGAGCTGTAAGTGGCCCCGGCAAGCGCGGCGTGTTCATCATCGCCACGAAAATGACGATTGATACGTTCGGGGATCGGATGCGTCAGACGGATGGCCCCGGCGTTCATCACCACGATAAAATCCAGACCTGCGGTCTTACGCAGCGCCTCGATTCGATGTTGCAACGCGCTGTTCGGCGCGTAGGGGCGCGGCTTGGCAACGCCGTCGATCACGGCCGGCCACTGAGCGACGGCCGAGGCCACGTTGATCACCCGCTTGGATTCGGCACGCTCGATGCCCTGCCAGAGCTGATAACTGAACATCGCCCAGGCGAGCACCAACGTGACGGCGACCATGCTCACCGCCCAGATCGCGGTCATGCTCGCCAAGCGCATGCGGCGACGACGCGTGGACGGAGCAGGCGGGTTGTCGTACGACCAAGGTGTCATTTTCAGACCGATTACGCGCGTGAGATGCGCGTTATTCCGGTTTATTTAATTACAAAAGCGTTTTTTGACTACGCGCGCCCGGATAAAGCATGGACGATGGTACGAATCGACGCACGCCACGCGATGGCGTGCGTCGCGTTTCCTGCGCCCGCCCAGAGAGAGAATGCCTGTCATGAGCGAACTATCCCAGAGCAAAGACGCGCAAGATGCATCCACCGGCGTCTCGAGCCTACTGAACGTGGGACCGACGATCTTCTTCATGCCGTTGCCGGTTTTCGTCGTCGCACTTGCGATCCTCGTGCTGGCCACCGCGACCGGTACTTTACCGAGCGGCATGATCGGCGCGTTTCTCGTGATCATGCTGCTCGGCGAGGGCCTGGGCTATATCGGCGATCGCCTGCCGATCGTGCGCACCTATCTCGGCGGCGGCGCGATTCTGTCAATCTTCGGCGCGGCAGCGATCGTCTATCTCGGCTGGCTGCCTACGCCGGTGATCGATAACGTGACCGAGTTCATGACCACCGGCGGGTTCCTGAATTTCTATATCGCGGCGTTGATCACGGGCAGCATATTGGGTATGCCCGCCGAGATTCTCGTCAAGGTCGGCAAACGGTTCGCGCTGCCGCTGATCAGCGCGGTGATCATGGCCTGTCTGCTGGCGATGATCGTGGGCGCGGCGCTGGGATTCTCGCCCACAGAGGCCGTGACGGTCATCACGCTGCCGATCATGGGCGGCGGTATGGGAGCCGGCGCCGTTCCCATGAGCCAGATCTACGAGCAGATGCTCGGCAAGCCGGCCAGCTACTATATTTCGATTCTGGTGCCGGCCCTGGCACTGGGTAACGTCTTTGCGATCATCATCGCCGGTCTGCTCAACGGCCTGGGCAAGCGTATTCCGAGCCTGACCGGCGACGGCCAGATGATGCCCGGTGTGACGATCGACGCGGAGGAACGAAAGCCCGCGCTCGATCAGCTGGGCGTTGGCCTGGTGGCTGCTTTGGTCTTCTATGTCGGTGGTGAGATCCTGGGCAGCGTCATTCCGCTGCATCCCTACGCGCTGATGATCATCCTCGTAGCTGCGGTGAAGATCGCAGGCGTGGTGCCCGGGCAGGTCAGCGACGCCGCCGCCCAGTGGTTCGAGTTCGTGGCCAAGAACTGGACCATGGCGCTGCTGTTCGGTATCGGTGTGGCCTATACCGATCTCGGCCAGGTTATCGATGCGCTGAGCGTGACCTATGTCCTGATCGTGTTCGCGGTCGTCGCCGGTGCGGCACTCGGTGCGGGGCTGGTCGGTAAATTAATGGGGTTTTACCCAATCGAAGCGGCCATTACCGCCGGGCTGTGCATGGCCAACATGGGCGGTACCGGTGACGTCGCCGTACTGTCGGCGGCCCATCGCATGCAGTTGATGCCGTTCGCCCAGATCTCTTCAAGACTGGGCGGGGCCTTGATCCTGCTCATCGCCGGCACGCTGGTGCCGCTCATTGGCGGCGGCGGGCTCGGTTGACGAGGCCTCTATAACTGTTGATAGACTCAAAAAAGCCGCGCAATCATAGGCATGCGCGGCTTTTTTTATGAGGCTTGTCGCTGCGGGGCAGCACTTTCGAGCTGATAGCCAATTCCGTGAACCGTACGGATCATCTTGCGCGCGGTCGGTCGTTCGAGAAGCTGGCGCAGACGATGGATATGCCCACGCAGCGCGGCATCAGACTCGGGCGGCTGGTCATTCCAGATCTGTTTTTCGATCTGTGCGCGGGTGACCACGCCGGGAAAGGCTCGAACCAGAAGTTCGAGAATCCGAAAACTGATCGGTGCCAACTCCACGGGAATCTGACCGCAGTAGACGCTTTGCTGCTCCAGATCTAAATGCAGATCACCGGCGGACAGCTGGGCCATCGGGTCGCCACATTCCTTGACCAGTTTCTGTAGCGCGCCGAGTACCCCGTCCATATCCGAGCGCTGACGATAGACGACTGTCTCCAGGCTCTCGCCGCGCCAGCGTGACAGCGTATCCATGCTGTCGGCCATCGCCAGAACCGGGGTGGCACGGCGGGCTGCTTCGCGAAGCTTGTCGGTGAAACCACCAGGGTCGCCGCAGCGCGGCAGGCTGGCATCCAGCACGATCGCATCATAGCGATTCATTTCACAAAGTCGGATGGCTAGCGGGCCATCGTCGGCGAAGTCAGGTTCTTCGCCGGCCTGCTCGAGTGCATCGCCGATTTCAACGGCCAGGTTCGGGTCGTCTTCAATGATCAATACATGCATGAGCGGTTCGCGTCCGTGGCGTCGGGCTATCTAACTCATTGGTTTCGTTGATTGAGACAGCGAAGAGACGGAAAGGTTTAATCCGTACTGCAAAAATCGCGCAAGCGCACGTTCAGCCTGAGGGCGCATTGCATGGACAAAAAAAAGACGGCCCGAAGGCCGTCTTTTGACTACGCCGTCGACAACCCGGCGGGTTGTCGGGCAGGCGATTACGCGCTCATGAGATCTTCGATACGAATCGGCAGATCGCGAACGCGTTTGCCGGTGGCGTGATAGACCGCATTGGCGACGGCTGCGGCCATGCCGGTGATGCCGATCTCACCGATACCGCGAAGGCCCAGATCGTTGAACTTGTAGTCCGGATAATCCAGCAGCAACACGTTGACATCTTCGGGATAGTCGGCGTGGGTCGGCACCAGGTATTCGGCGTAGTTGTTATTGACCGGCATGCCCGAGCGGTGGTCGTACTCGGTCTGCTCGAACAGCGCCATACCGATACCCATGGCGATTGCGCCCTCGACCTGGTTAGAGGCGGTCTTGGAGTTGATGATCTGGCCGCAGTCGATCGCGCTCACGACGCGATTGACCCGAAGACGCGAAATACCCGGGTCCCAGGCAATCTCGACGAAGTGCGCGCCGAACGACCGGAACGAATACTCGTCACCGGTTGCACCCGAGGTATAGGCTTCGCCGAAGGCCTCGGCGACCTTGCGCTGTTGCAGCACGTCGACGAACGCGACCGAATCGCCGCCGTCCATCGACAGCTTGCCGTCGGCCAGGGTGATCTTTTCCGGATCGGCGTCGGCGAATACCGCGCCTTCTTCGACCGCATACCCCTTGAGCTGATCGGCTGCCTTCTTGGCGGCGGCGTGAATAGCCGGCAGGGCCGAGGCCGATGCCCAGGAACCACCGGACAGCGGGCCACTCGGATAAGCGCTATCGCCCAGCTCGACTTCGATCTTGTCCAGCGGCAGGCCGAGAACATCGGCCGCGGTCTGGGCCACGATCGTATAGGTGCCGGTACCGATATCCTGGGTCGCGCAGGATACAAAGGCGCGCCCGTCGGCGCGCAGCGCCACGCGGGCGTTGCAGTCGCGCTTCAGGGCTTCCCAGTTACAGGCCGCGACCCCCCAACCGAGGATCTCGTTGCCGTTCTTCATGGAGCCGACTTCGGGATTCCGCTTGTCCCAGCCGAATGCCTTGGCGCCTCGCTCGTAGCACTCCATCAAATGAATGCTAGAAAACGGCAGGCCCTTCGAGCCGTCGGTTTCGGTGTAGTTGGCCTTGCGCAGCGCCAGAGGATCCATGCCGATCTTTTCGGCCAGCTCGTCGATGGCCGACTCGAGCGCGAACAGACCGGGTGCTGCACCTGGGGCACGCATGGAGGTTGGCGTGCCTTGGTTGACCTGTGCGGTGGCGTGGGTCACGCGCACGTTGTCGCAGTCGTAGAGGCTCTTGGTCACGCTACCGCAGGTTTCCACATAGTGGCCGACGAACGACGTGGAGTTGACCGAGTCGTGAACGATGGCCTGCAGCTTGCCGTTGGCATCCGCACCCAGTTTGATGTTCTGGTGCGTGGCCGGGCGATGCCCGGTGGTGGTGAACATCTGGGCGCGCGGCACCACGAGTTGTACCGGGCGCCCCAGCTCGCGCGAGGCCGCGGTGGCGGCCACGGCATTCGGCCAGATCCAGAGCTTGCTGCCAAAGCCCGAGCCGATATACGGCGCACGGGCGTCGACCCGCGCGGGGTTGATGCCGAACACGGCGGCGATGGTGTTCTTGGCAAACACTACGCCCTGACTGGCTTCGTAGAAGGTCAGATCGCCGTCGTTCCAATACGCCGTGGTGGCGTGCATTTCCATCGGGTTGTGGGTTTCTACCGGCGTCGTATAGATGGCGTCGACCTGGTGCGGCGCACTGGAGAAGGCGCTGTCGGCGTCGCCGCGCACGTGTCGGCTGCTCTTGGCCTGCTTGGGCGCCCCTTTCTTCAGCGCCTGAGTCAGGCTGGTGACCGGCTCGGACTCCTGATAGCTCACATCCACGAAATACGCGGCGTTGCGCGCGTTTTCGAAGGTGTCGGCCACGACCATGGCCACGAACTGGCCGCCGTAGTAGACGTTATTGTCTTCAAATGGCAGGCGGGGCTCGTCGACCTTGTTCTGCTGGGCGAAATTCGAAGGGCTGCGGTGCAGCTTCGGAAAATTGCCGTGGTGGAAGATCTCGATGACGCCCGGCTGCTGCTTGGCCTTGGATACGTCGATATCGGTGATCTTGCCGGCCGCGATGTTCGAAAACACGCCGTAGGCATAGGTCAGGTTGGCCGGATAGTGATCGGCGGCATAACGTGCCCGCCCCGACAGCTTGTCCGGACCGTCGATACGCGGCTTAGCCGCGCCGATGATGTCATTGCTCATGAAAATCGCTCCGAATTAGGCCGTGACGGTTTGCAGGCCGCGCACGATGGCCTGCTTGCCCAGCGGAATCTTGAACGCGTTGTCGTCGGTGGGGCGGGCATCGGCAAACGCGATGTCGGCGGCCTTGGCGAAATTGTCCTCAGTAGCCGCCTTGCCGATCAGAGATTTCTCTGCCGCCGCTGCGCGCCAGGGCTTGGTGCCCACGCCGCCCATGGCGATTCGGGCATCACGCACGGTATCGCCGTCGGTGGCCACGATGATTGCGGATGAGGCCAGGGCGAACTGATAGGACGCTCGGTCACGCAGTTTGAGGTAATGCGACTTCGCGCCCTTGACCGGCGCGTTGAGCGTGACGTGCGTGATCATCTCGTCGGCTTCAAGCGCGTGCTCGAGGTGCGGCGTATCACCCGGCAACAGATGGAAATCGAGAAAATCGATGTCCCGCTTGCCGTTGGGGCCTTCCACGTTGACCACGCCGCCGATAGCCGCCATGGCCACACACATGTCCGACGGGTGGGCGACAACGCAGTGCTCGGAGGTGCCGAGCACCGCGAAAACGCTGCGCGCGTGGCCGCCGATGGCCGAGCAGCCCGAGCCGGGCTCGCGCTTGTTGCAGGGCGCTGACGTATCGCGAAAATAGGCACAGCGGGCACGCTGCATCACGTTGCCGCCGGTCGTGGCCTTATTACGGATCGAGGTCGACGCTCCGGACAACAGCGCATCGGAGAGTACCGTGTACTGCTCCTTGACGATCGGGTGATAGGCCAGATCGGTGTTGGTGACGTTGGTGCCAATGCGCAGGCGCCCGTCGTCGAGCTGTTCGACCTGATCGTAGCCGGTCTTTCGCACATCGACCACGTGGCCCGGACGCATGACTTCCAGCTTGGCCAAATCGAGCAGGGTGGTGCCGCCCGAGATATACGCCGAGTCGTTGCCTTTGGCGTGTGAAGCGACGGCCGCGCCGACGCTGTCGGCCTGCATATAAGAAAAATCGCGCATGATTTAAGCCTCCGAACCTTTGGAGCGGGCGTCCTGAATCGCCGCGACGATGTTTTTGTACGCCCCGCAGCGACACAGATTGCCGCTCATGGCCTGGCGCAGTTCGTCGCCGGAGTTGCCGATGCGATCGTCGGCGAGGATATAGCTGGCCGCCATCATCTGGCCCGGCGTGCAGTAACCACACTGGTAGCCGTCGTTTTCAAGAAAGGCCTGCTGTAGCGGGCCAAGATCTTTTTCGCCGTCCAGGCCTTCCACGGTCTTGATCTCGTCGCCGTCATGCATGACGGCCAGACTCAAGCACGAGTTGATGACCTCGCCGTTGACGTGCACGTTGCAGGCGCCGCACTGGCCGTGGTCACAGCCTTTCTTGGTGCCCGGCATGTCGAGCTGATGACGGATCACGTCGAGCAGTACGGCGTTGGGCGTGACGTCTACTTGCTTGGCCTGGCCGTTCACCGTGAACGACACGCGCTGCATGCCCTCGGCCGGAGTGTCGCCTTCGGCTTCTTGGACCTTGTCACTGGCGGCGAATGCGGCACCGCCAAAGCCCGTGGAAGCGGCGCCGGCGGCTAGGCCGGACAGGCCGATGTTGCGCATGAAGCGCCGACGCGAAGGCGAGTGCTCGGTGGCACTCGAACGAGCCGTGTTGGCCGTTTCTTCACGATCGAAATCTTGATCGTCTTTCATCGAATAGGTCTCCATGACGCGGTACTGGGTCCGCTTTGAAGTCAAGCAGTCTTCGCTGTGAGGTCACGTTTGCCGCCGTGTGACATGGCGTCAATAAATAGACGGCGGGCGGTTATGTAGTGAACTTAATAACGGCAAACTGCGACTTACATTGCACACAACAAGCCGCGGGCAACGCGATTCGACCTCAGATGAGACTGCGTATCATCTGGCGCGTATCGACGTCGGCCACGGCGCGCGTGGATACGCGCCGATAAAACGTGGCCACCCGTGGGTTGCGAGCGGCGCGCGCCAGCCGGCCCGGTCCGGCGACGCCAGCCAGCGCACGGCGATGGATACGCACCGGATGCCCCGGTTGATCGGCCGCCGCAACCCGGGCGATGGGATAACCGGCGCGCACCGCGCGGCTCAGAAGATAATCCACTGCCGGTTCGACGTAGGGCATGTCGGCCAGGTAGACGGTCACCGCGCTGTCGATGCGGGGCGCGCTTTCAAGGGCGGTGTCCAGCGAGGCCGCCAGACCGGCGGCGGAAGCGTGCGCGCGTACGATCGACAGCCGCGGATGGGGTATAACGCCATAGCGTGCGAGCGCCGCGATGATACGTCGCGATTGATGGCCCACCACCAGCCGTACGGGCCCACGCGTGGCCGCCAGTATTCGAGCCGTGCTGACGACGATAAGCGGCCGCCCGCCAATTTGCGTGAGCAGTTTGTTGGCCGGGCCGAAGCGCTTCGAGCGCCCCGCGGCCACGATGAGCGTGTTCACCGCGGGTGGGTACGCGGCCGGGCGGCGACCACCGCTGCAATAATGGAGGCAGCGATCTCTCGCGGATTGATGGCGCCGATATCTAGCCCGGCCGGCATATCGATTCGTGCCAGCTCCTGCGGTGTGGCCCCGGCATCGGCCAGACGACGACGGCGTTCGTCGGCCTTGCGTCGGCTGCCGAGCACGCCGAGCCGGAACGCCGGCGAGGCCAGGCCACACTGTAATACGGCCTCGTCGTCGTCGATGTCGTGCGTGAGGCTATACAACGCACAGTGATCGTCGAGCACCAGATCGGCCAGGGCCGTACGCAGAGGACGGGTGTCGTAAAACGCCAGCTGCAGCCCGGGCGGTGCGGCGCTCGGTCCGTAGGGGCGCAGCAAGGCAGCCTCCATGCCGAGCTGACCGGCGGCTTCGGCCACGGCCACGGTGACCGGGTCGCCGCCGACGAGCACCACGCGTACTGGCGGCGCATAAATCTGGCGAAACACGCCCGCGGCCGGCGCCGCCGACGCGGGGTCGGGCACGGGGTGCGCCTGGCCGCTGGCACTTTCGATATCCAGTGTCAGGCACGCACGCCTGGCGCGGGCATCGGCGCGCATCCGCACGTAGCCGGCCAGATCGTTTAGACGACGCACGAGGATGCCGATTCGCCCGCCGCAGGTCAGCTGTACGTCGAGCACCGGGCTGCCGGCGCCGTAGTCCAGCAGCCGCGGCGCGCCGTCGCGAATGACTTCGGCCGCCTCGGCGGCTACCGCCCCCTCGACGCAGCCGCCGGAGACATAGCCGGCCACACGCCCGTCCGGGGCGATGGCCATCTCGGCACCGAGCGGCCGAGGCGACGAGCCTACGATGTCTACCAGCGTGGCCAGGGCGATGGTGTTGTAGTGGTGCTGCCAGCGAGTAAGCGTGGGCAGCAGATCGTCGATGAGGCCGTACGTGGGCCAGGCTGGCCATTCGACCGGCTCGCTGAGAGGCTGTTGTCGGGTTGGGGGCATCACGATAGGGCTTACTCCTGTCGTGCGCGGGATAGACGCGCCAGGAGGTCAGGCCATTCGGCCCAGGCGTGCAGTACGCCCTCCGGGCCGAAATGGGCAACATCGTCGTGGGCATAGCCGAATGACACCAGCACCACGGCCACATCGGCGGCTCGGGCCACATCCCGATCCACGGCCATATCGCCAATATAAAGCGCATCGTTGGATACGACGCCGAGCTGATCGATGCAGGCGTAAAGAGGCTCGGGGTCGGGTTTCAGCGCATAGGTCCCGGCACCCACCAGTACGTCGAACTCGCCCAGCAGATCAAGTTCGGCCAGCACGCGCTCGGCCACGGCTTGTGGTTTGTTGGTGCAGAGCGCGATTTTACGACCGGCCCGGCGTGCCCGGCGCAGCATCTCGGCTGCGCCGTCGTAGCACCGGGTATAGGCCGCCGGGATTGCATGATAGTGCGCGTTGAAGTCGGCCACGTACTGGGCCAGGGCGGTCTCGTCGGGCACGGGTAATTCTCGGGCGGCCAGCACCCGTTCGATCAGGCGCGCCGCGCCGTCACCGATATAGTCGCGAATCTCAGCGGCGTCGATCGAAACATCGTGTTCCGCGAGCGTACGCTCGACGGCGGCTGCGATATCCGGGGCGCTGTCGATCAGGGTGCCGTCGAGGTCGAAGATCAGCGCCGCCGGCCAGTCGCCGGCAGGCTCGACAGACGAATTCATGCGTGTAAGCCAGGCTCAACAGGACAGGGCAACAGTGTAAGACGCATCGAAGGCGGCGTGGGAGGCGTAGACTAGCGCGCATCGTTTCCCGCTACGTGTGTGTCTCTTGTCGGAACCTGCCGCCGAGCATTCCTACGGCTTATTGCGCAAGCAGCTGTTTCACCAGACCTGGCCCATGGCGATCGGTGTGTTGTCGCTGCTGGGCTTTCAACTGGTGGACGCGGCGTTCGTCTCGCATCTGGGGACCCAACCGCTGGCCGCGCAGTCGTTCACCTTTCCGGTCACGTTCTTGATGATCGGCATTCAGGTGGGGTTGGGCATCGCGATCGCCGCGCTCATATCGCGCGCGATCGGGGCCGGCGAGACCGAGCGCTCCCGCCGGCTGGGCTCGCTGGTATTGGTTGGCGGAACCGGCGGGCTGGGCGTACTGGCCCTCGTTTTATGGTTCGCTCGTGATCTGATCTTCAGCCAGCTCGGTGCCAACCAGGCCACGCTGGCGCTGATCACGCCTTATTGGGCCGTGCAGCTTGTCGCCAACTGGCTGGGGGCGATGCTGTATTTCGGCTACACGCTGTTTCGCGCGCACAACAACACCAAAGTGCCCGGCACGCTGATGGTGCTCACCAGCTTATTGAACCTGGCGCTGGATCCGGTGTTCATTTTCGGCCTGGGGCCGATACCGGGCTTTGGATTGCAGGGTGCCGCGATCGCCACCGTTATTTCTTTCTCGATCGGTCTGGTGATCCTCGGGCTTCGCCTAGCCCGCGAGAACTGGCTATCGCTGGATGATCTCGCCGCTGAAATACAGCGCTCGACCCGGCCGTTCCTCACGATCGCCGGGCCGGCGATGATCAGCCAATTGATGCCGCCGCTGGCCGCCATGGCCGCCACCGGTCTGATCGCCTCGCTGGGTGATCAGGCCGTAGCGGCCTGGGGCCTGCAGAGCCGGCTGGAAACCATGTCGCTCATGGTGGTGCTGGGCCTGACCATGTCGTTGCCGCCGTGGCTGGGCCACTGCTACGGCGCGGGCAACTGGCCGCGGATTCGCGCGCTGACCTATATCGCGTTTCAGGCCGCACTGGTCTGGCAGCTGGCTTTCGGCATCGGCATGGCGATCGCCGCGCCGTGGGTCGCCGAGGGCCTGGCGGGGGCCGCCGCCGTTCAGGACGGGCTCGTGTCGTTGATTCGCTTCATGCTGCCGAGCTATGCGCTGCTGGGTATCTGCATGCTGGTGGTCTCAGCCTCGAACGCGCTGAACTGGCCGTTCCGGGCGATGATCATCTCGTTCGCGCGGCTGTTTGTCTGTTACTTGCCGTGTGTGGCACTCGGCGTGGCCTACGGCACCATGACCTCGATTGCGATCGGCGCGTTGGCGGGCAACGTGGCCGCTGGGCTCATGGCCTGGATCACCTTTCGTATCAGCCTGGGCCGCGTGGACGACACCCGGCCTGCGTCGGCATGAGCGAGACCGGCGAGGCGCCGCCGTCGCCGCTGCCACGCCGGCACGCGACACGGTTGCGCCACTACTGGCGCAGCCAGGGCTGGGCGCATCACGACAATATCGATATCGACCTGCTGCGCTGGGGGCTGATCGTCGAGCACCCCGATCGCGCGGCAACCAGCGTGTTCGAGCTGACCGCGGCCGGGCGCGACGCATTGGCAGCCGGGCTGGTTCGAAACCGCGCAGTCCGCCAGGCGCACGCCGCGGCCGTGACAGCGACCGCCCAGTATCTGGCCGATGCGCGACGACTGGTCTTCACCGAACTGTCGATTCGCACGGTGCTCGAGGATAAGTGGCGGACCTGCAAACCCGACGTGTTTTCGCTGGTACGCGGTCTGCGGGCCGATCATCTGGCGCCTCAGGTGCACGAGATTAAGGTCAGCCGTGCCGATCTGCTGGGCGAACTGCGAAGCGCCAAAATCGAGCGCTATCGCGAGCTCGCGGCCAGTATCTATTTCGTGCTGGCCGACGGTATCGCTAGCATTGAAGAAATTCCGGAAGACTACGGCGTGGCGTTTCATGACGCGCGTCGGGGTTTTCGTATCGCGCGTCAGGCGCCAATCGGTGACTATCAGCTGGAAACGCGGCATTGGATGGCGCTGGCCAAGGCGCGCCCGTTCGCCGGTGAGCATGAATCTGGCCAGCTCGCCTTCTGACTGGCTTACCATGACGCTTTGTCTTGTCTGCGGAGCGCGTTATGTCCTGGCATGGATCGGTTCAACTTCGGCTGCTTATCGCCGTCGGTCTCGTTGTGTTACTGGCCGGCTGCGGCATCAACGCGATTCCCAAGAAAGAGCAGGCCGTGGATGCCACTTGGGCCCAGGTACAGAACGAATATCAGCGACGCGCGGATTTGGTGCCCAACCTGGTCGCTACGGTCAAAGGCTATGCCAAGCAGGAGCGCGAGACGCTGACGTCGGTCACCGAGGCCCGCGCGAAGGCCACGTCGATCAATGTCGATGCCAGCACGCTCGACGACCCGCAGAAGATGCAGAACTACATCGCCGCCCAGGACCGCCTCGGTGGGGCGTTGTCGCGGCTGCTGGCGGTGTCCGAGCGGTATCCGGATCTCAAGTCCAATCAGAACTTCCTCACCCTGCAGTCACAGCTTGAAGGTACGGAAAACCGTATTGCTGTCGCCCGGCGCGACTATATTCAGGCGGTACAGGCCTACAACACCGAGCTCACCACGTTTCCCGGGCGGTTCTGGCACTGGATGATGTATAGCGACAAGCAACAGCACGCGAACTTTCAGGCGGTCACCCCGAACGCCGAGCAGGCGCCCGCGGTTTCGTTCTAATGCGTAGCGTGGCCCGTCTTGTCATCGCTTGTCTGGCGCTGGTGGTCAGTGCCAGCGCTCTGGCCGCACCCGATTTCCCGGAGTTGACCGGTCGTGTGGTCGACCAGGCCGATATGCTCTCGCCGGCCACCGAGTCCCGACTGACACGACTCTCCGCCGGGCTGGAGCAGGCCACCAGCGATCAGCTGGTCGTCGTCACACTGGCTGATATCGGCGATACGCCCATCGAGGCCTACGGCTATCAGTTGGGTCGTGCCTGGGGCATCGGCCAATCGGGTGAGCCCGGCGAGGCCAACAAAGACAACGGCGTGTTGTTGATCGTGGCCCGTGCCCAGCGCGCGATTCGTATCGAAGTCGGCTACGGGCTCGAAGGCCAGCTCACCGATGCACGTTCGGCCGCTATTATCCGACGCATCATCGAGCCGGCGTTCAAAGCACAGCATTTTGATGACGGCGTGTTGGCCGGGGCGGCCGCGATCGTGAAAACCCTGGGCGTGGATCCGGGCCAGGCTGGCGGCCAGGCGCTGGATCAGGCACAAGAGCGCAGCGCGGCCGATGAAGACCCCTCGATGCTGCACACTCTGATGTTCGTCGGGCTGATGATTGCCATCATCGCGATGTTCGGCAGCGGTGGTGGCGGCGGTTCCGGGCGGCGCCGACGTCGCGGCGGCCTGCCGTTTTTCATCCCCATGGGCGGCGGCTTCGGTGGCGGCTCCGGCAGCTTCGGGGGTGGCGGCGGCTTTTCCGGCGGCGGCGGTGGCTTCGGCGGCGGCGGCGCGTCCGGCGGCTGGTAGCTGAAATAGCGAGAAGAAACTATGACCTTGTTCGACACACCGGCGCGTGAGCGCATCGCCGCGGCCATCGACGACATCGAGCGCCATACCGATGCCGAAGTGGTCACCGTGGTCACCGGCGCGGCCGATGACTATCGCTGGATCGGTCTGTTCTGGGCGGCACTGCTCGCGCTCATCGTGCCGGGTGCTGCCGCGTTCGTGCTGGGCGGCTTCGACGCCCGAACCCTGCTGTTGGCCCAGTGGGTGGTATTCGTGATCGCCGGGCTAGTGTGTCGTCATCGGCGTGTGGCACCCCGTCTGGTACCGCGCGATGTGCGCCACGGCCGCGCCGCTGCTCTGGCACGCACCCAGTTCCTAGCCCAGAATCTACATCGTACGGCGGATGCTACCGGCGTGCTGATCTTCGTGGCCGAGGCCGAGCACTACGTAGAGATTCTGGTCGATCACGGTGTCGCAAGTCGCATCGAAGACGCCGTCTTTGACGAGTTGATTCAGAACTTTACGAAACGGGTGGCGGCCGGCCAGACCACCGAAGGATTCATCGAATGTATCCGCGGCTGTGGTACGCACCTGGCCCGTGCGGTACCGGCGACGCATACCCGCAACGAGCTGCCCAACCGGCTGATCGTTCTGGATTGATACTCACCCGGGCTAACTTCGACTAAACTCTCCGGTTTTTTAAAGCGGCGGTAGGGGACGATAATGGAATCAGAGAGCCCGCTGGTCGGGGTCATCATGGGCAGTGCCTCGGACTGGGACACCATGCAGCGCGCGCATGAAATACTGGACGCGTTCGATATCCCCCACGAATGCGAAATCGTCTCGGCCCACCGCACGCCCGACAAGATGCGCGATTACGCCAAAAGCGCGGAAGCGCGCGGCCTGCAGGTCATCATCGCTGGCGCCGGCGGGGCGGCTCATCTGCCGGGCATGGTCGCTGCACAAACGCTGGTGCCGGTGCTGGGCGTGCCGATCAAAAGCCGGGCCCTGAACGGTCTGGATTCGCTGCTGTCGATCGTGCAGATGCCCGGCGGGGTGCCCACGGCGACCTTTGCCATCGGCGAATCCGGCGCGCGTAACGCGGCCCTATTCGCCGTCGCCCAGATGGCCACCAGCCGGCCGGAACTACGCAATCGCCTACAGGCGTTTCGCGACGAGCAGGCTGAAAAAGTCGAAGGACAATCGCTGACATGAGCACACAAGACGACGGGCGCATCATCGCCCCGGGTGCGACGATCGGCGTTCTCGGCAGCGGGCAGCTCGGGCGCATGCTGGGCCTATCGGCCCGGCGCATGGGCTATCGCGTAGCCACGTTCTCGCCGGATCACGATACGCCGATGGGCCAGATCGCCGATGCCGAGCATGTGGCTGATTACACCGATCTCGATGCGGTGGCCGCGTTTGCGAAAAGCGTGGACGTGGTGACCTTCGAGTTCGAAAACGTGCCGTTCGAAGCGGCCGAGGCAGCCGCTCGGCACGTGCCGGTGCGCCCTCGCGGCCAGGTGCTACACATCGCCCAGCATCGCCGTCGCGAGAAGGATTTTCTTCACGCGGCCGGCTTTCCCACTGCACCGTTCGAGCATGTACCCGATCGCGCGACGCTGGACGCCGCGATCGCCCGTCTGGGCGTGCCCTGCGTGCTCAAGACCGCCGGTTTCGGCTATGACGGCAAAGGTCAGATGGTCATCAAGGCCGCCGACGAAGCCGAGGCTGCCTGGCAGGCGATCGGTGCGGGTGAGGCCGTGCTGGAAGGTTTCGTGGATTTCGCCTGTGAGGTGTCGGTGGTGGCGGCTCGCGGCCTGGACGGCGCCTTCGCGCACTACGGGGTGACCGAAAACCGTCATGCCGATCATATTCTGGACGTCTCGATTGCCGACGGCATCGCCGATAGGGCGACCCGAGACCGCGCGATTGAAATCGCCGCCGGCGTGCTCGAGGCCCTTGACGTTGTGGGTGTGCTCTGTGTGGAGTTTTTCGTCGGCCGGGACGGCACGCTCGTGGTCAATGAGTTGGCCCCTCGGCCACACAACTCTGGGCACTTTTCCTTCGATGCCTGTGTCACCGGCCAGTTCGAGCAGCAGCTACGAGCGGTCTGTGGCTTGCCGCTGGGCTCAACGGCGCGTCTGCGTGCCTCGGCGATGGTCAACCTGCTGGGGGATCTATGGGCACACGGCGAGCCCGACTGGGCCAGTGTCCTGGCCGATCCCGACTTGAAGCTCCATCTCTATGGCAAGGCCGCACCCCGGCCCGGCCGCAAGATGGGGCATATGACGGTATTCGGCAGGGACGGCGAGGACGCGGCGAGCCGGGCGATCGCGGCCCGCCAGCGGTTGGCCTGGGGCGGGTAGACCGTGCTGGTTGTACACCGCGTGTTCATAAATCCGTGCTAGGTTCGACGTACATCACTTAATCGAGGGTACGTTTGATTATGCGTAATCTGGTTTTGCAAAAGAATATTGCGATTGCCTGCGGTCTGGCATTGACGAGTGCGTTTGCCGCGCTTCCGGCATTCGCCGCCGATTCCGACACGCAGAATCTGCGCGGCGAAATCACGGCCGTCTCCAAAAACAGCTTCAAGCTGGATGCCAAGGACGGCACGACGCATCAGATCAAGTTGACCGGTGATACCGGTATCGCGACGGCCATGCCGGGTAATTTGAAAAACATCAAAAAAGGCACGTTCATCGGTACTGCCAACGTCGAGCGTGACGGCGACAACACCGCGCTCGAGATGGTGATCTTCCCGCCGTCGATGAAAGGCATGGGCTTGGGTGACTACGGCTGGGATCTGTCCCCGTCGATGGTCAACAAGAACGTGAAAACCGCCGCTGACGGCAAAGCCGATGCGAAAGGTTCTGCGACAGCCGGCTCGAGCATGACCAACGGCACCGTGTCCGCGAAGTCGGAAGGCTCGATGAGCGCTGGCTCCAGCATGACCAACGGTACGGTCGAGTCCAAATCCAGCGGCTCGATGACCGCGGGCTCGAGCATGACCAACGGCACCGTGACCCAGTCGTCCAGCAAGAGCGAGACGATGACGTTAAAGGTCGACTACGGCGACGGCACCAAAACCATCGTTGTTCCCAAGGACGTGCCGACGGTCAAACTTGCCCCGGGCAAGGTGTCTGATCTAAAGACGGGCGCACACGCTTTTGCGATCGTGTCGTCCAACGGCGACGGCTACACCGCCAAGAAGGTCATTGTCGGCAAGAACGGTACCGTGCCGCCGATGTAAACCGGCAGCTCTGAGTCGCTAGACTCTCAGCCCGTTGGAAAAGACCGCGCCTCGGCGCGGTCTTTTTTATGCCCGGGATATAGGGCCGGTGCTGGGACAGAGATTACTACGACATGATTTTTTCAATGCGCGCTCAGCGGAACTGACCATCCAACGCCCAAAGCCGGGCCAAGGTTTCGGTGTCCGGATAGCCGTTATAGCGGCTTGGCCGGAAATGCATCTGGAACGCACGCAAGACCTTGCGGGTTTGGGCATCCATCTGGCCGGTAGTATCGATGTCGTAGCCGTAGTGGGCGAGTTTGGCCTGGGTTTGATAAACACTCGGTGCGTTGCCGGCAAAGCGCTGTTCGTAGCGTGCCACCAGCGAGGCATCCGGCCAGGCCCCCACGCCGGCAGCGTGCAGCCGCTGCCAGGGAAACAGCGGGCCCGGGTCGATTTTTCGGCCGGGCGCGATATCCGAATGCCCGACCACGTTGGCCGGTGCGATGTCATAGCGCGTCACGATATCGCGGGCCAGGGCGATGACGGCATCGATCTGGTCGTTGGCAAACGGGTACCACTGAACCAGACGATTCACGTCTTCCGGCCCCCGGTTGACGATTTCGATGCCGATCGAGGTGTCGTTGATCTGCTCGCGCCCGTTCCAGTTGCTCACACCGGCCTGCCAGGCCCGCTCGGCCTCGGGAACCAGCTGATACACCACGGGCTCGCCGCTGCGTCGGTCTGGTTCGGGGGTGACCAGATAATGCGTGCTGACGTTGGGCCCGGTCAGCACGTTGAAGGCGCGCTGGGTGTCGCCGCCGGTGTAGTGGATGACCAGGAAGCGCACCCGGTGGTTATAGGCGTGAGCGGAAACGCTCTGATCGGCCCAATAGCCACCGCGCTGTTTCAGCGTGGCCGGCGCGCCGCAGCCTGCCAGTAACACCAGCGCGGCCAGGGCGAGCATCAGAATTGGGGCGCAATACGTTCTACGGGGCAAGGCGAGCGTCATGGCAGCGGGCGTTATCGATCAATGCCGCTATGTTACCGCGCGATCGGGCAGTAATCGGCTTTATCTGGGGCCCAGCTGCTCGGGGCGTTTGTCGAGATAGGTGATCTCGGTCTTGCCGTGCGGCACGGGATGGCCTTGCTCATCCATGGCAACGAAGACAAGCTCGTCGATGGTGAGGATGGCCTTGCGCGAAATCATGTTGCGCACCTCGGCCCGCATGGTCAGCGACGTGCGGCCAAAACGAGTGGCTACGATTCCCAGCTCGATGATGTCGGATTGCACCGCCGAGGATACGAAATTGATTTCCGAGATGTACTTGGTGACGATGCGCGGGTTCTCGAGCTGGACGATGGCGTAGATGGCGGCTTCTTCGTCGATCCAGCGCAAGAGGCTGCCGCCGAACAGCGTGCCGTTGGGGTTGAGGTCCTCGGGCGAGATCCACTTGCGGGTGTGAAAATTCATGGGGCATCCGTGGCGAAACACTCTAAAATCGTAAACCAAACGCGCTTTATGGCGCGTGCGCGAACCAGTGCGAGGTCTTGATTGCGTCCAACCGTGTCTAATGCGGCTCCGTCGTTCGACGATGTCCAAACGCGTGATGCCCACCGGCTGAGACGACGCTTGGCGAAAGCCAACACGCCGGACGAGCGAGCCGCCGTCGACGACCGCCTGGCGGCCAGCCGGGCAGAAACCGAAACACGTCGAGCCAGCCGGCCCGAGATTACCTTGACCGACGGCCTGCCCGTGACCGAGCGGGCCGATGAGATTCGCAAGGCGCTGGCCGAGCACCAGGTGGTGGTGGTCTGCGGCGAGACCGGCTCGGGCAAGACGACCCAGCTGCCGAAGATCTGTATGCAGGCCGGCCTGGGTCTGCGCGGGCGGATCGGCCATACCCAGCCGCGGCGTCTGGCGGCGCGTAGCGTGGGCCAACGAATTGCCGAAGAAACCGGCACCGAGTTTGGCGGGCTGGTGGGGTTTCAGACCCGTTTCGATACCCAGGTCAGCGAAGCCACCCAGGTCAAGCTGATGACCGACGGTATCCTGCTGGCCGAAACCGGGCGCGACCGGTTTCTCAACCAGTACGACACGATCATCATCGACGAGGCCCATGAGCGCACGCTCAACGTCGACTTCCTGCTGGGCTACTTGAAGCGCGTTCTGGACAAACGGGCTGATCTACGCGTGATCGTGACCTCGGCCACGATTGATCCGGAGCGCTTTGCCGAATTCTTTGCCGATGCGCCCATCATCAACGTGGAGGGCCGCGGCTACCCGGTCGAGGTGCGTTATCGCCCGCCGGAGACCGACGATACGCCGGCGGCCATCGAGAGCGCCATCGGCGAGCTGTGGCGCGAGGGTCCGGGCGACGTGCTGGTCTTCCTACCGGGCGAGCGCGACATTCGCGACGCCGAACAGCATCTGACCAAAGCGCTGTCGGGCAGCAAGTGGCCGGCCGAGGTGGTGCCTTTGTATGCCCGGCTGACGCGCGCAGCCCAGAACCGGATCTTCTCGGCCTCCAACGGCTTTCGCGTCGTGCTGGCCACCAACGTCGCCGAGACGTCGCTCACGGTGCCGGGTATTCGCTACGTGGTGGACACCGGCCTGGCCCGCATCAGTCGTTATTCCACCGCGGCCAAGGTGCAGCGGCTGCCGATCGAGCCGGTGTCCCAGGCCTCGTGTAACCAGCGCGCCGGGCGCTGTGGCCGTGTCGCGCCTGGTATCTGTATCCGACTGTTCGATGAAGACGACTTCCTCGCTCGGCCCGAGTTCACCGACCCGGAGATACGACGCACGAACCTGGCCAGCGTGTTGCTCACGATGGCCGATTTGCGCCTGGGCGATATCGAAGCCTTTCCGTTCATCGACCCGCCGGAGCGGCGTTATATCAACGACGGGCGGACGCTGCTGACCCAGCTTCAGGCTCTGTCCGACAAACGCATCACCCCGCTGGGCCGACAACTGGCACGTCTGCCGCTGGACCCGCGCGTCGGGCGCATGCTCATCGCCGGCCATGAAAACGATGTGCCGGTCGCTCTCCGGGTGATCGCGGCGGGGCTGACCATCCAGGATCCGCGCGAACGACCGGCGGCCCATCGCCAGGCCGCCGACGAAGCCCAGAAGCCGTTCGTCGACAACAACTCCGATTTCATCAGCCTGCTCAAACTCTGGGATGCCTTTGGTCAGACCCGAGCAGAGCTATCGGGCAACAAGTTGCGGAACTGGTGCAAGACGCGTTTCATCAACTTCATGCGGATGCGCGAGTGGGAGGACTTGGTCCGCCAGCTCAAGCGCATCAGCCATGACATGGGCCTGTCCGGCGCGCCGGCCCGTACGCCGCTGGCCGAAGCCGACCCGGTGGCTGTCCATAAAGCGCTGCTTCCGGGCCTTCTCGATCATATCGGCCAGCTCGACGAGCCGGCCGATACGGGCCGGGGCGGGGCCAAGTCGCGCAAGAAGAAAGCCGCTGAATATCTGGGCGCCCGAGGCCGGCGGTTTCGTATATTCCCGGGCTCGGGGCTGGCCAAGCGCCAGCCCAAATGGCTGGTGGCCGGCGAGCTTTTAGAGACCAGCGCGCTGTATGCCCACACCGTGGCCGGCGTGGACCCGAAGTGGATCGAGTCGGCCGCGGCCCATCTGGTCACGCGCGAGCACTACGCGCCGCACTGGGAGAAAAAGCGCGGCCAAGTAGCGGCCAGCGAGCGTGTCAAGTTGTTCGGGCTGACGCTGTCGGACGGCCGCAAGGTGGATTTCTCTCGTATCGACGCGCCGGGTGCGCGCGAGATCTTCGTGCGCGACGGGCTGGTGGATTTTGCCGTTGCCGACCGGCGTGGGCGCCTGCCTGAATTTCTGGCTTATAACCAGGCCGTGGTTGAAGAGATCGAGGCACGCGAGGCTCGTTTCCGGCGGCGCGATCTCTTGGTCGACGAGGCCACCCAGGCGGCGTTCTACGAGCTGCGCCTGGACGACTGGGTCACTGATCGCAAGACGCTGGATCAGTGGCTCGCCAAAAACGATGCACGCACCCTGTATTTCGACGATGACGAGCTGCTGCGCTCGGCCGGAGTAGAACTGGAAGAGGCCGCCTATCCTGAGTCGATGACGCTGGGCGATCTGCCGGTCGCACTCGACTATGCGTTCGAGCCGGGCACGTCCCGCGACGGCGTGACCGCCCGAATTCCGCTTGCCGCACTTAATCAGATGTCGGGCGAGCGCGCTGCCTGGCTGGTGCCCGGTCTGCTGGAAGAGAAATTTCGTGAATATCTGAAAGCCCTACCCAAGAAATGGCGTAAGGCGGTGGTGCCGGTCCCTGATTTCGCCCGCGCTGCAGCCGAGCGAGCCGAGTTCGGCCAGGGCGAGCCGCTCGATGCCTTACGCGAGGCGATTCACGCGATGACCGGCATCGCGATCCCGGCCGATGCATGGGACGGGTTTGCACCGAGTCCACATCTGCGCATGCGCTTTGAAGTGGTCGACGACGACGGCGAGACCGTTGCCGCCGGGCGCGACATCGATGCCTTGCGCGGTGAGCTGGGCGAGCGCGCCCACGAGGCGGTCAATACGGCCGTGAGCCATAATATGCGCCAGGACGGCCTGACCGAATGGCCGGAGGCGGATCTGGCCACACCGGTCACCATTCGTCACGCAGGCGTATCGTTACAGGCGTATCCGGCGCTGGTCGATCAGGGCACCCATGTAGATCTTCGCCTGATGGACGATGCGGATCAGGCCGCTGCCGCCCATATGCTGGGCACGCGGCGCCTGCTGCGCTTGAACCTTGGCCGGCCCGGGCGCCTGATCAAGCGAGATCTGCCGGGGCTCAAGAAGCACGCGGTGGGCGTGCTGGAGGCGCCGCCGGAAACTGCCGGCGTGCCGGCCGCGGTGGTCGAGGCCCGGCGGCACGACCCGGAGAACACGCTTGTCGCCGAACTGCTGGACGCGTTGATCGGTGCGCGCCTGAAAGCGCCGATCGTCGACGGCGCGGCGTTCGAGGCCGAGCTGGCCACACTCAAGGCCGACATCATGGCCGAGGCCACGACGCTCTGGGACGCACTCTGCCCGGCGCTCGACCGGCTGGTGACGGTGCGCAAGCGGCTGTCCAAGAACATCGGGCTGGACTGGATGGCCGCGGTCGAGGATATTCGCGACCAGATCGCTCATTTGATTCACATCGGCTGTCTGGCCACAGGCGATTCACCGACGGCTCGAGCCCGAGCGCTGGCGCGCTATATCGCCGCCATCGAAGCGCGCCTGGACAAGTTGGCCCGCGACGGCGCCGGCGACGACAAACGGCGTATGCAGCAGATCAGCCCCTACTGGGGCGCCTACAAACAGGCCGCGGAGAAAGCCGCACGCCGCGGCGGACCGGGCCCGGCGCTTACCACGCTGCGCTGGATGATCGAGGAATTCCGCGTACAGGTTTTTGCCCAACAGCTGGGCACCGATATGAAGGTTTCGGCCAAGCGGCTCGACGATCAGCTGGCGGTGATACGCACGGGCGGCGTGTCGGCTTGACCGGTCGATGTGACGATCAGAAGAACCAGGCCGCGTTGCCGGTCAGCTGATAAACCAACAGCGCCAGCGTCTCCTGTCGATGGTGATGCGGCGTGAGCGCGCTGTCAGCGGGCAAGGCACAGAATTTAACCGGGGGACATAGGGCGTTAGCACTGGCCATCGCGCGCGCCATGTGCCAGCGATCGGTCACCAGTGCCACGTGCGTGGCTCCTGCTTTGCGCAAGAGCGGACAGCTAAACGCCAGATTGTCGGCCGTCGAGGTGGCGCGTCGCTCGGTCGTGAATACGCGCGCTGGCACGCCGAGCTCTGCGCTGGCCTGTCGCGCCAGGCCTTCGGCGTTGTCACCGCCCGATCCGGCGCCGCTGATGAATATGCGGGGCAAATGCCCGCCGCGCCACGCCCGTACCGCCACGCGGGTGCGTCGCAGCGCCGGGGCACCAGAGAGTACGAGTGCCGCATCACGCTGCCATTTCGCATGCGTTTGACAGGAATGGCTTATCCGCCCGACCCGCCAGTAGTCCAGCCCCGCCAGGCCAATGAGCCCGACGGTCGCCAGCGAAACGGCAATGACAACGACGCGGATCAGCGTTCGATTGGGGCGTCTGACAGACACGACACCGGGCAGGCGCAAGGGGCTGGCCAGCATAGCGCAGGCCGTCGTGCGGGTGGTTGTTCGAGGCAATCGATCGCGAGGCGGATACCGGCTTGGCCGGCCGCGGGAGATATGGGCATTGCAGCTTGGCGGGGGCTCGGGTGAGAATCATGCAGGTTGTCTGAACCCCCGATGCGTTTCGTCATCGACGGTCAGGCGGTTTTGGTTGGAAGGGGAAATAGCACTATGACGAAAGTTGTCCGGTTTTCTGTATTCGTTCTTGCGGCCGTTATGGGCATGGCCACGGCCGCGCCGGTCATGGCACAGGCCGGTGGCGAGCCCGCCGATGACGTGAAGATCACGCGCTACAACGACTGGGAAGTGCGCTGTCCGAAGTCCGGCCCCGCCCAGAACGATTGCGAGATGACCCAGCTCATCAACGGCCCCGACGGCAACAAGCCGATCATGCGTGTCGTGATGGGTTATCCGCCGCAGATCGATAGCGCGGCGATGATCTTCATCCTGCCGCTGGGTACACGGCTGGCCCCCGGCGTGCAGCTGTCGGTCGACGGCGACCAGCCGCGTCGGTTCCCGTTCCAGATCTGTCTCGAGCAGGGCTGCCGTGCCGATTTCCCGATCGAGGACAGCCTGCTGGCCAAGATGAAGCGTGGTTCATCGGCCAACGTGACCATCGTAGGCCCGAAGGGCGACCAGATCGATCTGGCGATCTCGCTGTCCGGCTTTACCGACGCCAATAACGCGATCGCGAACTAGGGCGTGTCGTCATGAGATATGACGTCGCATTGCCCGCGCCGGGCGCGCCAGGCAAGGCGCGGGCCGCCGAGCGTGGCGAGCCACGGTCAAGGCCCGCAACGCCGCGTGGCGCGTCCGGCGCGGGCAACCCTCAAAATATGACGATGGGTCGGCGGCCAAGCCCCGGCAATACGGCGTTATCGCTCGCTCACGTGGAACGACCACGTGACGCTCGCGAGGCCTTGTCTTGCCGCGGCTTGGCCGCCGATGAGCCGCCTTATCTTATGACGATACGCCCTGGGCGATTGGCGACGCGACGCGGCCGGGCCTGCCGTCAGCGGCAACGTTCGCCCGGCCGCGCGGTCACGACATTCAGCAGGTCGGCCAGAATCGGCCCGATGGCCTGCTCGAAGTCGGCGCGGTGGTACTCGATCGTGTCAGCCATTGGCGTCAGGGATACCGGGCGTCGAAGCCGCAACTCGACGTGTGCCAAGGCACGTGTCACCGCAGACAGACGCGAGTAACCGGTCAAAAGACGCGCAAACGGCGCGGCCGATGGCGCGGAGCGGCCCAAAGCCTCGGCCGGCCACTCGGCTGCAATAGCCGCGGCCTGACGCTTTGCAAACACGACCAACGACTCTGGATTGAACGCTGTCCATGTTCGGGCCAGCGCATAATCCAGGCCAATGTCTACCGCGATACCGGCATAGCGCCGCCGGTTGCCCTGAAATAGCGCGCGCAAGTCGCGATGTCGTTCGTGGGCGTCTGCGGCCTGATCGATACGGCGATGCAGAACGATACCAGTGGCAACGAAATGTCCGAGCGGTGACGTGTGGGGCGTGATGCGTCCCTTGATGTCATCGCCGAGCATCTGACCCGCCGCGGAGGTATGGCTCTGATCGGCCAGCCAGAGATGGGCCAGCCAGTTCATGTACGGCCTGGAAAAAAACTCAAGACCGGGCGGTGAGCTGGTGGGCCAGGTTCTCGAGATCGGTGGCGTGCCAGTCGTTGGCCGACGGCGGGCTTGCGGTTTTCGGCGCGTCGGCGCCGAATTCCATCGGGCGCTCGATATAAGCCGTCAAAAGCCCGTGGTCGCGCGCGGCGTCCAGATCGCTTTGGTGGGTGGCCACCATGCAGACATCGGCGGGACGACAGGCAAACAGCTCGGCCACGCCGAGATACGTGGCGGGGTGGGGCTTGAAATGCCCGAACAGCTCCGCCGACAGCACCGTATCCCAAGTCAATCCGGCGTGTCGGGCCTGTTCGACCAGCAGGCTGACGTTGCCGTTGGACAGCGTTACGCATATGAACTGCTCGCGCAGGCGCGCGATGCCGGCCTTCGCGTCCGGCCAGGCGTCAAGCCGGTGCCAGACGTTATTGAAATCAGCGCGTTCGGCCTCGCTCCAGTGGGCCAGGCCGTAACGTGTCAGAAGCGGGTCCAGCAGGCGTCGATGCAGGGCATCGATGGTCTGCCAGGCCCACTCGCCGCGAGCCACACGATCCATGGCCGGTCGATAACCGGCACGCCAGTCGCGCGCAAAGGCACCGGCGTCTATATCCGGCGCGCGGCGAGCGGCTTCGCGCGCCACGCTGCCGTGCCAGTCGGCGACGGTACCGAATACGTCGAAGGCCAGGATCGTGGGCCGCATCGTTTTATGCCTTGAAGAAGTCGACTTCGCCGGTCTCGATGGCGTACTCGGCACCGACGATCTTCAGTCCCTCGTTGTTGGCCAGATCATCCAGAACCTTGGAGCGCTGGCGCATCAGACGCATGGACTGCTCCACGTTGGCCCGTACGCCGGCCGCGGCCAGGGCTTTTTCGTCCTTGGCCAGATCCCCGGTCATCAATTCATGCACACAGGGGCTGATTTCGTTGACCAGCGATTTCAGGTTATCCGAGTGGTCGCCGCCCGGGTTCATCAGCTCACCCACGGTGGCACCCACGGCGCCGCACTGGGTATGGCCCAGTACCACGACCAAGCGCGTGCCGAGGTTGGCCGCAGCGTATTCGATGCTGCCCAGCTGGGTCTGGCCCACGATGTTGCCGGCCACGCGAATGATGAATAGGTCACCCGGGCCGGCGTCGAAGAGCTGCTCGGCCGGGACGCGGGCGTCTGAACAGCCCACGATGATGGCGTAGGGCTTGTGGGTTTCGGTCGGTGCCAGACGCCGCGACTGTTCTTGTTCCTTGTTGGCAACGAACGCGGCGTTGCCTTTCTTGAGTCGCTCGAGGGCTTGGTCGGCCGTATCCATGATGGTGGTCTCCAGTAGTGCGTAAAGAACGAAGGTTTCGTTCGGGTGGGTGAGTCGGTTACAGATCCAGCTCGTCGAGGCCGGGGTGGTCTTCAGGCCGCGGCCCGGCCGGCCAGACGAACAAACGCTCGTCGGCGGCGATGCGCACGTCGTTAATGCTGGCCTCGCGGCGTGCCATCAGGCCGTTGGCATCAAAACGCCACATTTCGTTGCCGTAGGCGCGGAACCATACGTCGTCTTGGGTGCGATATTCATAGGCAAAGCGCACGGCGATGACGTTGTCATCAAAGGCCCAGAGCGACTTGATCAGGCGATAGTCCAATTCGCGCGCCCATTTGTCTTTTAGAAAGGCGGTGATCTCGTCGCGTCCGCGAATGAAACGATCACGGTTGCGCCAGCGGCTATCCGGCGTATAGGCCAGAGCCACCTTTTCGGCGTCGCGCGTATTCCACGCGTTTTCGGCGGCGCGCACCTTGGCGGTCGCGCTGTCGTGCGTAAACGGTGGTACCGGTGGTTTGGTCGTCATATTCGAGCCACGTTGGCGCATGTCATGAGACTAGCAAGCCTTTCGTTTTTTGGCTTACGCAACGAGGCCGGTGCGACAAAAAGCCGCGGTATACAACCGCGGCTTCGTCGACATCAGGTGAGCGCTTCAGCCAGGCCGCGGGCCGCCAAACCCGCGCTTGTGACGCGTGCCCGGGTCACGTGAGTGCGTCGGGCAACGATCAGCCACGCGGGGGCATGATGGCTTGGCCATCTTCGCCAGGACGCGCGCGACGGCAAGACAAAACTAGCGAGCGCCCAGCGGAACCACGGCGCGACCGAACGTGGCGTTGGTGACTTCACCGAAACTCGTGTACATCGCCGATGCACCGCAGACGATGCCGAGATAACCGCCCAGAACGTGCAGTGCCGGCATACCGGCAGCAGCGGCGACCCCCAACAACAAGAACGTGACCCAGAGCGTGAGGAACACAAACCAGAGCGCCTTGCTGAGCTTGAACGTGGCAATCCACATATAAAACGTGAAGACGCCCCAGAGCACGAGCGCAACGCCAATGGTGGAGCCGGCCTTGGAGAGATCCAACAACCCGTTGTCGCCTAGCAGCAGCATGAGGGCGAACCACCACCAGAACGCCCCGTAGCTCAGAAAGGCCACCATCCCGAAGGTGTTGCCGGTGCGATATTCCAACAGCCCGGCGATCAGCTGGATCAGCCCTCCGTAGGCCAAAGCCAGCGGGATAACCACGGGTTCCCCGCCGGCCGGTAGCAGACCGGCGTTGATCAGGCTCAGCAGCACCGTGGTCAGGCCAAAGCCAACCAGGCCAAGTGGGCCGGGGTTGGCCAGGCTCGGCGTGTTGTCTTGTTCTGCCATTGGGTCTCCTCGTGTGATTCAAATCACTGTTTCGAATAATGATTGGCGACGATAGCAGCGTCATCGGCGCCCGCCGGTTCTACTTTCGTTGTATAACGCAGGATTGTGCGCAATGAATGTGCCCGGCCTCTGGCGGCTGGACATTCGATACGATGAGCCGACACTCGATGGGCACACGGGGCCTGACCACCGCCATGACCTGGCTGGATTATCTAGTCATCGCTGTCTATATCAGCGGCTTTCTGTGGCTGGGTCAGCGTCTTAAAGCCCATGCCTCCGGCCGCCAGTATTTTCTGGGCGACCGGTCCTTCGGCTGGTTCGTGCTGAGTCTGTCGGCGGCGGCCACCCAGCTGTCCTCGGCCAGCTTCATCTCGGCGCCGGCGTTCGTGGGGGCACGCGCCGGCGGCGGGCTGATATGGCTGACCTACGAGTTCGCGGTGCCGCTAGCCATGATCGTGCTCATCGTGGCGTTTTTCCCGACTCTGTACGCGGCGGGCGTGGTCAGTATTTATGGCTTTCTCGAGCAGCGTTTCGCGCGAAGCACGCGGCTTCTGCTCTCGGCCGTCTTCCAGTTGTCGCGGGCGTTTGCCACGGGCGTGATGAGTATGCCGTTGCCCTGATCCTGACCCACGCGCTCGGCCTGTCGTTGGCGGCGACCATTCTGGCTATTGGTCTGGTGACGCTGGCCTATTGCTATCTTGGCGGCATGAAAGCCGTCGTTTACGGCGATGCGATTCAGATGGGGTTGCTACTGGTCGGCCTGGCGGTCTGTACGCTCGTTGGCCTGGAGCGTCTTGGTGGCTGGCAGGCGTTTACTGCCCAGGTCGCGCCGTCTCGCCTGGTGGCCGTGGATTTCTCGGGCTGGGGCGTGGGCGACGATCGCGGTTTTGGGTTCTGGCCCATACTCATCGGCGGCCTGTTTCTGTATTGCGCCTATTACGGCGCGGATCAGTCCCAGGCGCAGCGGCTGCTATCGGCGCGCGACGCCAAGACCGTGCGCCGGACGCTGCTGGCCAGCGGGCTGCTGCGGTTTCCGATTACCGCTTGTTACTGCTTGATGGGCCTGATTCTGGGCACGCTCGCAGCCCAGGCCGACGATGCGACGTCGCGCGTGATCGCCGAGCAGCCCGATCTGCTGGTGCCGCTGTTCGTACGCGATGCGCTGGCCCCCGGTCTCACCGGCCTGCTGATCGTTGCGATCTTTTCGGCGGCCATGTCGTCGGTGAGCTCGGCCATCAACTCATTATCGGCGGCCTCGGTCGAAGATTTTCTGCTGCCCCGTGCCGGGTATAATGATCGCGCCTACATGCGGTTATCGCATGGGACGACACTGTTCTGGGGCGTGGTGTGTCTGGGGCTGGCGTTTGTCACCGGGCACCTGGCCGACACGCTGATCGAGGCCATCAACAAGATCGGTTCGGTCTTTTTCGGCCCGCTGTTGGCTACGTTCGTTTCAGCCATCCTGTGGCCACGGATCGACGCCCGAGGGGCCAACGCCGGGCTAGGTGTGACCTCTCAGTAGATTGTTCATCCGAGCCGCATGCCCTGAAGCTGATGGGTGCAGAAATCCAGAAGCCAAAGGAGCGACCCGGATGAACCC
>MDSW01104847.1_pt1 | contig 45113 bp, 42 predicted proteins | sample 811171 | NCBI WGS metagenome assembly MDSW01 (sample SAMN05326641, study PRJNA326480) | marine metagenome | isolation source: seawater | place: Atlantic Ocean: North West | collected 2012
CACTGGGACGGGCTCCAGACCTTCCTGCACGATGGGCGGGTGGAGATCGACTCCAACAGCGTGGAGAACCTGATCCGGCCCATCGCTCTGAACAGGAAGAACGCATTGTTCGCCGGACATGACGAAGGCGGGCGCGCTTGGGGACGCATCGCATCGCTCATCGAGACCGCAAAGATCAACGGCGTCGAGCCCTTCGACTATCTCAAGGCCACCCTCGAGGCCATCGCCGCCGGCCATCCGCAAGGCCGCATTGATGAACTTCTCCCGTGGAACTTCAAGCCGTCAAGCTGAACCTGGGGTGGGATGCAGCCGCCGCTTACGGTAAAATTCGTGCTTGCGGCACAGCTCTGCGCACTTCGCACCTGCCGCATACTCGGACAGGATGCCGATGATCGGCTCTTCCGTGAAACTCGTTCACTTCATTTTCCGTCGTTAATTTGGGCCGGACTCTAATCGATGGTGAAGGAAAAATCCCGTGGCAGGTCACGGTTGCGGGTTTGCCCGACTACAGGCCGCTCATGGCATTCGGCCGATATCTCTCACCCTTCGTCAGAACGGCCCAGGCAATACGTGCCATCTTGTTGGCCATGGCGACCGCCGCGACGTTCACATGCGCTCGCCCCTTCAAAGCGTCTGCCCAAGCCGTTATTGGCGACGTCCTGTCACGCACGAGATGCAGCACCGTTCGAGCTCCGTGGATGAAGAGCTTACGCAAATATCGGTTACCGTGTTTCGAGATGCCGATCAGCTTGGCCTTGCCACCTGTCGTGACCTGCCGCGGCACCAGACCAAGCCATGCGGCAAGATCACGACCTTTGCCAAAAGAGCTGCCGGTGCCGACAGCTGCTACGAGCGCTGTCGCAATCGTCGGACCGATGCCGGGGATCTCCATCAAGCGCTGCATATCGGCATCTGTCCTGGCCAGCGCCTTGATTTCGGTATCGATCGCCGCGACCCGCTCATTGATCACGCCCAGTTCTGACGCCATGTCAGTCACCAGCAGGCGCATTCGCGGGGAAAGATCGGAAGCGCCCTCTGCAGCCAATCTGGCAAGTTCCTTTTGGAAGACGTGGCGCCCAGTGCCAACCCGAATGCCGCGTTCCATCAAGAAGCCTCGACCCTGGTTGATCAAGCGCGTCCTGTCCGACACGAGGCGCTCCCGCGCACGGTGCAAAGCCTGAAGGTCGAGCTGTTCTTCCGATTTGATCGCAACGAATGACATCGTCGGGCGCGTCGCGGCTTCGGCAATCGCCTCCGCATCACGGTCGTCATTCTTGTGAACCTTCACATAGGGCCGGACATAGAGCGGCGACATCAACCGAGGCTCATGGTCCTTCTCAAGACAAAAGCGCCCGATGTGATGCGCCCCGCCGCAGGCTTCCATCGCAACCACACAAGGCGGGAGCGTAGTAAGAAAGTCCAACAGCCGATGCCGCTGGAGCCGTTTGCGAAACACAACCGCTCCCGCTTCATCCAGCCCAGCAAGACTGCAAACGGTCTTACCCAGATCAATGCCCAGAACCTTGATGTCCATCAGATGCTCCTCTCTCCACCTCTGCCCGCAATGATAGCAACGTTTGGTGGGAAGGCAGTTCATCTCATTAGCTCAGGCTGTGAACAGTAGTCTATACCTGATTATGCCTGTGTGATATCATGCAGGGCAATCACACAGGAAAATTTCCGAGGAACCCATGGGTATTCGAATGGCCGTTGCAGACTGGATTTTAGGCGGAAAGATTGAAGAGCTTGAAGCGGAGGCTGACTTCGCGTGGGAAACTCTTTCCAATGACGCTATGGCAAGAAAAGCAGCAGGCTATCATGCTGCACTCGGCGCGATCATTGCAGAGCCTCATCGGGCGCGCGAAATCGCGGAAAAAGCTATAGATCTAGAGGACTTTAGAACTGATTAATTGTTGATGTACGCTAGAATTCGTTTTCGCATTGTTGGGGCTCATAGTGACAAAAACTGAGGCGACTAGCGCTAATCTGGTTAGTTGCCTAGGCCTCTGACTGACCTTTGTAACAGTGTCAATATCAGTAGTTCGCCAATACTGTCATGCTTTCGACGCACTGCGTTCAAGAAATTTAATCGCGCTCACGTCGTGTTCAGTTTCGTTTTCGATTTCCCGGACGAATTTCAGGATTCGTTCCCGATGTTGTTCTGGTGTCTCGAATGTCGCACTGCCTCTATTGATCTTCTCGTCCGTTTCCTGCCGCGAAAGGCAAAAGTAGTGATTCAGCTGTAGGTTGTCGGAGGTGAAGTAGTCCAAGGATTTTCGCTTTCCATTTGGCGAAACTTTTCCTACAGCATTCGATGAATTATCTCGCATGGTGAGCGTTTCAAATTCATGATGGTGGATTAAAGTTACTTCGCATGGGTCGACGATGCATTTATACTGTAATAGGCGGGTTGGAAGTTTGTAGGGAAGACGGGCTCTCTGGGTGAAGTTACGTATCACACCACCAAGAGGCGAAGTTTCATGGTTTGAATGTCCGAACATATGCCAACCTAGAGAGAGGTTTACTGGATTTCCTGCGGCATAGACAGCATCCATGATCGTTAAATGATGCTTCGGAACAATGAATTCATCGATGTCGATGAAAGCGAACCTTTGAAAATTCATTCCGAACGTCATGATCGCATGCGCGAAAGCACTGATTTGAGCATTGAACTGTCGACCTGTCTCAGCGTCCCGCGCCACTAGCTTCCAAGGCAGCACTGTCACAAGGCCTTGTTCAACGAACGGTTGAAGCAGGGCTAAGGTGTCATCGGTGCTACCATTGTCGTAGATAAAGAAGTGGCGCGCTCCAGCCGCGTGATGAAACTGCAGCCACTCAACGACATACGGGGCAACGTCGCGGACGAGAATCGGTATTGCGAGGCCGTCACGATCTTGCTGGGGTGTTGGGGGCACTATCCGCAACATGCGCATTTTTCGTGACCCTAAGGCGCGAAGTTTACGCGTGGCAAATCTCATAGAGAATTCTCCCTTTGAATCTACTGCGTTCGCCTCTCCGGTTGCATGCAAGTGTAGTCCTTGAGGGGCGCTCAGACAGGTTAGGAGGTATCAAATAACTCCACTGCGGTCGATAGTAAGAAATTTGACTGAAACCACACCCGTCCTTGCGAGTTGGCACCAAGTTGAGCCTCAGGCCCCCAAAGAACACGCATGCACTTTTTCTCGACCCTCGATCCTGTTATCTCACGAGTGGATGACAGCAATTCGGGTTCGGGCTGGCGATGAGCAAACGGCGCAAGGGTATATTGCTATTGACGGAGGGACGAAGCGGATCGACCTGGCTCGGCTCGCTTGCGTTCAACGCTCGTCTCGGAAAATCTGAAGAGTGGCTTGATCCCAACCTACTGGGGGTCGATCCTTACAGCACGGATGCCGAAACCTACTTTGAGACTGCTCTGCAAAGAGCGAGCGAGGGATGCGCAGGGTTCTATGTGAAGATTTTTCCACGGCACCTTTATGAAATGCAGGACGCTTTCGGCGTTGATTTCATTACATATTGCCGAAGGCGTCACGACATTGCACTTCTTGCTTTGACGCGTGACGATCGGTTGCGCCAAGCAATTTCTTTCGCGCGCGCGCGGCAAAGCCAACAGTGGACTACGCGGAAAAATTCCCAACGAGAGCCTGAATACGACTTTCAGGAAATCGCTCGATGCTTGTTCATGATCGGACGCAGTTACAGTTTCTGGGATGATTATACAAAGGCGCGCGATCTGGAGGTGGCTAGGTTCGTTTATGAGGCCCTTGTAAAGGACCCGAAGCCATTTTTGGCGCATATCGCCAATTTTCTGGGAGTGTCTTCGCCCGACGAGGCCTTTACGGAGCTACGGGTCCAGCGTGATAACAGCACCGAAGAGTGGCTTTCGCGCTTTGCAATAGATGCGGTTGGACATAGCTTTTTGGACGCTGCGGCGCCGGAGCGTCCCGCGCGATCGCGCAAGGCCCTTCTTCGGCTGCTACGAAAACAGTATATTCGCTTGCCATATTCCTATTAATGCACCGCCTACATTCTCGGAGCAAGCGGTCAAGCGCGAGCACTCTGGAGCTACCTTAAGCGAATTCCTTTGCTGAGTGGGGTAGGAACAAGGGCTAGGATATGCAAATCTCGACTCGATTGCAGTTTGTCTATATTAAACGTTTTTACGTTTGTCCGCTGGTGGGCTGTTGGGAAAGAACTCTTCAAATCCGAGGTTGATGTGAGCAAGCGACGCAAGGGAGTTTTGGTGTTGTCGGAAGGCCGAAGCGGCTCAAACTGGCTTGGTTCGCTTGCGCACAATGCTGGGCTGGGGCATTCTAAGGAGTGGCTCGATCCGAAGATGTTAGGCATTGATCCAAGCAAGACGGATTATTCGACATACTTCGAAGCCGCCCTTGAAAGATCCAGCGAGGGGTGTGCCGGGTTTTATGTCAAAATTTTTCCTCGCCATCTATATGAGATGCGGGAAGCATTCGGCATGGACTTCATTGCTTACTGCCACAATCACCACGATGTGGCCTTGATTACTTTGACCAGAGCCGATCGCCTTCGCCAAGCTGTATCCTTTTCCCGCGCGCTGCAAAGCAGCCAGTGGACCGCAAGAAACGATGAAACACGAAGGCCTGAATACGACTTTCAGCAGATCGCCCGCTGCCTCTTCACGATCACCCGTAGCTATAGCTTTTGGGAAGACTATTTGAGAATTACGGGTTTTGATGCGACTGGATTTGTGTATGAGGATCTAGTGCCGAACGCTAATCCCTTTCTCGCACATATCGCTAAATATCTTGGGGCTTGCGAGCCTGAACACGTGGAAAGCGATCTACGCGTTCAACGGGATGAAGTGACAGAGGAATGGTTGACGCGCTTTAAGGCAGACGCGGCAGATGAAGACTTACTCGATGCTGCGAGTCCGGTGCGGCCAACCCGTTCGCGCAAAGCCTTCCTTCGGTTGTTGAAAAAGAAGAATATTCGCTTGCCCTATACCTTCTAAGAATTATTGCGCTGCATTTTCTTAACTCGAGCCCGATATGCGGCCGACCGGATCTCTCTTTCTCCAGAAACAACCGTTTTCCAGATTTCGCTGAGCGGGTTGCGGCGGGGGCGCTCAGATTTGCGCGCTGTTTCGAGCAAAGAACCGCCCAGGTTTTCTGCCATCTCGCCGACAGGGTTTGGATGGACCGAGCGAACCGTAATTCCAAATTCCCAGCAATATTGAAAATCAACGTCTACGGGCCGAAAGATCTTTTTACGCCGCAGCATTGCTTCCGCGCCTGAGGCGCGAACTAAGTAACACACCGCCCCGGCTGCCGGGTATTTATAGTCAACCATAGAAAGGCGGCCTAGAGGGATAGAGTTCCAGATCGGCTTCGGCCTGAAGTCGAAGAATTTTAAGACTGCCCAATCCTCTCGATTTCTCGCTGCAGCCAGCGCCGATCTGAAGCCATCGTCATCGAGGACCTTGAAATCATCTTCGCATACCAAGGCAAATTCTTCTCCATCGTCCAACATTTTAGCCCAGATACGCCGATGGCCAAGGTAGCAGGCTATTTCGCCGGGCGTCAGGCTACGTTTCATGCGCAGGACGTTGGCGAGCGGAGAGTAAGCAGCTTTCAAATCAGCATCTTGCAACGTCACGCCTTGGACTGGCTCCGGCGAAAGGTCTAGTCGCTCGCATTCGCGAAGAGCATTCAAGATACGGCTACCATTCGGTGGTTCAATTGTAAGAATGTATGTCTTCATCTCTTCGTCTTATATCTGTATTGGCCATTATAGCGCATTTCGAGCGCCGCCCGGCACTCACGGAGAGCAGTCTAGCTACCTAAAAGGCTCCTACGCGAAGCAGTCCTCCGCAGGCAAGTGCATAGGTTGTCCCACGTATTTGCGCGATAGGGAATTGCTCGCACAGTCATTGTAAATCGTGTTTGATAAACGGTTGTAACGCCTTTCCCTTGGTTTCGGGAGGCGTCAATTGTTCAAATACTACACCATAGTTCGGGTCGACTACGGTGGTTGCGCCCTCCCGCAACCAAATCTTCTAAATCATATCAATGCGTTAAATGCCGCCTTTGGGCGGTGTCTTGCGCTTCAGTTGGCCTGAAGGCAGACCCCATCCCTGCACTGACCGCAGCCAGCGCAGTGTGCCCCAGGCTCTCGTGTCGTGGGAGGCCGGGGCGTGCCGTTCCCCTGCAACCGAGATCAGACCGTGCGCATCAGCCGCAGGGCATCGTAGATTGCCGCGTGAGTATTGCGCGCGGCCACGGCGTCTCCGATGCGAAAGAGCTGGTAGACGCCGCTCGGGTTTCGCGTGACCGTTTGCGGCTGGCCGGCGATCAGGGCTTCGTAATCGACTTCGCCCTGATTGGTCGCGTCTTCGCGAAGATCGAAATAGATGTCGTCGAGCGGGCGGGTGCCGTGATTGACGACAACCTGATCGACCTGCCGCTCTCGGGTGAAGGTGCCATAATCGCTGCCGACGCTCGCGACCAAGCCGTTGCCGTCCTTCGCCACGCCCGTCAGTTTCCAGAGAACGGTGAAGGTCACGTCGCGGGCCTGCAATTCGCGCAAGGACGGGGTCAGGGACATCGCCATGACCTCGGAGGAGAAATTGCGGTCGCGCGTCATGACCTCGACCTTGGCACCGCTGGCGGCGAGGGTCTCGGCGGCCTGCAGGGCGGCGTAGTCGCCAGCGTCGTCATAGATCAGCACGTTGCTGCCGGGGCGGGCGTCGCCCGACAGGATGTCCCAGGATGAGACGACAAGATCGTCGCCTGCATCCAGCACTTCGGTATGCGGCAGGCCGCCGGTCGCGATCACCACGACATCGGGCTGTTCAGCGCGGATGGTGTCCGCGTCGGCATAGCTGTTGAACCGGAAACTCACACCGAGACGCTCGCACTCGGCGAACCGCCACTGGATCAGCTGGATCATCTCGTGGCGGCGCTTGGATTGCGCGGTCAGGCGCACCTGTCCGCCGGGATCGTTGGCGGCCTCATGCACGATGACCTCATGGCCGCGTTCGGCGGCCACCCGGGCGGCCTCGAGCCCCGCCGGACCGGCCCCGACGATGACCACGCGGCGCGGCGCATCGGCCTTGGCGATCTCATGGGGGACTTCCAATTCGCGCCCGGTCGAGGGGTTGTGCAGGCACAGTGCCATGCCGCCCTGATAGATCCGGTCGAGGCAGTAATTCGCGCCGACGCAGGGGCGGATGCGCTCTTCCTCGCCGCGCATGATCTTGGCGACGATATGCGGGTCGGCCATATGGGCTCGGGTCATGCCGACCATGTCGAGCTTGCCCTCCGCGATCGCGTGCCGCGCGGTGGCGACATCCTGAATCTTGGCGGCGTGGAAGGTCGGGAACTGGGTGGCGGCGCGGATTTCTCCGGCGAAATCGAGATGCGGCGCGCTGCGCATGCCCTGCACCGGGATCACGTCGGTCAGGCCCGCATCGGTGTCGATATGGCCCTTCACCACGTTGAGGAAATCGACCATGCCGCTGTCTTTCAGACGCTGCGAGATTTCCAGCCCCTCTGCGCGGGAAATGCCGCCGGGCTGGTCTTCGTCGCCGGTGTAGCGCACGCCCACGATGAACTCGTCGCCCACCCGCGCGCGGATCGCCTTGAGCGTGTCGAAGGTGAAGCGCAGACGGTTCTCCAAGCTGCCGCCATAGGGGCCGTCCAGATCGTTGGTCAGAGGCGACCAGAACTGATCCATCAGGTGGCCATAGGCTTGCAGCTCGATCCCGTCGAGCCCTGCCGCTTTCATCCGTTCGGCGGCGTCGGCATAGTCCTCGATGATGCGCGCGATGTCCCAATCCTCGGCCTTCTTCGGGAAGGCCTTGTGCGAGGCCTCGCGTTCATGGCTCGACGAGACGACCGGAAGCCAGTCGGCCTTGTCCCAGCGGGTGCGACGGCCGAGATGGGTCAGCTGGATCATCACGGCGCAATCGTGCTCGTGGCAGGCATCGGTCAACTCTTTCATCCAGCCGACGACCTCGTCTTTCCACGCGAGGATGTTGTTGAAGACCGGCGGGCTGTCGCGGGCAACAGAAGCAGAGCCCGCGGTCATCGTCAGCGCCACGCCCGCGCGCGCCCGCTCGACATGATAGGCGCGGTAGCGATCCTTGGGCATCCCGTCCTCGGGGTAGGCGGGCTCGTGGCTCGTGATCATCAGGCGGTTCTTCAGCGTCAGATGCTTGAGCTGATAGGGCTGCAGAAGCGGATCACTGGACATGGGCGGACTCCTTGAGGTCGGGTCTTGAGGGCAGGGGGCTGTCAGGCGTCGATCGAGACGTCGCCGATCGGGTTCGAGCAGCAGGCGAGAACGTAGCCTTCTTCGATCTCGTCATCGGTGATGCCGCCATTGTGGACCATGTGGACCTGACCGCCCTTGGTCTTGATCTTGCAGGTGCCGCAAACCCCGAAGGTGCAGCCCGACGGCAGCGGCACGCCCGCAGCTTTCGCGGCGGCGAGCAGGGTTTCGGTCTCCTTGATCTTCGCGGTCTTGCCGGATTTGGCGAAGATGACCTCGACCGCGGCATCCTCGTCGGGGGTCACGTCGTCTTCGGGCTCGACGGGGCGGTCGGCGATCGGGGCGTTGAAGCTCTCCTGATGGTAGTGGTCCATGTCGAACCCCAGACCGGTCAGCGCCTCGCGCACCGCGCGCATAAAGGGTTCGGGGCCGCAGCAGAACACCTCGCGCTCGAGATAATCGGGGGCTGCGAGACCGAGGATCAGCTGGTTCAGCTGCCCTTTGATCCCGGTCCAGGGCGCGTAGCGGTCCTGTTCCTCGACCACCCAGGTCAGCGCGATGCCCGGCAGGCGCGAAGCCATATGCTCCAGCCGCTCGCGGAAAATGATCTCCGACGGACGACGCGCGCAGTTGATGAAAACGATGTCCGGGTCGCTGCCCGCATCATAGAGTTGCGTCGTCATCGACATCATCGGGGTGATGCCGGAGCCGGCCGAGATGAACAGGTATTTCGACGCCGGATGAACGACGTTCGAGAACATCCCCGCCGGTCCCAACGCCTTAATCCGCATGCCTGGGCGCAGATTGTCGAGCATCCAGCGCGTGCCAAGCGAGTCCGGTTGCGCCTTCACTGTGACGGTGAGCGAGGTGGGGCGCGACGGCGAGGAGGAGATCGTGAAAGTCCGGTGCAGCGGGCCGCCCGCCACCGGCAATTCCAGCGTCACGAACTGCCCGGCATTGAAGTGAAACAGCGCCCCCGAGGGCGGACGAAAGGTGAAGCTCGCCGTATTCGGGGCCTCGGGCAGGAAGTTGACGCATTCCAGCGGTTCGTCATCGGTCCAGAACTGAAGGAGCGGTTGAGCATTTGCAGCCATGAGCCTACTCCGCCGCGACGCTGCGCGGGGCAAGCGCGCGGGTCATGGTGTCGGCATACCAGTCGACGAACTGGATCACGCCGGACTCCCAGTCCGGGCTGTAGGGGCCCGGCGTATAGGCGGGAGAGTTGATGCCGCGCTGGTTGTCCTCGACGATCTCGCGGTCCTGATCGTTGGTGGCGATCCAGACTTCGGTCAGGCGCTGCAGATCGTAATCCACGCCTTCGACCGCATCGCGATCCACGATCCAGCAGGTCGTCACCTCGGTTTGCGTGGGGCTGATCGGCATGACCCGGAAGGTCAGCGTGATGTCGGGCAGGAAGTGGTTCCAGGTCGACGGGTAGTGGAATTTCAGCAGCGATCCCGCATCGGGCAGAGCGACGCGGCCAAGCGGACGCCGCGCTGCCGCCTGACCGTCCATCGTGTAGCTGACCGCATTGTCCTGCAGCGGCATCCGCGCCAGACGGTATTGGCCGTCGCCACCCAGACGGAATTGCGCCGGTGCGCCCGCCGCCTCGCAGCGGTCGAAATGCCCCTGAAGCCGGGGCGAGATCGAGCCATCGGCGGAGACGCCCGCGACTTCCGGGTCGAGCGGGAAGGAGTTGCAAAGCTCGGGGTGGTTGCTCGAGCAGTGATAGCATTCGCGGTTGTTTTCCCAGACCAGCTTCCAGTTGCCTTCCTCGATGATCGACGAGGTGAAGGCGACCTTGCCCCGGTGCAGGTCGTGGACCTCCAGATAGGGGCGCGCCATGGCCGCGAAGGCTTCGAAATCCGGGGCGTCATCGGCCAGACAGATATAGATCAGCCCGCAGAGATCGCGGGGCTGAACCGCGTGCAGGCGATGTTCTTTCGGGTCGAACTCCGGCCCCATCTCGCGCGCCCAGAGCAGGCTGCCATCGAGATCGTAGGCCCATTGGTGATAGGGGCAGACGAGCTTGGCCACGCGCCCGCCGGACGACTTGCACAGGATCGAGCCGCGGTGGCGGCAGGTGTTGTGAAAGCCCCGGATCTCGCCGTCGCTGCCCTTGACCAGAATGACGTCATAAGCCCCGATCTTCAGGCGCGCGTAGTCGCCGGTCTTGACCAGCTGGCAGGCCGGAATCGCATAAAGCCACTCGCGGTAGTAGATATGCTCGAGATCCTCCTCGAAGATGCCCGGGTCGGTATAGAAAGCCCGGTCGAGCGAATATCCGGGTTTGCGATGTGCGAGCAGATCGGCAAGAGGAGGTGTCACGGGCGCGGCCTTTCCTATCCAAGCGTGATTTCACCTCATTTCAAATTTGCTTTTTCGTGTCTCTCAACGTCATAAATACTCATCCCGAATGAGATTATCTCATCCGAGGCATATTTCGACACGGAATGGTTCGAAACCGACATCATGCAGCGCCCCTATGATCTTCCCTCGCTTAGCTCACTGAATTGTTTCGAGGCTGCTGCCCGAAAATTAAGCTTCAAGGCGGCGGCGTCAGAGCTGAACGTGACGCCGACCGCCGTCAGCCATCAGATTCGGGCGCTCGAGACGGAGCTTGGTCAGCAGCTTTTCCGCCGCCAGCATCGCGGCGTCGAATTGACCGAGGCCGGGGCCTATCTTTTCAACGCCGTGCAGCGCAGCTTCGAGGCGATATCGGACGTGGTCCGGGATATGCGGGGGCCCATCGCGGAGGACGACGTGATGGTGCTGGCCTCGACCGCGGTCAGCTCTTTGTGGCTCACTCCCAAACTGACGGAATTCTGGCTGAACCACTCGGATATCAACGTCTCGCAGATCGTGAGCGACGCGGTGGATTTGGAAGCGACCGTCGATCTCAGCTTGCATTACGGCGAGTTTCCCGAGGGGGACGAAAGCTGCACGCAGCTTTTTCAGGACCGTATCTGCGCGGTGGGCTCGGAGGCTTTTGCTGCGCGCTATGCCATCACCTCCGCGCATGACTTGCACCGCGTCCCGCTGATCCACATCACGCGCGAGCGCCATCGCTGGACCGAATGGCCCGATTGGCTGTCCGAGCTCGGCGCTCCGCAGCCGACCGGCAAACGGATCACCGTCAACAATTACATGATCGGGCTGCAAATGGCGAAGGAAGGCGTGGGGGCTCTGCTTGGCTGGGACGGTCTGGTCGGCCACCTGATCGAGGCCGGAGAGCTCGTCGCGCTCGGGTCAGAAAGCGTGGTGTCGCCACAGTGCTTCTACATCAAGGTTCACCGTCGCGCGTCGGCGAAAGCAAAGAAATTCCGCGACTGGCTGGTCGCGCAGAGCGTCACGAAGGCGGATGGCTGATCGGAGACTGCCGCGAGGGTTCGCTCGCGTCGAACGCATCGCACAGGCATTTGCCACGTCCCTAGGCGCTCAGGCGTGAAGGTTTAGGGCCGGGGGGCACCGCCCGTGAGCGGTCGCGCCGACAAAGAAGGCTCAGAGGCCGCAACGGTCAGGTTTTGCTCTCTTCCGTTTCCTCTGCGACTTCGGGATCGTTGTAGTCGTTGGGGTCGAAGTCGTCAGGGTCGAACGCGTCCTCTTCTTCCGCGATGCCGGTCACGTAGGAGGTTCCCGTTTCTTCATCGAAGATCAGACCGTAGTTCGCGCGTCCCTCCGATCTGAACCGGAGAAACTCGTGAATGCCCGCGTAGAGAGCGACGAACACGAAGGGCAAGAGTATCACTGCAGCAAGTATCTGAGCGCTGATGGCGGACCTCCTCCGGGCTGAACAGCAAAGGCGGATTGTCTGTGGCTGCAAGCCGGGTCAATGAAACAGCAGGCTAACATCATCTGGATGCAGGTTCGAGCACTCGGGCGTTCAGTGTGACCTGCATCTGAGCAAAAAGATGGGTCAGCGGACCGTCGAGGTCAAGGCTGGGCGCGGGCAGGGCCTGCGCTTTCGCACCCCGCGTCGACTGCCGGAGCCCCCCACCGTCTCAGGCGTCGACGGGTTTCACCTTGGGTGGGATCGGGGCCCCGGACGGGTCGATCCCGTGCTTCTGCAACGCCTTGTGCATGTAGCTGCCGCGCCGGGGGCGGTTGTTCTCGGCCTCTTCCAGACGGGGCTTCATCCGACGCGCCCACATATGCACCGCATAGGTCTCGTCGGTCAGGAAATCCGTCTCCACGTCGAAGCGCGACATGATCATCTTGTTCCGGTTCTTGAACGGGATCGGATAGAAGGCCTGTTGCGAGAGCGCATGGTCCCATTCGCCGGTCTCGCGCAGGAAGTGGCTCAACGCGGCAGGGCCGGTCAGCCCCCATTCCTGCTCGGAGAAATGCACCGGTTCGCCGCGGTCGCGGGCTGCGCGCAGTTCCTCTTGCTGTTCTTCTTTCAGCCATGGCCCGATCGCATAGGGGTCGGCCACGAAATCCAGCAGCCCGCGCAGCGTCTGCGACTCCGCAGGCAAGCGCATCACCGCGTTGCAGATCAGGTGCGGCTTCTCCAGCCCGAAGACGTAATCATCTTTGAAATCGAAGGGTTTCACGCAAAGCACATCGGCATCGACCCAGATGTAATCGGTCTTCTCCATCAGATGCAGGCGCCACAGATCGGCATGGATCGCGGGGCTGCCGGTGCGCTTGTGGCGGATGATTTCGTCGCCCGGAAAGATCTCGCGCGCGTCGCGCAGCGTCACGCCGGGCGGGGCGTTCGGGATCAGGTTGTAGCAATAAAGCAGCGTGTCATGGCCGGCATCGACGAAGGATTTCAGGCTCAGCTGTTCGAGCCAGGACAGGCGGTCTCCGATCCACAGGGTCGCGATCGTCGGCAGTTGGGACAAGGGTAGGCTCCTGTTTGGAAAGGTCTTTCGCGGCGGTCAGGCTGCGTGGGGGCGGTATCCGGTAAGTTCGGTGGAGACGTCGGGCGTCCAATGGGCGCGAGAATGCACGAAATCTCGTTCACAATATGACGGGTTCGACCCACTCCGCATCCTGCGGCTCAGGCCACGTTCTGCGCTCCGCTTCCCTGTTGCCATAAATGTGCCCGATCTCTTTGGTTTTTCTTATCTCGCATTCGCCGTGACGATAGCACCAAACCATCCGTATGTAATTGATCGGCGCAAGAAAAAATGTCAGACCTCAACCGATCCCGAGCAGGAAAAAGCGATCTCGATGGCCGATGATTTCGAAGACGACGCCGCAGGGGGCGAAACCGGGCTCGAGGAGAAGCTGCCCGATTGGTATCGCGAGATTTTTCCCGCCGGTCCCCGCGACGGCTTCTATGAAAAGCTCGGGGCTCATGCGCTGATCCATGTCGCGCGCGATCCGGCCACGCTGGTCGTGACGTTCGATAACCTCTCGGATGCGGGCTATCCCGGCTATGACATCCGGCCATGGGCCGAGAAATTCATCCGCGATAATGCCTGGAGCCATCTTGGCGTGGTCGCGCAAGGCCCGACATGGTTTCGCGACGCGCGGCTGATCGCCCGGATGGAGGCTTTGCGCGATCAGGGTTTTTTCGAAGGATACGCGCGGGTCGTGATGACGGGCACCTCGATGGGCGGCTTCGGCGCGCTGGCCTTCGCCGATCTGGCGCCGGGCTGCGACGTGGTGGCCTTCAGCCCACAGACGACGCTCGCGCGCGATCTGGTCCCGTGGGAGCGGCGCTTTGCGCGGGGGCGCGATCAGGACTGGTCGCTGCCGCGCTCGGATGCGGCGGAGCATAGTGGTGCGGCGGCCAGGGTCTGGGTGATCTGCGATCCGTTCCTGCAAGAGGATATGCGACAGGTCGGGCGTCTGCCGCGCGATAACGTCACGCTGCTCAAGGCATTCGGGCAGGGGCACAAGACGGCGCTGGTGCTGCGCCGGATGGAGCTTCTGAAGGCGGTCATCGCGCGCGCGGTCACGGGCGAGCTGAGCGAGGATTGGTATTATCGGTCGACCCGAGGCCGCAAGGATATCTACCTTTACCGCAAGGTGATGGAGGACCATCTCGCCAGCCGCGGCAAGGAACATCGCATCCCGCGTCTGGTCGCGGCCTTCAAGGCGCGCAGGCAAGCGCAAAGACAGGCGCGCGCTGCGGCGACCTCGCCCGGATCATAACGCCTTTTGAGGTGTAATACGCCGGGGCAGGGCGGCTTGCCCGCGCCTCAGCGTGTTGTCGCCTCGCGCAGCCGGGCGGCCTCATGCATCATCGCGGTCAGCCGGGCGACTTCGGGACGCTCGGTCATCTCGTGTTTCATCGTCAGCCCGACCGCGCCCGACATGAACTGCGCGCCCAGCGGCAGGCTCACCAGAAGCCCCGAGGCCAGTTCGCGCGCCACCACGCCGCGCGAGATGAACCACAGCATATCCGACCCTTCCAGAAGCCCGAGCCCGGTCGCGAGCGAGACAGTCTCGATCGGGCAGCGCGGCTCGGTGATGCCTTGTGCGCCCAGATAATCGTCGACGATGCGCCGGATGATCGCGCCGCGCGTGGGCAGGATCACGTCGCATTGGCGCAGCGCCTCGGGGGCGGGGCTGTTCGCGAAAGGATGGCCCGCGCGCGCCGCGAGGATGACCTCTTCCTCATAGAGGAAATCGAAGCGCAGCCCCGGCATGTCCCCCGCCGCTGGCATCCGCCCGATCATCAGATCCAGCGCACCCGAGCGGATCCGGTCGAGCAGATACAGGTTCGGCCCGGTGCTGATCGAGAGCCGCATGCCCGGATGGGCACGGCTGAAGTCGAGCGCGACGCCCGGAAAGATCGAGCCCGCCACGGTCGGCAGCGCGCCCACATTGATCACGTCGCCGATCCCGTCGCCGCTCAGCGCAGCGGCGCCTGCCTCAAGCTCCTGCAACGCCTGAATCGCATGACGGCGAAACGCCTCGCCCGCAGGGGTCACCGTCAGGCGCCGCCCGCGCCGCTCCAGAAGCGCGCCGCCCAGCATCGCCTCCATCTCGGAGAGGGTTTTCGACAAGGCAGGCTGTGAAATCCCCTGTTTACGTGCCGCAGCCGACACGCCGCCCGCCTCGATCGTGTCGAGAAAGGCGCGGATGTGCCGCAGCTTGAGACCTTTATGCATAGCCATGGGGTTATGGATTAACGTGCATTTTATATTTGGCTCAAGCGAAAACTTCAGAAAAGATTATGGTGGGAGGAAGAGGATGCACGCACTTATTTGCGACTGGGGCCATATCCATTACCGCGAAGACGGTGTGGCACAGGGCGTTCCGGTTATATGTCTGAACTCGCTGGGCACCGATCTACGGATGTGGGATGGGCTTGTCGCCCCGCTCTCCGGCTATCGTCTGGTGCGCATGGACAAGCGCGGCCACGGGCTGAGCGCGACCTCTGACGCCGCCCCCACGATCACCGATCTGGCGCGCGATGCGCTGGCGGTGGCCGATCATCTGGGCATCGAGCGGGCGGTTTTCGTCGGCTGTTCGATCGGCGGCATGATCGCGCAGGAGATCGCGCGGATCGCCCCTGAACGCGTGCGCGCGCTGGTGCTCAGCAACACCGCCGCGAAGATCGGCACCGAAGAAAGCTGGGCCGAGCGGATCGCCACCCTGGAAAGCCAAGGCCTGCCCGCGATGGCGCAAGGCGTGATCGAGCGTTGGTTCGGCCCCACCTTCCGCGCCCATCCCGATTGCGCGCTTTGGGTGACGGAGGTCGCGCGCACCGACGCCAAGGGCTATGCGAATTGCTGCGCGGCGCTCGCCGGGGCCGATCTGCGCGACGCGCTGCCCGAGATTTCCGCCCCGACGCTGGTGATCGCGGGCAGCCATGACGGCGCGACCCCGCCCGAGCAGGTCATGGAGATGGCCGCCGCCATTCCCGGCGCGCGGGCCGAATTGATTGAAGGCGCGGGGCATATTCCCGCAATCGAGGCGCCCGAGCAACTGGCGCGCCTCATCACTGAATTTCTGAAGGAGCATGAGCGTGTCTGAGCGATATGAAGCAGGGATGGAAACGCGCCGTCGCGTATTGGGCGACGCCCATGTCGACCGCGCCGATGCGGGCAAGACCGAGTTCGACGCGCCGTTTCAGGAATTCATCACCGAAGGCGCCTGGGGCTCGGTCTGGTCGCGGCCCGACCTGACGCCGCGCGAACGCTCCATCGTGACGATCGCGCTTCTGGCAGCGCAGGGCAATCACGAGGAGATCGCCATGCATACCCGCGCCACCGTCAACACGGGTGCCTCCCCCGAGGACCTGCGCGAAGCGATGCTGCATGTCGCGGTCTACGCGGGCGTGCCCCGCGCCAATCACGCGATCAAGATCATCAAGGAAACGCTGAAGGAGATGGGCCAATGACCGGTCGTTTGATCCCCCGCGAGGCCGGTATCCATCCGCCTCTCTTCACGCCAGCCTACAAGACCTCTGTGCTGCGCAGCCCAGAGCGCGCGCTGATCTCTTTCGACAGCTCGCCCAGCGAGGAGACCGGGCCGACCTTCGGCCATATGAAGCTCGGCGCGCTCGATAACGACCTTCTGCTGAACTACGCGCGCCCCGGCGCCAGCGCCATCGGCGAGCGGATCATCGTGCACGGTCGGCTTCTGGACGAGAACAACCGGCCGATCCCGAACGCGCTGATCGAGATCTGGCAGGCCAATGCGGGCGGGCGCTACCGCCACAAGAAAGACGGCTATCTGGCGGCGCTCGATCCCGATTTCGGCGGTTGCGGGCGCACGATCACCGGCGAAGACGGCTCCTACGCGTTCCGCACCGTGAAGCCCGGCGCCTATCCGTGGCCCAACGGCCCGAACGAATGGCGCCCGGCCCATATCCACTTCTCGATCTTCGGCCACAGCTTCGGCCAGCGTCTGATCTCCCAGATGTATTTCGAGGGCGACCCGCTGATCGCACGCTGCCCGATCGCACAGACGATCCCCGACAAGGCCGCGCTCGACCGGCTCGTCGCGGCGCTCGACATGAGCGAGACGAAACCGATGGACGCGATTGCCTACCGCTTCGACATCGTGCTGCGCGGCCACCGCCAGACCCATTTCGAAAACCGCCCGGAGGGATTGTGATGGTGCAGAAATTCGACAAGCCGATCCTGACGCCCTCGCAAACGGCAGGGCCTTACGTCCATATCGGTCTGGCTCCCGAAGCCTGCGGCATCGAGGATGTGCCCTTCGAGACGCTGGGCCGCGAGATCGCCGGGCCGGAGGCGAAAGGCGACCGGATCAAGATCACCTGTCGCGTCGTCGACGGGGGCGATCTGCCGCTGCGCGACTGTCTCGTCGAGACCTGGCAGGCTGACGCCGCCGGTATCTATCCGGGGCAGGAGGGGGCCGACCCGGCTGTCTCCGGTTTCGGCCGTGTTCCCGCCGATTTCACCACCGGCGAGATCACCTTCGAGACGATCAAGCCCGGCGCGATTGCGCTTTCGGGCGACCGCAAGACGCCGCCGCATATCTCCTTCTGGATCTTCGCGCGCGGGATCAATCACGGGCTCCATACCCGGATGTATTTCCCCGAGGACGACCTGTCGGGCGACCCGCTTCTGGCGCGGATCGAGCATCGCGACCGGATCGCCACGATGGTCGCCGAAGCGACCGGGCCGGGCGAATACCGCTTCGAAATCCGTCTGCAAGGTGCAGGCGAAACCGTCTTCTTCGATATCTGAGCCATGACCCAGGACCCTTGCATCATCTGTGTCGCGATCACCGGCTCCGTGCCGCAGCAATCCGACAACCCCGCTGTGCCGATCACGATCTCCGAGCAGATCGAGTCGACGCAGGCCGCGTTCGAGGCGGGCGCGACCATCGCGCATTGCCATGTCCGCAATGAGGACGGCTCGCCGAGTTCCGACCCCGACCGCTTCGCGCGGCTGATGGAGGGGCTGCACCAGCATTGCCCCGGCATGATCGTGCAGCTCTCGACGGGTGGGCGCTCCGGCGCAGGCAAGACGCGCGGCGGGATGCTGCCTTTGCGGCCCGACATGGCCTCGCTTTCGGTCGGGTCGAACAACTTCCCGACGCGGGTCTATGAGAACCCGCCGGATCTGGTCGACTGGCTGGCTTCCGAGATGAAGACCTACGACGTGCGCCCCGAGATCGAGTGTTTCGATCTCAGCCACATCTTTCAGGCCGCGAAACTGGTCGGCGACGGGCGGCTGCCCGCGAATGTCCATGTACAATTCGTCATGGGCGTGAAGAACGCAATGCCCGTCGACCGCGCGGCCTTTGATTTCATGCGCGAGACCCGTGCGCGGGTGCTGCCCGAGGCGACATGGTGCGCGGCGGGTGTCGGGCCGGGGCAGGCGATCGTCAACCAATGGTGCATCGAGACCGGCGGCCATTGCCGCACCGGGCTGGAGGACAACATCCGGCTTGATCGGGACACGCTCGCGCCCTCGAATGCGGCGCTGGTGCAGCGCACGGTCGATCTGTGCGAAAAGGCGGGCCGTCCGGTTGCCACATGGCAGCAGGCGCGCGAGATCCTCGCGCTGCCGATGAAGGGGGCCGCATGAGCCTGTCGCCCCTCGACAACCCGCTCTGGTCCGGTCTCTACGGCGATCCGGAACTGGGTGCGATGCTTGGCGATGCTGCGCTGCTGGCTGCAATGGTGCGTGTCGAGGTGGCATTGGCCGAGGCTTGCGCCGCCGAAGATGTCGTGTCCGAGGCTGCCGCTGCCGAGATTGCGGAAAAGCTGCATGGATACCAGCCCGATCCCGCCGCGCTGGCCGCAGGAGCCGCGCGCGATGGCGTGCCGGTTCCGGCGCTGCTGAGCGATCTGCGCGGCAAGCTCTCGGAAGAGGCGGGGCAGGCGCTCCATTGGGGAGCGACATCGCAAGACATTATCGACAGTGCGACGGCGCTTCTGATGACGCAGGCGCTTGCCGTGATCGCGGCGCGGCTGCGGCGCGTGATCCGTGTGACCGGCGCGCTGGCCGGGCGCGAGGCCGAGACGGTGATGGCCGGGCGCACTCGCAGCCAGATCGGCCTGCCGGTGACCTTCGGCGCGCTGGTGGCGTCCTGGGGGCAGCCGCTGATCGACGCGGCGGCGCGAATGGCCGTGATGCAAGGCGCGGGCCGGGTCTCGCTGCATGGCGCGGTCGGTACCGATGCGGCGCTGGGCGACAAGGCGCAGCCGGTGCGCAACCGCGTGGCTGCGGCGCTGGGCTTGCAGGCCGAGGATCAGCCGTGGCACAGCCGCCGTGACGCGATGGCCGCGACCGGCGCGCAAGCGGTTCTGCTGACCGGTTCGCTGGGCAAGATCGGCACGGATGTGGTGACGCTCGCGCAATCGGGGATCAACGAGGTGCGGATCGCGGGCGGTGGCTCGTCCACCATGCCGCATAAATCGAACCCCGTGGCCGCCGAGGCGCTGGTGGCACTGGCACGTCACACCGCGCATCTGCAGGTAAGCCTCTTCGAATCCGCGCTGCATGGTCAGTTCCGCGACGGCGCCGCCTGGGCGCTGGAATGGATGAGCCTGCGCCCGATACTCGTGGCCTGCGGCGCGTCGCTGCGCCTCGCCGGAGAAATGCTGGACGGGCTCGAGGCCGACGCGCCCCGAATGCGCGCCAATCTCGAGGCGGCGGGGTTCGGCCCTTACGCCGAGCGCGCGATCTTCACGCTCGCCAAGACGCTGCCGCGCAACGCGGCGAAGACAGCGGTGCAAGAGGCGATGGCCGCACCCGACCCGGCGGCGGCATTGCTGGCCGCCCATCCCGAACTCGACGGGGACACCCTGACCGATCCGCTTCTCGCGGCAGGGCAGTCCCCGGCGCAGGCGCGCGCTTTCGCGCAGCGCTGCAATGACCTTTGCGGAGGAGACGCATGAAGACCCAAGTCGCTATCATCGGTGGAGGCCCGGCCGGGCTGCTGCTGTCGCAATTGCTCGACCTGCACGGGATCGAGAGCGTCGTGCTGGAACGGCGCTCGCGGGACTACGTGCTGTCGCGGATCCGGGCCGGGGTGCTCGAACAGGGCACCGTCGATCTGCTGCGCGCCGCCGAAGTGGGAGCGCGGATGGACCGTCAGGGCGAAATCCATGACGGGGTCGAAATCTCGTGGCATGACGAGCGGCTCAATATCGACATCAAGGACCTGACGGGCCGCGGCGTGATGGTCTATGGCCAGACCGAGGTGACGCAGGACCTGTACAACGCGCGTGACGAGCGCGGCGGCACCGTGCTGCACGAGGCCGAGGTGACCGCAATCGAGGGGATAGAAGACGACGGCGTCACCGTGCATTTCACCCATGAGGGCGAAGCGAAGACCCTGACCGCCGATTTCGTGGCGGGCTGCGACGGGTTCCACGGGCCGTCGCGCAAGGCGATCCCGGAAAGCCATCGTCAGGAGTTCGAGCGCGCCTATCCGTTCGGCTGGCTCGGCCTTCTGTCGGAGACGCCGCCTGCCGCGCCCGAGCTGATCTACGCGGCCCATGATCGGGGCTTTGCGCTGTGTTCGATGCGCTCGCCCACGCTGAGCCGCTATTACGTGCAGGTCGCGCTCAGCGAGAAGCTGGAAGACTGGCCCGCCGAGCGGTTCTGGGACGAGCTGCGCACCCGCATCCCGGCCGATGTGGCCGAGACGCTGGTCACCGGCGAGCCGCTGGAGATGTCGATCGCGCCGCTGCGCAGCTTCGTCTCCGAGCCGATGCGCCACGGGCGTCTGTTCCTGGCGGGCGACAGCGCCCATATCGTGCCGCCGACCGGCGCGAAGGGCCTGAACCTCGCGGCCTCGGATGTCTATTATTTGCACCGCGCCTTCGATCGGTTCTACAACCACGGCACGTCCGAAGGGCTCGACGCCTATTCCGAGACGGCGCTGTCGCGGGTCTGGAAATGCGAGCGCTTCTCGTGGTGGATGACCTCGATGCTGCACGATTTTCCGGAAACGGGGGCGTTCGAGCGCCGGATGCAACGCGCGGAGTTCGAGTATCTCCAGATGTCGGAGACCGCACGCAAGAGCTTTGCCGAAAACTACGTGGGCCTGCCTTACTGACAGGCCGAACCGCCCCCGCGCGAGGGGCACAAAGGGAGGAAATAACGATGAAATTTACGAAACTACTGGGGCTGAGCGCCGCGGCCATGCTTTGGGCAAGCGGGAGCTTCGCACAGGAGATCACCCTCAAGCTGCACCATTTCCTTGGCGCCAAGGCGCCGGTGCAGACGCAGATGCTGGAGCCCTGGGCCAAGCGCGTCGAGGAGCTTTCGAACGGCAAGGTCAAGATCGACATTTACCCCGCGATGACACTGGGCGGCCGCCCGCCCGAGCTGGTGCAGCAGGCGCGTGACGGCGTGGTCGATCTGATCTGGACGCTCAACGGCTACACGCCCGGTCTCTTCCCGCGCACCGAGGTGTTCGAACTGCCGACCGTCTTCAACAACGACCCGGCCGCGACCAACCTCGCGATGCGCGACATGTTCGATAAGGAACTGAAGCAGGAATACGAGGACAAGGGCCTCGAAGTGATGTTCCTGCACGCCCATGCGGGCAACGGCATCCATACCGTGGATACCCCGGTTCACAGCCCCGCCGACGTGAAGGGCATGAAGCTGCGTACGCCGTCGCGCACGGGGGCTTGGGTGATCGAGGCGCTGAACGCGCAGCCGGTCGCGATGCCGGTGCCGGAACTGCCGCAGGCGCTCTCGAAGAAGGTCGTCGACGGTGCGCTGATCCCGTGGGAAATCATCCCCGCGCTGAAGCTGCAGCAGCAGACCCAGTACCAGATCGAAGGTCAGGACCATTGGCGTCTGGGCACCTCGATCTTCCAGGTGTCGATGAACAAGGCGAAATGGGACAGCCTGCCCGATGACGTCAAGGCGGCGTTCCGCAAGGCCTCCGACGAGGCGTGGCTGAAGCAGGTCGGTGATATCTGGCGCACCAGCGACAATAACGGGATCAAGGCCGCCGAAGCGGATGGCAACGAGCTGATCACGCTCTCGGCCGATGAGACCCAAGCCTTCAAGGATGCGATGCAGCCGGTCGTCACCCGTTGGGAAGACGAGGTGAAAGGCCAAGGCATCGACGGTCCGGCGCTGGTGAAAGAAGCCCGCGAGCTGACCGCTGAAGAAGAAAAGAACCTGGCGAGCCAGTAACCAACGGAGCGGCGACGATCATGCATTCTGCAACTGAGATTTTCTTGCGCAAGGCGATCTATGCCTGGGCCCTCGCCGGAGGCGGGGTGCTTGCAGCGATCGTCGCCGTAAACGTCTGGACCGTGGTGGGCGGCTTCATCGGGCTGCCCTTCGCGGGAGACTTCGAGCTGACGGAGATGGGGGTCGCCATCGCGGCCTTCATGTTCCTGCCTTACTGCCAACTCGCCGATCAGAACGTGACGGCGGACATCTTCACCTCGAAACTGAGCGCCGCCGTGCAGCGCCGCTTCTCGGCCATCGGCTCGGTGCTGGCGCTGGGCTTCGCGGCGCTTCTGCTGTGGCGGATGTATTTCGGGATGCTCGACCAGAAATCCTATTCGCTCGCCACCACGATCCTGCAGATCCCGGTCTGGTGGGCCTACCTTCCCGCGCTTGCTTCGCTGGCGCTACTTTTCATCGCCGCAGCGCTGAGCCTGCGGGACAACTGGACGGGGCGTGCCTGATGGACCCGATTACTCTCGGCCTGCTGGGCCTCGCCATTCTCGTGGGGCTCATCGTGATGCGTGTGCCCATCGCCTATGCGATGATCGTCGTGGGCGCTGGCGGCACAGCGATCATCAACGGCCCGGCGATCCTGCTGAGCCAATTGAAGACGCTCGCCTACGGCCAATTCTCGATCTATGACCTCTCGGTCGTGCCGATGTTCGTCCTGATGGGGGCGCTGGCCACCAAGACGGGCCTGTCGCGTGATATGTTCCGCGCCGCGAACGCGTGGTTCGGCTGGATGCGCGGCGGCACCGCGATGGCCTCGATCGCCGCCTGCGCGGGCTTCGGCGCGGTCTGCGGGTCTTCGCTCGCCACGGCCTCGACGATGGGCAAGGTCGCCCTGCCGGAGCTGGAGCGCTACAACTACTCGCCGGCGCTCGCGACCGGTTCGGTCGCCGCTGGCGGCGTGCTGGGCATCCTGATCCCGCCCTCGGTGATCCTCGTGATCTACGCGGTGATCGTGGAGGCCAACATCGTCACCATGTTCATGGCTGCGCTGATCCCCGGTCTGATCGCCGTCGTGCTGTTCCTGATGACCATCGCGATCTATGTCCGCCTCGTGCCGAGCGCGGGCCCCGCGCAGGGCGTGTCGGACAAGGCGGAGTTCTGGGCGGCCACGCGCGGCGTGCTGCCGGTGCTCGGCATCTTCGGCGTGGTGATCGGCGGCATCTATGCGGGCTTCTACAACCCGACGCCCGCTGCCGCGATCGGTGTCTTCGCGGTCTTCGTCTACGGGCTCTTCCGCGGGTTGATGTCGCGCGAGGCGATGCGCTCGTCGATCCTCGAGACGGCGGGCACCACGGGCATGATCTACCTGATCCTGCTGGGCGCCGAGCTGCTGAAGATCTTCATGTCGCGGGCAGGGGTGCCGCAGGCGGCTGCCGATATGGCGGTGAATTCCGGTTTGCCGCCGATGATGGTGATGGCGATCCTGCTGATCGCGCTGATCGTGCTGGGCTGCCTGATGGACTCGATGTCGATGATCCTGCTGGTGCTGCCCTTCTTCTGGCCGGTGCTGGTCGAGATCAATGGCGGGCTCTACCAGATGGCGGACGGCTCTGGCTTCGGCCTCTCGACCGACGAGCTGAAGGTCTGGTTCGGTATCCTCGCGCTTGTCGTGGTGGAACTGGGACTGATCACGCCACCGGTGGGGATGAATGTCTTCGTGATCTCGGCGCTGGCGAAGAACGTGCCGATGGGCACCACCTTCCGCGGTGTCTTCCCGTTCTTCCTGTCCGAGCTGGTGCGTGTCGCGCTTCTGCTGGGCTTCCCGGCGCTGACGCTGTGGCTGCCGCGGGTGCTGGGCGGCTGAGCGATCGTATGAACGGATGAAATAGAGCGGGGGGCGGAGACGCCCCCCGTTTCGCATTCAGCCCGAGCGCATCGGGGCGAGGGCCTTGTTCTCCACCCCGATCCTCACCCAGAGCATCGCCGCGTTGAGAACGGTGAACAGCACAGCGACCCAGAACAGCCCCAGCACCATCGGGGCCACGAAAATCTCCGCCACGACCAGCATGTAGTTTGGATGCGAGACGTATTTGAACGGCCCGCGCGCGACCAGCGGCTCGTCGAGGATGATGATCCGCGTCGTCCAGCGCGCGCCGAGGCTGGTGAGGATCCAGACGCGCAGCACCTGCAGCACCGCGAAGAGCGCGAGCCAACCGAGGTGAACGGGCTGACCGAGACCGAAGACGATCAGGCACAAGATCCACACGCTGTGCATCGCAACCATCACCGGGTAATGCGACGCGCCGACCTCATGGGCCCCGCGCGCCAGAAGCCGGGCGGTGTTGCGCTTGGCGATGACCAGCTCGCTCAGCCGTTGCACGACGATGAAAGCGAGGAACAGGAGGCTCGGGAGGACCATCAGGCGGCCTCCCTCTCGCTTTGGGCCGGGCCGACATGGAAGGGCAGGAAGGAAGCGGTGAAGCCGGGGCCGAGTGCGCAGCCCATCATCTGCCCGGTCTTGCCCGCGTCCAACACCGCCCGCATCACGAACAGCATCGTCGGTGCGGACATGTTGCCCGCCTCGCGCAGCACCGCGCGTTCGGCATCCAGAACGCCCTGTTCAAGATGCAGCGCGCCTTCGATCGCCTCCACGACCTTCGCGCCGCCGGGGTGGCAGACATAGCGGTCGATCTCGTCATGGTTAAGGTTCGCTGCCTTGAGCGCGCCATCGGCTGCCTCCGCGAACTCGGACGTGACGAAGCCCGGGATCGAGCGGTCGAAGATCACGCCGAAGCCGATCTCGTCCACGTCCCAGCCCATGATGTCGAGCGTGTCGGGCCATGTCTTCTGATGGCCTTGGCCAAGCGAGATTACCTGACCCGCGCCGGGCGCTTCGGTGCTGATACAGGCCGCAGCCGCGCCGTCCGCAAACAGCACGGCCGCCACGATATCGGCCTTCTGCATCCGGTCCGCGCGGAAAGACAGCGAGCAGGTTTCGACCACGACGAGCAGCACCTTCGCCCCCGGACGCCCCGCCGCGATGGATTGCGCCGTCGACAGCCCCGAGACGCCGCCCGCACAGCCCAGACCGAAAATCGGCACCCGCATGATGTCATTGCGAAATCCCATCTCGCCGAGAACCTGCGCCTCGAGCGAGGGCGTCGCGAGCCCGGTCGAGCAGACCGTGACCACGCAATCGACCTCCGAGCCCTGCCAGCCTGCGGTGTCGAGGGCCGCCTGCGCCGCGTCGACGAACAGCGCCTTCGCACCCTCCATGAAAGCCGCGTTGCGATCAGCCCAGCCGTGCGGCTCCGAGAACCAATCGATTGGCACGACCGAATAGCGCCGATCGATCCCGGCCGTGTCGAAGGTCTTCGAGAGCCGCTCGAATTGCGGGTAGGTCTCGCCGAAGATGATCTCGGCCCGCTCGCGCACTTCCGATTGCGCGAGGCAATGGGGCGGCAGGGCGGTGGAGAGACCGTGAAGATAAACTGACATGGCAATTCCTTTTCGCTGAAGGCTGATCCAAGTCAGTCCTCAAGGAAGCTTTGAAAAAATCGGGGGCGCGTCGGATTGCCCTTTAAGTCAACGGCCCGCAGATGGCTTTGGTTCAGCCGCAGGGGGAAGAAAGCGAGACCGGAGGGCGTGCTCCGCGCAGTTCAAGAACGTTGCGCATCTATCGAAAAAGATTAGTTTTTTTTGGGTTATTAATTGCGCGATTTTCGCTTGAAACACCAAGCTGTGATCCCTGGCCCGGGCGTGCGGGGGCTGTGACGAGCCGCCAGCATCGATCCAAGGTCCCCGCAGGATCGGCGCGCGTAAGCGTGTATTCAGCTTAAAGTCGCAGCGTAGGTATCTGGTTTTGCGACGTTTTTCAAATTTAGATTATTCCCAAAGGGGTACGCCAAGACTGCAACGCCGCGGCGCGGCACACGGCGACTTGAGGCCGAATTCGTGTTTCGAAACCGGTTTCGGCTTTACGAAACCGGTTTCGCGACCTTAGTCTTTCGCCATGGAGGAGATTCGCGACACCGATAAGAAGCCGTCCGCACCGGCGCCGCGCCGGGTGCGGATTTCTGATCTTGCGCAGGCTCTAGGCCTGACCAAGAGCACCGTGTCGCGGGCGCTCAACAATTATTCCGACATCTCTCCCGAGACCCGCGAGCGGGTGGCGCGCGTGGCCGCCGAAATGGGCTATGCGCCGATGCCCTATGCGCAGGCCGTGCGCACGGGGCGGGTGCGGGCGCTGGGTCTGGTGCTCGAACTCGACGCGCCGGACCGCTACGGGCCGTTCCTCACGGATTTCCTGGGCGGGATCACGCAGGAGGCCTCGCTCGAAGGCTGGACCCTGACGATCGCCTCGTCGAACTCGCGCGAGGAGATGGAGGACACGGTCACCCGGCTTTTGCAGGAGCACAAGGTCGACGGCTTCATCCTGCCGCGGACGCAGGTCGTGGACCCGCGGGTGAAGTTCCTGCAGGCAAAACACGTGCCCTTCGTGCTGTTCGGCCGCACTGGTCACGGCCAGCCCGATCCGGGCCTGTCGTGGTACGACGTGGATGGCGAGGGCGCGATGCGTGCCGCGGTCGCGCGGCTGGCGGGGTTCGGTCATCGCCGCATCGCCTTCGCCGGGTCGCACGCAAGCTACAATTTCGCGCTGCTGCGCCGAGACGGCTACCGCGACGGGTTGGAAGAGGCCGGTCTGCCTTTCGATCCCGCGCTCGAGCTGATGGAGATTTCCGACCGTTCGGAAGGGGCGCAGGCCGCGCGCGACCTGCTCGATCTGCCCGATCCCCCGACCGCGATCGTCTATTCCACCGACGCGACTGCGCTCGGGGCCTATGACGTGGCGCGCGAGCGGGGGCTGACGATCGGGCGCGACCTGTCGATCATCTCCTATGACGGTATTCCCGAGGGCCGGATGGTCGATCCGCCCCTCACGACATTCGCAGTCGACAGCCAGCACGCGGGCGCGCGTCTCGCGTCACTGCTGATCGCGCAGCTCCGCGGTGCGCCGCCCGGAGAGCTGACGGAATTGGTGGCGGCGCAACTGGAACCGGGAGGCTCCGACGGGCCGCCGGTCGACCCATAAGAGAAACGCAATCTACTGGGAGGAAAGTAAATGAAGCTAATTCGAGGACATAAAACGGCGATGCTGATGGGCTCGACCGTTCTGGCGCTGATGGCGGGTGCTGTCGCGGTGCAGGCGCAGACGATCAAGTTCTGGACCACCGAGGAACAGCCCGAGCGTCTGGCCAAGCAGCAGCAGATGGCCGACGACTTCAAGGCCAAGACCGGCATCACCGTCGACGTGATCCCGGTCACGGAAAGCGACCTGAACCAGCGCGCCACCGCGGCTTTCGCGGCGGGTGATCTGCCCGACGTGATCTACACGCCGCTGCAAAACGTGCTGCCCTGGACCGATGCGGGCATCGTCGACACGCTGGCGAGTTCGGACGTGGTCGACAAGCTCGATCCGGCGACCTTCGCACCCGGCGCGCTGAAAATGGTCGAGACGGATGGCGATTACGCCGCCGTGCCGGTCGATGGCTGGACCCAGATGATCCTTTATCGCAAGGACCTGTTCGACAAGGCGGGTCTCGCGCCGCCGACCGATTTCAAGTCGATCGAAGCCGCGCTCGACAAGCTCAACAATCCGCCGAGCATGTATGGCTTCGTCGCCGCGACCAAGGTCGACGAGAACTACATGAGCCAGATTCTCGAGCAGATTTTCCTCGCCAACGGCGTCTCGCCGGTGGGGCCGGACGGCTTCAAGCCGCTCGACGAGAAGAAGACGGTCGAGGTGCTGAACTTCTACAAGAAGCTGGCCGATGCCTCCCCGCCCGGCGAGAACTACTGGAAGCAGTCGCGCGAGCTGTATTTCGCGGGCAAGGCGGCGATGATCATGTGGTCGCCCTTCATCCTCGACGAGCTGGCCGGTCTGCGTGACAGCGCCCCGCCGATGATCAACGACGATCCGACCTCGACCGAGCTGTCGAAGGATACCGGCGTCGTGACCAACCTCGCGGGCCCGTCGAACCCCGACGGTGCGAGCTGGGCGGACCTGCGTTACTTCACCATCACCGCCGATGCCGACACCGAAGCGGCCGAGCAATTCGTCGATTACTCGATGAATGACGGCTACGAGCAGACGCTGTCGATCGCGCCGGAGGGCAAGTTCCCGACCCGTCGCGGCACCGATGCGGATCCGGAGAAGTTCACCAAGCTCTGGGCGACCCTGCCGGTGGGCGTAGATCGCAAGGCGCCGCTCAAGGATCTCTACGCGCCGGCCGTGGTCGACGAGATCACCAAGGGTCTCGACACCGCACAGCGCTGGGGCGTGAAGGACGGGCAGCTCGCGCTGGCCTCGAAGATGCTCAACAGCCAGGTCATCAACCGGGTTGTGCGCGACTTCATCGACGGCAACATCTCGGCCGAGGATGCGGTCGCGAAGATGAACGACGAGCTGGGCAAGATCAACTGATCCGACCTCTGGCCGGGGCAGGGCGGTTGCGCCTTGCCCCGGGACCAAAGCCCGCTCTGACTGCATGGATTGGAGACTGTCATGACTGACATATCGCCGCCCAAGGGGCGCGGCGCGCTTGCCCGTCGCGAGGCGCGCCTGGCCTGGGGCCTGCTGTTCCCGACCATCGCGATCGTGGCGCTTGTCGTGATCGTGCCGCTGCTGGCGATCTTCTGGATCTCCTTCAAGCCGGTGACGCTGGGCGATCTGCGTCCGGCCGAGATCCGCACACGGGTCGCGCTGCGCGACCGCGGCGATCAGGCGCTTCTGGAACTGCGCGTCATCAACCCCTCGCGCGAGCAGGAGATGCGCAATGCGGCGCTCAATGTGACCCTGCCTGAAGGCGTTGCGCTGACCGGCGATCTGCCTCAGGGCTGCGCAATGGACGGGCAAGACCTGTCTTGCGATTTCGGCACGCTTGAGGCCGGCGCGAACGAACGTTTCCGCGTCGATGCGCAGGTGACGGGGGACACCCGCGAGGCAGAGCGCGCGATGCGTGACGCCGAGGTCAAAGCGACCGGTCACGTCTCGAACGTTCTGACGAATTCCACCTTCACGCTCGACAACTTCCGCCAGCTCTTTTCGGGCAGCGAGTTCTGGAGCGTTCTGGGTATTACGCTGTTCTATACGGTCTTCGGCACGCTGGGCGCGCTGGTCGTGGGGCTGTTTGCGGCGCTGCTCCTGAACAAGAGCTTCCGCGGGCAGGGCATCCTGCGCGGGCTTTACCTCTTTCCCTATGTGGCCCCGGTGATCGCCGTGGCCTTCACATGGATCACGCTGTTCGATCCCTATTCGGGCTCCGCCAACGCGCTTCTGGTGCAGATGGGCGTGAGCGAAGGCGCGATCAACTTCTTCGGGGCCAAGCCGCTCGCACTCATCATGGTGACGGTGTTCGAGATCTGGCGCTATTTCCCGCTCTCGTTCCTCTTCATCCTCGCGCGGATGCAGAGCATCGACACGGATATGTATGAGGCGGCGGATATGGACGGGGCCTCGCCGTTCCAGAAATTCTGGTATCTCTCGATGCCGCAGCTGCTGGGGATCCTCTCGGTCCTGTTCCTGCTCCGCTTCATCTGGACCTTCAACAAGTTCGACGACATCTTCCTGCTCACCGGCGGCAATGCCGGCACGCGGGTCCTGACGGTCAATGTCTACGAACAGGCTTTCGCGGTGTCGAATATCGGTGCGGGTGCCGCGGTCGCCGTGGTGATCTTCGCCTGCCTTCTGGTCTTCTCGGGGCTGTTCTTCCGCACCATGAGCCGGGAGGAAGGGCTATGAAAATCCTGCATAAAGGCTATCTCACCGGGCCGATCATCGGGGCGCTCTGGGCGCTGGTCATGTCGGTCACGCTGGGGGTCGCGATCTCCTTTGCCACCGGCGCTGCGGCCAAGCCCGCTCTGATTGGGTCGCTGATCCTCGGCCTCGCGACCGGGTTTGCCCGCGTGCGCATCGCCAATCGCTGGGCTGCGGATGCGGTGGCGGTGATCGTGGCGCTGGCGCTGATGGCGGTGGGCCTCGGCGCGCTGCAATTCGACGACAGTTTCAACTTTGTCTGGCGCGTCGCGCTGAGCGTGGTGCTGGCGGGAGCGGTCTCGATCCCGCTCAACTCGATCCTGCGCGAGCTGCGGTTCGGTGCGCTCACCCGCCACCAGTTCGAGGATGCGGTGATCCGCTTCCTCACCGGCTTCGGCTACATCTTCTTCACCGCGATCGTGGTCATCCCGTTCTACGTGATGGTCATGACCTCGATGAAGTCGCAGCAGCAGCTGATGCTCAACCCGCTCGATTTCTCGATCGACCTGAGCCGGGGCTGGCACCTGTTCGACAGCTATTACGAGTTGATGACGCGGTTCCATTTCGGCCGCTACCTCTGGACGAGTTTCTATGTCTCGGTGCTGACCGTGCTGCTGACGCTGCTGTTTTCGGTTCCCGGCGCCTATGCGGTGGCGCGGCTGCGCTTTCGCGGGCAGAAAGTGTTCTCGCGCGGCATCCTGCTGATCTACATGGTGCCGATGATCGTGCTCGCGCTGCCGATCTACATCGCCTACTCGATGGTCGGTCTGCGTAACTCGATCCTCGGGATCGTCATGATCTACCCGGTCACCACGATCCCGGTCGCGCTTTACATGCTGCAGGGCTATTTCCGCGGCCTCCCTGTGGAGGTCGAGGAGGCGGGCCTGATGGACGGGCTCTCGCGGCTCAAGGTGATCTGGAAGATCACGCTGCCGCTGGCGCTGCCCGCGATGGCTTCCGTCGGGCTCTATGTCTTCATGATCGCATGGAACGAGTTCCTGCTCGCCTTCATGCTGCTCGACGATCCCAGCAAATTCACCCTCACGCGGGGCATTGCCTCGCTCAACTCCTCCGAGATTCCGCGCCAGCACCTGATGGCGGGCGCCGTCATCGCGACGGTGCCGATCATGGCGCTGTTCCTCGGGCTCGAACGTTTCATGACCCGCGGCCTGACGGCCGGCGCGGTGAAAGGATAAGATATGATGACCGAAACTCTGGCTGCCGCAGACGACTTCTCCGACCGGGATGCCGCGGCACGCGACATCCTCACCCAGAACGACCGGGGCGGCTATACGGTGCCGACCGACGGCCTCTATCCCTACCAGTGGAACTGGGACAGCGCCTTCGCGAGCCTCGGCTTCGCCGAGTTCGACCTGGACCGCGCCTGGCAGGAGATCGAGACGCTGTTCTCGGGGCAGTGGGACAACGGCATGGTCCCGCATATCATCTTCCACAAGCCCGATCCGGGCTACTTCCCGGGCCCCGACGTCTGGGGCTGCAAGGGGCCGATCGCGTCCTCGGGCATCACCCAGCCGCCGGTCGCGCTGAGCTTCGCGACGCGGCTTCTGGCGGCTGACCCGGAGGCAGGGGCGGCCCGTTTCGCCGCGCTCTATCCGAAGATGCGCAAATGGGCGGAGTGGTTCCTGAAATGGCGCCGCGACGAGAAGGGCGCGATCTTCGTGATCCATCCGTGGGAGTCGGGCCGTGACAACGCGCCGGACTGGGATGACGCGATGAGCGGGATCGACCCGCAGGACGTGGGCCATTACGAGCGCCGCGACACCCAGCATGTCGACGCCTCGATGCGCCCGACGAAATACGATTACGACCGCTATATCTGGCTGGTGCAGCGCGCCAAGGCCCTCGATTGGGATGATGCGAAAGTCGCCGAGGGCAACCCGTTCAAGGTGGCCGATCCGACGATGCATTTCATCCTGATGCGCGGCCTGCGCGACCTGCTGGCGGCTGGTGAGGCGCAGGATCTCGACACCGGCGACATGGCCACGCAGCTGGCCGAACTTGAAGCCGGTGCGGACGCGCTGTGGAACCCGGGCATGGGCTATTACGACAGCTACAACTGCAACAATGGCATCTGGTCGAACGCGCTGAGCAACGCCTCCTTCCTGTGCTGGTTCGGCGGGCTCGACGCGCCGCATATGGAGCAGCATCTGGCCCGTGTGCTCGATGCGGCCCCCTATGGCGTGCCCTCGCTCGCACCCTTCGATCCGCGGTTCGACGCCAAGCGCTACTGGCGCGGCCCGACCTGGGGGATGATGAACATGATGATCGGCGAGGGCGCCTCGGAGCGGGGCGTCGCGCTTGGCGAAGAGGTCCGCAAGCGCACCCGCGAGGTGATCGGGCGCTATGGCTTCGTCGAGTATTTCGACCCGATGACGGGCGCAGCCGCGGGCGGCAAGGCATTTACCTGGACGGCGGCCGTCTGGCTCGCCTGGGCCGGCAAGGAGGGGTGAAATGGGTTCGATCACGCTAAACGGTGTCGAGAAGTGGTTCGGCGACGTTCAGGTCATCAAGGGCATCGACCTTGAGATCAAGGATGGCGAATTCGTCGTCTTCGTAGGCCCCTCGGGCTGCGGCAAGTCCACGCTTCTGCGGATGATCGGCGGGCTTGAGGATACCTCGCGCGGGGCGATCGAGATCGACGGCGCGAATGTGACCGATCAGCCGCCCTCGAAACGCGGCCTCGCGATGGTGTTCCAGTCCTACGCGCTCTACCCGCATATGTCGGTGGCCGAGAATATGGGCTTTTCGCTCAAGATGGCGGGGGCCCCGCAGGAGGACTGGCGCGCCAAGGTCGACGAGGCGGCCGATATTCTGAAGCTGCAGAGCTTCCTCGACCGGCGGCCCAAGGACCTGTCGGGCGGCCAGCGTCAGCGCGTGGCGATCGGGCGGTCGATCGTGCGCGACCCGACGGCGTTCCTCTTCGACGAGCCGCTGTCGAACCTCGACGCGGCGCTGCGGGTGGAGATGCGGCTCGAGATCGCGCGGCTGCACCGCAACCTCAAGCGCACGATGATCTACGTCACCCACGATCAGGTCGAGGCGATGACGCTCGCGACCCGGATCGTCGTGCTGGCGAATAAGGGGATCGCGCAGGTCGGCACACCGCTGGAGCTTTATGAGCAGCCGCGCAACGAGTTCGTCGCGCAGTTCATCGGCTCTCCCGCAATGAACCTGCTGTCGGGCGAGATCACCGAGACGGGCGAGATGACCACGGTGAAACTCGATGGCGGCGGCATCGCACGCTCCACCATCTCGACGCGTCCCGAGGACCTGTCGCGGCGCGTGAAAATCGGGGTGCGCCCCGAGGATTTCGTGCCCACCGAGGACGCGGCGATCTACACCGGTCGCGTCGATATCGTCGAAGCTCTGGGCGAAGTGACGCTTCTGTATTTCGAGGCCGAAGGCGGTCACGACCCGATCATTGCGAAACTGCCCGGCATCCATCACGACCGTCGCTATACCGAGATTTCTCTCGGCGCCGATCCGTCCAAGGTGCATATCTTCGCGGACGGTCAGTCGCTTCTCTACCGCTGACGGACGCAAACAGGCCATCGCGTATCCCTCTGCCCGTTAGTTTGAGGCGAGATAAACGGGCGGAGGCAATCATGGCCGATTCGGAACTGGGTGAACGTGTAGGGCGTCGCGCGCGCGGTGGTGGCGGGGCAGCCCGTCGGGCCGAACGCACGGCCGTGAAGGTGGAGTTCTCGCGCTTCATCACGCGCAACATTCCCGACATGGAAATCCTGAACGAGGAAGCCCTCGAGATCATCGAGCATAACGCGGAAACCGTGCTCGAAGAGATCGGCGTCAACTTCGTCGAGAACCCCGAAGCGCTGGAACGCTGGCGCGAGGCGGGAGCCTCGATCGAAGGCGAGCGCGTGCGCATCCCGCGCGGCCTTGCCCGCAAGCTTTGCGCGACCGCGCCGTCGCAATTCACCCAGCACGCCCGCAACCCCGAGCGCAATGTCGAGATCGGCGGGCGCAACCTCGTCATCGCCCCGGTCTACGGCCCTCCCTTCGTGCGTGACAGCCAGGGTGGCCGCCGCTACGCGACGATCGAGGATTTCCGGAACTTCGTGAAACTCGGCTACATGTCGAAATGGGTCCACCATTCGGGCGGCACCGTCTGCGAGCCGACCGACGTGGCGGTGAACAAGCGCCATTTCGACATGCTCCACGCGCATATGACGCTGAGCGACAAGCCCTATATGGGCTCGGTCACCGAACCCTCGCGCGCCGCCGACAGCGTCGAGATGTCGAAGATCCTCTTCGGTGACGAGTTCGTCGACAACAACACGGTGATGACCTCGCTCATCAACATCAACTCGCCGCTGACCTTCGACTCCACGATGATGGGGGCGCTTGAGGTCTATGCGAAGGCCAATCAGGCTTGCATCATCTCGCCCTTCATCGTCGGTGGCGCGATGGCGCCGGTCTCGGTCGCGGGCACGCTGACGCAGGTGCTGGCCGAAGTGCTGGCAGGCGTGGCTTATTCCCAGCTGCTCCGTCCCGGTGCGCCGGTGATCTTCGGGGCGTTTGTCACCTCGATCGACATGAACTCGGGCGCGCCCACTTTCGGCACGCCCGAAGCCTCGCTGATTACGCTGGGCGCAGGTCAACTCGCGCGGCGTCTGAACCTGCCGTATCGCTCGGCGGGCGGCTTCACCGGGTCGAAACTGCCCGATGCGCAGGCCGCTTACGAGACCGCGAATACGCTCAATAACGGGCTCTATGCGGGTGTGAACTTCATGCTGCATGGCTGCGGCTGGCTGGAGGGCGGTCTGGTCTCGTCCTACGAGAAATTCGTGATGGATGCCGATCAGCTGGGCATCCTGCACAGCCTCGCAAAAGGCGTCGATATCTCGGAGAACGGTCAGGCGATGGATGCGATCCGCGAAGTGGGGCCCGGCGGTCACTATCTCGGCTGCGCCCATACGCAGGCGAACTTCAAGGATGCGTTCTGGCGCACGAAACTGCTCGATTACCGTCCCTTCGAGACCTGGGAAGAGCAGGGCGCGCCCGACACGATGGCGCTGGCGACGAAGCGGGTGGAGAAGATGCTCAGCGAGTATCAGCAGCCCGCGATGGACCCGAGCGTCGCCGAGGCGCTGGCGGCTTACGTCGCGCGCAAGAAGGCCGAAGTGCCCGACGCCTTCCTGTAACCGCTCAGTCTTCCTCGATCTGATAGTCCCGCGCGATCCCCTGGGTCGCGCGGCCCCATTCCGAGGCCTTCGTCCGCGCCTGATGCGCCTCGAACGCGGCCCGGTCGGTGAAGCGTTCCGTGACGGTGAAGACCAGCGGATCGGCTCCTTGCCTGACTTCGAACATCTCGCATCCCGGCTCGGCATGGGTCAGCGCGATATGCTCGGGCAGGTGAACGCGGACAATTCCCACCTCGGCGGCATCGGCGCAGATCAGGCGCCCGGTCAGTTTGACGGCCATCTTTGTCTCCCCAAAAGAAAAGGCCCGCGCCTTTCGGACGCGGGCCTGAAACTCATTCCCATTCGATCGTGCCGGGGGGCTTCGAGGTGATGTCGTAGGTCACCCGGTTGATGCCCTTCACCTCGTTGATGATCCGCGTCGCGGTCTCGCCGAGGAACTCGTGGCTGAACGGGTAGTAATCCGCCGTCATGCCGTCGACCGAGGTCACCGCGCGCAAGGCGCAGGCGTAATCATAGGTCCGCCCGTCGCCCATCACGCCAACTGTGCGCACCGGCAGGATCGCGACGAAGGCCTGCCAGATCTCGTCATAAAGCCCGTGCTTGCGGATCTGGTCGATATAGACCGCGTCGGCCTTGCGCAGGATCTCCAGCTTGTCGCGGGTGATCTCGCCGGGGCAGCGGATCGCGAGGCCGGGGCCGGGGAAGGGGTGGCGGCCAATGAACGACGCCGGCAGACCCAGCTCGTGACCGAGCGCGCGGACCTCGTCCTTGAACAGCTCGCGCAGCGGCTCGACCAGCTTGAGGCCCATCTTCTCGGGGAGACCGCCCACATTGTGGTGCGACTTGATGGTAACCGAGGGACCGCCCGAGAAGCTCACCGATTCAATGACATCGGGATAAAGCGTGCCCTGCGCGAGGAAGCTCGCATCCTCGATCTCACCCGCATATTTCTGGAACACGTCGATGAAGAGGCGCCCGATCGTCTTGCGCTTGACCTCAGGGTCGGTGACGCCTTCCAGCTCGCCGAGGAACAGCTCGCTCTCATCGGCATGGATCAGCTTGATGTTGTAATGGTCGCGGAACATCGTGACCACTTCCTCGGCCTCGTTCATCCGCAGCAGGCCATGATCCACGAAGACACAGGTCAGCTGATCGCCGATCGCCTCGTGCAGCAGGATCGCGGTGACCGAGCTGTCGACGCCGCCGGACAGACCGCAGATCACATGGCTGTCGCCCACCTGCTCGCGGATCTGGCGGATCGCCTCGTCGCGATAGGCGTCCATCGTCCAGTCGCCGGTGAAGCCCGCCTCGCGCACGAAGTTCTCATAGAGCGTCTTGCCGTTGGGCGTGTGATGCACCTCCGGGTGGAACTGCACCGCGTAGAAGCGACGGCTCAGATCGGCGGTGATCGCGTACGGTGCGCCCGGCGAGGTGCCATAGACCTCGAAGCCCGGCGCGATGCGGCTGACATGGTCGCCATGGCTCATCCAGACCTGCTCGCGGCCCGCGCCATCCATGAACCAGCCGGTCAGCAGATCGATCCGCGTCTCGGTCGGCGTCACATAGGCGCGCCCGAATTCGGCGGAGCCGTGCTTGGCCTCCACCAGACCGCCCAGATCCTGCATCATCACCTGCTGGCCGTAGCAGATGCCGAGGATCGGCACGCCCAGCTCATAGGCCGATTTCGGCGGCCGGGGAGAGCCCTCGCGCGTAACCGAATCCGGTCCGCCCGAGAAGATGATCGCTTTCGGGGCGAACTCTTTCAGGAAGGCGTCGGTGACGTTCTGATAGGGATGGATTTCGCAGTAAACATTCAGCTCGCGAAGCCGCCGCGCAATCAGCTGCGTGACTTGAGAGCCGAAGTCGATGATGAGGAGGCGCTGATGGTCTGTCATGCCGTTGGCATTAGGGCGCGTTTTCGCGCTTGGCAAGAGGGCAGCTTGCGTGACTCATATTTATCGCGCGACTGACCCCTTCCTCTTGGCAAAAATATCCCGGGGGGCGGCGCAGCCGCGGGGGCAGCGCCCCCTCCGCCATTGCCTCTCAGCTCTCCGGATAGCCGCCCGGGATCAGCGGTCGGATCTTGAGCCGCGTGATCCGGTTGTCCTTGCGGCCGGCGACCTCGAAGCGGAAGCCGTGGAAGGAGAAGACCTGCCCCTCGGTCGGGATGGTCTGCGCTTCGTGGATCACCAGACCGGCGACGGTGTTGGCCTCTTCATCGGGCAGCGTCCAGTCGGTCTCACGGTTCAGGTCGCGGATCGTCATCGCGCCGTCGACGATGTAATCGCCGCTCTCGGTCGGCTTCAGACGTTTCTCGGCCTTGGGGTCGAACTCGTCGGTGATCTCGCCCACGATCTCTTCGAGGATGTCCTCGAGCGTCAGCAGACCGCGCAGATCGCCATATTCATCCACTACCAGCGCGAAATGGGTGCGACGCTTCAGGAACTCCTGCATCTGCTCGTCGAGCGGCGTCGTCTCGGGGACGAAATAGGGCTTCATCATCACCTTGGCGATGTCGAGATCGGCCACGCTTTCCAGCGTGCCGTCGCCGCCACGCACGACCTTTTCCACAGCGCGCAGCAGGTCTTTCGAGTGGATCACGCCCACCACATTCTCGCGCTCGCCGCGATAGAGCGGCAGGCGGGTATGGGGCGAGGACAGCACCGCCGTCAGGATCGTGTCGGGATCTTCCTCGATATCGATCATCTCGATCTGGCTCCGGTGGAGCATGATCTCCTCGACCGTGCGATTGCCCAGATCGAGCGCGCCCAGTAGCCGGTCACGGTCTTCCTTGTCGACCGTGCCCTCGGATTGCCCAAGCGCCAGCGCGCCCGCGATCTCCTCGTGGATCGAGAACATATGGGTGTCCTTGTCGGTCCGCATCCCGAAGGCGTAGAGAATGCCGCGCACGATCATGCGTACGATGGCGACGATCGGGGCGAGAATGAGGGTCACGACACGGATCGGCCCCGCGACCTTCGAGGCGACTTTCTCGGGCAGGGTGATCGCATAGGTCTTGGGCAGCACTTCCGAGAAGACCAGCACCAGCACCGTCATCACCAGCGTCGCCAGCGCCACCCCCGATTGCCCGAAGACCCGCGTCATCAAAGCCGTCGCCAGCGAGGCGGACAGGATGTTGACGACGTTGTTGCCCAGAAGGATCGCGCCGATCAGCCGCTCGCTATCCTCGGTGACTTCCAGCGCGGTCTGCGCGCCGCTTTCGCCCTTATCGGCCTGCGCGCGCAGCTTGGCGCGACTGGCCGCCGTCAGCGCCGTTTCGGAGCCGGAGAAGAAGGCCGAGAGCGCCAGCAGTAGGATGATCGAACCGGCGGTGATCCAGAAGGCAAAATCGAGAGTGTTTTCCATGGTGTCAGGTTATGGGGCGCGGGCAGGGCGCATTCAAGCGGTGCCGTCACTTTTGCCGCGCGGTTTCGCCAGCGGGTGATGCGTCAGCACCAGCTCCTTGAGCCGTTCGTCGAGGACATGAGTGTAGATTTCCGTGGTCGACAGGTCCGCGTGCCCCAGAAGCATCTGGATCGCGCGCAGATCCGCGCCGCGTTGCAGTAGATGGGTGGCGAAGGCGTGGCGCAAGACGTGGGGCGTGACCTTGGCGGGGCTGACCCCGGCCTTCACCGCGATGTCCTTCAGCAGCTTGTGAAAGCCCTGACGCGTCAGGTGACCTTCCTTGCCGCCCGAGGGAAAGAGGAAACGCGAGGGCGGCGCGCGATGCTCGATGCGGGCCTGCTCTTCAGCCTCGTCGCGCGCGGTCAGCCACGCGGCCAGCGCCTCGCGCGCCGGTGGCGAGAGCGGCACCATCCGCTCCTTGTCGCCCTTGCCGCGCACCAGAAGCATCCGCGGATCGCCGCGCGCGGAGGACACCGGCAGCGAGACCAGCTCCGAGACCCGCATCCCCGTCGCGTAAAGTAGCTCCATCAGGCAGCGATTGCGGATCTGATCCTTCTGCGAGCGCCCTTGATCGCGGGCGGCCTCCAGCAGCGCCTCGACCTCTTCGAGACTCAGTGTCTTCGGCAAGCGTTGCGCGCGCCCGGGGCCTGCGATGCGGATCGCCGGATTGTCAGCGCGCCAACCTTCCTCATAGGCGAAGCGATAGAGTTGCCGGATCGCCGAGAGCCTGCGCGCGCGGGTCGATTTCGCCAAGCCCTCCGCCTCGCAGCGGATCAGATAGGTTTCGATATCGGCGCGGGTGAGCGTCGTGTAGCTGAGGCCCTTCGCCTGAAGAAAGCCTGCGAAGTCATTGAGATCGCGCCCGTAACTGAGGATCGTGTTGCGCGCGGCACCGGCTTCGGCGGATTGCGCGTCGAGAAAACTCGGCAGCCATTGCGGATCGGGCGGCGCGTCTGAACCGGGTCCGGTCATCCGCGATCTCCCAGCACGATCAGCTCGATCGCAGCGCGCCGCGCCACGGTTTCCAGCCCGGCCAGACGTAGCAGGCTCAGCCCTTCCTGCAGCCGCGGATAATCGCCTTTTGCGCCGTCGCCCACATCTCCGATCGCCTCGATCAGTGCGAGGCCGAGCTGGTCGGGCAGCAATCCCTTGTAGCGGTTGGGCGCGGCACCCGGCGGCGCATCGAAGACCGCCTTCAGCGCCTGATCGCGCGCGCCGCTTGCGGGGGTTGCGCTGGTATCGCCTGCGGCCAGCCCCTTGAGCAGCGCGGCCTGCGCCGAACTCTGCGTCCCTTTGCGGGCGTTTTCTTCGTAATTCGGGGTCAGCAGGCTCAGCTCGTAGGCGAGGCGGCCCGCGCGGCCCGGCAGGTCCATCCCCGCGAGCTGGTCGCCAAACAGCGCGCCCAGAACCGGCGCGAGATCTTCCGAGGCCATCACGTCATAAGCGTCGGGCAGGGCGGTCGCGACCCTGTCGGTATCGCTCGCCTCAAGCGCCTGATCGAGCGCACTCACTGCGGACACGCGATCCCAGAGCGCGCCCGACGCCGCCGCTTTGCGCTCGGTATAGAGGCCTAGCAGCCGGTTCGGATCAAGGACACCCGCACGGGCCAGCCGCTCGGCGGCCTCCAATTGCGATTTCCAGCCATTATTCTCGGTCAGATCGGCCTGCGCGAAGGCCAAAGGCAGCGTCGCGGTGGGCAGCGGCTGACCGATCGCTTCCATCATCTTGAACGCGAGCGGCGTGACGTGATCGGGGGGCGGCGCATCTCCGGCCTCTTCGGCCAGGGCCGGGTCGAGGAATTGCTCCAGCAGAGAGCGATCCTCCTGCGGGATCTGCCCCAGCGCGGCCCCCGTGCCATAAGTCAACTCTGCTGTGTCCCACTGACCGTTGCGCGCAAGGCAGAACACCCGCGCCGCATAAGAGGGCGCGATGCCGGGTGTACGCTCGATGATCTTGCAGGCGCGGTTCTCCTGCCCGAGCAGCAGTGCCACGTCGAAGCTACGGCGGAAAATCTCGGGGCTGGCGGTGCCCGCCTGTCCCAGAAGCGCATTGGCCTGTTCCAGCGCGCCCATGTCCAGAAGCCGGTCGATCCGCGCAAGGAACAGCTGGTTGCGCTGTGATGGCGTCTCGATCTGCGGCGGGTTCAGCTCGGCCAGCAGCAATGTCAGGCTCAGCTCCCGCAGCGCGGGCAGCTGATCGAGCGGCATTGCCCGCAGCGCCTGCGCCAGTTCCGGCTCGGGGGTCTTGCCCCAGAGATCGCGCGGCAACCCGGTGCGATCCGGCGTCAACAGCCCCAACGTATCGGCGGAGGGCGCGTCGAGCGAGAGCACTGCGATATCTTCAACTCCGCCCGCCCCGGTGACCGGGGCAGTCGAGCCCGCCGGGCCATCGCGCGGTGCCGACTTCAGGGAATGTGACAGCCAGTCGATCGCCGACATAGGGCTGCTGGCCGTAGGGGTTGCGTCCGCCGCGGCATTCGATTGCGCGGCGGCGGACCCCGCCACCAGACCGCCAAGCGCGAACCCGCTCAGCCAGATCAGGCCAAGGGTCGCCGCACGGCGATCAGTTGCCACTCGCAGCCTCGCTGTCGGTGCCCGTCTCAGTATCTGCATCGGAATTACTCGTGCCCGCCGTGCCCGAGCCGTCGGGCAGGGTGACTTCGATCCGCTGTTCCTGACTGTCGGGGCTCATGTCGCCCAAGTAAGCAAAGCCGATCACGCCGATCGCGCCAAGCACCAGTAGGATGACGATAAGCTTGAAGATGCGCCCCATAATCTCTCTTTTCTGCCGTCTGTCGCGGCCCGTCCCATAACGTGTCTCTCGGCGGGCGGGCCGTTCTTGGTTGCGGTTTCGCGTTGATCATATATGGCATTTCAGGGAAGTTCACGCCATTCAAGGGGTCCTGCGTCACGATTGTGCAAGGCTCCGCCGATGGCAAGCCTTGTCCGTCCCGCCGGGATTGACAGGGCAGGAATACCGCAGGCGACGCGAGGCAGGGGGCGCTAGGTGGAAGGCGAAACCGGGATCGAGGGGCATCTGACGCGCTCCGTCGTGCTCGTCGGCATGATGGGCTCGGGCAAGACGGCGGTCGGCACCGCCCTGTCCAAGGTGCTCGATTCGGCATTCCTCGACAGCGACCATGAAATCGAACGCGCCGCCCAGATGACCGTGGCCGAGATTTTCGCCCGCGATGGCGAGCCGTTCTTTCGCGCCCGCGAATCGGAAGTGCTGGAGCGGCTCTTGATGGGCCCGCCCGGCGTGATCTCCACCGGGGGCGGGGCCTTCCTTTCCGAGAAGAACCGCGAGCTGATCAACCGGCTCGGCGTCTCGGTCTGGCTGAAAGCGGATCTGGAGATCCTGTGGAACCGGGTGCGCCACAAGAACACGCGGCCCTTGCTGCGCACGGCCGACCCCAAACGGACGCTGAGCGACCTGCTCGCGGCGCGCATTCCGCATTATCAAAAGGCTCAGATCGTGGTCGAGGCCGAGCCGGGCCTCTCGGTGCAGGGCATGGCGCGCAAGGTGGTGACCCATTTGCGCGAAGTGGATGGATTGATCGAAGAGGTGAAAGATGCGTGAGATCGTGCCGGTCGAGCTGGGCGAGCGTTCGTACGAGGTGCGGATCGGCACCGGGCTTTTGGAAAACGCAGGCACCGAGATCGCGCCTTTGCTGCGCCGTCCGCGTGTGGCCGTCGTCGCCGATCAGACGGTGGCCGATCTGCATCTCGCGACCCTGCGCCGCGGCCTTGGCGATATCGAGATGGTCTCGCTGACCCTGCCGCCGGGCGAGGGCACGAAAAGCTGGCCGCAGTTCACCCGCACTGTCGAGTGGCTGCTGGAGCAGAAGGTCGAGCGCAAGGATATCGTCATCGCTTTGGGCGGCGGCGTGATCGGCGATCTGGTTGGGTTTGCGGCCGCCGTGCTGCGCCGGGGCGTGCGTTTCGTGCAGATCCCGACCTCGCTTCTTGCGCAGGTCGACAGCTCCGTGGGCGGCAAGACCGGGATCAACGCGCCGCAGGGCAAGAACCTGATCGGCGCCTTCCATCAGCCGTCGCTGGTGCTGGCCGATCTCGACGTGCTGGGCACGCTCGAGCCGCGCGACTTCCTCGCGGGCTATGGCGAGGTGGTGAAATACGGGCTTCTGGGCGACGCGGCGTTCTTCGACTGGCTCGAGGCGAACGCGCCTGCGATGGCGGCGGGCGATATGGAAAAGCGCCTGCATGCGGTGAAACGCTCAGTCGAGATGAAAGCCGAGATCGTGGCCCGCGACGAGACGGAGGAGGGCGACCGCGCGCTTCTCAACTTCGGTCACACCTTCTGCCACGCGCTGGAGGCCGCGACCGGCTATTCCGACCGGCTCCTGCATGGCGAGGGCGTGGCGATCGGCTGCGCGATGGCCTTCGAGCTGAGCCAGCGCCTCGGCCTGTGCTCGCAAGAGGCCCCGAGCCGCGTGCGCGCCCATCTGCGCGACATGGGAATGAAGACCGATCTGGCCGATATCGAGGGCGAACTGCCGGGCCGCGACGCGCTGATCGACCTGATGGCGCAGGACAAGAAAGTGCTCGACGGCAAACTGCGCTTCATCCTCGCGCGCGGCATCGGAGAGGCTTTCGTGACCTCGGATGTGCCGCGCGATGTGCTGGCAGGCGTGCTCGACGACGCGCTCGCCGCGCGGTAAGCCGATTTCCCAGTTGCGAGCCGCGCGCTCCTTCTTTATACGCCGCTTCAGGCACCCATAGCTCAGCTGGATAGAGCGCTGCCCTCCGAAGGCAGAGGCCGAAGGTTCGAATCCTTCTGGGTGCGCCATTTCCCCCAGTTTCCGAAATTTCAGCGCCTTGGGGGCGGCACAGACGCTATCGAGACGGCCCGAGACAGACCCGATGAGAGATGCGATGACGACAGATGACGCCCTGATCCGCGCAGCGAAGCTCTCGGTCGCGCCGATGATGGACTGGACCGACCGCCATTGCCGCTACTTCCACCATCAGATCAGCCGCAACGCGCTGCTTTACACCGAGATGGTGACCGCGCCTGCGGTGATTCATGGCGACCGCGATCGGCTGCTGGGGTTCGATGAGGCCGAGCACCCGGTGGCGCTGCAGCTCGGTGGGTCGGACGCGAAGGAACTGGCCGAGGCGGCGAAGGTCGGCGCGGATTTCGGTTATGACGAGATCAACCTCAATTGCGGCTGCCCGTCCGATCGCGTGCAATCCGGGGCTTTCGGTGCGGTTTTGATGAAGTCGCCCGATTTGGTGGCCGAGTGCTGTGCCGCGATGATCGCGGCGCAACCCGTAGAAGTCACGGTGAAATGCCGCATCGGGGTCGACGATCAGGACCCGCAGGAAGTGCTGCCCGAGTTCATCGAGAAGGTCGCCGCTGCAGGCGTGACCTGCATCACGATCCACGCCCGCAAGGCTTGGCTGCAAGGCCTCTCGCCCAAGGATAACCGCGAAATCCCGCCGCTCGATTACCCGCTCGTCCACGCGATGAAGGCGGCCTATCCGCAGCTCCATCTGTCGATCAATGGCGGTATCAAAGATCTCGCCGCAGCCGAGGCCGAACTCGCGCAAGGGCTCGACGGCGTCATGGTCGGCCGCGCGGCCTATCATCAGCCGATGGAGGTGCTGGGCGCCGCCGATCAGCGCATCTGGGGGCAGGGCGCGGCGCGCGATCCCTTCGACGTGGCTGAAGCGATGATCCCCTATATCGCGCGCCATATCGAACGCGGCGGCAGGCTGCACCAGATCACCCGCCACATGCTCGGCCTGTTCCACGGCAAGCCCGGTGCGCGCCGCTTCCGGCAGATCCTGTCGGAAGGCGCCACCCGCGACGGCGCCGGGGTTGAACTTTTCGAGAGCGCGTTGTCAGCCGTACGTGAACGGGTTAACTGAGCGGAACCCAAGGAGATTTTCCGACATGCCCGATTTCGCCACGCTCGCGCCGCTCGTCTTGATCCTGATGGCAGTGGGGGCGTTCGCGGGCGTTCTGGCGGGGCTTCTGGGGGTCGGCGGCGGGATCGTCCTCGTGCCGGCCTTCTTCTATCTTTTCAGCGGGTTGGGCTACGGATCGAACGATCTGATGCAGGTCTGCGTCGCGACCTCGCTGGCGACGATCATCGTCACGTCGATCCGCTCGGTCATGGCGCATAACCGCAAGGGTGCGGTCGATTGGGATATCCTCAAGCAATGGATCGCCCCCATCGCCATCGGCGCGATCATCGGGGTGCTGGTGGTGCATCAGCTGCGCTCTTCGACGATGCAGATCATCTTCGCGGTGATGGTGCTGCTGATCGCCTGCTACATGATGTTCGGCAAATCGAGCTGGCGGATCTCGGACGGGCTGCCGGGCGGCATCTTCCGCGCGTGGTTCGGCCCGCTGATGGGGTTCCTGTCGGTGCTTCTGGGGATCGGCGGCGGC
>MDSW01058046.1_pt1 | contig 45056 bp, 31 predicted proteins | sample 811171 | NCBI WGS metagenome assembly MDSW01 (sample SAMN05326641, study PRJNA326480) | marine metagenome | isolation source: seawater | place: Atlantic Ocean: North West | collected 2012
CAGAGTTATTTTAATTTTTATATAATGAATGCTAGCCATCATTATTTTTCTTTATTAACAGCTATTTTTTATATGTTTACTGAAACCCTAGTAATGTTTTATTTCATAGGGTCAGGTACGGCAATTAAAAATAATATAATAGCGCAGAATTCTCCCGCAGCTCTTTATGATAAAATTAAAAAGACTAAAATGAAACTTTTTCCACATTTGACTTTAAATATGTTTTTAATGGGAGTTGTATTTATTTTAGCTGGTGCAGTTCATGTGGGTAGTATCTCTGAGAAAACAAGGGGAGTTTTCTTCTTAATTGCATTTGGTCATTTTATTTATACCACATTACTACAACATAATGGTTTTAAAGAGAATATTGAAATTTTAATACAATTAGCTGATTTAGAACCTGCAGTAACAGCAGAGGTTAAAAATTAAGTGTATTATATAAGTAAGGGCTTACAATTTGTAGGATTATTTGTTATTGGAATAGGTTTTATTAGTAAATTCCCTCAACTTATGGACTATAAGTTATTAGGAATAGGATTAGTTTTTTTTATTATGGGCTTGACAGTTCAAAAATTTGGATTAACTGAAAGTTAGTATTATGGCTAAAAAATTTGATCATTTCAAAGGAATACCTGATCTACCCGAAAAACCTCGAGGTAAAAGATCTCGTCCAAAAGTTATGGCGGTTGTCGATGAAGATAATTGTACTGGATGTAAAGCATGTGTTCCATTTTGTCCTGTTGATTGCATAGAGCCTGTTCCTATAGAAAAATATGGTATGCCAATCCCTCCTGTCCAGGTTCGTTTTAATGAATGTATAGGCTGCAAAGTTTGTGCTAGTGTATGTACTAAATTAACATGGGATGCTATTAGACTTATGCCTACAGATACTTTCGAAGAGATATATGATATTAAAATAGATTAATACTATTTACTTATCTGTATTCAATAACAATCGAATTTTAAAATAAACTTATTATAGATCGCTTATATTCTACAAGAAATGTATTATCTAATATAATTCTAATATTAATTTATTAATTTATTTCTATGAATACTAAAAAGTTAATAGTTATTGTTGATGATGAAAAAGATATTTTAGAGCTTGTAAAATTTAATGTTGAAAAACACGGTTTTAATTCAATTTGTATAGAAAATGGTGAGTTAGCTATACGTAAAATAAAAGAAGTTTCCCCTGATCTTGTAATTCTAGATTTAATGTTACCTGGAATAGATGGATTAGATGTGTGCCGCGTACTTAAAAATAATGAAAAAACTCAAAATATTCCTATTTTAATGTTATCAGCAAGAGGTGAAGATGCAGATGTTGTTAGAGGTTTAGAGATTGGCGCGGATGATTATGTTGTTAAACCTTTTAGCCTTAGAATTTTAATGGCACGAATAGATGCATTAATTAGAAGACAGCCTGATAGCCTTAAATCTGAAATTCTTTTAATAAATGGTATGCATATTCATCCTGGTACCAGAGATGTTAAAATTGATAATAAATTAACTGAATTAACATTTACTGAATTTGAAATTTTATATTTATTAGCATCTCATCCTAATTGGGTATATACTCGAAACCAAATAATTGATGAAATAAGAGGAGATGATTATCCTGTCACAGATAGATCGATAGATTTTCAAATTGTGGGATTAAGAAAAAAATTAGGTAGCTATAGTAGTTATATAAAAACTGTTCGTGGAGTAGGTTATAGGTTCATACCAGAGGAATAATTGAAAATATTTCCCAAAACTATTTTTAGTCGGTTACTCCTCTTTTCAATATTTTTAATAATAACTTTGGTATTATCATTGACGTTGTCTTTTACCGCTTCAATGAAAAAATTCTATTATTCTGAAAAAATAGCAGACTTAATGGCCAGAGCACAATTATTTTCTCAAATAGTAGAAGACTCTGATATCTCCAATTCACCAAAATTATCTCAATTATGCAAAAATATTGGTTTTGAAACTAATACAAGATTTACAATTATTGATACAAATGGTATAGTTTTATGTGATTCTGATAAAGCATATTATCTTATGGATAATCATGCCACTAGACCTGAAATAGCAGACGCCTATAATAATATTATTGGAACTTCAATTCGATATAGTAATTCTGTAAATAAAGAGATGATGTACTTGGCCTATACTGTAGAAATTAATAATCAAAAAATTGTTATAAGAACTTCTTTACCTATAACTGATTTACAGGCAAAGATTAATGATTTATATTTCAGGCTATTTGTGATAATGATTATTTTAACAATTATTGCATTATTATTGTGTTATTATATAGCAAAAAATATTTCAAAACCAATCAAATCTATTGAGCAGAGTGCAAATCAGTATTCTAAAGGAAAATTTGATTATATATACCCCAACTTTAATATTTCTGAAATTGATAGTTTAGCTAAAACATTAAATACGATGGCAGATGACTCTAATAGAAAAATTGAAATTTTATCTAGAATTAAAAATGAGCAAGATGCTGTATTAGGTAGTATGGTAGAAGCTGTCATTGCAGTTGATTTAGAAGGTAATATTATTATTATTAATCCTGCAGCAGAAAATTTATTTCAAATAACAGCAGATTCAATAGGCCTATCAATTTTTAATAAAATTAGAAATACTAAATTATCTAAATATTTAAATGACCTTTTGAAAAAAGATATTGATATAGAATTAGAAATTCAAATTAATATTAAGAAAAAAGATTTAAATGCAAAAGGTGTTTCATTAATCGGTAAAGAAAAAAATATTATTGGGGCACTTATAGTTTTCCACGATGTTACAAAAACTGTTAAACTAGAAAGTATTAGAAAAGAATTTGTATCAAATGTATCACATGAATTAAAAACTCCCATAACTACTATTAAGGGTAGTGTTGAAACTTTATTAGAATTTGAACAAAAGTCTCAATCTACAAACTTTTTAAATATTATCAATAATAATACAAATCGATTAAACAGTATTATTGATGATCTATTATTATTATCAAAAATTGAAGAGCATGATGGTAAAAAGGATGCTCCTAACATAGAAATAAATAATCAGTTTTTAAAACCTGTTATTGAATCTGCTTTAATTATAAATCAAAATTTACAAAATGATAAAAGTATTAATATTGAAATTGATTGTTTTGATGAAATAAAGCTACCTTTGAATGCAACATTAATGGAAGAAGCCCTATCAAATTTAATAAATAATTCGATTAAATATAGTCCTAAGAAGAGTACAATAAAAGTTAATGTAAATAAAATAGAAAAAAATATTATTATTTATATCATAGATGAGGGAATAGGAATAGATAGTAAACATATTGAAAGATTATTTGAAAGGTTTTATAGAGTTGATGAAAGTAGGAGTAGAGAAGCAGGTGGAACAGGTTTAGGACTATCAATAGTAAAACATATAATTAATTTGCATAAAGGTAAAGTTGAGGTTACAAGTGAACTTGATAAGGGATCTCAATTTATAATTACACTTCCAAGATAAATACTAATTTATATCTAGTATTTTTCAAACATAAATCTAACAATACGCCAATATAATCCCAATATTTCTCAGTTAAACTTAAGCGAGAGATAATTAAAACTGATAACATTTTTGGAGAGGATTAAATGCGCTTTACTATATTTATAATTACCATATTTAGCTTTGTAAGATCCGCAAATATTTTTGGATTTATCATAGATGCAAATTCCAAAGAGCCTTTGGTTGGAGCAAATATTGTTTTATTAAATTCTAATTTTGGATCATCTACTGATTTGGATGGTTATTTTTATATTTCTAATGTGGATGAAGGTCTTTACACTTTACAAGTAAGCTATATTGGTTATGAAGATCATATTGAATCGTCAATTGATTTAGAAAGTAATGAATCTTTAGAACTTAATTTTGGTTTAAAACCTTCTGTAATTCAAGGTGATCTCGTTAGAGTAATTGATAAAATGAAAGAGGGTGGTAATTCTTCATTGCTTAAAAATAAAAGAAATGCTGAAACTATTAATGATGGAATTAGTAGTGATGATATTTCTAGATCAGGCGATTCAGATGCTGCTGATGCTGTTAAGAGGATAGCAGGTGTTTCTGTTACGGATGGAAAATTTGCAGTTATCAGAGGTTTAAGTAACAGGTACACATCAACCACTTTAAATTCAATATCCCTACCAAGTCCAGAACCTGATAAGCAAACAATTCCATTAGATATATTTCCTACAGTGTTGCTTAGTGAGATTGTTGCAAAAAAGACTTACACTGCAGATATGCCTGGTTCTTTTGCTGCTGGTAGTATAAATGTTAAGACGAAAGCATATCCAAATAAAAAAGTGTTTGGTGTAAAGTTTTCATTTTCTGAAAAAAATACACTAAGAAAACAAAGATCATTTATTAAAATTTCAAATTCAAATAATTTTTTAGGATATAACAATCTCCACAATAATTATCAAAATAATATACCAAATATCGTTTTGAATTCATCAAATATATCTATTGAGGATGCTGGAAGGTACGGTAAATCTTTGAAAAATAGATTTAAAATAGAAAAATCAAATTATGGTACTCCTATTTCAATCGGTTTGAATTATGGAAATAAATTTAATTATAACGATTGGTTAGAATATGGTTTATTTTCAAACCTTGCGTTTTCAAATTCATATTCTCATAAAGATTCTAAAACTTCTCAATATGCTCAATCTAATAATTCCTTTGATGCATATACAAATAGGTTTACTGAAAAGTCTGCTTATAATACGAATTTAGGATATAATTTAAGTCTTGGACTAAATATTTTGCAAAAATATAAGTTCAAGTATCAATATTTATATAGTCATAACTCATCAGATGAAATAAAAGTTTCAGAAGGTTATACACCTAATATACAGCCTGGTTTATTTATAAAAAATAATTACACAGAAAAAGAAATTAGTAATCATGCTTTATCAGGAAATATAACTTATGAGGATTTCAACAATATGTATATGGATTGGGTTATTTCATTAGGAAAATCAAATAGATATGAACCTGATTCAAAATCACATAATTATGAATATGATGAAAATTTTAATAGCTATAAAATAGATACTCAGGCAGGTAAGGTTGGATATAGAAGTTTTGCTTGGGGATTTGATAAAAACAACGTTGCTGAAGTTAATATTAAATATAATATAAATATTAATAATTCAATTATTGCTATTAAAACTGGAATTTTATCTCAAAATAAACATAGGACGTTTAAAAAACGAGAATTTCATATTTCTTATTCATCTTTGAATTGGTGGAATAATGAAGCAGATCAAAACCTTGATTATTCTGAAGTTGGTAATATATTTAATGATACACAATATAGTTATTATGATGCCGAACAAGATAGCTTGCACCATGGATTAGTTTTATATGATGAAGAGGCAAATAACGCAACCAATGCATATGATGCTAGAGAGAAAATATCTAGTAAGTATTTAATGTTTAGCACCCCAATTGTAGAAAAATCTGATTTCAAACTTTCTTTAAGTTCAGGTCTAAGAAATGAAGAATATAAAATTTATTTAAAGGCATATAATCCTGTAACTAATATAACTGCATCCGGCTTGCCAGTAGGAGATTTAGGTGAAGATATATCATCAAGAAAAATATTGATTAATAAATTATACAATGATTTCCTTCCGTATTCTAATTTATCATTTGATTTTAATAGTTCACATAAAGTTAGAGTTGCTTATTCAAAAACATTAAATCGTCCTCAGCTTAGAGAATTAGCGCCACTTGCATATCAGGAATTTTATCAAGGTAAAGTCGTAATTGGCTTTCCGTATTTAAAACCTGCATATGTAAATAATTATGATATTAGATATGAGGTGTATTTATCTCCTACAGAAATTATTTCTATGGGTTTATTTTCAAAGAAATTTAATAATGCAATTGAGACTTCTTTAATATCAACACCTGATTTAATATATCAAACACCTCAAAATATTAGCAAGGCTAATACTAAAGGTTTGGAAATTGAAATAAGAAAAAAAATAAATTTTTTACCTGAATCTTTTGGTAGACTATTATTTTCAGGTAATATCTCTTTATCAGAATCTAATGTTAAAAGTGATAGTATAGTTTACCTTTCAAATGGCACAGAATATTCTAATGCTGCTACTACCGATTCTAGGCCTATGCAAGGTCATTCAAAGTTATTAATCAACTCTAGTTTAAATTTAAAGCTTAAAAATAATTACTCGTTTTCTATTGCTTACAATACGTTTTCTAGGCGTATTCATGCAATAGGAATAGGTGGACTTGGTGATGAATATGAGTTTCCTTTTCAATCTTTAAATTTTACAGCTAATAAGATAGTTGGAGGTATTAAAATTTCATTAAAAGTAAAAAATATACTAAATGATAAAGTTAATTTTGGTTTAGTAAATGATCAAACAGGAAAAGAGTACATAACAAAATCATTTAATCCTGGATATTCTTTCAGTCTAGGCATTAATTATAACTTAAAATAATAAATAAGGAGAAAAATGAAAGTAAAAAGTATAATAATGATGAGCTTTACAATGCTATTTTTTATAGGATGTGAAGATGGAACAGACATTGAGGGTTGTACTGATGTATCAGCGGATAATTATATCTCTGATGCAACAATAGATGATTCAAGTTGTACCTATAGTGCTGAATTTAGTGGTGCAATTACTGAAGATCAAACATGGAAAGCTGGAGGAGATTATATTCTAAGTGCACAAACCTTTGTTAAGTCTGGGGTAACTCTAACAATTGAAGCTGGAACTACAATCAAAGCAGCAGCAGATGATGGTGCTGGTTTAGCTCCTGCCTTAATTATTGAGCAGGGTGCAAAAATAATGGCAGTGGGAACTGCTGCAAGTCCAATAACATTCACATCAATGAAATCTGCTGCAGAACTATCTGCAAACCCAAGGGGTAATTGGGGAGGTTTAATTATTCTTGGTAAAGCGCCAATTAGTACTGATGGTGGAACTAACTTTGTAGAAGGTGTTGAGGGCGTTCCATACGGAGGCAGTGATCCTAATGATAATTCGGGAATACTTAAATATGTTAGAGTATGGCATGGTGGTAAATCAATTGGACAAGATAATGAAATAAATGGGATAACATTAGCTGGTGTTGGTAATGGGACTACAGTGGAGCATTGTGAGGTTGCTCATAATTTGGATGATGGCTTCGAAATGTTTGGAGGAACAGTAGATCTTAAATGGTGCTCTGTTTATCATGTTGGAGATGATTCATTTGATACTGATGAAGGATATCAAGGACGAGGACAGTTTTTATTTGTTGAAAGAGCTGTTGATAGTGATAGATGCATGGAAATGGATAACAAAACTGGAGGTGATCTTAATAGTCAGCCAAGATCTCATCCAAAATTTTCAAATATGACATGTTTGGGATCTAATGGAGATGCCGATATGGCTAAGCTTAGAGAAGGTACTGGAGGAGATCATAGAAACTTAGTTATGATTGATGGTGCGAAAGATGGAATTGAAAATGAAGATAATGGCACTGAAATTGTAAGCCAAGTTGAGCCAACATCTATATGTCCTGGACTAGGATCTAGTTCAGGCTGTGATTATCTTTATATTTCTGCTAATACTCTATTTTATAATGTGACTACACCATGGGTAGATACTGTTGCAGATTCTACACATAATTTTACTAATCAATCTGGTGATCCTGGAATTTCAAGTTCTAGTTTGTTACCTACTGCGGGAGGACCAGCTTTTCAAGATGTGGATAACGTAATTAATGATGGTTGGTTTGAAAGTGTGGACTATAAAGGAGCATTTGGAACAGTTGATTGGCTTACAGGATGGTCGATTAAATCTCAATAGAAGGATAGAATCTCTCAAAGATTAATGTATATACATTAATCTGTTATCAGGGTGGGGGGTAATATCTTTACCCCCCGCTTAATTTGTATTAAAGAATCAAGCCTAACTATATTCTAACTCAATCCTAACAAAAATCTAACATTACTTAGATAGTTTTATATAGCTTAAAATAGTTTTAATTTTTAAGATTTTAAAATTAGTTTAATTAAAAAATGAAAGGAAAAAATGAAAAAAATACTATTAGTTATGTTTGGTGCGTTTGTGCTAATTATTGGTTGTGGGGGTAATAAAACTAGTGATAATAAATCAAGTTTAGAAGGCATTGTGAAGGTTGATGGTTCAAGTACAGTTTTTCCAATTACAGAAGCAGTTGCTGAAGAGTTTGGTAAAGTACATCCTAAAGTTAGAGTAACTGTTGGAATTTCAGGAACAGGAGGTGGATTTAAAAAGTATGTTATGGGTGAAATAGATATTAATGATGCTTCTAGACTTATTAAATCAAAAGAAATTAAAAAAGCTAAAGAAAATAAAATTGATTACATTGAGCTACCAGTAGCATATGATGGACTTTCAGTTGTTTTAAATAATGATAATGATTTTGTTGATTATTTAACTGTTGATGAGTTAAATTCAATTTGGAAAGCTGAATCTACAATTAAAACATGGAAAGATTTACGTCCAGAATGGCCTGATCAAAAAATTAAATTATATGGTCCTGGAACTGATTCAGGTACTTTTGATTATTTTAAGGAAGCTATTATTGGTAAAAAGAATAATATTCGTTCAGATTTTACTAAAAGTGAAGACGATAATGTTTTGGTTCAAGGTGTATCTGGAAGTAAATATGCGATGGGTTTTTTTGGTTATGCATATTATGCTGAGAATCAAAGTAAGTTAAAAGTAGCTCCAATTGATGGTGGTAATGGAGCAGTTATTCCTACACCAGAAACAATTAATAATGGTTCATACAAACCACTATCAAGGCCAATTTTCATTTATGTAAACCCTGAATCGACAAAGCGTAACGAAGTAGATGTATTTGTTGAATTTTATTTAGAAAATTCATCTCAATTATCATCTGAAGTTGGTTATGTACCATTACCTTCCAATCTATTAGAGAAAGCAAAAAATCGTTATAAAAATAAAGTTACTGGGAGTTGGTTAAAATAGTAGATAAGGTAAGTCTTAGAGGTGAGAGACTAAGACTTTAAATTAGTAACCCTGATAATAAAAGGAGAGAAAATGAAATATATAGTAAGTTTAATTATACTGATATCTATTGGTATATCTCAAAATAATAATCTAAGTGGTTTAGTTTTTTATAATTATGCATATGACCTAAGTGAAGATGCAGTTAATGATGCTGGTTTTGGATTAGACCGGGTTTATTTGACATATACAGCAGATTTATCAGAGGATTTATCGTATAAATTTCAAGCTGATATGCAAAATAAAAATACTTCAGAGAAATCAGCTTATTACATGTATATCAAGAACGCTAAGGTGGATTGGAGATCTCCTTTGGGAAAAATAACATTAGGTATGCAGGGTATGAATGTTTTCAATGTTGTTGAGAAAACTTGGGGTTTTAGATTTTTACAAAAATCACCTATGGATAAATATAAGTTTTCAAGTTCGGCAGATTTAGGAATAGGCTACTCTGGAAAATTTAATGTAATAAATTATAGCTTTATGATTACCAATGGTAGCGGATATAAAAATACTGAAGATGATAAGTATAAAAAAATATCAGCACAATTTGTTTTTGGAGAAAAAAAGCTTGTTAAAAATGATGGATATAATATAGGATTTGTTTATGCTCAAGAACCATATAGTGATAATGAATCTAAAAATTTGATAAGTTTTTTTGGAGGTTATGCAAAAAATGGATTTAGATTTGGTGGTGAATTTGATATGCATAATGATTCAGGAACTAAGATAAATGAACAGATTAAAGCCATCTATGGTAGTTATAAATTGAATACTGAATTAGAGCTATTAATATATTATGATATGTTCGATCCAAATTTAGATACTGAGGATGATGGGACAACATTTCTAAGAACTGGTATAAATTATTACCCTACAAAAGGATTAATAATCACCCCTAACATATATAAAAAAAGTGATGATACAGGAGATGAATCAACCTATATGATGTTAAATTTTCAATTTAAAATTTAAATTTTTTTTAATTTTATTATAAATTCTAGCAAGATATTATCTTGCTAGAATTTATAGATATAGGGTAAATTTCAAGTAATTCTATCATGCTTTCTAATGGTAGAATTTGTTTTTATTATCAAATGCAAAATCATAAAAAACAGAATAAATATAAAGAATGGATTATTGAAAAGTCCCTCGCACTTTGCGCTTATTTAAGTGTTCTCACTACATTATTGATAATATATATTTTAGTTTCTGAATCTTATAATTTTTTCAAAATTATAAGTATATCTGAATTTTTATTTGGAACTCATTGGGAACCACTTTTAGAGCCTAAATCTTTTGGTGTTTTGCCTCTTTTATTTGGGACATTAATGATTGTTGTAGGTTCAGCTTTTGTCTGTATTCCAATCGGTGTTATTACTGCGGTTTATTTAAGTCAATATGCATCCAATAAAGTGAGAAGAATTATTAAACCTATTTTAGAGATTTTAGCAGGAATTCCCACAGTAGTATATGGATATTTTGCTTTAACATTTATAACTCCTATTCTTAGGGTATTTTTACCTAATACTGAAATATTTAATGCTTTAAGCGCTTCAATTGTTGTTGGAATAATGATCTTACCTATGGTTGCTTCATTATGTGATGATGCTTTAAGGTCAGTACCGAAAGATCTTAAGCAAGGCGGATTTGCGTTAGGAACTACATCTTTCGAAGTAATAAAAGGTATAATGGTTCCAGCCGCATTTTCTGGTATAATTGCCTCTTTTGTTTTAGCATTATCGAGAGCCTTTGGTGAAACTATGGCAGTAACTCTTGCTGCTGGAGCAACTCCTAGATTTACTTTAAATCCTTTAGAAAGTATCCAAACAATGACAGCTTACATTGTCCAGGTTAGTTTAGGAGATACGCCAGCTGGAGGAATTGAATATCAAACTATATTTGCAGTTGCAGGTTTATTATTTCTAGTTACTTTAATCATGAATCTTATTTCAAATTATATAATGAATAAATATCGAGAAGTTTATGATTGATGAAACGTTATTAAAAAAGCGAAAAAGAGTTGATAATTTATTTAGATTATTTTCTCAAACAGCTACATGGTCTTGTCTAATTATACTTGCGATATTAATCTATCATGTTTCAATTACAGGGTTAGGTAGATTGTCTTTTGATTTTTTGAATAACTTTCCATCAAGATTTCCTGGAAAAGCAGGAATAAAATCAGCTTTGCATGGAAGTGTTTGGATGCTGAGCTTAGTTACTTTAATATCAGTACCTATTGGCGTAGCAACAGCAACTTATTTAGAAGAGTATGGTCAAAAAAATAAACTAACAAGACTTATTGAAATAAATATTTCAAATCTAGCGGGAGTTCCCTCAATTGTTTATGGTATTTTGGGTTTAGCTATTTTCGTTCGCTTTTTTCAATTTGATAGATCTGTTTTAGCTGGAAGTTTTACGATGTCTCTTTTAATTTTACCAGTAATTATAATATCATCTAGAGAGGCTATTCGAGCTGTTCCTAATAGTATTCGATTAGGTGCATATGCGGTTGGGGCAACCAAATTACAAACTATTACACACCATGTACTTCCTATTGCAACTCCAGGGATACTAACTGGGGTTATTCTATCAATGTCGAGAGCAATTGGCGAAACTGCGCCCCTTATTATGATAGGGGCTTTAACTTATGTTGCATTTGTACCAGAAAGTATTTGGGATCCCTTTACAGCACTGCCTATTCAGGTATTTAATTGGGCCTCTCGTCCTCAAGCGGCATTTCACGAAGTAGCTGCTGCGGGGATAATATTGCTGCTTGTAGTACTTTTATCAATGAATGCAATTGCTATTTTAATTCGTAACTACACAAATAAAAAATATGATTTTTAAATGAAAAAAATAATTGAAACAAAAAATTTAAATTTATTTTATGATAAGGCTCAAGCTATACATAATTGTAATTTATATATTGAAAAAAATAAAGTTACTGCTATCATAGGTCCTTCAGGTTGTGGCAAGTCAACCTTGCTTAGATCAATGAATAGGATGAATGATTTTATTGATATTTTTTCTCACGATGGGAGTATTTTGTTTAATGATATCGATATTTATTCTGACAAGATTGATTCAACAACACTTAGAAAAAAAATAGGTATGGTTTTCCAAAAACCAAACCCCTTCCCTAAATCAATTTATAAAAATATTACTTGGGGCCCTGAGATGAATGGTTTTGATGGCAATAAAGATGAATTAGTCGAAGAAAGCTTAGTTAATGCGGGGCTTTGGGAAGAAGTTAAAAATAGACTAGAAGACTCTGCCCTTGCACTTTCTGGTGGACAGCAACAACGACTATGTATAGCAAGAGCAATTGCCATGAGGCCAGAAGTCATTCTAATGGATGAGCCATGTTCCGCGCTTGACCCCAAGTCTACTGCTATTATTGAGACATTAATTAAAAAATTAAGAAAAGATTATACGATAATCATTGTTACTCACAATATGCAACAAGCTGCAAGGGTTTCAGATTTAACTGCATTTTTATATGAAGGGAAGCTAATTGAGTTTGGTGTTACGGAGTCACTATTTAAAAACCCTGAAAATCAACAAACTGAAGATTATATTACAGGTAGATTTGGTTAGCAAAGCTTCATAACTGATAATTAAGGAGAGATAAATGTCAGAAATAATGGAAAAAGAATTAAATAAGTTAGAAGAAATGATTTCTAATGTTAGTACTAAGGTAGAAGAGAATATGAATAAAGCAATTGAATCTTATATTAATATGGATATAGATACCTGCCAAGAAATTATTAAGAATGATGATTTGATAGATAGAATGGAAATTGAAATAGAAGAGGAATGTTTAAAAATATTAGCCCTTCATCAGCCTGTTGCAATAGACTTAAGATATATCATAGCAATTTTAAAAATAAATAATGATTTAGAGCGAATCGGAGATTTAACTTCAAATATTTGCAAGGTAGTAACATTTTTAGCTGATAAAAAAAGAGTAAATGTTTCTAAAGAAATACCTAAAATGACAAAAATTGTTTCCGAGATGCTTAATAATTCATTAAATGCACTTTTTAATAAAGATGTAAATTTAGCTCAATCAGTTTCAACATCAGATGATGATGTTGATGAATTAAATGCTGCGATGTACCAAATCGTAAGGTCTAAAATATCGGATAATTCGGAATTAGTAGATCAAATGATGCCTCAATTATCAGTATCTAGATATTTAGAACGCATAGCAGATCATTGTACTAATATTGCAGAAGATGTTGAATACTATATCAATGGCGAGATTGTAAGGCATAAAAGTATTAATTGATATAGTTGTTTAGATATAAGTTTGAGTCGTGAAAAAATTAGTCATTTTATATAATATAATATTTTTATTAGCTGGTAATGTACTTTTAGCTAATTTGCATATTTTGCATGATCATGATCATTATCATGAGTCTAATTCTGATGCTGAATATCATGAATGTGAGGAATGTGTAAATTTTAATAATAATGCTAATTATTTTTCAACTTGTAATAATATATCATCTGTAGAAAATAAATTTATTTCTTTAAGAAATGAATATTTAAATAATATTCAATCTGCAGATAATACTATTTATTCTTCTAGGGCGCCTCCTTTAACCGAAAATATATAACCCAAAAACTGATTTATTAGATATAATTAGGTTGATTTTTATTATTTCAACTAATTGTATATTTCATTTTTCTGATTATAGTGAACAATTTATATAGTTAGAAAATATTATTTATAAGTATAAAGGATTTTATTTATGTTAAAAGTTAATTTTAAGAAGGTTTTAGTTGTAATATTTTTAGGTTTAATGGCTTCGTCTTGTGATGAAGAAAGTAGTAGTACGCTTGCACCAGAAGGACATACGGATGCTGATGGACTCGTTCTAGAGTCTAATGGTGTGGAAGTTTATAGAGAATTTGAAGGAGCTATTGTAACAAATACTCTTAGCTTAACAGTTGGAGACACCCTTGAACTTTCAGTTCATTTTCTTGATCATGATGGTAATGAAATAGAACATTCAGATGATGATGATCATGATGATCATGGCCATGATGATGACCATGATGATGACCATGGTGATGAGCATGGTAGTATTGATGGACTGTTAGTAACAGAGAATGATACTAGCATTGTAGTTATCGAAGTAGAAGGTCATGAAGAAGAGGAAGAAGGGGAAGAAGATCATGATGACCATGAAGAACATGGACCTGGAATTCATATGATTGCAGTAGCTGCTGGTTCTACATCATTCAAAGTACAGCTTATGCATGAGGGACATGCAGACTACACTTCTATGTCAATTACTGTTACAGTTGGTGCTTCAACATCAAGAGATTTATCTTCAGTTAATAAATATTTTAATTAACAGTGATAAGCTCAATTAAGAGCAAAATTAGATGCAATAATAATTCTGATAAATGCTGTGAAAAGCAAATAGTATGGTCTGATTATTGTATAAATGACTGCGTAAAAAAATGTTTTTGTTTTCTATTGTGTCTGGGATGTTTATTGTCCCAGACACGCGTCATTACTGGAAAAATATTTAACTCTCAAAATAATGTACCTATAAAAAATGTTTTTGTTTTTATAGAAAATATTGATATTGGAACCATGACAGATGAAGATGGTTATTTTAGGCTATCTATAAATCATTTAAAAGAACAAAAAACTAGTTTGAGTATTAATATGATAGGATATGAAAATTTAACTATTCCACTTAATTTTTCTGTAGATGAAATTAATTTAGATGAGATAATGCTAAAACCTCAATCGCTAGAATTAGAATCTATTCATATTCATTCTCATACAAATAAAAAAAATCAAATTTCTGACATTCTATTAAGTGGTCAAGACTTAAATGATAATATTAGAGCTAATTTAGCTGAAACATTATCTAGTCAGCCTAATATTGGAGTTAGTTCGTTTGGTGTTGTTACATCGAAGCCCGTAATTCGAGGATATTCAGGAGATAGGTTTCTTCTTATTAAAGATGGTTCTGAAACAGGAGATCTATCGGTATCTTCAATAGATCATGCTATCGCACTTGATATGAATGAAGTGAATGAAATAGAGATTCTAAGAGGCCCGAGAACTTTATTGTATGGTTCTAATGCAATTGGAGGAGTGCTAAAAACGACTGCTAATGGAAACCCAAAAGTAAGAGTTAGTAAATTCCGTACCAAACTTACATTTGGAGGTGAATCATTTAATGACGCTTTGTATGGTAATATGATATTGTATATTCCATTTAAAGATAATCAAATTAATGTGATGGTTAATAATAGAAACACTGGAACACAGACTAGTCCAACAAAAAAATTAGAAAATACATATTCTAAAACATCAAATTATAAGTTAGGATATACAAATTATAATAGCTTTGGCTATCTAAATTTCATTTTTGAAAATCATAACATGGATTATGGTATCCCTCCTTCATTAGAGGGTCACATTGATGGAGTTGATATTAAGTTAAATAAAAATACTTTTCAATTAAATTATCATAGAGATATTGCAATCTATGATTTTACATTATTTGATGTTAAATATAATTATATTGATTATGAGCACCAAGAGTATGAAAATAATGTAGATTATTTTTCAGTTTCTCTAGCAAAAAAAACACAAAATCTTAAACTGGAGTTACAATCTTTAGATTTGATTTTTGGATCTGAAATTAATTTCAAGAAATTTATACCAGGTGGATTTTTTTGGACCCCAAGAACAGATGAACTTGATTTTGCTTTGTATGGATTTTATGAAAGGAAATTACGAGGTTTTGATTTAATGAGTGCATTTCGAATCGGTCAAATTTCGATTAAACCTGAGATTCTTTGGAGCTTTTCTAATTTAGAAGATAGTAAGGTAACTAATAAAAAATTTAATTATTATTCTTCTTCAATAGGTATAATTAAAAAAATTAATCAAATTGAACTAAATAGTTGGATTATGTATAATACGAGAGCCCCTAGAGTAGAAGAGCTTTATTCTGATGGGCCACATCTAGGTACCTATGCATATGAAATTGGACAACCTGATCTAGAATTAGAAGAAATTTATGGTTTTGAGTCGTCACTAAGGTATAATGGAGATGCAATAAATATATCATTTAGCACCTTTTATAATTATAGTCCTTATTATTATCAAATGACTAAAATTGGACATTGTGATGGAGAATTTATGGAAGGACAATCCCATCCCTGCGCAGGCTCAGATTTTATTGAATGGGGAAGTGGTGCTGCTGGCTGGCTTTATATATATGACACTCAAGGTGTTGAATCTATTATTAAAGGTATAGAATTCAATACTATATATAATGTTAATAATTATGAAATAGTATATGATTTTTCATATGTTCAAGGTGATGATTTAACTAATAATAAACCCTTATCCTATATTAATCCCACCAAACAGGTTGTGTATTTTAAGTATAATCAAGAATTAATAAATTTTGGTTTTAGATTTTCTACTATCCATGCTCAAAATAGATTGGGTGAATTTGAGACTCCTACCTCTTCAGCATTTTTAGTAGATTTTATAGCAAGCTATTCAAATAAGAGCCAAAACATCTCTATTCAATTTAATAATATATTAAATCAAGAATACTATAATCATTTATCAAAAATAAAGTCAATAATGCCTGAGGCTGGACGTAATATTTTAATAAATTATAAGATATTTTTATAAATACTGCAATTTTTAGTTTTAAATAAGTATTTTTTTAGTTTAGGTATTTAATTTAAAACCTCCATAACATTGTATGTGTTTAAAAGAAATTTTTTAGAAATTTTAAGATGGGGACTAAGGCTACACGGTATAGGGCATTTAGTGGAAGTTGTCGCGGCTATAACTGAAGAAGCATATGTGACAGCTACATTGGCCTTGATTTTTATTTCTATTGAAATATTAGCAAGTTTTTATTTACCTAAAGAACATGTTCATTTTAAGCCTGTTAAATCTGATGTACATGAAGATTGTTCAGACTAAATAATTTAGTAGCTATATGTCTTCAAAATATTTTTAAGATCTTTTTCTGCTAGCTCGGGCCTCCAATCGAGACCTTCGTATGCTTTTAATAATCGCCGCTCTGGTCCAATTAGAACAGATCTTAAGGAGTGACCAATATCATTCTCATCAATACCCCAAAATGATACAGCAGACTCTCCCGCTAATTTAAAGATATCATTTAGTTGTTGATAGCTGGAATAAAATTTTAGGTTAGGATATGAATCAATTATGCTCGAATAATTTTGTTTAAGTAAGCTAGGGGTGTCATATACGTAGTCAAAACTTACTAAATGAAATTCTACTTCCGGTATACTACTAAATATTTTAGCTAAATATTGATTTTTTACAACGACAGCTGGACACATTTCAGGCATTGGGCATCTAGTAAAAATATAAGAAATTAATCTAAATTTTCCATCCGATTGAGATAAAGAAACTAAGTTACTATCGGTGTCTAATAGAGTCGCATCTGATAATAGTTGACCAATTGATAGTGGGCTATATTCATCTTCCCACATATCATCATGATTTGGAATTGTTCCCTTACCAACTAATTTTAAATTAGAAGCAAATGCTTTTTCTTTACCCATTATCAAGCGAAAATGGAGGCTATCTCCTACAACAAAATTATTTATATCTAAACTGTCTTTAAGCTTAAATGGCATAGTCATAGCCATCATGAATCCAGGAATTTCATCGTGATGAATCAAAAACTCATTTGCATCTTTTCTAATTTCTATAATGGTTCCTATTACAGGGTATGATTTTTCTCCAGCGCAATGAATTAAAAGTAGACTGATTATTGTTAATATTATATTTTTCATTTTATTAAAAAAGGTGAGAAATAAAATTCCTCACCTTTTTGATTAGATAAAATTATTATTTATTTTTTAGCAGGCTTAATAAATGTAAAATTCTTAGAAGTATCTCCTTCACCAATAGTAACAGATTCATTTAGTGTTTTCCATTGTTTTGTTTTTTTATCTTTGAATTTTTCTTGCCATGCAACTACTTCATATGTCCCTGGGGGTATATTATCGATTTTATAATTACCATTTTCATCAGTAACTGCAAAATATGGGTGATCAAATACTGATACATAAGAGTTCATCCATGGATGAACATCGCATTTAATTCGTATAAAATCTTCAGGTTTTTCTATTTTAAGAGTTTTTTCCTTTACTACTTTAGGCATTGCAAAATTGAATTCGCTATTTATTTTTGGTAGTCCATGAATATTATGCAGGGTTGGATCGCTGTTTTTTATTAGTAGTTCTTGGCCGGCCATGATACCTTGCACATGCGGTTTATATACACAACCAACTTGATCAATAACAGCTTTAGTAGTAGGAGGCTTCCCATCATACTTAACCCCTTTTAAGTATACCATTACATTTTTAAGTTCACCTTTATCATTCATGATAAAGCTCTCACGATATGCTGGTGTTTTATGTGCAGCTCCACAAACTGGGTCTGCATCCATTTTTAAAGCTTTCTTTTTTGGTCCTTTTCCTTCAAAGTTTACTTTTCCAGAAAGTGATCCTGCGAAAACGCTGCTTATGGTGAATATTGTAATTAATAAAATTTTACTTAACGTATTTATAATCATTCCATACTCCTTTAAGATTAACTAAATATTAAATTATCGTACCTCTAAAATTATGTGATATTTAAATAGCTGTCCAAGATATTGTATTAATAAAGTGAAAAAAACTTATTTAAGGTAAACAATTTTTTTTAATTTATTTATATTTTTAGAGGATAATTTAACAAAATAAATTCCACTAGAAAAATTTGATGCATCCCAGCTGGTAGTATAGTAGCCAGGCATCACAAATTCATTGAAAATATTTTTAATTAGATTTCCTTTGAGATCATAAATAGATATATTAATATTTGAACTTGCAATTATATTAAATTTTATAAATAAAATAGGATTGAAAGGGTTGGGGAATAACTCGAAAATGTCAGTTTGAATAGGAAATATATTCTCTAATTCAGAATTAAGCATTCCCTCACAATTATATAATTCATAATTTTCTGTATATTCTTCATCGATAGTTAGACATCCACCCTCTAATGAACAGGGTAGTCTACAGCTTATTTCTCCAGAGGTTAACAAGTTTGATTTTGGAATACTTGGCCTATTAGAGTATCCTAAGTTACATGCATCTAATAAAGAGCAGGCTGTATAATCATAATCCAATGAATATCTAATATTAGCTAGTTGCTCTTGACTAAAACCAATTTTCTGATCATTAAGACATTTATTCATGATTGTAGGCCATTGTAAAAAATTATCAGGAATTGGTAAATATTTATAATTAGAATCTAAACAGTTAGTAGAATAATCATTTTTATTTATTAAATAACATGAATCAGGGAGCTCTCTAGTTCCCCAAAAATCTCCATTTTCATCAAAATTAGAATGTGCGATAAGATTAGTATAATCTTCAAAATCTGAACGATATGACCCCGTGTGTTCTGAGCCTCCAATTTTTAATTCATTTGTAGCTGAATTATATTCACCATTAAAGCCATGATATATACATTCATCTAAATTAAATGCTAGATTTAGATCTTGTAATGGTTGTCCAGGTGTATCACATATCAAATCTCCTCTCAGGTTGCATTCGTTTCCATTAACAAGCTCTCTATTAAAATCAGATGATACTTCATATAGTCCGTCACTATTTTTTGGTACTGGTAGATGATATAAGTGTAGTAAGCTAAAGATATGTCCAATTTCATGAGCTAATAATCCAATACTATTATTATTTATTCCAGGGAAAGCAGAATGCTTGATAGCTAATCCCATATAGCTTGTTGTTGATATATTTTCTGGGTATAGTGCCCATCCTTCAATTGTACTACATTCTAGTTCTCCAGAAATATTATTTTGTCTACCAATACAGTAGTCCAGATAAATGTTTAACATATTTTCTATATGGTATTCTTTTTTAATAGAATTCCAATTATAATTATAAATTAATTGATCTTCATTTTTAATATCATTCACTACAAGAGATGTATCTTCTGGTGCAATAAATTTTATTCCAATAGAGTTAAACTGATTATTAAGCATTTTAACAGCTTCTTCGGCCCTACTAATGCATATGTTAATATCATTTTCAATTCCATATATCCCAGTTTTATTATTTCCACTTTGATAATCGCAGAAAGACCTTGAAGGCATTTCATTTTCTATTTGATATAAATTATGAAAAACTATAGGAATATAGATTGTATCTAAATTTTTTCTATATATAAACGAATTTAGATTATTATATACAACTGATCGTTGCTTTTTTAATTTATCATATTCAGATTTTGATAATGAGGTATTTATAATATCTGTACCACACATTATATCTTGACTAGCCAAGCTTCCTTGAGATAATAAGCTAGAGATTATAATTATTAGATTTATTAAAATTTTCATATGGTAGATTTTAATACTATTATTTTTAATTTAATAAAAATTATTTACACCAGTATCCTGAATGATGGCCTGCACTTTCAATACAATTAAAATGGTACTCACTATCTAAACAATTATAAGAGATGTTTATATTACAGTTCTCTGGCAATTCACAAAGAGATTGAGGCAGAGTTGTTAATTTATTGGAATTAATCCATAGTTTATGTAGGCTGTTAAGATTCGATATACTCTCGGGTATTGAAGTTAGTAGGTTATTAGAAGAATACAAAATTTGAAGATTACTTAAATTACCAATATTATTGGGTAAAGATTCTAGCCTATTATAGTAAATAAGTAGTATTTCAAGGTTATTTAAATTCCCAAAACTTTGAGGAAGTGCACTAAGCTGATTATAGTTTAGATATAGCTCTCTTAATTTATTTAGATTTCCAATATTAATAGGGAGTTCTTCTAATTCATTATTGTCCATACTTAAGCCTTCAAGTTTAGTTAAGTCAGCAAAGTTTTTTGGTAAAATTTTAATATAATTTTCATCTAAAACTAATTCCTTAAGATTCTCTAAATTACTGATGCTCTCTGGAAGCGAAGTAAGCTTATTATTATCTAGATGAAGTATTTGCATATTAGTTAATAAACCAATACTAATTGGCAAAGCTGAGATTTCCATTTCATTTAAAGCAAGAGAAGTTATACGTCCTCCTTGCCAAACTTGATAGCCTATTTCTAATGGGCGTTTGCCCTTAAGATTTTCATTTATATTGATTATATCCTGCAAAACATTAAGATCTGAATTAAAAAAGCAGTTTTGATCTTCATTAAGAGATATATTATTTGGGAATGAGACTATTCCTGTAAAGCCAACTTCGCAAATAAGACAATTTTGTGGTTTATAAACAGGCTGATTATTTTTAAGTGAATAATCAAGACCTATTGAATTACTTATACAATTTGGAATATTATCACATAAAAAATTGTTGCCACTCTGAAAGCTGTTTAATTGCTCTGTATTGATACTTAAATCACACAGACTGCTAGGAAGCTCCTTCAAATTATTATTATCAATAAATAGTACATTTAAATTTTTTAATTTAGAAATTGAATTTGGTAGATAGGCTAACTTGTTATGTTTTATTTCAAGATTTTTTAGTTTTAATAAGTCTCCGATATTTTCTGGTAAGCGTGTAATTTTATTTTGATTTAAATTTAATTTAGTTAACTTGGTAAGCTCGGTTAGACTTTTGGGGATTATTTTAATTTTATTTGAAGAAATATCTAGCGATATTAATTTCGATAATTCTCCTAAATTTTTTGGCAGCTTGGATAGTGACAGATTACTTAAATCTAAGGATATAAGTCTAGATTTATTCCATTTTTGTTGTCCAATTTCAAGAACTTGTTTACCTTTTAGATTATTATTTAAGTCAATAATATTTTTTAGAATATTTAGATCATTATCTAAGAAGCATATATTGTTATCTAGTACTTTAGTTGTATTGATTTCATCAGAAATTTCAGTATATCCTTTAGGACATAGTGAACAGTTTTGTGCTGAATATTGAGGCTTTCCTATACTATCATATTCATAATTAAAGCCTGCAAAATTCTCAATACAATCAGGGATATAATCACATATGTAATTATTCCCAGCAATAAAGCTATTAAAATGTACATTTAGTTTAAGTAAGCAAATAGTTTTAGGAAGGAATGTTATCTGATTATTAGAAACATCCATATATTCGAGATGGGTAAGGGTTCCAATACTCTCAGGCAAAAAGCCTAATTTATTATTAGATATATTTAGCCTACGTAAACTTTCTAATTTGCCTAAGGCTTCTGGAAGTTTTTTTATTATATTATTATGAACATTAAGCTCGACAAGATTATTTAATTTCCATATGTTTTTAGGCAATAATTCTATGTTATTATTATTAATAGATAGTCCCTCTAAAGTTGAAATTTCTCCAATGGCTTCAGGTATATCTATTAATAAATTATTATTTAGAGATAGCACTTCTAATTGGGTGAGCTTACTAATATTTGATGGGATTATAGATATATTTGCTTTGTCTAAATACAAATAGATTAAACGTTTATTTTTCCAGCTCTGCTTACCAATCGAAAGAGGGTCTTTACCATTTAAACTTTGATTTTGATTAACTAGTTCTTGTAAGAAGGATATATCATCTTTATTAAAACACCTACCACTATCAAGAACAGTAATTATACTTGGATTATAAGATTGTATTAAAGACCCATCTTCACAACATAGTGAATTATCACCTCCACAGATTCCGCATCGATCAATTTTAGATGTACCACCCCAAATTTCAAAACAATCTTGAATACAATCATTTTCAGGATTTTCATCACATACATTACAATTATCTAGTTTTGCTTTTCCACCCCAATCACCATGACAGTCTTGTTGGCAATCATTTTCAGGATCATCATCGCAGGTGTTGCATGAATCTAATTTTGACTTTCCTCCCCACACATGTTTACAGTCTCTTATACAATCATTAGACTTATCATTATCACAGTTGCCACAGTTATCTAATTCTGCATCACCACCCCAGATATCATTACAGTCTTTTGTACAATCATTAGCTGGATCTAGATCGCAGCTATTGCAATTATCTTTATATGCCTTGCCACCCCAATTACCATTGCAATCTTTTAAGCATGGGGTGATCCCTGTTGATCCTCCAGCGCAGCTATTACAGTTATCTAATTTAGCAGATCCATTACAATCTCCATTACAGTCAAAATCAAATAAGCATTCACCATCACAGTTGTGGTAGGGTAGAGGCCCCATTCCTCCGCATATACCACATTCATCAATTTTTAAATTTCCACATAGAGCACCAGAACAATCTAATTCATTTGATTCACAAAATATATATTCATCTAAGTCAGTACAGTCTAAGACCCAATCCTGACTATTTGGACATTTTTGATCTTTCATAAATCTACTTCCTAATCCATCTCCATCATTATCATAGCATAAAGTAATTTTTCCTTCACCACCACAAATTCCACATTCATCATTTAAATTTATATTTTTATCTTCATCATTACAGTCATCACAATTTGTAACCAATCCCTCAGGGACATCACTTGGACAATATTGAAACAGCATATCACAATTACCATAACCATCGCCGTCATCATCCATATAGTAATTAATCTTGCCATCACCATTACATATACCACAAACATCAATTTGGGTATCGCCGCCCCAAATACCATTACAATCTTGAATACAATCATTTGTGGAATCATTATCGCATATACCACATTCATCCAGTTTAGCATCGCCATATACTTTTTCCGCACAATCAGAGCAGCTTGAATTATCACCCCCACATATACCACATTCATCAATTATAGCATCACCATTTGCTTTCCCTGTACAATCAGAGCAAGTTGAATTATCACCCCCACATATACCACATTCATCTATTTTTGCATTTCCACCCCAAACATCATTACAGTCTTGATCACAGATTTCAGAATCTGTATTGTTGCATGTTCCACAATTATTTACTATAGCATCACCACCCCAAGCTCCACTGCAATCTTGTATGCAATCATTGCTAGGGTCATTGTCACATACTTCACATTCATCCATTGTAGCATCGCCACCCCAAACTCCATTGCAATCTTGTATACAATCATTGCTAGGGTCATTGTCACATACTTCACATTCATCCATTGTAGCATCGCCACCCCAAGTTCCACTGCAATCTTGAATGCAATCATTGCTAGGGTCATTGTCACATACTTCACATTCATCCATTACAGCATCGCCACCCCAAGCTCCATTACAATCTTGTATACATGGATCAATTCCAGTAAGTCCCCCAGTACAAATATCGCATTGATCAATTATGGCGTCACCTCCACAATCATTATTGCAATCAGGTTCAAATGAATCTTTATCTAATGGTGTACAATCAATAATATCTAGAACCAAATCGCCATCATCATCATTATCACACATATCTCCAATACCATCTTGATCATAGTCTGCTTGATCAGGATTATTTACTAATGGACAATTATCATCTATTGAAATATCATCACCATCATTCATATCGATTTTGTTTTTAAAAGGACTAGTGAAACCCACCACCATTTTAGAAGAGCAGGATGAATTATCTCCCAGTGATTTTATACAATCTTTTTTATTTTTCGACATCCATCCACCACCATTATAAAAATCCATTGTAAAAGTTTCATCAAATAATTTTTCACCATTTTCATAGACAATGGCATTAATTTGATGAATTCTAACTAAGTTTCTTCCTTTCATCCTAAAAGTAATATCACTAAATGGTTCAAAGCTATCAGAACATATTTCTTTTACTTTTCGATCAATTATACCTTGACTCTTAGGTATTAAAGAAAATTCTACATCATCAAGAAGATCTTGTTTATAAAGTTTTTTGCCGGACATAATATCAACTATATAGATTTTATTTCTTCGAACAATATATTCAACTTCTTTACCTGAGGCTTGAAATTCCTGAAAAAGTTTATCAATACTATTAAAAAAATCTTTACCTTCTAATGAACTTGCAACAGTATCAAACTCCGTATATTCATTCCATTTATGTTGCTCGAGAGATTTGAACTTAAACTTTTCATCCGACCAAAGCGCGGTTAGTTTATTTATTGTACCATTATGCTTACCATCCCAAGAATTATAATTACATCTAGAACTTTTTTCTTCAGTTCCATCTTCTAGTTTATCACAGTCTGATAATTTATTTGCTAAGATTATAGCTAGCTCAATATAATAGTCTTGAGCTTTCCCCCCCCAATCACCATTACAGTCTTGAATACAAGCTATATTTTTAGTATAGCCTTCAACGCAAATATTGCAGTTATCTAAATAAGCGGTTCCACCCCAATCTCCATTACAATCTTGAATGCAGTCATTCTCTGGTTTACTATCACAATCACCACATTTATCTTCATAAGCTATTCCACCCCAATCTCCATTACAATCCATTTTACAAGCTTCTACATCTGTATTGCCTTCAGCGCAAACATCGCACCTATCTATATAGGCGGTTCCACCCCAATCTCCATTGCAATCTTGAATGCAATCATTATAAGTGATATCATCACAGGTTTCGCATTTATCTAATAGAGCTTTACCACCCCAATCTCCATTACAATCTTGAACACAATCATTTTCAGGGATATTATCACATTCATTGCATTTATCAAGTGAAGCATTTCCTCCCCAAATTCCATTGCAATCTTGAATGCAAGCTTCGATCTCAGTATTGCCCTCTGAACAGATATTACAATTGTCTATGTATGCAGTTCCGCCCCAATCTCCATTGCAATCTTGAATGCAATCATTAGATTTTTCATCATCGCAATTTCCACAATTATCTGCAAGGTTTTGTCCACCCCAAACACCATTGCAATCTTTTTGACAGGGTTCTATACCAGTTTCTCCACCTGAGCAAATATCACATTTATCCAGATATGCAATACCACCCCAATCTCCATTGCAATCTTGTACGCAATCATTATCTTTATTTGCATCACAGTTTCCACAATTATCTAGTAAAGCTTTTCCACCCCATTCATTATTACAATCCTGTACACATGGTTTTTTATTAACCTTCCCATCAATACAATTATTACAATTATCTATTATTGCTGATCCACCCCAATCTCCATTGCAATCAGGGATACATTCTGTTTTTTTTGTAGATCCAAGCACACAAACTCCACAATTATCCATAATAGCAGTACCACCCCATTCTCCATTACAATCTGATTCACATGCGATTTTATTTGTTGATCCATTAACACATGCCTCACAGTTATCAATATTGGCTGATCCACCCCATTCATTATTGCAATCTTTTTCACAAGGAAATTGTTTTGTATTTCCTTCAACACAGTTACTACAATTATCAATTTTTGCGGTGCCCCCCCAATCTCCATTGCAATCTTTAATACATGGAATTTGATTTGTATTTCCCAAGACGCAATCATTGCAATTATCTATTATTGCTGATCCACCCCATAAATCATCACAATCTTTAATGCATGGAGTTTGATTTGTATTTCCCAAAACACAAGTGTTACAATTATCAATTTTTGCGGTTCCCCCCCAATCTCCATTGCAATCTTGATTGCACCCAATTTTATTAGTAGAGCCTTCAACACAAATATCACAATTATCTATAATGGCAGTTCCGCCCCAATCTCCATTGCAGTCTTGAACACAGTTATTTGAAATATCAATATCGCAGACACTACAATTATCTAGAGTTGCTTTACCACCCCAATTTCCATTACAGTCTTGAGTACATTCAATTTTATTTGTAGAACCTTCAACACAAATATCACAATTATCCATAAAAGCACTTCCACCCCAGTCTTCATTGCAATCTTTTTGACAGGGTTCTATACCAGTCTCTCCACCTGAGCAAATATCACAATTATCCATAAAAGCACTTCCACCCCAATCTCCATTGCAATCTTGAGCACATTCAATTCTATTTGTAGAACCTGCAACACAAATATCACAATTATCCATAAAAGCATTACCACCCCAGTCTCCATTGCAATCTTTTATGCAATCCATTTTTTTGGTAGTTCCTCTCACGCAATTTCGGCAATTATCAATAATGGCGCTACCACCCCAATCTCCATTGCAATCTTGAATACAATTATTATATATATCTTCGTCGCATGTGCCACATTGATCAACTAAAGCATTACCACCCCAAGTTCCACTACAATCTTGGGTGCAGGCTATTTTTTTTGTATTACCTTGAACACAAATATCACAATTGTCCATAATAGCAGTGCCGCCCCAATCTCCATTGCAATCTTGTAAACAATCATTGAGTTCAGTTAACCCTCCAACACAGCTATTACAGTTATCTAAATAAGCGGTTCCACCCCAATCTCCATTACAATCTTGAGAACATCCAATTTTATTAGTAGAACCTTCTACACAAACATCACAGTTATCCATAATAGCAGTTCCACCCCAATCTCCATTACAGTCTTCAACACACGCAACTTTTCCAGTATTTCCTTCTACGCAGCTATTGCAATTATCTATAATAGCAGTTCCACCCCAATTTCCATTACAGTCTTCAACACACGCAATTTTTCCAGTATTTCCTTCTACGCAGCTGTTGCAGTTATCCAAAAAAGCATTTCCGCCCCAATCTCCATTACAGTCTTCAACGCAGGCAACTTTTCCAGTATTTCCTTCTACGCAGCTATTGCAATTATCTATAAGTGCAGTGCCTCCACATACGTTTTTACAGTCAATTGATGAGAGGCACTCTCCATTACAATTAAAATTAGTTTTTGGATATACACAATCTTGATTATTCCAGTTAGATGTAGGATCATAGTTGCATGCTATTTTGTCTAAACAGCCATGTTTAGCTGTATTTTCGTACCATATTATAGTTTTTTGATTGAAAGATGCTGAAATTATATCAGGGTCACCATCACCATCAATATCCCCCTTTGTAATCACTGTTGTTTTTTGATCATTATTTTCTATTTTATGTAAAATCATGTTACCGCTAACATTTTCATACCATGATATATTATTATTTATTAATTCTGGAAAGATATCTAAATCACCATCGCCATCAAAGTCATAAGCCTCTTTAGAAAAAATTGGGTTTTGATCTGTTGTTTTAACATTTGATGTAAAAGTTAATAGATTATTTTCAAAAAATAATGTCTCTTTTTTATCATTTTTTGTAATAATAATATCCAAATCATTATCAAAGTCAATATCCGCGCTATATATATCCCATAAATTATTAATATTAGATGCAATTATATTCAATTTGAAGGAACCATTTCCATTATTTGAATACCAGACAATATTGTTATCATACTCATTTATTGATAGAATATCTAAATCCTGGTCGCCATCTAAATCTGCTACATTGATTGACCAGGGACCATTAGTATCATTTGTGATTGTTTCTCTAATAAAAAAGCCTTTTCCATTATTTTTATAATAAGAAATTGTATTATTAAACATTGAAGAGGTTAAAATATCAATGAATCCATCTTTATTAAAATCAATGGGTAATATTGATATAGAGCCTTTAATTTTGTTTGAAATAATATGCCTAGAAAAAGAATTATTGCCAAGGTTTTCAAGCCATATGATAGTATTAGAATTGATTGATGTATAGAGGATATCTATTTTTTTATCATTATTTAAGTCTGCAGTATGTATAGATACAATCCCTGTTTCCCCGTTTTGAATTTCAAAGGGATTGAATGTAATATTGCTAAATACAAAGCTTGTTAGTATAATAAATAGAAATGATTTCATGCTGTTTTGTAATATAAATTTACAAAATTTATAGCAGCAAAATACATCTGAAAAAGGAATTTCAGTATTAAGGTATTGAGTTTAAGGCATTCCTTTGAAATGATGGTTTAAATAAGAATTTATCTAAAAGTGAATCCAAAGCCAGCATTAAAAGCATTGCTAGCACCTGTATTATAATCTACATAAAAGTCAAATGTTAGGATCCTTAAGCGTGTACCGATAGTTGTGCGGATTTTATTTTCTCCAGGGAAACTAAGATTAATAGGTAAAGGCACACCTGATTGCCATGTTTCATTTCTGCCTGTACATTCGTTTTGAGTATTATCTTCCTTCTCATCCCAAACACCATTTGAAAAACAACCATACCCAAGAGGATTTTCTAGAGTATATGATAAATCAAAAGTTGAAGATTCGAAGCCAATGCCTCCATAGATACCTAGACCCCCAAGAAAAGAAAGAAAAGATGGGAGATTTAGTGTTTTACCTGCCTGTATTGAAAACAAATCATTAATTGAACTAATTTGTACATTTGCACCGGTCATATTTAATTCAAAATCATTTTTATAGTACCCTATAGACACATCAATGGGCCACCCCTTAGGCTTAGCTCTTTTTCTATTTGGAATTTCTGTAATTCGATTAAACTCAGCAAGCATTTCATTTAATGCTTCGTCATTTCCATTATGGAATTGATCATTTAGAATTTTTAGTGAAGAAACGTCCATGCTAGTTGTTTGAAGTTCAGCGATAGCTAAATCAATATCTTCAGGAGTAATATTTTGTTCTGGGGTTTCTAAAATATACTTAATTTTAGGGGATATTGTAACACGGGGTTGTTTTTTTGGCTTTTTCTTAAAAAATTCACTTACACCAATTTTGCCTCCAAAACCACCAAACTTTACGGAACCGATATTGGGCACTGCAATATCAACAGGTATACCTCTTACAGTAATTTCAGTATGAAATGGTAGCCCAACAGAAGCCTGCATAATTGGTAATGGAATTCCAAAAACGAAACCCGCATCTTCGACTACTTTACCTAGATTTAATCCTCCAGGCACAGGTATGCTTAGATCTAAATCGCCTAAGCCAAGTTCAATTAAAGAGTCGATTTGACTAGAATAGCCAGCTGAAAAATCATCTTCGCTAGAGTATAGAGCTGGTATTATGGTTTCAGTTGTGTTGCCTGCTAGTTCATACTCTAGTACGTAGTCAGTTCCAATACCTGGTATAGATTGGGCAATTTTCCAAGTATTTTCCACAACTTGATCTTTAATTTGTATTATAGCCTGGTCTGGAGTAATATTAATTGTGGTTGATGTGGTATCTCCAAAAATATTTTGTGCAGGATTTTTTGGGGCTTCAAGTATATCTCTTACTGATAATGATAGGTAGATTTCTTGGTCTTGATAAAGGGATTCATCATCTGAACCTTCAGCTGTTGGAATAAATTCTAATAAATCGGAGTCGTTTGGGACTAGAAGTTCTTTTGGAAATTTAAATGGAAAACTATAGTCAACACTTTCATCTGGAATTATAAAATTATATGTAGTTTGTCCTTTAGGGGGCATGGCATATGCAACATCAAAAGTTAGATCAAATCCTAGTATCTTATGAGGAGTTGTTTTTCTGAAATATCCGGAATTCATATCAGTGCCTATAATGGTACCAAATGGGCCAAGGTATCCTTCAGCATTTCGACCAACAAGAGTAGTGACAGCTGACCCAGCGTCACTTAATCCTAATGAAAGAAGAGCACCGAAAAATAAAATTATTTGTAAAACTGGTTTTGTTTGCTTCATCTAATCTCCATTACTATTTAAATTATTAAGGAATCAAATTGATACAATTAACATAAACCTTAATTTAATTGATTTTAATTTAAATTAAATATAAAATATTAAAAAAATCCATTCGAAAAATCATAATTTTACATTCTAATTTAGGAGAATAATATTGTTTAAAAGAACTCATACATGTGGCGGGCTTAATGCTAGTAATATTGGTGAAACTATTTCTTTAAATGGATGGATATCTAAAAGTAGAGATTTAGGAGGCCTGCATTTTATAGATTTGCGTGATAGATATGGAAAAACTCAAATTGTTTTTAATGAGGATATTAATAAAGAAGCTTTTGATCGAGTAAAAAAGCTTGGTTTAGAAGATGTTATTGGAATAAAGGGAAAAGTTGTTTCACGTCCAGAAGATGCGATTAATAGCAGCATCCCAACCGGAGAAGTAGATGTAGAAGTTATGGAGCTTAAAGTATATAATGAGTCTGTGACACCTCCATTTGATATCAATGATCGTAATTCAGCATCAGAAGATCATCGTTTGAAATTTCGTTATTTAGAACTGCGAACTAAAGAATTACAGCATAACATTTTAATCAGACATAAAGCTGCTATTGCTACAAGGAATTTTATGAATGATCAAGAGTTTGTTGAGATTGAAACTCCAGTTCTTATGAAATCTACGCCTGAAGGAGCTAGAGATTTTCTTGTTCCAAGCAGACTTCATGAAGGGAGGTTCTATGCCCTACCTCAATCACCTCAAACATATAAACAGCTATTGATGGTATCAGGTTTTGATAAGTATTTTCAAATTGTGAAATGCTTTAGAGATGAAGATTTTCGAGCAGATAGACAGCCTGAGTTTACTCAGATAGATATTGAAATGTCTTTTGTAGATCAAGATGATATTATTGCACTTGGCACAAACCTTACTAGGCATATATGGCATTCAGTGAGTGGAATAGAATTGCCGCAAGAATTCCCAATAATTACCTATTATGATGCTATGGAAGACTATGGTTCAGATAAGCCAGATATTCGCTTTGGCATGAAACTTCAAGAAATGTCTGAATTTGTTCAAAGGTCCAATTTCAATGCTTTTAAAACAGTTTTAGATAGTGGCGGAAGAGTGAAGGCAATTGTATGCCCTAATTCATCTAATTACAGTAGAAAAATTATTGATGATTTGACCGACTATTTGAAAAAGTATTTTGGTGCTAAAGGTTTGGCTTGGATGAAATGTTTAGATGGAAAGCTAGATGCTGGAATTAGCAAGTTTTTTCCTGATGATGTACAAGCTGAAATGATTGAAAAATTGAATATTAAGGATGACTCAATTATATTTATGATTGGTGATGTCCAGAAGATAGTTTTTGCATGTCTTGGTGCGTTAAGAATTGAGCTTGCTAAACGAGAAAGTATGATTGGCTCTGATCTTTGGGCTCCTCTTTGGGTCGTTGATTTTCCTCTTGTTGAATGGAATGAAGATAAAAATAGATGGGATGCTCTTCATCATCCTTTTACATCACCACATACTGAAGACTTTGATAAGCTAGATTCAGACCCTGGTAGCGTACGCTCTTTTGGCTATGATATTGTTATGAATGGATATGAGCTAGGTGGTGGTTCAATAAGGATTCATGATAAAGTGCTACAGTCAAAAATATTTACTTTGCTGGGTATCGATGGTGACGAAGCAAAGGAAAAGTTTGGATTTTTAATGGATGCATTTAATTATGGTGCACCACCTCATGGAGGAATGGCTTTTGGTTTTGATAGGATCGTAATGCTATTAGCTGGTTCAAATCAGATCCGCGATGTTATTGCATTCCCTAAAACAACTTCTGCACTATCTTTAATGGATAACTCGCCTTCTAAGGTTTCAAAAGAGCAGCTAGCAGAATTGCATTTAGATATAATAAAATCTCGTGAAGACTAATTGAAATGCAATGTTTTTATAGTGTAAATTACTTGGCTTTATTAAAATAAAATAAATTGATTTTATACTGGTTGTAAAATAGGAGCGTTTCTGAAAAAAAAAAATAGATATATCTGGGGTAGATTCACTTTCATTTTTAGGTATTGATGATAAAAATATTAAGACCATTCAAGATTCCATTAATGTTCAAATTGTTGTAAGAGGTTCATATATGCATTTAGATGGTGCAAAAAAAGATATTGAATTAATAGAGCTTGTTATTGGTGAAATGATGCTTGTAATTAATAATCAAGGTTTTATAAATCCAGAAGATGTTAAAAATTATATAAAATCAATTAATAAAGATTCCTCGAAAAAATTGAATGATTTAAAAAGTGAAGCGGTTATACTTTATACGCACAAAGGTTCAGTTAATGCTAGAACTGAGGGGCAAAAAAAATATTTAAATGCAGTTAATGATAATGATATTGTATTTGCAATCGGTCCAGCAGGAACTGGAAAAACATATCAAGCTGTAGCTATGGCTGTATCTGCCTTAAAAAACAAATCAGTAGATCGAATTATTATAACTAGACCAGCTGTAGAAGCAGGAGAAAGGCTTGGGTTTCTCCCGGGTGATTTAAAGGAGAAAGTTGACCCGTACTTGACTCCATTATATGACGCATTAAATGATATGATTCCCGCACCAAAACTAAAAAATTATTTAGATCAGCGTGCAATTGAAATTGCGCCATTGGCATATATGAGGGGTAGAACTTTACATAATTCATTTATTATATTAGATGAAGCACAAAATGCTACGCCAATGCAAATGAAAATGTTTCTTACTCGCCTTGGTGTAACTTCTAAGGCAATTATTACTGGGGATATAACTCAAATTGATTTGCCAACTTATGACAAGTCTGGCTTAATTGATGCTTCAAAAGTTCTTAAAAAAATTGAGGGTATTGTGTTTGTATATTTTGATGAAAATGACGTAGTTCGACATACTTTAGTTAAAAATATTATTAAGGCATATGCTAAAAGTGATACTTCAAAAAATAAATTAAAAAAGGTTTAAGTAATATTATGCAATCTGTTATAGTATCCGCAACTAGGACGCCAATTGGAAGTTTTCAAGGGAATTTAAGTGCCCTACCTACAGTTCAGCTTGGAGCTCAAGTTATTCAGTCTGCTCTTTTAAGGTCTGGTATAAAAGGCGATAAGGTAGATGAGGTGATAATGGGTAATGTGCTGGCTGCGGGAGAAGGTCAAGCTCCTGCTAGGCAGGCCGCAATTTTTGCGGGGCTTCCTAATACAGTAGAATGTATGACTATTAATAAAGTATGCGGTTCTGGTATGAAGTCTGTTATGCTTGCAGATCAAGCTATAAGATGTGGTGATGCAAAAATAGTTATAGCAGGTGGCATGGAAAATATGAGCCAAGCACCATACTATTTATTAGATTCGCGGAATGGTATGAGGCTAGGACATAATAAAGCTTTAGACTCAATAATTTTAGATGGATTATGGGACCCCTATAATAATATTCATATGGGAAGTTGTGCAGAGATATTAGCTGAAGAAAACATATATACTAGAGAAGATCAAGATGCTTTTGCCACTGAATCATATAGACGGTCACTAAAAGCAATTAATGAAGGGCTTTTTGATAATGAAATAACTCCCATTGAAATACCCCAAAGAAAAGGAGATGCGGTTATTGTAAAGGAGGATGAGGAACCAGGTCGTGGACGTCCTGAAAAAATTTCTAAGCTCAAGCCTGCTTTTCAAAAAGAAGGAACAATTACAGCTGCAAATGCAAGTAGTATAAATGATGGTGCAGCTGCGTTAGTTGTTGCATCTGAGGATGAAGCAAATTTATTGAATATTCAACCTATTTGTAGAATAGTTGCTCAAGCTTCAGCTGCTCATGAGCCTAAGTACTTTACAACAGCTCCAAGTAAAGCTATGCAAAAAGTATTGAATAAGGCAGGAATGTCAATAGATCAAATTGATTTATTTGAGATTAATGAGGCTTTTTCTAATGTAGCATTAGCTGCTATTAGAGAAAATTCTTTAGACCACGAAAAGGTGAATATTTTTGGCGGGGCTGTTTCTTTAGGTCATCCTATAGGCGCGACAGGTGCAAGAATTCTAGTGACATTGATTTCTGCTTTAAAATATCAGAATAAAAAATTTGGACTAGCAACGCTCTGCATTGGAGGCGGAGAAGCGGCCGCAGTAATTATTGAGATAATTTAAAATTGAAAAATGAGTAAAATCAAGCATGATAAAATAGGTGTTATTGGCTCGGGAACAATGGGTAGCGGCATTGCACATACTTTTGCTATTTTTGGCTATAAAACTTTACTTCTTGATTTAGAAGAATCTTTTCTTACGCGTGGTATTGAAAGTATTAAGGATAATATGAAAAGGCAGGTTAAAAAAGGATTTGTTTCTCAAAATCAGGTAGATATAGCTTTATCTAACATTAATATTTCAACCAATTATGCTAGCTTGAAAGACTATGATCTGGTAATTGAAGCTGCAACAGAAAATCAAGAAATAAAATTAAATATATTTAAAAAATTAGATGGTATTTGCAGCTTGAAAACAGTATTGGCAACTAATACATCATCTATATCAATAGATAAAATTTCTTCCGCTACTAATAGACCGGAAAAAGTTATAGGCATGCATTTTATGAATCCTGTTCCTATTATGAAGTTGATTGAAATTGTAAACGGTAAGAATACTAGTCTTGAAACAACTAAATTTGTATTAGATATTTCAAGCTCTATAGGAAAAGAGGCAGTTGAATGTAATGATTCTCCGGGGTTTGTTTCAAATCGTATATTAATGCCAATGATAAATGAAGCAATTTTTTGTTTATATGAAGAAGTAGGCACTCCTGAAGCTATTGACACGATTATGAAATTAGGTATGGCGCATCCAATGGGTCCACTAGCTTTAGCTGATCTTATTGGGCTAGATGTATGCTTAAATATCCTTAATGTTCTTTATACAGATTTTAAGGATGATAAATATGCTCCGTGTAAGCTCTTAGTTGAGAAAGTAGAATCTGGAAACCTTGGAAGAAAGACTGGAATAGGTTTTTATAATTATAACAAATAAAATAGATCGAATATGAATTTTGAATTAACACAAGAACAAATTTTAATTAAAAAAACTGCTCGAGATTTTGCTGACAATGAGCTTGCCCCAGGTGCTGTTGAGAGAGATGAAAAGAAAATTTGGCCTAAAGAATATATCAAGCAAATGGCTGGCCTAGGATTTATGGGGATGATGGTTGATCCAAAGTGGGAAGGTGGAGGAATGGATTCCATATCTTATGCTATTGCTATAGAAGAAATTTCGAGAGTAGATGCCTCAGCTGGAGTTATTATGTCCGTTAATAATTCTCTTGTATGCTATCTTTTAGAAAAATTTGCAAGTGATCAAATTAAGGGAAAATATTTAAAAAGTTTAGCTGCTGGTGATAAATTAGGAGCGTTTTCATTATCGGAACCTCAATCTGGTTCAGATGCATCAAATATGAAAACTATAGCAATAAAGAAAGGTGACTATTATCATATTAATGGAACTAAAAATTGGGTTACTAATGGAATAAGTTCAGATTATGTTATATTATTTGCTATTACTGAGCAAGGGGTTGGCCATAAGGGCATATCTTGTTTCATTATTGAAAAAACTTTAGATGGATTTGAGGCCGGTAAAGCTGAAAACAAGTTAGGTATTCGTTCATCAGATACTTGCGAGCTCTATTTAGATGATGTTAAAGTTCCCGTAGAAAATTTAATTGGCCAAGAAGGAGAAGGCTTTAAAATTGCATTATCAGTATTAGATGGAGGTCGTATTGGTATTGCATCCCAGGCTCTAGGCATAGCGCAAGCATCATTAAATGCATCTATTTCTTATTCTAAGGAAAGGGTTCAATTTGGAAAGCCCATATCAAAGAATCAAGCAATACAGTTTAAAATTGCAGATATGGCTATGGAAATTGAAGCTGCTAGATTGCTAATTTATCAAGCAGCATGGAAAAAAGATCACAATCAAGATTATGGTCATTATGCATCTATGGCAAAAGTATATGCTTCAGAGGTTGCCATGAAAGCATCTACTCAGTGTGTCCAAATCCATGGTGGTTATGGATATATAAGAGAATCTGGAATAGAGCGACTTATGAGAGATGCTAAGATAACTCAGATTTATGAAGGAACTTCTGAAATTCAACGAGTAGTTATTGCTCGTGAAGCATTAAAATAATTAAGGAGTATATGTATGCAGGTGTTTAAAGAGCTGGAAAAACGTGGTCATGAGCAGGTTTCGTATTTTTTTGATCCAAACTCAGGATTAAGAGGGATAGTCGCCATTCATAATACAGTACTAGGTCCTGCTTTGGGAGGCTGTCGGATGTGGGACTATGTAACAGAAGAGGAGGCCTTTGTAGATGCCTTGCGTTTAGCAAAAGGTATGACATATAAGGCGGCTATTGCTGGCTTAAATCTTGGTGGTGGAAAGGCTGTTATAATTGGTAATTCTAAAACACAGAAAACAGAGAATCTTTTTCGCTCGTTTGGTAGATTTGTTGAAGGCTTAAATGGTAGATATATCACTGCAGAAGATGTGGGTACGAGTATAAAAGACATGGAGTATGTGCGAATGGAAACTGGTTATGTAACCGGGATTTCACAAGCTCTAGGTGGGAGCGGGGACCCTTCTCCTGTTACTGCGTATGGTGTTTTTATTGGCATGAAAGCTGCAATTAAAGAGCGATTAAATAAAACAGAATTTTCAGGTTTGAAAATTTCAGTCCAGGGTCTAGGTTCAGTTGGTATGTCCTTATGTGAATATTTATATAATGCAGGGGCAGAGCTATTTGTTACAGATTTAGATCAGGTGGTAATGGGACAAGCTGTTGATAGATTTTCAGCAACACCTGTAGAGTCAGATGCTATTTATGATTTAGATGTTGACGTCTATGCTCCATGTGCTTTAGGTGCAACAATTAATCCTGATACAGTTGATAAGTTTAAATGTTCAATTATAGCAGGAGCTGCTAACAATCAGCTTATTGAGAGTGATTTTGGTGATAAATTGAAAAAAAGAAAAATTCTTTATGCTCCAGATTACGCTATTAATGCAGGAGGCTTAATTAATGTTTCTAACGAATTAGAAGGGTACAATAGAGATCGAGCATTTTCTCAAGCTGAAGGAATATATGAAACATTAATGGAGATTTTTCAAAGGTCTAGTTCAGAAAATATATCAACTAATGAAGCTTCAGATAGGCAGGCTGAGGATCGAATAAATAAGATAAGTGGTTTAAAATCATTTTATCTTCCTTATAAAAAATCATTTAAAATTAGAAATGTCTAATTTGAAACCAAAAGAAAAACGAAAAGCTAGAATAATAGCTTTGCAGATGGTTTATGCAAAAGAGTTTAAGGGGTCAGACTTAGATGAAACCTGCAATTTGTTAGTAGAAAATGAAGGTAAACTATCAAAAGATATTGTAAAATATAGTAAGCAATTAAGTAATTTAGTTTTTATTCATTTAGTAGAGCTTGATAAATTAATTTCAAGTAAATCAAAAAATTGGGATTTTGATCGAATTACACTTTTAGATAAATTAATTTTGCGTATTGCTTTAGTGGAAATGATTTATGTTGATGATGTTCCTCCTAAGGTATCTATTGCGGAAGGGGTTGAAATTGCCAAGCTATTTAGTACTGATGATAGTAGCAGTTTTATTAATGGAATTTTAGATTCAGTATATAATAAAAAAATTAAAGGAAAGGTTAACACTATTTAGATGTCTATTTTTTCAAAAATAGTAACTGGTATTTTTGGTAAAAAGTCTGAAAAAGATTTAAAACTTCTTATGCCCTATGTTGAAGAAATTAATATTAAGTATAATAGTTTTAATTCTTTATCAGATGGCGAGTTAAAGGAGCATTTTAATAGTTTATGTGATGAATTGAAAAAAATAGCTAGTGATGCTCATGAAAAATTTAGGGCTGAAGGTTTAAATGATAAAGAGATAGAGAAGGTTGTTAAAGATTCGGAGCAGGATTTCTTAAATAATAAAATGGTTGAAATCTTCGCTCTTGTAAAAGATGCTTGTAGAAGGATATCTGGCTCTGAGTTTACTGTTATGCATCAAACAATGAAATGGGAAATGATTCCTTTTGATGTTCAATTGATTGGTGGAGTTGTATTACACCAAGGTCGAATTGCTGAAATGAAAACAGGAGAAGGAAAAACTTTAGTTTCTACAATGCCTATAATTCTTAATGCTATGACCGGGCGAGGCGTTCATGTTGTAACTGTTAATGATTATCTTGCTGAAAGAGATAGCCAATGGATGGGAATCTTATTTGAATATTTAGGTCTTTCGGTTGGCTGTATACTTAATCAAATGAGCAGTCAGCAGCGTAAAGAAATGTACAATAAAGACATTACGTATGGTACTAATAGTCAGTTTGGTTTTGACTATTTAAGAGATAATATGAGTATCAAGCCTGAAGATCAGGTGCAGCGAGGCCATGCATTTGCAATTGTAGATGAAGTTGACTCTGTACTTGTAGATGAGGCTAGAACACCTTTAATTATTTCTGGTAATGTAGACGCGCCAACTAATCAGAAGTATAATGAATGGAGAAATAGTATACAAAACATTATTCGCAAACAAAATGAACTAGTTAATAGTTTAATTGCAGAGGCTGAACCATTATTAGATTCTGATAGCCGGAAAGCTTCTATTAATTTGCTTATGGCCTCAAGGGGCGCACCAAAAAATAAACGATTAATGAAAATTTTTCAAAAACAGGGTACGCAACAGCTTGTTCATAAAATGGAAAGTGAATATATTAGAGATAAAAAAATACATGAATTAGATGAAAAATTATACTTTAGTGTTGATGAAAAAGCGCATGTAATTGATCTTTCAGAAATAGGAAGATCCTTTTTGTCGCCAAAGAATCCAGAGAATTTTGTTATTCCTGATTTAGGAGAAATTTTTCATGATATTGAAAATACAAAAGATATAACTTCTCATCAAATTTTAGAACAGAAAGAAAAAGCTCAAGCATTACACATGGAAAGAAGTGATAGAATCCATGCAATAAATCAGTTATTAAGAGCATATTCGCTTTATGAAAAAGATATAGAATATATTGTTCAAGAAGGAAAAGTATTAATTGTTGATGAACATACTGGTAGAGTTCTTCATGGTCGCAGATTTAGTGATGGCTTGCATCAGGCTTTAGAAGCTAAGGAAGATGTAGCTATTGAAAAAGAAACTCAAACTATGGCAACTATTACTATCCAAAATTATTTTAGAATGTATTCTAAGCTTGCAGGAATGACTGGAACAGCATCAACAGAAGCTCAAGAATTAATGGAAATTTATAAGTTGGATGTAGTAGAAATTCCAACAAATAAGAATATTATTAGACAAGATTTAGATGATTTAGTTTATAGAACTAAAAGAGAAAAATATAATGCTGTAATTGACAAAGTAAATGAGCTTATCAAGATTGGTCAGCCAATTTTGGTTGGTACAACGTCTGTAGATGAGTCTGAAGTACTTGGTAGAATGTTAAAAAGAGCTAAAATCCCCCATAATGTACTAAATGCAAAACAGCATCAAAAAGAAGCTGAAGTTATAACAAGGGCGGGACAGAAAAGCTCGGTAACTATAGCAACTAATATGGCGGGGCGGGGAACAGATATCAAGCTTGGTGAAGGTGTTAAAGATTCAGGTGGTTTGTTTATACTGGGAACTGGTAGGCATGAATCTAGAAGAATTGATTTGCAGTTGAGAGGTAGGTCTGGAAGGCAAGGTGATCCTGGAAAATCAGTATTTTTTCTTAGCTTAGAGGATGATTTAATGCGTTTATTTGGTTCAGACAGGATTTCAAAAGTTATGGATAGAATGGGTATTGATGATGGTGAGGTTATAACTCATTCGATGGTAACTAAATCTATTGAACGGGCTCAGAAAAAAGTAGAGGGACGTAATTTTAGTATTCGAAAACATTTGTTAGAATATGATGACGTAATGAATCAGCAGCGAGAGATTGTTTATGAACGTAGAAATTATGCACTTCATGGTACCAATATAGTTAATGAAGTAATTGAAATAATGACTGACTATATAGATAATTTAATTGAAACTTATTGCGGCAATTCTAATAGGTCAGAAGATTGGGATTGGGAAGGCTTATCTGAAGAAGCCTTTGAAGTATTTTCACTAGATATTAAGGCTGAAAAAGACAGATTAGAATCGCTTGATCAAATAAATGATTTATTGATAAATGGAGCGAATGCAATTTTATCTTATAAGAAAGATGCATTTGGTGAAGAAATTTTTGAACAATTTCAAAAATGGGTCGTTTTTCGTACTATTGATGAAAATTGGAGAGAGCATTTAGCAGCAATGGATCAATTGAGGGAAGGTATAGGCCTCAGAGCGTATGGTCAAAAAAATCCTTTGATTGAATACAAGCAAGAAGGCTTTGGAATGTTCTCAGAAATGATGATTGATACAAATAGAGAAACATTAAAGAGAATATTCAGGTCAAATATTCAGAATACATCTGAAAGACCAAATCGCTCAGAGCCTGCTCCTAAAAATTTAAAGATGCAACATGATGAATCTCAGGGACTTGGCTTTATGCCGCCTCCGGGAGGGGCCTCTCCCGCTCAAAAGGTACCAGCTCCTGGTCAACTTAAAACTCAGCCTGTAGTGGCAGCTACTAAGATTGGTAGAAATGATCCATGTAGCTGTGGGAGTGGAAAGAAATATAAAAAGTGTTGTGGGTAAAAATAATACAAAGAAAAATAAAGGAAGTTTAAATGAAGTTCGATACAAAAGTAGTACGATCAGGTGTATCCCCTGATCCTTCAACTGGTGCAATAGTACCACCAATTTATCAATCTGCAACATATGTTTTAGATGAGGTTGGAAAAGACAAGGGTTATGATTATACTCGAGCATCTAACCCTACTCGTCAAGTTCTTGAGAGTAATTTAGCTGCCCTGGATGGTGGAAAATACGGTGTTTGTTTTTCATCTGGTATGTCAGCTGTCGATAGTGTTATTAAACTGCTTAAATCTGGGGATCATATTATTTGTTCTGACGATGTTTATGGAGGAGTGTCAAGGCTATATAATAATCTCCTTGTTAATTATGACCTAACCTTTACATATGTCAACTCTTCGAATCCAAAGGAAATTGAAGATGCTATTTTAGATAATACAAAATTAATTTGGATTGAGACTCCAACAAACCCTTTATTAAAGGTTACAGATCTTGAAGCCGTAGGGCGGATAGCTAAAAAACATAATATATTATATGGAGTTGATTCAACATTTTCTACTCCAGCTTTATTAAGACCTATTGAGTATGGGGCTGATATTGTTATGCATAGTACAACAAAATATTTAAGTGGACATAATCAAATTATTGGGGGTGTGCTTATAACTAATAGCGAGGAACTAGCTGAAAAGATTAAGTTTATTCAAAAAACTGTAGGTGCAGTTCCTTCTCCATTTGATTGCTGGTTAACCTTGATGGGTATAAAAACATTATCTTTAAGAGTTGATAGGCACTGTGATAATGCCCAAAATATTGCAGAATTTTTAGAGTCTCATCCTAAAGTAGAAAGGGTTACGTACCCTGGTTTAAAATCCCATCCTCAGCATGACATAGCAAATGAGCAGATGGATGGTTTTAGCGGAATGATATCTATGGAGTTAAAAGGAGGGATACCAGCTGGAATTACTCTTATGAATAGCTTGGAATTATGCTATTTAGCCGAGAGCCTTGGAGCTGTAGAGACAATGATAACCCATCCTGCAACTATGACGCATGCTGATGTCCCAAAAGAAGAGCGTCTAGCAAGAGGATTGACAGATGGCCTTGTTCGTTTATCGGTTGGAATTGAGGATAAAGAAGATATAATTAAAGATTTAGATAGATCTTTAGAAAAAATTAAATAGTTTAAAAATATATCTTTCTTTTATTTAATAATTGTGTAATTTTTAAATGTGTTCTTTAAGGTAAATCAGTATAGCTTCCTGCTTCTGATAAAATAATTAGTAGTTAAATTAAAATAAATATGGAGAAATATGATGTTAGGAAAAAAAATAACCAGTAGTATTATAATGTTTCTACTGTTGGGATTCAGCTTTTCACAGGTAACAATGGAAATTAAAAATTTAAATGCAGCTGCTGGCACATTAGAGATTCATATGACAAATCCTGCGGGCTGTTCTTATTGTACAGACCCGTCTTTTGATAATAAAAATGGATGTGAGTCTTATGGTTCAACTGATGGGGGAACTACTCTTGATGCTGTTTGGACTTTTGATTCAACTATTGATGCGGCTACTTGCGCAGGGACTTGCTCTGATGGTTCTAGCCCTGAAGAAGTATGTACAACTACTGGAACCTGCTCTGATGCAACATATACCTCTATAGGTGAGGCGAGCTGTGAGGCTGATGGAATTTGTAGTTTGTCAGTACATAAAACGTCATCTGCATGTACAGGTGCTGGTGGAACTTGGACTGCTAAAACAGCAGGTACATGGACTTCTAATACTTGGACGCATTCAGCTAAGAATGGTAACTATTTTACTGGTGAGGTTGGAGGATTTCAATTTGAATTGTTAGGAGCTCTTTTAACAACAACTTCTGCGAGTGGAGGTTCTGTAGCGGCATTAGGTTCAAGTCAGTTTGCAGTTGCATCGACCAATAATGGTAATACATTATTGGGCTATAGTACTACGGGAGCAACTATTCCAGCTTCAAGTACAAGTACATTATTAACTTCTATAACTTTTACTGATGACGCTGCTGATACATCTAAAGGAGTTTGTTTTGGTATTGATACCGGTTCATCTGGTAAAAATGCTCTTTCTGATAAACATGGTGGATATATACATACAATATGGGGAGCGTGCTCATGTGATAATGGTACTGCAGATGCATGCGGTGAATGTGAGGGTAATAACCCGACAAATTGCTATGCTACGGGGTCTAATGATGTTTGCACTTTAGATAATCAGTGTGAAGCAGACTATTGTGATTGCTCAGGAACTTGTGGCGGTGCTGCAGCAACGGATAATTGTAATACATGCGATGAAAATCCAGCAAATGATTGTAGTAAAGATTGCTCAAGTCAAGAGGCTGATTGTAATGGAACATGGTTGAGCGGTGCTACAAATCAAGGTTGCTGGGGAGGAACGGCGTTGGTTGATTGTACTGGTAGCTGTGTAGCTTTAGCTAGTGCAGCAGCAGATGAAGATAATGATGGCTACTGTGATGATGTGGATGCTTGTCCCGGATCTCCTGCAAATACAACGGTTAATTCATCAGGTTGCACGCAGGTTCAGTTAAGTATCTCGCAACTAGGTAATGCTATACCTGGTGCGTTTGCTATTGCTCAGAATTTCCCAAATCCCTTTAATCCGACAACAAGTATAGCTTTTGATGTAGCTTACATGGATAATATTTCATTAGTAGTTTACGATTTAACTGGTAAGGAAGTTGTAACATTAGCATCTGGCGCATATGCTCCAGGATCATATAATGTTGAATGGAATGCAGTTGATAATAACGGTCAGGGTTTAGTTTCAGGTATGTATATATATAGATATACAACAAGTGAAAAAGCAATAACAAGAAAGATGCTTTATCTGAAATAATTATATTATCATAAATATAAATTAAAGCGGAGCTATATTACAGCTCCGCTTTTTTATTACATACCGTTACATCTTATTTATGCAAAAAAAATAACCTGAATCATTAACTTCATTATGGATAAATAAAACCATAATCAGAGTTAAATTACTAAAAATATTGATATCTGATTATTATTATAAAGTTTAAGATTCAGTTTATATAATTTAAATTATCAAAATATGGAGGAAAGAAATCATGTTTAAACATACTTTGGTTTCATTAGTATTTGTAATAACGAATTTATTTGCTAACAGTCTAGGTCTAATTAGTAATAGTGATGGGACTTGGGATGTTACATATTCAAGTCAAGAGATTATTGCAGGCTTTCAATTTAATGTTGATGGTGCCACAATAAATGGTGGTTCTGGTGGAGATGCTGCTGCAAATGGTTTCTTAATTTCAACTAGCGGAACAACAGCAATTGGCTTTTCTTTATCAGGTGGATCTATTCCTCCAGGTGATGGTACTTTATTAGTATTGGATTTAGATGGAGATGCTACCGGATTGAGTTCGATTGTTGTTTCAGACCCTAATGGTTTAGCACTTGATTTTACATTTGATAATGGTTCAATAGACGGATGTACAGACTCAGGAGCATGTAACTATAATAGTGATGCGACAGTAGATGATGGTAGTTGTGATTATGGTACCATGTGCTGGGATGGTAGTTATGA
>MDSW01119822.1_pt1 | contig 44934 bp, 43 predicted proteins | sample 811171 | NCBI WGS metagenome assembly MDSW01 (sample SAMN05326641, study PRJNA326480) | marine metagenome | isolation source: seawater | place: Atlantic Ocean: North West | collected 2012
GACTTACTCTTCCATGCCTTAAGACAAAGTACCATCAGCGCAGAAGGGCTTGACTTCCGAGTTCGGAATGGGATCGGGTATGACACCTTCGCAATAATCACCGGCATGGGATTTATATATAAATAAAACAAATTGTAAATAGAGAATATATTGTTTTAAAAATTTTTAATTACTTGATTAATATAATCTTTAAGGTCAATTTTACCCACAATTTTGTGAACTTTATTTGATAAATTCATACTGGTTAATGCTGAAGCATATCTTTCTCCTCTTCTTTTTGGAAGAAACTTTATTTTTGTTTTAAACATTTTTGCAACTTCATAAACTGAATAAGATTTTTTATTATAAATACTATAATGAAGACACTTATTTTTTTTCCAAGCTTTATAACAAACTTTTATCGTATCTTTTATATGAGTAAATCTTCTAGATTGCGTCCCAGGTCTAACAACAGGTAAAGCTCTTTTTTTTTTAAAACAATCTTCAAAGATACCAATTACAGTAGCCATATTTCCTTTTGATATTTGATTTGGGCCATATACATTATAAAAGTAGATTATTTCAAATTTAAAATTAAACCATTTTTTTAAATTATCTAGTAGCTCTAAGTTTTTAGCTTTTGTAAAAGCATAAGGTGAAAGATTCTTATCTTTTCCATTATTTCCTAAAGAAGCCGAAGTTGCTGAATAAATCAATTTTATATTATTTGATAAGCAATAATTAAATACTGAATTTGATCCAACTGAATTAGACTCTAAACATTTTTCTCTTTGTAAAAAACTTTGATATATTCTTGAAAATTCACCAAAATGAAAAATTGAATGTATTTTTTTTGGTTTTTTTAAAATTTTATTTATATTTTTTGTGTCACCTTTTATATATCTAACCCGTTTTGATTTTTGATGATTTGAATAAGATCCAGATGAATAATTATCAATACTAATTATATTAAAATTTGTTGTTTCTAAAAAATATTTAATCAAATTTGCACCAACAAATCCTGCGCCTCCTGTAACAACGATATTTTTTTTCATTATCTTTTAATAATTAAAAAACTTTTGTTTTTTATTTTCCAGTTATTATATTTTTTTTCAACATTGTCATTTATAATAAAACCATCTTTATTCAAATAGAAAAAAGCATTCTTAATCGGGTTATATCCATAATTTTCAATTTCTTTATCAATCCTTATCAGATTTCTACTAATAAAAATTATTGTGGTGAGTATTAGTAAAAAATAAATTTTTTTTCTAATTTTTATTGTGTCGTACTTAAATGTACTCAAAAAGATTGACACAGGAATAAAAAATATTAATGCTAAAAGTGTATAACCTCCATACCTTAATGATGGATGATTATAAAACCATTCAAAAAAAAGTAAAATAATTATAAAATAAAAAAATTTGTAATCAGTTTTTACTGTATTTTTTTTTGACATTTTTGGTGAATTAAAAGAAAATAGAAAAAACAAGAATAATGAAATAAAAATTATTAATAAAATATTATCAGATACCTTATTAAAAAAATAAGCACCTATCCAATTTTCAACCCAATTAAATTTAGAAACATACAATTCTGGATTATCAACTCTAAATGTTGGTCCAGCCCCGGCTTTTGACCATTGCTCAAACCAAAGATGCATTTGCTTTGCTTCAGTTACAGGGACAGACCAACTAAAACTTTCAAAACAAGTAAAACTTGCTGGATAAACTAAGCATCCTGTGTTTGAAAATATGGTAAAAATGCAAAATAAAAAAGAGAATATAAGAATGTAAGAATAATAATTTTTAAAAACCAACTTAGTTAGATTTCCAAAATTGATAAATTTTCTGATTTGAAAAATCCATAATAAAATTATTATTGAATATATTAAGTAGAAAACTTTTAAAGTTATAATGATTGCAAATAATACTGCTAATTTAGGAAAAAAATCATTAAAATAATTATCAATTGTGAAATTTTTTTTAAATTCTAAGCTCTTTAAATAATATATTGCCATAATAAAAATTAAGATTAGAGCTGATCTATCCGTTCCATGCTCTGATATTCTTGCAAAAGATGAATTTATGTAAACTAAAGATAATAGTGATAGAAATAAAATGTGATTAAAATTTTTATTTTTTATTAAGCTCTTTATATTTTTATAAATTATAAAATTAGAAAAACCCAATATATATATTGCACCCCCATTCATAAGAAAATATTTTATTCCAGGTAAATAAAATAAAGAATTTAAATAAAAAATTGAAGATGGGGTTCTAAAAGCATGATTAAGATTGCCCATACCAAAAATTTTTTCAAAATTAGTAAGTATTAATGTGTATGGGAAATGATAATAGTAAAAATCATCATGATTTTTATAAAGCAAAATTCCGATGAAAATTAAACAAAAAATTAATGTTATTTCTTTATATTCGATCATTCTTTGTGAAAAGTTTTTTTTCAAATCAAAACTAAATATCAATAGGCCAAAGATGAGAATTATAGAATTGTGTAAATAGTTATGTGAAAAAAAAATATTTGAAAAATATGAGATCAATATCAATATCGATATTCCTAAAAGCCCATCGAATGAGCTTGCTTGATAATTGGAATTAATTAATGTAAATATTCTTCCATATCCTAAAATTGAATATAAAACTAAAAAATAAAAAAATAATAAAATTAAAATTTGAGACATTTAGAATAGAGTTATTTATATAATTTATGCAGAAATTAAATCAATCAGTAAATAACAAAACTAATAAATTTGATGTATTAACAATCGCTCTTTTCAGCTTTTTACCAATTTCTATAATTGTGGGAAATGCAGCAATAAACTTGAATATTTTAGTGATCAATATTTTATTTTTATTATATTGTTATAAGTATAATTTTTGGATTTGGCTTAAGAATAATACTTTTCTTTATTTAATAATCATTTATTTTTTTTTAATTTTAAACTCAACTTATTCTTATTATTTTTTAATTCAAAATGAAATTGACGGATTTATTAGATCAATTTTGTTTATAAAATTCATATTACTTGTTTTTGCATTTTCTACCTTAATTAATGACAATCTTTTAGATAAAATTTTTAAAAATTGGATAATAATTTGTTTAATTGTTATGACGGATGTTTTATTTGAAAAATATTTTGGAAATAATATTTTTGGATTTAAGAGCCCTGACCCCTCAAGGTCAGTATCGTTTTTCAAAGATGAATTAGTTGTTGGTGGTTATATTTTTTGTTTTGGTTATGCTTCTGTTACTTATTTTTTAAAGAAAAATCTAAAAGATAAATATTTTTTATTTTTAACTTTAATCTTAATATTAATTCCATTAACAATTTTTCTTACTGGTGAAAGATCAAATTTTATAAAAGCATTTCTTTTATTTTTTGTAATAATTTTTTTATTAAAAGAAAATAAATTTTATTTTAATTATAAATCGCTTCTGATTTTATTGCTAGTATCTTTATCATTATTAACAGTAATAAATAAAACTTCACAATCTAGATATTATGAATTTTTCAAAAGAATCCAAGTTTCTGACTCAAATCAAACGCTTCTAGACAATTTACAAAACATTAGGTATATCGCTCACTTTGATACAGCGATCAAAATTTTTAAAAACTATCCAATTTCTGGTGTTGGCAATAAAAACTTTAGAAAAGAGTGCTCAAAAGATTTTTACTACGAGAAGAAGATTAAATTTACTGAACAACGTTGCAGCACTCATCCTCATCAAATTCATTTTGAGATTTTGTCAGAACAGGGAATTTTAGGTTATATTTTAATTCTTACTTTTTTAATGATGTTTTTAATTAAAAATATTAAAATATTTTTAAAATATAAAAATATTCACCATTTAAATAATATTACATACCTAGGTCTTTTTTTTATACCAATTTTACCAGGGGGTGGAATATTTAGTACTTTTAATGGATCGACGTTTTGGATTATATTTTCTCTATGTAATTTGATTTATGAAAAAAAAAAATAGTTACAAATTTGATATTTCAAAAAGAAAATTTAATGTTTTTCTTTTAGTCAATATATTTCTTCTCACATTTTTCAAAGACTCAAAAGCAAAATTTAGAAAAAAAGAATTAAAATATAAAAATTATATTTGGTTCTTAAATGAAAACGATAGATGATTTATTACAACATAGAGGAAATAAAAAATTTAAATTTTCCTGTTTTGATAGTGGGAAGTGGTCCTGCAGGAATTTCTGTTGCTCTTAAACTAGAAGAAAAAAAAGTAAAATGTTTAATAATTGAAGCTGGAGACGAAGAGTACAAAGAGGATTCACAAGACTTTTATAAATCAAAAGTTATTGGAGATGAAATAACAGACTTAAAATATAGTAGAGTAAGACAGTTTGGTGGAACAAGCAATCAATGGGGTGGATGGTCAAAACCAATGGAGGAATATAATTTATCTAGTTGGGATATCGAGACAAATGAATTGAAAAAATATGCAGAACAAACATGCAAAATACTTGAAATTAAAAATCAATTTAGAAAATCGAATTTAGATGAAAATTTTAATCAGATTGAATTTCAGTACTCTAAAGTAAATTTTAAGGAAAAATATAAAAATCACATTAAAAAATCTAAATACATAAATTTAGTTTTAAATACTCAAATTATTAATTTTGATGGAGAAGAAAATAAAACAAAATCTGTAATGTGCATTTTCAATAATAAGAAATATCAAATTAAATCAGATTATTTTGTATTGGCTACAGGTGGAGTTGAAAACTCAAGAATTTTATTATGGACTAGACAAACTACTGACTTAATTGATAAAAAAATACCGATTGGTGAAAACTGGATGACTCATCCCTGGTTTATTGTTGGCCATGGAATACTTAGAAAAAATGATTTAGCGAAATACTTAGGAAAAAAATTTATTGATATTAACGACCCTCTTCATATTGCATCATCAAAATTTTTTAAAGAAAAAAACTTATTAAGTGGTTCTCTTTATATGAATTCTTTTGAAAATGAAAAGCTTCACAAAGAAATAATAAAAGATATTTTATGTGTTGCTCCAAAATTAGGTAAAAAATTAGCAAGATCATTTTTTAAAAAAGACTTAAAGTGTGGAAATATTTTCTTTCACTTTGAGGAATTACCCAATCCAAGTAATAAAATTGTTTTAGATAAAAATACCAAAGATAAAAATGATGTTCCCATTACAAATTTATTTTATAAAAAATCTAATTTTACAATAAAGAAAGCTAAAATGATGATAGAAGACTTTGCTAATACATGTAGAAAACTAGATTTAGGAAGAGTTGGAATAGATAAAAAGATTTATGAACTGAAAGATTATGATTCTCTTGGTGTTTATCATCATCTAGGAGGTACTGGACTGGGTAAAAATAAAAATACTTCTGTTGTTGATCCAGATTTAAGACTTCATAACAATAAAAATTTATTTGTAACTGGAAGTTCTGTTTTTCCAACATCAGGGTATACAAATCCTACATTTACAATTATTCAACTTAGCTTAAGATTAGGAGAACACATTTCTAAAAAAATAATTTAATTGCTTATGAGTTTAACAGTAATCATACCAGTAAAAAATGAAGAAGACTTGATACTTAAAACATTACAAGAATTCCAAAATTCATGGATAGTAAATATAGACCATGAAATTTTGATAGTTAATGATAACTCAGTTGATAAAACTGTAGAATTAATAAATAACTCTACTTTTACAAATCTTAAATTATTAGTAATTGATAATACAAAGATTGGCCTAGGTTCTGCCATTACTTTGGGAATAGATCGTTCATCAAAAAAATTTGTTAGTATATTTATGGCAGATATGTCTGATAATTTAGATGATTTAAAAATATATTATGAAAAAATGACAAGTGATGAATCTTTAGACTCAGTTTTTGGTTCAAGATTTATCAAAAATTCGAAAATTACGAATTATCCCAAATTAAAGTTTTTATTAAATAGGTTGGCAAATAACATAATAAAAATAATTTTTTTATCTAATTATAACGATTTTACTAACGCATTTAAGATATATAAAAAATCATCTCTACTTAAGCTCTATCCATTGGTATCTGAAAATTTTAATATTTTTTTAGAACTACCTCTTAAAATTGAATGTAGAAAACTTAAATACGAAATCATACCAATTAATTGGAATGGAAGAAAAATGGGAAAATCAAAATTCAATTTAAAAGAATTAGGGTCAAAATATATTTTTACAATGCTATATTGTCTTCTTGAAAAAATTCTTCTTAAGAAATAATTTGATTATTTTCAATTAACTCTTCAATAATCTTTTTTGTATTATACTTTTGTTTCCAATTTGGATAATGAATTTTAAATTTTTTTAAATTTGAAATATACCATACGTGATCTCCTACTCTTGGTTTTTTTAAAATATTTTTCTTAATCTTGATATTCGTTAACTTCTCAATAAGTTCAATGGCCTCTAAAATTGAACAATTTGAAAATCTTCCACCACCTATATTATAAACTTCACCCTTTCTTGGTTTTTTGTAATATTCCCAAAAACAATTTACTAAATCTGAGCTGTGAATATTATCTCTTACTTGTTTTCCTTTGTAACCGATAATTGTATAAAATCTTTTCTTTAGAGTAATCTTTACCAAATAAGATAAAAATCCATGAAGTTTTGCACCCATATGATTTGGGCCCGTTATGCAGCCTCCCCTAAAACTAACTGTATTTAAACCAATATTTTTACCATATTCTTGTACAATTAAATCTGCATAACTTTTTGAAACTCCAAAAAAACTATGAGTACAATTATCTATTGAAAATTTTTCATTAATTCCATTGTAACATGGATGGCTTTTTTTTAGTTCCCATCTTTTTTTTGTTTCAATCATTTTCAAGTGATTTGGATTATCCCCGTAGACTTTATTTGTAGACATAAATATAAATTTTGCATCACTACAATAAATTTTTGTAAGCTCTAATAAATTTAAAGTTCCTTTGGCATTTACATCAAAATCTATAATTGGGAAATTTTTACCATAATCATGAGAAGGCTGAGCAGCACAATGAATTATCAAAGAAATATTTTTTTTATATTTTTTAAAAATTTTTTCAAGAGAATTATAATTTCTAATATCAGTATTAAAAGTACGAAAATTTTTATTTTTTTTTACTAAAGATTTTTTAACTAATTTTGTAGATCCATCTTTACCAAAAAAAAAACTCTCTTAAATTATTATCTAAACCAATTACATCAAATCCTTTATTACAAAAAAAATTTACTGATTCTGATCCTACTAACCCAGATGATCCCGTAATAATTACTACTGACATTACATGTATTTTTTAATGGTTTTTTTTTGACCTATTAACCAATTATAGGTATCTTGAATAATATCAAGTAAATTTCTTTTTGGTTTCCATTTATAAATTTTTGTTACTAATCTATTATCTGTAACAAAATAGGGTATATCATATATAGAAGTATTTCTGATTTTTTTAAACTTTATTTTATTCGATGTTACCTTTTCACACATTTCGGTGAGTTTTTTTAAATTCAAAGAATTTTTTTTTGAACCCCCAATTGTAAATAAAATATTATTTATAGAATTTATTTTTCTTATTTGTATTTCTATTATTTCACAAAGATCGTAGACATGTAAAATATCTCTGACTTGATTACCATAACCACTATAACCTATATATTTTAATTCTTTTTTGATTAGGTGTCTCCATATCCATAAACTAATAAAACCTTGATCCACTTTTCCAAATTGTAGTGGTCCAGCAACTACTCCAAATCTATTGATTATATATTTGATACCAAATGCAAAAGAAAATTCTTCTATGAACATTTCTGATGCATGTTTTGTAAGACCATAAATTGATTTTGGACTTTTGGTTGAAAAATTTTCATCAAATTTTTTATTAATCTTAATTTTTTTTTTATGTTTAAAATTTTTAAAAATTCTATTAATTTCTGAAATGTTATTTACTCTGCTTGTTGAGCAAAAAATAATCTTTGATTTATCCTTTTTAACTTTTTTTAAAATATTTAAAGTACCAATTAAATTAGTATTTATTACTCTATCAATATCTTTTCGTGAAACTTCTATTGCTGCCTCTGCACAACAATCAACTATTATATCAAATTTTGGAAGCAATCTTACTTTTTTATTATCGGAAATATCAATTCTAAAATTTTTAATTTTAGACTTTTTTAAAAGATTTAAATTGTGCTTTGAGCCTTTTCTTGACAGGTTATCGAGAGAATATACCAAAAAGTTTCTTTTTTTGAGATAGAAGCATAGATTTGATCCTATAAAACCACAGCCTCCAGTAACTAAAATTTTTTTATTCATATAAAAAAAATTGTAATATAAATACTAATTCTATCATAATGTTAACTTATCAAATATTTTTAAAATAAATTTATGCTAAATATAAAACATAATATTCTGAAAATAGTAATGCTATTATTAATAGTTTTTTTATTATTAATCAGTAATTTTTTTAACAATATACAAAATATTTACATAAATAACTTTGATAAGAGAATAGACGCTATATATGGATTTTGTAAAAATGAAAGTATTGGATATCTTAAATATATTAAAAAAAAATATGAATTAGACAATAATCCAAAAATTATAAATTATATTCACACCCCAAATGTTAATTGGATAATGATGAATCCAAAAAAATTAAATTTTAATTCAAAAAATTTAATCTTACTAAATTATCCAGGTGAAAATATTAATTTAAACTATTCTATTTTATTCAATAATACTTATGAGGTTGCAAATTTGTATTTTTATGAGGATAAAATTGATCAAATAGATAATATCACTTTTTATTTTAGAGAAAAAATTAAACAAGATTTTTCTCTACAACTTTTTTCTAACTCAAAACTCAATCACAAAAAACTTTTAAAAAAGATAACTAATGGAAATATAATCACTGAGAATAAATATAAGTTTAATTTAAATTTAAATTTAGAAAAAATTGGTCTTAAAGAAAATAGTTTAATATTTAAAATTGATAATCCTAATAATGTTCCAATTAAAGAAATTAAAATTAGTGCAAAAAATAAAATTAATATTAATGATTTTAGATTAATTGATCATTATCAAAAATGTTATGTTTTAGAAAAAATATGATTGAAATTTCTAAAATATTTTTAATTTTTCCAATCTATCTATTATTTATTTGTGCACCATTTCAAATTTTTGACAAATTAAATAATAAATTAAATATAAATTTTTTAAGTTTAAATTTAATAATTAATTGTAATATTTTACTTTTATTATCTTTGACAAATTTTAAAATTAAAGATTATCAATTATTTTTATTTGTTATTTATGTGCTAATCTTTTTATTTAATATAATTAAATTTAAAGAAAATTTTTTAAAAATAAAAACAAACTTATTTATACTGTTTGTTTCTTTTATCATTTTTGGATTAGTAATAGCTAATAATCTTGACTTAGGATGGGATGCTAAATATTTTTACCATACAAAATCACTTTTTTTTTATGAAGGTCTTGGTCTTAGAGAATTAAGTGAATTTGAGCATAATAAATGGCACCCACATTTTGGCTCATTTCTTTGGGCATTTTTTTGGAGCATACCTATTTTCGATATTGAGTATTTTGGAAGACTTTTTTATTTATTTATTTTTTGTTTTTCAATTTATTTTATAACAGTTGAGTCTAATAAAAATACGTTATTCAATTCTGTATTATTTTTTTTGATTTTATCAATTACTTTTAATTATGAAAGATTTTCTGGATTACAAGAAATATTAATTTTTTCATTTTTAATTATTTCCTCTAAAATTTTGTATGATTTAAAGATTTCAAACAAAATATTTTCAGTTTCATCAATTTTATTAATAGTTAATTTATTATTATGGATTAAATCTGAAGGCGTTGCCTATGCATCTTTTTTAATCATAATTTTAACAATAAATAAAAATATTTTTTTAAAAGAAAAAATTATCATATTTACAATTTTTATATTTTTGATTTTATTTAAAAATTTTATCTTTGGTTATTATGAATTTGAGATGAATTCACAACCATATAATATGGCTTTTATAAAACAAATTAATTTAGAGGAATTATTATTTAGAATAAAAAGTTTAATTATTTATGGAGGATATTATTCTCTTAAAAATATTCTTTTAATTTTTAGTTCAATTATTCTTATAAAATTATATTTTTCAAAAGATAATCAAATTAAATTACTTAATTTTTTTACATATTTCATTTTAAATATTTTATTCATTTTCTTCGCTTATATTTTAAGGGATATGGAAATTATTTATTCATTAAAAACAACTTTAGAAAGAATTGTGTTCACTTCATCTGCATTTTACATATATTTAATAATTCTTTTTGTTAATAAAAAAATTAAAATTAATTAAAGTGGAAAAATTCTTAAGTTATATATTGGATTTAATTGATAAATATTACCACCAAAAAAAAATTAATGAATTTTTAATAAAACTTAACTTAAAAAAAGTAATTGATATAGGCGCACACAAAGGAGAGTTTTTAGAAAATATAATATCTATTAAAAATAGAATAAAAGTATATTCCTTTGAACCTCAATCTAAAATTTTTAAGGATTTAAAGAAAAAGTTTAAAAATAAAAAAAATATAAATCTATTTAATCTAGCTATAAGTAATTCAAATAAATTTAAAAAGTTGAATATAAATATCAAAACATCAACAAGTACATTTTCTTCTTATAATCAAAATTCATTTTGGAAAAAAATAAAAGATTTTCTTCTTACAGGATTCAAAAATAAATCGATAGTTAATTCCGAATTAGTTCTTACAAATTCACTAGATAGTTTTTGTAAAAAGAAAAAAATTAAAAATATTGATCTACTTAAAATTGATACTGAAGGACATGAAATGCAAGTTTTAGATGGAGCAAAAAAACTATTAAAAAATGATATTAAATTTGTTTTAATTGAGTTTCATTTATCTAAAATTTATAAAGATTATAATTCAGTAAAAATTGAAAAAATTTTAAAAATGAATAATTTTGTTTTACTTAAAAAATTCAAATTTCCTTTTTTATTATTTGAAGATAGAATTTATACGAAAAAAAATATTATCAATTAAATATTGTTTGAAAAATATTTTTTGCTAAAAATCTATTTGAATTAGGACTTAAAGAATCATATTTATTAATTAAGATTTCTTTGTTTTCAAAATTTGTTAAATTATTTACTAAATTTTCATTTTTTAATATTTCATTTTTTTTATTATTAGTAGGATTATTTCTTATAAAAAGTAAAAAATTAAAACAGCTTAAATCATTTACTGAACATATACCTTTTCTAATTTCTAAATTTTTTTTATATACAAAGTGAATTTCGTTCAATTTATCTTTGGAAATCTCTTTATCAAAATTATCTAAAGTATTTTTTGAAAATTTTTTGATTAAAACTTCAGCCAATTGAGTAACAGGAAGTAAGCTAAAAAAATATTTTACCCCTGCTGTTCCAAGTTTCCAATATTTTTGGTGAAGTTCATTATAATTTTTATTGATAAAATAAGTATTCAAAATTTGATTATTGCCATTTTCATTACTTCCATCTAAAAAAATAATTATGTCTTTCTCATTAATTTTATTTTTTAAGAGATGTTTTTGAAGCAAAATATTTTCTTGTGTTGAGTTGTACGATCTTCTCCCAAAATTAAAAACACAATAATTTTTTTCACTTTTATTTAAAAGCTCTCTAAAAAAATAGGGAATCGTTTGATCGTTAGTTACGTCATATCCAAAAATTTTTTCTCCACCATAAAAGAAAACATTTTTTTCACAATTTTTAGGATTATTTTTTACTAATCTACCATTTTCCATATCGATTGTTACATAATTTCCCTTTTTATTTATGCTCTCTTTTAATCCGGTAAACTCATCATATTCAAATAGTCTTTCCCTCTGCCACGTTTCTAAATACAAGTTTAAGGCTTCTTTTTTTGTAAGATTTAATGAAGATGTAAATTCCTCAGAATAAGGTGTAAAATTGTTAAATTTTATTGTTGTTTTGATAGACCATAAAAAAGCTATAATTAAATTTAATAGTGTAAAAAATAATATTAAAACAAAAAACAACTTAAATTTATTCATAAATAATTATATTAGAATATATATACTGCTTATCTTATTAAATATAAAAAAATTCAATGTTAAAAAAAATTTTAAACCTAATTTACTTAAATTTCAAAGGCTATTCTTTATTGAGAGCATTACAAATTATTGAATGTAAAAATATCAGCTTAAAAGGGAAATCACTTGAATTCGGGGCTTATAGAAATCACAAAAAAAATTTTAGTAATTTTTTTAAGGGTAAGTCTAGTTTTACATATTCAAACATCTACAATGATAGTAAAGATAACTATATAAAACTTGATTTAACAAAAAAACTTAAATTAAAAAGTAATAAATTTCACAACGTAATAATATTTAATGTATTAGAACATGTTCATGAAACAAATATTCCTTTTAATGAAATTCAAAGAATTTTAAAAAATAAAGGACTTTTAATTGGCTCAACTCCTTTCTTATATCAGGTGCATGGTGCGCCAAATGATTACTTTAGGTTCACAAAGGATTTTTTTCACAAAAAATTATCAAAAAAATTTAAAAATATTAAAGTTGTCCCTCTTGGATATGGGCCTTTTGTTTCATGCTTTGGTTTAATCAATTCTTATTTGAGATTTCTTCCATTATTTAAAGAAGCTATATTAATAACCTCTCTTATATTAGATTTTATTATCCAGATTTTTGTAAAAACAAATTTAAAAGAAATTTATCCTATTGGATTTTTTTTTATAATTAAAAAATGAAAATTTATTATTGGTCCCCATTTTTTACTAATATAGCAACAATTAAAGCTGTCATAAAATCAGCCACAGCCTTTATTAAATTTTCAAAGAAAAAAGTGGATGTTGCCTTAATTGACTCGATTGGTGAATGGGACTCTTACAAAAATGAAATTAATCCAAAAATAAATATCATTAAATTAAACAAAGTAAAATTGATAAAATTCTTGCCAAAAGATGGATTTATAAAAAGTAGGATTTCTTACATTGTTATTTTTTTTTGGAATTTTTTCAGTTTAATAAAAATGGTTAATCAAAAAATACCAAATTTCTTAATAATACATTTAATGACATCGCTTCCAATATTTTTGAGTATTTTCTTTAATAAAAAAACAAAAATTATACTAAGGATTTCGGGATTACCAAAAATAAATATTTTAAGACATTTTTTTTGGAAAATTTTTTCTAAAAAAATTTATAAAGTTACATGTCCCACTTTGAAAACTTATAATTATATTTTGGAAAAAAAAATATTCAATAAAGAGCAGTTAGAAATTCTTTATGATCCTATTATTGATATGTGTGAATTTAGAAACAAAAAAAAAGAAGTTTTGAATTTTGATGTTTTAAAAAATAAAAAATACATAATTGGTATTGGAAGACTGACCAGACAAAAAAATTTTTCATTACTCATCAATTTTTTTAATCAAATTAAAAATAAAGAATATGATCTAGTAATATTAGGTGTTGGTGAAAATGAACATAAATTAAAAAAAATGGTTGCAGATCATGGAATTAATGGTCGTGTACATTTCTTGGGTCAACAAGCAAATGTATTTAAATTTTTGATAAATGCAGATTGTTTTATTCTAACATCCCTTTGGGAAGATCCGGGATTTGTGATAGTTGAAGCTGGAATTTCTAATACCCCTTTGATTTCAAGTAATTGTCCGAATGGACCTGAGGAAATAATTGGAAATAACGGTTTTTTATTCAAAAATAATGATTTGCCTGATTTACTTTTTCAATTTAACAAGTTTTTAAATGAAAATGACAGTGATTTACTTAGAAAAAAAATCTTATTTAAGAAAAATCTAAAAAGATTTACCTTATTTCAACACTTTAAGAAAATAAATGAAATTTTGAATAATAATATCTTATGAAAATATTAATCTGCATATGCACTTATAAAAGAAACGCTGAGTTAGTAAAATGTTTAAAAAAATTTGAAAATATCGTAATACCAAGCAATATAAAAATAAATTTTTTAGTTTTAGATAATTCAATAAACTTTTCATCAAAAGCACTTATCAGTAAATTAAAAAAAAAATTCAAATTTCCATTAATTCACTTAAATGAAAAAAAAAGAGGTGTTGTAAATGCGAGAAATAGATGCCTTAAAGAAGCAAAAAATATAAATTGTGAATATGTAGCTTTTTTTGATGATGATTGTGTAATTGACAATAAATGGTTTGTTAATTTTTATGAATTAATAAAAAAAGAAAATATTGAAATATTAACTGGACCTCAAATACACAATAATAAAAGTGCCTATTTATTTGAAAAAAATTATAGACAAAAATTTACTGAGGTTAAATGGGCAGCTACTAATAATGTAATTATAAAAAAAAAGATTTTAATAAAAGAAAAAATTTTCTTTGATCCTGCTTTAAATAAATTTGGTATGGGTGAAGATCAGCTCTTTTTTTTAAAGTTACGGAGAAAAGGGTATAAAATATTTTGGTCAAAAAATTTACGTGTAATCGAAAAATCTCATAATCATCGTCTTAGTGTTAAATGGATTAAAAATAGAAGCTATCGTTTAGGAATAATAGGTTACTATATAGATAAAAATTTATATGGTGTATTTTTAGGGTTTTTAATTAATTTTTTTAAATTGTTTATATATTTCTTTTTAGGAATATTATTTTTTCTAAAAATTGATAAATCAACCAACTTTATATTTAGATCTTTTGGAAGATTGCTAGGTCCATTCGTATTTAATAAAATAGATTTTTTTAAAAAATGAAAATAACAAAAAATAAAATAATACTTTTCTACTTTTTTTTATATATTTCACTTATTGTTGGTTTTTATTTTAATGAAGACTTTGCGGGGGGGTTTAAAGATGATTACAATTTACATCATTGGTTAATAAAAAATTTATTTAGTGATGGTATTTTGTATGGCCTGTTAAACTATGATATTTATTATGTTCCCCATTCACCCCTATTTGTAATTTACATTGTATATTTGGAAAAAATTTTTATTCATCATGAATTATATAAATTTTTTAATCTACATTTGTCTTTAATATTACCTGTAATTATTGGTTTTTCATTAAAATATAAATATAATTTAAAAAAACTAGATCCAAAATTCTTAATACCATCTATTATATTTATATCGCCATATTTTCGAGCAGGATCAATATGGATTGATGATAATATTTTTTCTTTAATTTTTTTAAGTTTCTCAATTTTATTTTTTATCAAATTTGAAAATTCTAAAGATAAAATAAATAATATACTACTATGTACTTTGTTTTTAGCTTTGGCATCCTATTTTAGACCTATCTATTCAATTTTTTCAATTTATTTTTTCTTAAATTTTTTTAATAATTTTAAATCTACTAAAAAATTAAGTTTATATATTGCTTTGAATATCATACTTGCAAGTCCTGCATTTTATTATGTCTTTGTTCTTAATATAAATAAATGGGCTCAAAGTTATTTATTTCGTGAAAATATAATAACTGTTTTAAGTTTAGTAAGTTCGGTAATGATGTTTTATTTTCTTCCCTTTATATTAAAGGATTATAGGTATTTTAAAGAAAAAATTTTTAATTTGAAATCTGTATATTTTGTTCTAACTACTATTGTGCTGCTATTTTTTTTCTTTGATTATAATAGAGGGTATTCAGGTGGTGTATTTTTAAAAATTTCAAAATTATTTTTTAACAATCATTATTTCTACTACATTCTCTCTGCAATATTAGTTTTGATATTTTATCATTTATTTTTTAATGAAAAAAAAAAGATTAATAATTTAGACATAATTCTGATTATTACTCTTTTTATCTTAGAAATTGATGGTGTCATTTATCATGAGACTTATGATCCACTATTAATAATTTTAATTTCTTTATTATTTAAAAATAAAATTATTAGTACATTCATAAAAAATTTTAATTATAAAAATTTTATTTTTGTTTTCTCATATTTTTTCATATTCTATTTAATGGCAGTTGCAAAAACTTTGATATTATAATTAGCTTTGAACTAAATTTTAGTTCTTATAGTTTTTTTTAAGATAACATAAAAAAAACTGTAAATTATTATAGATAAAGATATCATCATGACTTGATACTTGGTATTTGAATAGTCAATTGAAACAATAAAAACAAACACCAGATGATATAAATTTAAGATACATCCCGTAAGTGTATTATTAATTTTTTTATTTTTAAAAAAACCTTTTAAATACAAATACAAAAGTTGGTGAAAATGACTATTATCAGGTTCAAATGCAGATTTTTTATTTTTAATTTTTCTAATAATTGAAAATAAGATTTCGTAAGCTGGATACCATAGTAAATTTGCCACATAATAAGGTGAAACTAATTCATTTTGATTTGCAATTTGTATTAATAATATTCCAGAAAATAAAGAAATTATGTAAGCGCCACTATCTCCAAGATAAAGACGTTCAAAGAAATTTAAAAAATAGAGACAGATTAAACAAAAAATAATTAAATTTAAATTTTGAAAACCAAAAACATTAATATCTAAATCTCGCATAAGAAAATTTAAAAATATTAATAAAATAAGATAATATCCTAAAACTGATGTATTTACTCCATCTATAAAATTTGTTCCATTAATAATAATTAAAACACAAAAGCTTGTAAAAATTATACTAAAAAAATAATTTTCCAAAAGGAAATCGATATATTCAATCCGGATAGAAAAAATTTTTACGTCTAGAAGGTTAATGAAAATTAATACTGTTAAAATTTGAAGTGTAAATCTTAAATTTGGAGATTTTAAAATATTCAGATCGGAAAAAAAACCGATCAAAAATATTAAGGATAGAAAATACTTAAATATAAGAAATTCATTTGGAATAAAAATTAAAATTGTAGCAATAAAAAATAAACCACCTGAAAATGGTGGGGTAATATTTTTATCTATAAGATTTTTATGTTTAAAAACTTTTTTTTTATCTTTTAAAAAGTTAATCTTATTAAAAAAAAAATTTAAAATAAATATATATAAAAAAATTAAAACAATATTAATATTGATAAGCATTCAAACTAATTCTGCTCAATCTTTGCAAGTTCCAAGTCACTTTTGATCATATCGGAAACTAAATCATTAAAAGAAAACTTTGGTTTAAAATTAATTTTACTAAATACTTTTTTTGCATTCCCTTTTAAATAATGAACTTCATTAGGTCTAAAATATTTTTTATCAATTTTGATAATCAATTCCTTTTTTTTGCCATTAATTAAAAAAGCTTTTTCATTCAATCCTTTGCCTTTCCAAACAATTTTCATTTTTAAAATTTTTGCAGCTATATTAATAAATTGTCTGACACTATGTGTTTGACCAGTCGCTACAACAAAATCATCTGGTTTTTTTTGTTGTAAAATTCGCCATTGCATTTCAACATAGTCAGCTGCATGTCCCCAATCTCTTTTAGCATTGAGATTACCAAGATATAATATTTCCTTTGATCCAAGTTTTTTTCTAGTTAAGAAACGCGTTATTTTTCTTGTTACGAATGTCTCTCCTCTTCTAGGGCTTTCGTGATTAAAAAGAATTCCATTTGATGCAAAGATTCCATAGGACTCTCTATAAACAGAGGTTATCCAATAAGAATAAAGTTTTGCTACTCCATATGGAGATTTTGGATGAAATTTAGAATTTTCATCAAAAATATTTTTATTATAAGTTTCACCAAATAGTTCAGAGGTACTTGCTTGATAGAACTTGATATCTTTCATATTTAAAAATCTAATGGCTTCTAATAATCTCAATGTACCAATTCCTGAAACTTCTGAAGTATATTCTGGATTCTCGAAGGATACACCAACGTGGCTTTGTGCTCCTAAATTGTAAACTTCTGTAGGCTTGATTTTATTAATAATATTATAAATACTATTACTATCTGTTAGATCTCCATAATGTAAAAAAAAGTTAGTTTTATTATGAGGATCTATATAAATATGATCTATTCTTGATGTATTAAAAGAAGAAGATTTTCTTATTACTCCATGAACTTTATAATTTTTTTTTAACAAAAGTTCAGCAAGATAGGACCCGTCTTGTCCTGTGATACCTGTAATTAATGCAACTTTTTTTTTCATTTTTTTAATATTAAAAGCTTTAATATAGAAATAAGAATCAAAAAACCATCCTTAAATTCATTTACTTTTTTTACCCCTCCTATTCTGGATCTCTCAAAACTAGGATGGTCAGTTAAAATATAATTCTTTTTTTTGGCTTTAATAGGTAATTCTACACAAAATGAAAAATCATCATATTTCAAATCAAGACTTTTAAATGCTTTTGTAGATCCCATAACATAAGTATACAAAACATCTGAAATTTTTAACTTAAAGAACATATTACATAAATTAGTAAAAAAATAATTTCCAATATAAGTAACTATAGTATCATCATCACTTCCACCATCTTTTAAATATCTGGAACTGAACACAAAATCTGCACCATTCAATAATTTTTTTCTAAGTAGCTCCAAATCTATAGGATTAAAAGAACCATCAGCATTGAAAACACAAAAAAATTTTGTTTCTACTGAATGGATCCCAGTTCTTAATGCGTTTCCAAATCCCCTTCCTTTTTGAAAGATAATTTTTTCGTTATATTTCTTTATTGAATTATATGTTCCTAAATCATCTTCTGACATTACAATGATCTTTTTGACATTAAATTTACTTAATTCCTCCAAAACAGTCGGAAGAGATTCTGATTCATTTTTAGCGGGGATGACTAAAGTAAGGTCTATCATTAAGTATTGTAAATTTTAATTTTTTTTTTAAAAGCATAATAAGATAATCTCATTACATAAAAAAAAGAAGTCAAAATATTATATTTTTCATATAAATGATATAATCTGAAAGCATCGAGTAATTTTTGTAACAAAGAATCTGATAAAGATCCTCTATTATATCTCCAAGATACTAAATATTTATTTAGGCCATAAATAATTTTTGTATCTTTTATAATTTGTAACCATAAAAAATAATCTTCTTTAGTTTTGAGTTTACAAAATTTTTTTTTACCCTTTATCAATTTTTTACTAACAATTACCGAAGATAAACCTATATCACAACTTTTTAGAAGATCTTTGTGAAAATTTTTTTTTTTAATTTCAAAATTACCAATTTTTTTATTTTTAGAATCTATAATATGATAACTAGTGTGACAAAAATCCAATTTTTTTTTTTTCATATATTTAATTTGTAATTCAAGTTTATTTCTGTTCCAAATATCATCAGCATCACAAAAGGCGATATATTTTCCTTTAGACTTTGATATTGCTTTATTTCGTGAAGCTCCTGGCCCTAAAATTTTTTTATTAATTATGATTTTTTTTCGAGGTATCTTAAAGAGTATTTTTTTTACAAAATTAATTTCATTATAGTTTGTATCATCGTAAACCAATATAATTTCAAAATTTTTTAGTGTTTGTGAACTAATAGATTTTACTGTTGATGCAAAATATCTTTTTTTTTTATGATAAGGAATAATTATACTTACTAAAGGAAGAGTAGACACAATTTAATTAAATAATTTTTTAAAGTTTCTTAAAATTCTTAATAGAAAAATTATGTAAACTATAAACTTATTTTGTCCATTGTTAATTCTAATTCTAGAGTTTTCATTTAAAAAGTCTAAATATTTAATTCTTGATGAAAGTCCTCCAACTCTAAATTTTCCAAGAATTTCATTTTTTTTTGTAGATATCCCTTTAAATTTTTTTTTTACAATCATTCTATAAAATAAGTCATAATCGGCTGAGTATTTGTATTGAGTATCATAGAGGCCCAATTTGTGTTGTGATGATTTTCTAATGAAAAAACCAACTGAATGAGTAGTGTAAAAACCAAATGTCCATTTTATTTTTTCCGGGTGAAAACCGTGCATTAATTTATGTTTATGAACTGATCCAAATAAAAAATCTATATCAGAATTAGAGGAAAAATAATCATTCACAATAGATAAGGCTTCTGGATAATATATGTCATCTGAGTTTAAAATTCCTATCACATCACCTGTAGCTTTTTTAATTCCTTTATTCATAGCGTCATAAAGGCCAAAATCATTTTCACTAATCCAATAATGTATGTTTTTAGAATTTTCTTTAATTATTTTTAAAGTTTTGTCTTTGGAATTACCATCAATAATTATATGTTCAAAATTCTTATATGTTTGATTTTCTAAACTTTTAAAATTTTCATTTAAAAATTTTTCTGAATTTTTTGTAACTGTTATTACAGATATTTTTAATTTTTTTTCCAATTTATAAACTATATTTTCTAATTATTTTTTGATATTTAGATAAATTTGCTTGATAATCAAATCTTGTTAAATATTTTTGAGCTAATAGTGATCGTTTTTTAAATATAATTTTATTTTGGTTAAAAAGTAAAATCTTTTTATACAAATCTTTATAGTCACCTGTTTTAAATAAAATACCAAGTTTTCCATTAAGAAGTATCTCTTTAGGTCCTGTTGGACAATTAGATGAAATTATTGGAACATTTGAAACTTGTGCCTCTATTAAAGTATTAGGTAAGCCTTCATATTTTGAAGATAATACAAACAAATCAAAATTTTTAATATATTTTTCAGCATCTTCTTTATATCCATATAGAATAACATTTTTTTTTAGATTATTTTTTTTTATAAAATTTTGGAGTAACTTTAAATTGTTTCCTTGTCCAATAATATAAAGTTTCAAATTAATTTTTTTTTCTTCTACAATCATCTTAATTGATTGTAGTAGCGTAATATGATCCTTTTGATCTGTAAGTCGTGCAATATTGATTATTTTTAATCCTTTGAAATTTTTTAAAGATTTAATTTTCTTATCTTTAAATTTTTTTTTTATTAGAGGATTTAAAACTACTATTGAATTATAATTAAATATTTTTTTAAGTTTTTTTTTAAATTCAAAGCTGTTTACGATAATTTCGTTACTAAATTTATATAAAATTTTAAAAGATAAAAATTTTAAAAAATTATTAACATATTTTTCAGGTGAGGTATTAAGTCTAATTATTATTGGCCAACTCATTAACTTTGAAGCAAATATAGAAAAAAGACTAGATTGAAAAGAAATCACGATAGCCTCTCCTTTTTTAAAATTTTTAATAATAAGAAATAAGCTCATTAAGCTTTTTAAAAATCTATTTTTTTCATTCCAATTCCTTAATTTCGGACGGATAATTTTTACCTTTTTTTTATTAACTTTTTTATTTATATGTGAAGAAGTAATAACAAAAATTTTCGAATAAATGTTTTGTAAATAATTAATTAGAATATATAAATTTTTTTCTACACCACCAAATTCTATCGATGGAATAAAAATTACAATTTTTTTATTTTTCTTCTTTTGCAATTTCATATATTTTTGAAAATGTGGAGTAATTTTTTTCGTTATCATTAAAAAAATTATATTGTTTGATATACTTTTCTTTAAAAAATTCTTGGTCGGTTAAAAATTTTTCTAAAATTTTTTCTAATTGATCTACACTGTTAAATTTATTTGTCACTTCTGAGGCATGATTGGTGTCATTTAAAGAGTTTTCTTGATAGGACTGAACTAATAATCCACCATTTTCAATAATTTCAACTGATCTTGGATATATTATATTGGATCCCCATTTTGAACCAAGGTCTAAACAAATATTTCCTTGATATAATTCTTTTATTTTCAACAAATTATATTCATCGTTTTTTGCTTCTGGAATATATTTTTGCCATTTATTGCCTACTAAAACAAAATCTTTACTAAAAATTTTATTTACTTTTAAAATTAAATTCAATCTCAAGCGCTCTTTTAACTGAATATAATAATATTGAAGTCTTTTATTTTTATCTAAATCATATTTTTTCCAAAATGAAATTGTGTCAATTGTTGAGAGATTTTCATATATATTTTCTTTTTCATTAATCCAAATTTCTTCAACTATTTTATCTTCTTGAAAATTAAAACTTCCAATGAATATGATTTTTGGTTTTTTAAAATTCTTTATAGTTAAAGGTTGAAAAGGATAAAGATTTAATAAATTTTTTTCAGGTTTAGAAAAATTTTCAAAAACAAAACAATTATTCTTATAATGTTTATATTTATCAGGCACCTTATAGCTAGTGCCACCAAAAAATAAATTTATACCATTTAATCTTAATTGTGGTTTTGCATCACAAGATAAAAATACACAATTTTTAAATATTCTCTTAAAAATATTTGCAACAAAATACAGGGGTAGTCCAAATATATAATATTTTACTATTCCACTTAAATCAAAAATATAATAATTTTTAATCTTTCTTAATTTTAGAAAATTATTAAATGTTCTTTTTCTATATTTATATTTAAAGATAAAAAAAAAAAATTTTGTTTTCATAAACTTATTTAAGTTGATGTTTCTTTACCATATCCATTCTTCTCCATTCCTAATGCAAATTTTGATACTGATAATCTCATTAAATTATAATTTTGTATGATTCTATGAAACCAAGGTTGGATACTTCTTTCAAATTTTAATTCAAGTATAGTCTGACCCGATACACATTCTCTAAATGAAAAATTTTTTTTTTCGTCAAAAATATTATCTCCTGAACAAGATTTAAGGTTTGTATCAAAGGTTAATCTGAATAAAAGTCCAAATTTATTTATATAAGGTCTTCTATTGTAATCAACAACCACTTTAGGCTCTATTTTTTTTTTTAAAGTTTCATAAATAAAATCACTTACCACTTTATTATCTTTTGAATAATAATTCATGAGTGACATAACCTTATTTCTATCAACTAGATATTCTAAATGCTTACTTAAAATCGGTGTTCGTAATTTATAAGTTTTTTGATTTTTTCTTCCTTTCATTTCTAAAAAAAGATTTGGATTATCTTTTTTGTTATTTGAATAACTTCTAATTCTAAATTTTTTTCTAATTTTAATTCCATCAACTTTTTCATAAAAATTTGAATATTCAGGTGTGTCAAAATACAAAGATCTTACAAAATATTTTTTATTTTTTTTATTTAGAGCGTTCTCATCTAAAATCATAAAATTTTTTATTTCATTCTCTATTTGATTTGCTTTGTTTTGAGATAATAAAAATTTAAATTCATATCTTGAAAATTTTTCAGTTTTAAATATTTTTAACATTTCTATTAATTTAGCTTTTTAATTTTTTTTAAATGTTCTTCTTTATTTATTTTTGACAAAATTTTTTGATTGATTATTTTTCCTTCATAATTACTATTCTTAATTAACAAAGTTGAAAATTTATCAATATCTATTTTTTCAATTTCTTTTTTTTTTAAAATCTTGATTATTATTGTCTGATAGATTGAACTGTGAATCGTTCACTACTGTCAAACCCCCATCTCCATATCGCCAATTTTTTTTATAATTTTTAATATGAAATTCATTTTTTTCAAAATATAGATTGCTTATGTAGGTTAAAGAACCATCTTTAGTAGCCACGCCTACATTATTGTCAATAAGTTTGCTATTTTTAACAATTAAAAAAGAATTTTCTCCTACTGATATAGCTTTATCATTTGATCCAATTAAATTTGAATCTTCTATAATGGCAGAAGATTCCATTAAATCTATCGCATCATTGTTTGATTCTTTTATATTGATATTTTTTAAATGAATTTCTTCAGACATATCAATATCAATTGCATCACCAAAGGATTTATTAATTGTCACATTTTCTAGGTCAATGTTTTTTGAATAGATAATATGAAGAGCATCATCGTACATAGAATTATTTACAATTCTAATATTTTTTAATTTAATATTATTCACATCATGTAGTGATAATGCTGAAATATATCTAATATTCCCTATTGAATAATAAACATCGTTTTTGATTGGTATATTTTTAATGTTATGACCAGTTCCTCCATCAAAAGTAACATAATTCAAAGATGATCCTGAAGTATTGGGGCCTTGCAATGCTATGGTACCCCAACTTTGACCTTTTGCTTTTTGAAAAATTATTGGTAAATCTTTTTTACCTTCAGCTGTTACTTTGCCTTTAAAAATCAAACTTTTATCTTTGTATAAATTAAATTTTGTACCAGGTTCAATTATAATATTTTCATTGAATATCTTATTCTTTTTTATTTCATAAGTTCCTGATAACTTTATTGTTTCTCTCTTTATTTCATTTTCTTTTATTGGAACGTTTAATTTTGATGCTGGTACTGACTCAAAATTTCCTTCTCTAAGTACATATTTTTTTTTCGTTATAAAATTTTGAAATTCAATTTTTTGAGGTTCTTTATTATTACTAGTAATGAATTTAAATCTTGTATTAAGTGTAGCTAAATTGATATGCGATTGGTGAACAGTTGTTTTTCTAAAATCCATTCTATTTGCATAAAAACTATAAGGTACAGAAAAGTAATTATTTTTAGGATAAAACTTATATTCCTTTTCAGTATCATCTAGCTTATTATTTTCATCCAAATCTAAAGAAATCCACTCAGGTATTTGCTCATCAAAATAAATTATTAAATTAGATAGTGGTAAATCTTGATTGACTGCTATTTCAAATCCTTGATTATTTTTTTTCCAATTACCTTCTGGTTGTGAAATCAAATATGAATTTAATTCATCTAAATATTTTGAGTAGGTATTTAAAAATCTTAATCTTTCCTCTTTTCCTTTATTATCAATATAATTTTGATTTATCAAGATTTTTATAAGTCCAAAAAAATCAAAATTCTTAACCAAAAATTCAACGTCCCTTTTTTCAGAAATTATCAAATCATTCTCAATTTTTTTATGTTCATCAATTACATCTAAAATTATTTTTGAATTTAAAATTTCAAAAAGTTTTTTTAATTTTAATTCTTGGAACTTGCTAGATTGATTAAGTAATAATATAAGATCATTAGATGAATTATTGATATTAAATTCATCAGAATTTAGATTTCCAATTAAAGGATCGTGTAATATTGGATAAAAATTGCCTGACCAAGGATCCACAATCATTCTTAGATTGTGAGTATTATCATTATGAAAATTTTGTGTTAAAATTTGATAAGACGCAAAAAGTGCCCACTTATCAATTCCAATAGCGTCAATTAAATTTTCAAAATATTTTTTGTCATTAGCACTCATTCTCATAAGTTCTAAAAAAAAAAATCAGATCAGTTTTATCATCTTTCTCAAGTTGGTTAAATATTGCACTTTTTGAAGCTATTCCTGGGCTATTAAAGAAATTACTTTCTAGAGCAACTATTGACTCATCTAAAATTTGCTCTGTTTTATAAATATTTACTGGCATAATTTTCTTTCGTCTGAGAAAGCTTTCATTGAAATTCCCACTTTCAATATAAACACCTTGGCTTTTATCATTAAGGTATAATTCAATTAATCTAAAGTTAGACGACAACACTCCAATTTTATTTGCAATTTTTCCAGAGAAATATTTATTAAAATCGAAAGGTAAATAATCAAAATATCTTTGTTGTTTTACAACGTCCTTTTTTCTTACTTTCATCCTCCAATTTTTTTTCTCAAATAACCAATTTCTTGGATTGTCACCTCTAAGTCTTGCTTGCATTGGTAACAAATTTTGATTTTCATCAAAATGAAATCCTCTTTGCCAAATCTTTGTGGATTGAGGTGTATCAATTAATAATTGTTTTTGTTTTTGCTCCTCTAAATATATTCTTTTTTCATCCAAGCCGCGGCCATAAATATTTCTGAAATTAATGAAAGATTTAACAATGCTTGCTTTGGTCTTGTATTTAAACCAATTAAACGGGTTTTGGTATGTATACATAGATTTATGTGCATACACTGAATCATGTTTTATGATATTTATAAAAAAAATAAGAATTAATATTATTAGAAAAGGAAAAGTTCCAAAGATCAAAAACTTAAATGTTTTTTTCATTTATACGTTTTACAAAAATTGCTGTTTGCAATATTTGATTTCTTGATTTCCATAGAAATATTTAATTTGTCAATTCTTTCAAGATTTTGATGCCTAAACCTTAAAAGTTCTTCCTTCATTTGAGTTAGCAAAACTTCAAATGTTTCATCACTTTTTTCAAGGACAAAAGAATGATTTGAAGTCACAGAAAGATTATTTGGGTTAATAGAATATTTATTTTCTTTAGAAAAATAGTCAATTTTATTAATTTTTAGAATTAAATTATTTATAGGTGTGAAATACAAATCTATACCGTTTAAATCTGTTTTTTCATTTAATATAAATTCATAATTTATGTCTTTATTTAGAACAAAATTTGAATTAATAAGATTTAAATTATTTTTTTTTAGCTTACTTATATTTAAAGCAAAATTTTGATTATTAAATGAGTCAAAAACTGTTCCAAAATGCAATGGTTTACTTCCTCCAAGAAATGATTCTTTGTAAATTTTACAATAATTATTAGCTAAGTTTTTGTCGTTTAAATTTTGTGCTATATATAATGCTTCTCTATAAGCTTCATTTTCTGATGGAGATATTTTTATTGCAATATCAATATGTTTTAAAGCTTTCTGATAATCATTATCACTTAGTGCTCTAGCATACCATACATGTAACTTATAAATTCTATTATCGAATTCTAATAATTTTTCTAAAACATTCTCAATTTGGTTATAATCGTCTTGTGTTAAGGCTCTTGAAACAACGAGCTCAGTGGCTTCATAAATACCTGGAAACATATAAGTTTTTCCAGCAGAAAATTTCTTAGAGAATTCAATATAAGTATCAAGTTTTTTTGATAGTAATGAGAAATCTCTTATTTGCAATCCATAAGTAAGTGACTTAATTCTATAAAAATCATGAAGAACTAATCCTTTTGATATAATAGATCTTCTATTTTCATTACTTAAAGCTAGAAAAGTTAAAATTAAAAATAGAAAAAAAAAAATTATAATTGTTAAATATTTTATTTTCTTAAAAAAAAACATTATTTAATTTTATAGTAAAACTAGTAATCAACATCATTTTTTGCAGCAACTGCTACAACTTCACTCAAACTTTCCAAATTGGATAAATCTTTAATAAATTCTTCGTACGATTTATCTTCTTTAAGAACAACATCAAAACTTAGTTTTAAGGATAAACTATCTCCAGAGGATTCTGCATTAAGTAAAGTTGATACTTTACAATATTTTGAAAATATAGCCTCATAGTCTTTTTTATTTTTTTCTTTATCGGAATTTTTACTTCTAAATTGAATTATAAACTCACTTTTTAAAATTGATCCATAATTTGTGAAATTTAGCACAAATGCAATCATTGATATAATTGCTGTTCCACTTATTGCTAAAAAATAATTCCCAGTTCCAGATGCCATACCTGCTGCCAAAGACCAAAATATATATGCTGTATCCTTGGTGTCTTTTACAACAGTTCTAAATCTTATTATTGATAATGCGCCTACAAGTGCAAATGCTCTAGCTAAATTATTACCAATTACCATAATAACCATTGCTACTATCACCGCTACAAATATTGTTGTCAAAACAAATGATTGAGAATAACTTAAACCTTTATGGGTTTTTTTGTAAACTAAACTTATAATAAATCCCAAGAAAAACGCAAAAATCAAATTTAATACTATCTCTTGAGGATTGTAAATTTCTCCAAATTTAAATGAACTAGTTAAATCTAAATTTTGATTTGTATTGGTAGTATTTTTTTCCATAATGGTTTTTATAATTTATACTAATAAATTTCAAATTAATAAGTATTAATTATAAATAATTTTTTTTATACCATTTTATTGTTTTCGATAAACCTTGTGTTAAAGAGATTTTTGAGGACCAGCCCAATCTTTTTAATAATCTAATATCTACCACTTTTCTTTTTGTACCGTCTGGATAGTTTGTATTAAAATTTAATCCAATATCATTTTTCTCAACCTTACAAATTTTTTGGGCAATTTCTTTAATAGTATATTCCTTTCCACTTCCAACATTAATTAAAGCAGTTTTCTTCAAAATATTTAATAATTTTTTATTATTTCCCAGCTTTTTATTAACAATAAAAAAAATTGCACTCGCAAGATCATCAACATACATTACTTCTCTTTTTGGTTTTCCAGTGCCCCATATTTCAATATATGGATCATTATTTATTTTTGAAAGAATGATTTTTTTAATTAATGCTGGAACAAAATGACTATTTTTTAAATCAAAATTATCGTGAGGACCATAAAGATTGCATGGCATTAAAGTAAAATAATTTCTGTTAAATTGTCTATTGTAATATTCACACAACTTAACTCCAATAATTTTAGCTAAAGCATATGCTTCATTAGTTTTCTCTAGGCTATCATTCAAAAGATACTCTTCCTTAATTGGTTGTCTTGAATTTTTTGGATAAATGCATGAACTACCTAAATTTATAAAATGCTTTATGTTATTTTGGTGCGCACTTTTAATTAAATTAGTTTGAATTAAAATATTTTCATTTAGAAATTCTGTGGGAAAATTGAAATTTGCCATAATACCACCTACTCTTCCTGCACAATTAATTATTACATCAGGTTTTTTTTCTTTTAAAAAAAAATTTACTTTTACAAAATTTTCTAAATCAAGTTCTTTTCTTGAAACAAGAATTAAATTTCCAAAATTCTTATTTTTAAAAAAGCTAACCAATGATTTTCCAACCATTCCATTATGACCAGCAATAAATATTTTAAAATTTTTTTTCATGTTTTCATTGAATTATATAGATAGCTAATAATATTCATTATTGAGCATCTTTTCTATTATCTTTTCTATTTTTAAAGTATTTTTCCATTTAATTTTTTTAATTGCTAATGATGGGTCGGCTTTATATTGATTTAAATCATTTTTTCTAATCAATTCTTTTTTATTTAAGATTATATTTTTTTTACTTAATTTAAGTGATTTCAAAGTTAAATTTAAAAATTCTTTTATACTATAAGTATTTCCAGATCCAATTACCAAATCAATAAAATTTTTAAGTTGTAACATTTTCCACATTGCCCTTACGTAATCAGGTGCCCATCCAATATCTCTTTTAATTTTGATATTACCAAGCTGAAGTTTCCCTCCCTTTTTTTTTATTTTTTTTGTTTTCTCTATAATTTTTTTAAACACAAAGCTTTTGGATCGCAACGGAGACTCGTGGTTAAATAAAATTCCAGTACAACAAGAAATATTATGAAAATCTCTATAATATTTAATTAACCAGAATCCTGCTGCTTTGGAAATTCCATACGGAGTTCTGGGACCAATTTCAGAATTTTCATTAAATACATTATAACTTTTATTTTTAAAAATTTCAGACGAGGAAGCATAAAATATTTTAGTTTTTAATTTTTTAAGTTTTATATACTCTAAAATTGAAATTAAATTGCCCACGTTGCTTTCAAAAGTTTGTAAGGGGTTACTAATTGAATTAAGTGGTGATGTCTCTCCAGACAAATAATAAATTTCATCAATTTTTTTATATTTTTTAAATAAGTTTTCTATTAATTTTTGATTGGTCTTTTTAGCTTTTAAAATTGAAATCTTTTTAATAATTTTAAGTTTAATAAGTCTAAAAAGATTTTTTTTAGAAGCATTTCTAGTAATACCGACGACGACATAATTTTTTTTTACTAAAAAATCAGCTAAGTAAGAGCCATCTTGACCAGATATACCAAATATTAATGCTAATTTATTTTTCATTTATTTTATTTATCTAATATATCTTTATTTATTTTAAAAAATAAATAAGTAACTAACATTATAAAACATGAAAATAAATTTAATTATTTTTATTTCAGAATTTAACCTTGGTGGTGCGGGAAACTCATTATTTAAATTATGTAAAAATCTGCCAAAAAATAAGTTCCATATTACAATAATTTGTTTAAATAAATGTTATTATAAAACTGACCTTTTAAGAAATGGGATAAAAGTTCATGAAATAAATTCTAGTAAAACGATTCTAGGAATGCCAAAAATTAAAAAATTGGTAAAAAGTTTAATAAAATCAGAAAGTAAAAATATTTTTTTATCAAATATTTATTACTCAAACATATTGTCGATCCTTTTTTTAAGATCATTGAATATAAAAATTGTAATTGTAGAAAGAACTCCCTTTCAGGAATTATCTATTTATTATGGAATTTTTGATTTTGTTAAAAAACAAATTATAAAACTTTTGATTGGTTATACCTTTAAAAAAGCTGACTCTTGTATTTCAAATTCAAAATATATATCACAAAAATATAATGAAAATTACAAACTTAAATTTAAAACAATAAATCCACCATCATTTAGAAAATTATTTTTCTTTAAAAAAAAAAGGAAGAAAAAAAGTAAAATTTGCTTTGGTGTTGTCAGCCGACTTAGTAAAGAGAAAAAAATTCATGAATTGATTAAAATTTTACCTGAATTAAATAATAATCCTATTTTAAAAATAGTTGGTGATGGTCCAGAAAAAAAAAGTTTAAAAATATTAACTGAAAAATTAAATTTGAAAAAAAGAGTATTCTTTCTAGGTTCACATCATCCTAATTCAATAAGCTCAATTATGAAAAAATTTGATTTTTTAATCAATAATTCTGATTTCGAAGGATTTCCAAATAGTGTTGTGGAGGCCATAGGTTCTGGGACTCCAGTAATAGCTTCTCAAAGTTTTGGGGGGATTAATGATATTATCATAAACAAAAATTTTGGAATTATTTTTAACAAAAAAAATGATTTAAAAAATACTCTTAATAAAATTTTAGATAGAAAAATAAATTTTAGAATGAATAAGAATGAAATTAATAATCACCTAAGTAAATTTAGTGAAAAAAAAAATACTGAAAGTTATAAAAAATTGTTATTAAATCTATAATTATCATAATGAAAAAAATTCTAATTTTTGCTGCAACTTACAATGAAAAAAATAATATTAATAAACTTATTAAAGGGATTAAAAAAAATTGTAAGAAAGGTCATATTTTAATTGTAGACGATAACAGCCCAGATGGGACAGCGGATATAATTAAAGATATTAAAAATAAAAATAAAAATACTAAAATTAAGTTAATAATTAGAAGTAAAAAAAATGGATTAGATACCGCTCACAAACTTGCTTATAATTACGCTTTAGATAATAAATATGATTACCTAATTACTATGGATGCTGATTTATCTCATGATCCAGCAGAAATACCAAATTTTTTAAAATATTTATCAAATAATGATTTTGTCTTAGGTTCCAGATATATGAAAGGTGGTAGGAACGAGCTTACGTTGTTTCGATTTTTATTAAGTTATTTTGGTAATAAATTTATTAAATATATTCTAAACTTAGATTTTACAGAATTCACATCTGCTTTCAGAGCTTTTAATCTGAAGAAAATGAAAAAATTTAATTTAAAAAAAATTAATTCAAAAGGTTATAGTTTTTTTATGGAAACAATTTATCAAATAAATAAATTTAATTACAAGTCATTTGAAATTCCAATAATTTTTGCAACAAGGAAACAAGGGAAATCAAAAATACCAAAAATTGAAATTATTAGAACACTATTTAATGTTATAAGATTGTACTTGAGAGAAAAAAAATAATTATTTAAAATTATTAATTAATCTTTCAAAAGATTTTCCAAAAAAGAACGCAAAATATATATAGGCTGGTAGAAAATATCTGGTATTACCATGCCAAAAAGACAATGCATAAAAATAGATTATTGAAAAAAGCAATAAAATTAACATTTTGTAATTTTTTTCTACTAAAAACAAATAAAAACCATAGAGACATAATGAATAAATTATCAGAGTATAAATAATTCTATAGGGAATTAACTCATCATGTTTTTTTGAAATATAATAAATTTCTCCTGATCTAAATTTATGATCTGAATAAATATGAAAAGGATTAAGTAAAACAATATGAACTCCATTTTTAATCATAGTAGAGGCAAACTCAAAGGGATATTTTTTAATATATTCAAATGTCCGTGATCTTATTTTTTTATCAAACTTTAATTTGTCTTTTTCATTAACAATACTATCTCTATATCTCATAAAATGTTTGTTTACTTTTAAGGTTTCGGAGTCTTCGTTGAAATTAATAGAATTTTTAATCATCCAATTTTTCATAATTTCCCCCTCATATTCAACAAACTCATTTCCTGAATAGCCTTTTATTTGATTAATTACCTTTGGTACTAAATCTAAATGTATAGCTATATTATTGTCATTGGCCAAAACATAGAAAACTCCTGATCTTTTAAAATTATTATAACCCAAAAAAATTTGAGGTAACAAAAATCCAAAAATTAAAAAAAATACACTTAATACTTTTCTTTTAAAATCAAAAATAGAAAAATAAATAATTACGGGTATAATATAAAAAATTGCATATTGTTTTTGTAAGCTTAGAATTGCTATAAAAAAACCTATTAGAGCAAATATAAGGTTATTTTTTTTTTTACAAATCATTAATCCAATGATTATGATTTGAAAAGAGAAGAAAAAAGATTCACTCCAAAAAGTTCCGTGATATTGAAATATTGTTGGCTCTAAACACAAAAAAAGAATTATAAAATTAAGTGTTTTGGAACTAAAATTAGACTTGCACAAGACATAAAAAATAAACACACTAAAAAAATAAATTAAAGACTGGACATATAAATATGGTTTATATACTCCTGTGTTTATCTCCTTTGATTCGAAGTCTTTATAGAGCTCAATATCAAATAATTGAAAAATTAGTGCCGCAATTCTTGGTGGAAGATACTTGGTAAAATTTTCTCTACCAGTTTCAAAAAAATTTACTCCTTCATTAAGATCTTTTTTAATTTCCGCTCCATGACTTAAATATCTTAAAGCATCATATTTTATCATTTGATGAAAACTGCCATATTCATCAGTAACAATTTTATCATAATTTTTAAGGTTATAATTTGAAATCAAAATTGCGAGAATAACTGAAGAAAAAATTATAGCTAATGTATATGGAAAATTCTTAGATTTTAGATAATTCATTTTTATAAATATTTAAATTCAAATTAAACTAATTTAAATTTTTTTAGAAACCAATCTTACTTTTTTAATTTTATAAATTATTTCAATTAGAAACGATATTATAAAAGTAGCAATTAAAGCATTTCCAAAAAATGGAATAGCAAGAGTGTAACACAAAATTAATCCCTGAAATGTATAGCCGTATGACCCTAAGGTCCAAACTCCAAAATTAGTGATAATAAAGAAAAAACAAACACCAATTAGTGCACCTGATAATCTTTTAACAACTGTCAATTTGAAAAGCTGTGATAAAAGACCAATGAATACAATACTGCCCCACGTAAATAATATTAATCCATGAAATCCTAAAAATAAATCTGTAAAGATAAAGCTTAATAATAAAACTGGTAAATATCTTATACCCAATATTGCTGGTACATAAAAACTTAGGGCCTGTAAACTTGTAAAATTTGGTGGATGAGGAATTAGCCTAGTAACACACAAGATTAAAAAAATACCAATCGACACTTTTAAATAAGTCATTATGTTGAGAGTAATAAATAAATATTTTATTTCAAGTTTTATTATGTGCCTTTATTCTATCTTTAATATTAGACAAAATAATTTTTTTTTGTTTTTCAGAAAAATTTATCCAATTAAAAATTTCGGACTCATTACGATTGCAGCCAATACAAAGACCAGTTATTTTGTCTATTTTGCAAATGTTTGTGCAAGGTGAAGAAACTAATTTTTTCATCAAAAATCTGTTTTTACTCCAAAATTAAGTGATCTCTCTTTTCCTCTATACATGTAGCCCGTTTCATACTCAGCCCCAAGTACATTTCTAAAATTAATAAAATAAAGTTTATTATTAATATTGATATCACTCATAATATCAAAAGTTATATAATCGCCTAAGATAACATCATGAAAAGAAGAGCTGTAGGCATGATAAGAGTTGGTATTAACATTTCCATAATCTCGTCTTTCTCCAATGTATTTTGTTCTAAGTATTAAATTTAAATCACCTAAATTCTTAAAGTTATTAATTGTTTTTTTTAAATTTGAATAAATTTGATGTTTGGGTACCAGAACACCTTGCTCATCTATACAAGTTATTGCTGTATCACCTGGATCATCGCAATCTTCCCCATCATATGAGTCCGTGTGAGCATAGTTAAAAGATATATTTAATCCTTTTGAAAGTATCTTATTTGTAGATAACTCTAATCCTTTATTCCTAATTTTACCGGGACTATTTTTAATAGCAAATGTATTTCCACTTTCATTTTTGTTTCCAGCCCAACCAGATATATTATCATCATACTGAACTATAAATGTTGTAAGGCTTAAATCTAAGCCTAGTTTTTCAATGAATTTATCTACACCAAAATCAATGCCCCAGCTTTTTTCTGGTTTAAGTGAACCTTTGTTGTCCATATTTGTGTCATAAAAGTAATCATTAAGTGTTGCAAATTTAATTCCATTTCCAAAAGATATTCGATATTTTGTATTGTTGTTTTTTTTGTAAGCAAATGTTCCTCGCCCAGTAAAGTATTCACCTGCAATAGTATGTTCATCTCTTCTAAATCCAAAAGTTCCATATAATTTTTCTAATGGTCTAAATTGTATATCTGCATATTGAGAGAGAATATACTCATCATTCATTCGTTTTTCGGTGATAGCCCAAGTTTTATAATTTGCTCTCTCTAATTCATTATCTAAACCAAAAATAATTTTTGTATCTAGATTAAAGCTATATTCTCCTAAATAATTTAAATTATCTCTATAACCAGTATAATTTGTATTAGTTGTTTTATTGTAATTTTGGACCTCTCTTACAGTTTTAAATTTATTGAATATTAATTGATTTTTAAATTTTCCTTTTTTCTGTATCAATTTAAAATTATAAGAAGCTTCATAGTCGTCCGTAGAATTTTCATCTGATCTCGGTCCTGATCCATCATCATTTCCCCAAGTACTATCGTAGTGCTGAGGTTCATCATACTCTAATAATGTGTCGTTATAACTAAAATTATTTTCGAGTCTAAGATTGTCATTTATTTGATAACCATATTTTACTTTTATGCTTTCAGATCTATAAAGATCTCTCTCTGTATTGTCAGTCATTGCAGATTGACCCTCTGTGAAAAAACCATTTAAATTTAAAGCAAAATCGTGATCTTTTTTTTTTCCCAAAATGTTGTAAGTAAGATTTCTTTCTTTAGCTATTTTATTCCATGTGTCTAATCCACTTGTTAAACTTACACTTTGTTTAATGCCATCATTCTTGGCTTTTTTTGAATAAATATTTATCGTACCACTAATTGCACCACTTCCATATAAAGAGCTGTGCGTTCCTTTTAAAACTTCAACACGATCGACTGTGTCGGCTGATATTTGATTAATTCCATAATACCTATTATCTGGAGTTGAAGGATCAGACATTTTTATTCCATCAATAAATATAGTAGAATATCTACCCGGAAGTCCTCTCATTTGAACGCCTGTTACTGTTCCATATCCACCGCTTTGAAACATGCTCATGCCAGGAACTAAATTTCCAATAATATCACCAATAAAAAAATCATTTTGTTCTTTAATTTCCTTGTTATCAATTACAGCAACGTCTGAACCAACAGTTGATTTTGACTGAATTGTTTTGCCAGCAGAAATTACAATTACTGGAACTTCTTTAGAATAAGCAGAACTAAAAAATAAAATTATTAAAAATAATAACCAATTTCTTAACATCATATCAAAATATCTTTAATTAAATCTCATCAAAAATATGAGACTTGTTAATTTAATGCCGATGTTAATTTTTAATTGCAGAACTAGACTTTTCCTGGTCATCATTCGACAGCGGACTATACTAAGTGGCGTTCGGACTTAATTCAAAATCTTACCGTTACAGGAATAGTCAATGATTTACACATTGTTTCCCACATATTTAGTACAAAAAAAATTAGCAAAATAAAAAAAAACTGTCAATTATTTAGAGTACAAATTAGGCAAAAATTCTCTTAATACGAATATAATTTGTCTTAAAGTTGGCTATATATATTATAAGTCTTTTCTGAACACTTCTTCCAACTATACTCTTTTGAAATATTTAAAGCTAAATCTTTTTTTGACAATAATTGAGTGTCTGAATATAATAAATAACTTAATTTTTCAGATAAGTCATCCGAGTCATTATTTTTAAAATAATTTACTCCATTTTTACAAATTTCACTAAAAACATCTATATCACTTGCCAAAACTGGACAACCAATCGACATTGCTTCGATTAATGGTATTCCAAAACCTTCATATTGAGATGGAAAAATAAATAATTTAGCCTTCATGTAAAGATACGACAAAAAATTATCTCTACCTTCAAAATAATGGACTCTATTCTTAATTTCAAGTTCATCAAATTTTTTTATTTCTTCTTTAGAAAAATTTCCTCCTCCAAAACAAACAATGTCAAAATCATTTTTTATATTTTTATTATTATTGTATGATTTAATAAATAATTCAAAATTTTTATATTTTAATCTTGAGCCAACAAATAAAATAAAATTATTTGGAATTTCTAATTTATCAAAACTTTGAGATGAAAAATTATCAGAAATATGATCATAGCCTAAATATGATACAAAAATTTTTTTTTCATTTACTTTATAGTATTCTAATAAGTCTTTTTTTGTATTTTCTGAAATACAAATGATTGCATCCGAATTTTGGATAATTTTCTCTTTTAATTGTAAATTTTTATTTTTATATAACTTATTAAATTTTTCATGGATTAAATCATAAACTGTAATAACTTTTTTTTTATTTCTGTAACTTAAAATATTTTCTGAATAGTAGGTATCATGTACTATATCATAATTTGAATTATTAATCTGGGTATAACAAACATAATCAACAAAATTTTTAAAAAAAAGAGGAATTGGATATCTTGATATGTAAGAACCTTTTCTAAATTTTTTTGGTAAATCGAGTAAATAATTATTTTTAAAAATTGGAGAAAAAACTTTTACTTGTTTTTCGCTCTTAATAAACTCGTTAATTATTGAGCAAAAATATCTTGATATTCCACCATATTTTTGTGTGAAAAAAATGCTGTTATTGTAAGCAATTTTCATTCAATTAATCATTTATAATATTCAAAGGGATCTAATATCTTAGATCTATTAAATTTTGTATTTAATTTTTTATGTTCTTTTTTAAATCTATTGTGTTTTGATAAGAATAAAATAGCGTCATAATTATTTTTTTTATTGATCTTCTCAATTAATTGATATTTTGTTTTAATATTTTCCTCAACATAGGGATCGTATCCTTGAACATTAATTTTATTTTCAAATAAAAACTTAAAAATCTTGAAATTAATTGAATTTCTCATATCAGCAATTCCAGATTTATAAGATAAACCTATTATCAAAATATTTGAAGATTTAATCTTTTTTTTTCTTTTTTTTAAAAATTTTTTTAATTCATCAATCACAAAATTAATCATGCTATCATTTACTTTTCTTCCTGAAAGAGTAACTAGTGTTTTAAATTTATTTTTTGCAGCAGCACTCGATAGATAATATGGATCTACAGGCAAACAATGACCCCCTACTAATCCTGGATTAAATTTTAAAAAGTTCCATTTCGTTTCTGCTAATCTCACAACTTCTTTGAAATCTATTTTAAGCTTTTTGCAAATAAGAAGTATTTCATTCATTAATGCTATATTCAAATCTCTTTGTATATTTTCAATTACTTTGGCAGTTTCAGCAGATTTAATATTTTTTGAAAAAATTACTTTTTTAGAAACCATTCCATAAACCTTAAAAACTTTTGATAATATTTTCTTTTTAGAAGTATTTATTGAAACTATTTTATTTATATTTTTAAGAGTATTTATTTTATCACCAGGATTAACTCTTTCGGGACTATAACCTATAAAAAATTCTCTATTATACTTAAGCTTTGTTTTTTTTTCTAAAAAATTTTGATAATGTTCTGTTAGACCAGGATAAATTGTAGATTCAATAAAAATTAAGTCTTCTTTTTTTAATACTTTAGAAAGTGTTTTTATTGCAAAATTTAAATTATTTAAATCAGGCTTCTTATTACTTGTAATGGGAGTTGGAACACAGACAATAAAAAAATTACAATTTTTGATTTCATTAATTTTTGACGTAAATATAATTTTTCTTTTTTCGAAATTACTTGATTTAAACTCTTTATTTGTATCTATTTTATTTTTTAAATTCTTAATTCTATTTTCATTTACATCAAAACCTACACATTCGAGTTTTTTTGATAAATTTAAAATGAGAGGTAAACCAACATATCCTAAACCCATCACGCAAATTTTTATTTTCATCAAATATTTTTATAATTATTTTATTAAATCTTTAATTCTAACCTTATCATAATTTTTGCTTGATAAATTTATAACTTCACACTCACTTATGCTTTTTATTTTATTTTTTCCAGATAAAAAATTTAAATGCCCATCTGTTGATCTACTTTCTCTAATGTTTGAGTCTGTATATTTTTTTAGATCTTCTATTTTTGGTAATTTAACTCCAAGATTTTTTACCTCCTCATCTAATATAAAAAAAGCATTAACACATGACTTATTAGTTCCAATAAAAGTGTATCCCTTTGATTTCATCAAATTAATAATTGCCTTTAAAGATGCACCAAAACATAAATTTGAATGGTGGTAATCTGTCCTATTAAAATTAGGAATATTAGGAACTGAAATTTCCAATTCAGATCCAAAATTAGCATTGTATTCAATAACCGCTATTTTTGAAAATTTTTCTGGGAGTTTTTTCAAAATCCAATAATCAATACCATCAATATCTAAACTAAACAAATCTACTCCATTTAAAAAATCGAATTTTTTCAAAATATCAATTATATTTTCCTCATTAATAATTTTTTGTAAAATTTGTAAATCTCCTTTCCACAATAGAACATTTTTTTTTATTTTTTTTTCAAGATCTTCAATACAATCAATAATTAATCCCTTAGAGTTTTTTGTCTCAAATAAAAATCTGGTATTAGCTTCATTATAATCACCAACACCAATCTCGATAAATTTAGGCTTATCTATATTTAAGCTATATAAAAGATAATCGATTATTCCATCTTCACCATTCTGAGAAAAGATTTTATAATCTAAATCATTAAGATTAATTATATCTTTATATTTGGCCCTATAATTAAGTAAGTGTGAATGCCCAATTTGACAAATTTTTCTAAAAAAATATTTTTGAAAAAATTTCCTTTCTATAAAATTTAGTACTTTTGTGACCATATAAATTAACTAATTGCTAAATTTTTGAAAATTATGTTTTTGTGATAAATGTTCATAAGTTCCTCGATCTATAATTTTTCCATTTTCAAAAAGAAAAATGATATCACAATTTTTTACAACTTGATGTCTATGAGTTACTAAAATTAATGTTTTAGATCTATCAATAGTAAAAATTTCATCTATTATTTTATTCTCATTTTCAATATCCAAAGAACTCGTAGCCTCATCAAAAATAATTACTTTAGGATTGTTATAAAGAGCTCTTGCAATTCCAATTCTTTGTTTTTGACCACCAGACAATCTTGCCCCCCTATCTCCAACTAAAGTTTCCAATCCTTTATCAGAATTTTTAACTAATTCATCAAGATTACATGTGGTAATTATTTTATTTAATTTTTGTAAATTTATCTCTTTTTCATTTGATGAGAAAATAATATTATTTTTTATTGTATCATCTAAAAGATATACATCTTGTGGAACATAACCTATTTGAGATTGCCAGCCTATTATATTTTCCTGAATATTTACTCCGTCTACCAAAATTTCTCCTTGGCTTGGTTCTAGCAATCCAAGAGAAATATCAATAAATGTACTTTTTCCAGAACCAGATTTTCCTATTATTCCAACTTTGGATCCTGCTTCGATTTCTATGTTTAAATTTGATAATGCCAGTTTTTGATCTACATCATATTTAAAATCTATACTTTTAAAATATAAATTTTTTGCAAATGGAAATTTTTTGCCATCATATTTTTTTTTAACAAATTTTATTTGTTCTAAATATCTTATTTCATCAATCATCAAATTATATGAAGGAGAAAGACTTTTAATTGAAGCAAGTGCAGTTGAAATAGTATTGAAAGACGGCAACATTCTTGCAGCAGAAACTGTTAATAATGTAAGTAAAGGAATTATAGTATTTAGGTCTCGATCCATAAAAAGAAAAATTATAACTATAGAAACAACCGTCAAAATAACAATTGCTTCAAGAACTAATCTAGGCAATGATGTCAAAAAATAATTTATTAAATAAGATTTTTCCCAAATCTTAATTTTTTCATTAAATTTTGTCTCAAGAGTTTTTTCTTTATTAAATATTTTTACCTCTTTAATGGCTCCAAAAGCCTCATTTATATCTTGTGTTTTTAAAGCCATAAACTTTTGTAAAATTTTTCCATTTTTACCTATTATTTTTCTAGTATAAAAAAAGAATAAACCAACAAATAATGTAAAAATAAAGAATACAGAGAATGAAACAAGCGTATCGACGTAGATCAATAAAAGAAAAATTGTAAACAGGATAATAATTTCTCTAAAAAGGTTTAATGATTGTAGTAATACTGTAACAGCTTGACTAGTTTCTCCCATAATATTTCTTAAAATGTATGCAGGATTTTTTTCGTAATACAGTTTAAATGGAGCATTCAAATATAATTTGAAAACTTTTTCACCTAAATTTGATCTTATCTTTTTTATAAGTAGTCCTTGAAAAAAAATTAATAAGGCAAGATAAATATTTTTTATTATAAAGATTGAAGTTAATGTGGCACCGCCCCAAATAAGAATATCCTTTGGATCTAAATTTTCTAAAAATTCTAAATTTAGTTTTCCAGAAAACTTCTCCTGAATAACAGTTGGGTCCATTATCATCATTGCAAATATTGGAATTGACCCAATCCCAATAATCTCTAGTGCAGCTGCTATAATAGATCCTATTAAAACAATCAAAATTAAAGCAATATGATTTTTATTGATTATTAATTTAAGATTATTCAGCATTAATATTTACAGTTTATTAAATTAGATTAACTTATATATATATATTATGTTCAAATATTGAACAATATTTACTTTACTGTTCAATTATTGAACTATATGATCTTTTTATGGATGAAAAACAAGATCATTTTAATATTTTAAGAAAATTAGATAAAAAATCTGAATATACACAAAGAGGGTTGGCTTCTGAGCTTGGTTTTAGCTTGGGTAAACTAAATTATTGTCTAAAAGAATTAAAAAAAAAAGGTTTGATTAAATTAAAAAATTTTAAAAAAAATAATAAAAAAATAAATTATATCTATATTCTCACTCCTTCAGGAATATCTGCAAAAACTAAATTAACTTTTAACTTCATGCAAAGGAAGATGAAAGAATACGAGGAATTAAAAAAAGAATTAAAAAATGATAAAAATTAAGATCATAATTAATTTAATCCTAATTAATTTTAAAATTTTTTATTTCATTTTTTTTCATAATAAAAAAATTATTCTTTTTTATAATCCAAAAGAAAAATTATCAGATATAACTAATTACTATATTAAAGATTGGCTTCGAAATTTAGATAAAAAATTTCACATAGTTTTTGTTTATGTGCCTAATTACAAAGGTGAAAATATCTACAAAATTTCACCACTGTTATGTAAGTTTATTTTTGGAGTTGATGTATTCATGAGTACATATGTTTGTGACTACTTTTCGAAAAGTTCAAAACGAATTTATATACATCATGATATATATGACACTCCTTTAACAAAAAAAAGTAATTATAAAGAATTAGTAAAAAAATTTATCAATTACGATTTTATTTTTACTCCTTCAGAATTAAGTTCTCAAATGTTTAAAAAATTATTTAATTTTTCAAAAAAAAAACCAAAAATAATAAGTATTGGTTATCTAAAACTTGATTATCTTTTAAAACAAAAGAAAAAAATCCGTTTTAAGGAAGATTCTATTATAATTGCTCCAACAGATTTTAATGCGTTCAAAAAATATTCCTTAATAAGACAATTACCAAAATTAATAAATTTTATTATTAAAGAACTCAAATTCAGAGTTGTGTTTAGACCGCATCCATCTAACAGAGAGAACAAACAAATTTTAGACATCAAAAAAAAATTTATTTCTAATAAAAAATTTAATTTCGATATTTCTGAAAATTATTTAAATGAATATAGTAAATCTTTTTGCATGATTACAGATATTTCTGGAACAGCTTACACTTATGCATTTCTGAATGAACGACCTGTGATTTTTTTCTCAAATAATCTTATTGAGAAAAATTATAGATATTCAAATTATATCAAAGATAGAGTTAAAATTGGATATATTTCTAAAAATATAAATGAAATATTAAAAATTATTTACAAAATAAATAAAGATAAATCAAAGTTTAAAAAATCGATTAAAAATTTAAGATTAAAGCTTTCTAACTTTGGACAAGTAAAAAAGCAAATGTCAAAAAAAATAAATGAAATAACTCTTAATAATGAAATTTCAATCTAAAGCTCTTACATTAAATCTTCTTAAAAATTTAAAATTTAATGTTCCAAATTTAATTTATTTTAATTGTTCAGATTTTTTAAAATTTGAAGATAAAATTATCAATAAAATAAACAAAAATTTTAGACACAAAGTTGCTATTCGATCCTCCTCTTTTTTTGAGGACAAAAAAAATACCTCTTTGGCAGGAGAATTTGAATCAATTTTAAATATTTCTTCAAAAAATAAAAAAGAACTTTCCTCAGCAATTCACAAAGTTATTAGATCTATGAGAAAATTTAAACATAAGAAAAATCAAGTTTTAGTTCAAGATATGGTTAAAAATGTAAAAATTTCTGGTGTAATTATGTCTTGTGATAAGGAAACTGCTTTACCATATTATACAATTAATTATGACAAATCAGGCGACACGACGAAAGTTACCTCAGGTCAAGGAATTAATGAAAGCTTCATTTATTTTAATAACCCAAAAGAAAAACCAAAAAATAAAAATTTTTTAAATCTGATTAATCTTACAACAAAGCTTTCAAGAGCTTTTAAAAATAATAAATTAGATATTGAATTCGCAATTGATAACAAAAATAGGATACATTTACTTCAAGCAAGACCCTTGATAATAAAAACTAAGAGGACTTTTTCATTAATTCAAATTTCTGAGTCTTTAGAAAAGTTAAATAAAAAAATAATTAAATTAAGAAAAAGACATCATGATCTTTTAGGTGATGACACTGCATTTGGTAATATGCCTGATTGGAATCCTGCTGAAATGATTGGGATTAATCCCCGTCCATTAGCTTATTCATTATATAAAGAATTAATAACTGATAGTGTTTGGTCAAAAAACAGAAAAAGTTTAGGTTTTAGAGATGTCACTTCAAACCCTTTAATGAAGCTTTTTTTAGGAAAACCCTATATTGACATGCGAGTTGATTTTAATTCCTGGATACCATCTAACCTTAAATCTAGAACTGGTGAAAAACTTGTGAACTACTATATGAAAAAGCTTAAAAGCAATCTAAATAATCATGACAAAATTGAATTTAATATTGTATTTACATGCTATACTTTCTCAACAGAAAAAAAGTTAAGAAAAATTCCAAACAAATATTTGTCAAAAAAAGAAATCAAAGATTTATCTAAAAATTTAAAAAAAATAACTCAATTATCTATAAATTCTTTAAATAAGAATTTAGAAAATGTAAAAATTTTAATCAATAAACAAAAACAAGTAGAAAATTCAAATATGTATAGTCTTGATAAAATATATTGGCTTGTTGAGGACTGCAAGAGATATGGAACGTTTTCATTTGCGAGTTTAGCAAGAAGTGCATTCATAGCTGTTGATTTATTAAATTCACTTGTTGAAAATAAAATTATAACTACTGAAGATAAAAATAAATTTTTGTCTTCAATTAAAACTATAACAACTGAAATGAATAATGATTTAAAAAAAATGACTGAAAAAAAATTTAAAGTAAAATATGGTCATTTAAGACCAAATTCTTACGATATTAACTCAAAAAATTATAATGAAGGGTTTAAATCATATTTTTCAAAAAAAGATATAATATATAAAAAAACTAAATCTTATGAATTTTCTAAAAATAAATTAAACAAAATTGATAAAGAATTAAAAAATAATAAATTAGATATTAAGTCAAAAGATTTAATTAACTTTATTATTGAAAGCATTAAAGCTAGAGAATATTCAAAATATGTTTTCACGAAAAGTATTGATTTAGTATTTAAACAAATAAAAATTTTATCAAAAAGACTCAAACTTTCAGTAAATGATTTGTCTTTTGTTGATATCAATACTTTATTAAATTTTTACAGCAATTTAGATAATTCTAATATTCAAGATGTTTTAATGCCGGAGATTCACAAAAATAAAAAAAACTTTTTGTTTAATCAAAATATCAAGTTACCTAGCATAATAACTAATCCCAAAGATGTATATTATTTTAGAGAACAAAATAATGAAAGTAATTTTGTTACAAACCAAGATATTATTGCAAAAAATATTTTTATAAAAAATTTTAAAAAACTTAATTTAAAAAATAAAATTATTTGTATAGAAAGTGCTGATCCAGGACATGACTTTCTTTTTTCTAAAGGAATTAAAGGTTTGATAACCAAATTTGGTGGTGCTAATTCTCATATGGCTATTCGTTGCAATGAACTAAATATCCCAGCTGCAATAGGGGTTGGAGAAAAAAAATTCAATGAAATTAAAGATTTATCAGTTTTAAGATTAAATTGTGAAAACAAAAAAATTGAAAAAATATGAAAA